>Ga0079224_100012438_pt1 | contig 11781 bp, 18 predicted proteins | sample Stecom2015_FD_80414 | JGI IMG/M metagenome (GOLD analysis project Ga0079224, IMG submission 80414) | Agricultural soil microbial communities from Utah to study Nitrogen management - Steer compost 2015 | ecosystem: Environmental > Terrestrial > Soil > Agricultural land | place: USA: Utah...
CCGCGATCGCGCCGTCGACCAGGGCGAGCGCTTTATCCTTAACAGCCTGGGCTGCGGCCTGTTCGAGTTTTGTTTTGAGTTCGTCACGCTCGGAGGTGAGCTTGATTATCTCCTGTTTCTTTGCCTCGATCTCGCTGGTGGTAGTGCTGAGCACCTTGTCGAGAGCTGCGTATACTTCGGCTTCATTCGCAGAATCTGCGAGCTTGATGCCGGTGAAGCTGTTCAACTTCTGAATCAGACTTTTCATCGATGTGTCATGTTTATTGATTTGAAATAGCTCCGTGAGTTTGCTGCGGTCTTCCGCGCCTCCACTGAGTTTGATCGTCTTGCCCTGATAGCTGAGGGTGAGTGCCACGCAGTTCTCGTTGCCCGGGATGTCAGCGATCGAGCCTTCCTTCAGAACGCTCTTTGATATCGTGGGCATCGTTTGTCCTGGCAGCATGAACGCCGGATCCTCGGTGAGCTCCACGATGTCCAGATACATACTCGCCGTGCGCAGGAATCCCTTTTCGACTTTGTGCGCGACTTTCTTTGCGAAGTCGTCGGGGCTTCCCTCATCGTTGTCGAACACCGGATCTGCCAGCAGAAGAGTGCCTTCCTTTCGGATGTTCTGCCAGCGACCGATCGGCAACGCCGGTTCTCCTTTGCCTTCCCACGGGCGCATGTGCGCGTACAGCATCACGGGGTTTTTCTCAAAGCGGCTCGTGTCGATGCCGCCGGTCAGAACCCGGAAACCGTAGTCATTGATGACCGTCTCGTCGTTGAGTACAAAGGACTTAGGCATTCATGGAAGCATTTTTACTTTCCTCAGTCAATGCTAGCGGCAAAGGAAAAACCCTCCAGAACACTAAAAAAACCGGGTTTTCAGGGTTGCTACCTTTTTTGGTTGATCTAATAATATTTTTTAGGACAATCTAAAACATCATTTCGGGCACCCCCCGAATCGGTGCACTTTTGCATCATGTCAACAAAAGTGGATAGACGCGACAAGTACGCGCTGGCCTTCAGGCTGTACATGGACACGGGCATGAGGCAGAGCGAGATCGCCGAGATGGTCGGCGTGACTGAGAAGACGATCACACAGTGGAAGCTGAAGAACGACTGGGAGACGCTGAAGGCAGCACACGGCGTGACGGCGAGCGAGATCATCGCTGGCTACCTCCGACAGCTGAAGGCGCTGAAGGACGATATCGCCAAGCGGGAGTATCCGTACCCCACGCCGAAGGATTCGGACGTGATCATGAAGATCGCCAAGTCGATAAAGATCCTGCAGAATGATCTGACGCTATCCAACTACATCACCGCGTGCGAGCAGCTTCTCAAGTTCGCCATGAACATGAAGCCAGAGATCGTGCAGCAGCTTGCTACCCTCACGCGTGAGTTCGTACAGCTAAAAGCCAAGGAGCTCTCTAAGGCATGAGGATCAACAACCAGCAGCTCATTGAGTGGGAGAAGTTCCTGAAGGATCTGGAACGCGCGACGCCTGTCATCAATGACGAAACTCCGGAGGAGAAGCGCAAGCGAGTTGATGGGTTAATGGCTGACTGGCAAAAGGCTCTCCGATATTACTTCCCAAACTATTGCACCAAACCCTTCACGGCCTGGCAGAAGCGTTACGCAAAGAAGCTGCTAGGCAAGGGTAAGCGATACATCGTTCGCCAGGTGTTTCGTGGCGGTAGCAAGACGACATTCACCCAGATGATGGTGTTGTACATGATCCTTGCTAAGCGGATCCGGAACCTGCTCTGGGTTTCCAAAAGCCTGGACGCCGCAATGGAAATGACGCGCGTGCTGCGTCTGCAGCTGGAGGGTAACCAAAGGCTGATCAATGATTTCGGAGAGCAGAAGGCAATCGGTGCCTGGGGTGATGAGAAGTTCGTAACCAGAAGCGGCGTGAGTGTACGCGCAATTGGCAAGGGCCAGTCGCCTCGTGGCGCAAAGGAAGAGGAGGCCAGACCGGATTGCATTATCTGGGATGATGGCGACGATGACGAAGAGGTACGCAATAGCAACAGACTCGACAACACATGGGATTGGACCATGGGTGCGCTTTTTGGATGTTTCGCCGTTGACGGTAACAATCTCTTCATTGGACTCGGTAACCGGATCGCGCCCGACTGTATCATTGAGCGGATGCGTGGCGTCGCTGATGACTTCGAGCAGGTGAATCTGCTTGATGACTTCGGAAGGCCAACGTGCCCGGAGTGGTTCACATTAGAGGATTGTGAGTACATGATCGGAAAGATGGGTACGCGGCTGGCACAGCGTGAGTACTTCAACAATCCGATCGTCGAGGGTAAAGTCTTCAAGGTGGAGTGGTTGCAATACAAGAAGCTGCCGAGGCTGTCTGATTACAAATACCTGGTCGCCTACCTTGACCCGTCATTCAAGAACAAGAAAACGAGCGACCATAAATCGCTTGTCCTGGTCGGACTTATGCGAGGTGAGTATCACATCCACAAAGCATACTGCGCGAAGGCAAGTGTCAATGAAATGATTGCCTGGCATTACGATCTGGATCAATTCCTGCGCCGCCACAATGCCGCGGCACAGTACTGGATGGAAGAGGTCTTCCTGCAGGATCTGTTGTACGACGAGTTCAACAAAGCTGAGAGCACGTACGGATACAGGATCCCCGTGCGAGGTGACACGCGAAAGAAACCGGACAAGGATGCGCGGATCTCTGCATGCTCCGGCGACTTTGAACGTGGCAATGTGTACTTCAACGAAGACGAGAAGGACAACCATCACATGCAGGAGCTGTGGACGCAGTTCAGTTTGTTCGCACCAGGTGAGACCCGGATCGCAAAGGACGGTCCCGACTCGTTCGAAGGGGCGCGCGAGATTCTCAAGCAGATGGTGTTCACAAGCGAGCCGCCGACCCATGGAAAGCGTCAACCCTCCAAATACCGTTATTAAAATGATCACGTTTGTCCTGCTTTATATGATCTACTGCATTGCTGATGGTTATGAAGACGCCCGTTATCCGGTGATCTATCATTTCAGGGCGACGCTCCTGCGTGTTGCCACCAGCATTGTCATGACGTACCTCTACTGCGGAGTGATGGCGCCGTTCTGGTTATATGTAAACGTCGCTGCCATACAGGCATTCACATTCTGGGTAGTGTTCGACATCGCCCGTAACCTGTCAGACGGTGAGCCCTGGAACTATATCGGAGAAACGGCCAGCTGGGATAAGTGGTTAAGGAACTTCCGACCCTGGCAGGCGTGGGGGATGAAATTCGCCCTTATGGCAGTGTCTATAGCAGCATACGTGATCTTCTGGGGCGAGCCTTATACCATTCATTCGGACTACATAATCGATATCTATTATGGGATTCCTGGTCGACGCTGATTATAAAATGCACATCAAGGACGAGATCATGTCGACCGTTCTTGGTGCCGATGCTGCAACGATCCTTACTGACGCCGAGCGCAAGGCACAGGCACAGCTCACAAGCGTGCTCAACGTGCGGTATGATGTTCCTGCAATCTTCGCCGCCACGGGTGAATCACGGAACGCTGAGATCGTCATGTACATGGTTGACATGGTGATATACCACGTACACAGCCGGATCTCTCCAGGCCAGGTGCCGGATAACGTGAAGGCACGGTACCAGGACGCGCTGGACTGGATCAAGATGGTCGCGGCAGGGAAACTGGAGCCGGATTTGCCAAAACCGGCCGGCAGCGACGAGGGAATGAAAAATGACGTGAAATGGGGCGGAAGGGATCCCAGGAATCCATACTACTAAACCCGCTAAAAAATCAGGCCCGCTGACGTGGTTTAAAGGCGGTTTAAGGGGGTGATCCCCCTCGGGTCGGGCACTAGGTCAATTAATATAGAGATAATGGCAAAGGCGCAAAAATCGAAAGACACCAAAAAGACCTCTCCCGGGGCCAATGAGATCGTGATCCAGCAGATCACGGTTGCCCAGCTGGAACGTGGGAACCAGACCATCCAGACGTGGGTGAGTAACGTCCGGTCTGCTGAGCGGGTGCTCAACCCGAACTGGCGCTACCTGTTCAACACGTACCTTGATATCGACATCGATCTCCATCTGGACAGCGTCGTCGACAAACGCATCCGGGCATTAAAGAATGTGCCCTTCGAGTGGCCGACGTTGGAAGACGGACGGATCAAGGACAACCTCCAAAGCCCTTGGTTCTATCAGTTCCTTTCCGATATCGGGAAGAGCATCTTCTGGGGTTACGGTGTGGAGGAGTTTGTTTTAGGCGACGACGGTCTGATTGCCGAGGCGGTGGAGATCCCGCGCCAGAACATAGTGCCACACAAGAAGTTGATCGTACGAAGGTCATGGGGCGATGAGTCTGGTGCATTCCCTTACACGGAGCCACCGTACAACAACTACATGCTGGAGATAGGCAAGCCTACCTGGCTGGGCAAGTATATGAAGATCGCTCCGCTCGTGCTGCTGAAGCGTGGCAACCTTAGCGACTTCGCACGCTTCAATGAAATGTTCGGTTTCCCGATGCGCATCTATGAGTACGATCCGCACGATCCGACTGCACGCAGTGAATGTGAAAAGCAGGCGAAGGCTCACGGCGCAGCGGCGTACATCATAATGCCGAAAGGCACGACTGTCCAGCTGGCAGATGCCAACAAAGGAGGAAGCCAGGAAGCCTTCAGCAAGTTGCACCAGATCCTGAACGATGAGATCACGATCGGTGTACTTGGTCAAACGCTGACCACCTCCACCACCGGCGTGGGATCCAACGCCCTCGGAAAGGTGCATAGCGGCGTTGAGCTCGACATAGCGCTGGAGGACCGCACAATGGTGGAACTGCTGATTAACTATTCATTCCGGAACAACATCCTCATCCCTCACGGCTATCCGTTGCAAGATGTCAAGGGCTGCTTTAAGCTCACCGAGGAGGTGGAAATGGAAAAGAAGATCAATATGTGGCTGATGGCCATCGACCGTGGTGTGCAGATCGCTGAAGAGGATTTTTATGAGGAGTTCGGGATCCCGTTCCCTGGTGGAAGGCCAGTGATTGTTCCGGTCAACCGAAATCCGAACCCGGGTGTCGTGCCTCTTGATCCCGACGAGGAGCCAGATGGTCCGAAGCCAGGGACACCTCCAAAGGGTGAAGGAAATGGCGAGGAGGAAAGTGGAGAAGATGGGGATGAAAATGGAAATGACGGGAACAAAAAAGGAAACGGCGGGGACAAAAAAGGAAAGTCGGGAGGTACTTCCGGAAAAAAAACTCAACTGGTGAGTGATGCAGTCAGGGCGCTGTACCTCACCAGCTGTGGCCACGGGTTCAAACCCGCGAGCCTGGCACTCTCGTACAAAAAGGATCTTGCAGATCTGATCGAAGAGATCATCAGAAGGATTTATTCGGGTGAGATACAGCCAGGCGACGTGAGCCCGGAGCTGTGGGAGCTCATAAGCACCGAGCTCAATCGAGGCGTTCTGCAGGGCTTCAAAGTTGTGAAACCGTCACTGGCACATGAGGCTATGCTACAGGCGCTCACGAGGGACGTGCAGGTGTTCTCTGGCTTTAAGACCTACCAGATGCTCCGAGAAGCGACCAACCTGCTGGTCGATCCGGTGACTCATAGCGTGAGGCCGTTCGCCAGATTTCGCGATGAGATCCTGAAGCTGAATGCCGAGTACAATCTGAACTTCCTGCGTGCGGAGTACAACCACGCAATCGGCGCTGCACGTATGGCAGGTAAGTGGAGCGATATCACCGAGAAGGCATCCGTATTGCCGCTGCTACAGTACATCACTGCAGGCGACGCACGTGTACGTGAGAGCCACCGGCGACTGGATGGCATTACGCTACCGATCGACCATTGGTTCTGGAAGGAATACATGCCGCCGAACGACTGGAACTGCAGGTGCAATGTCAAGCAACTTCCTGCGGGCGAGCAGAGCGTCGTCAAGCGTGAGGATCTGCCGCAGCTGAAGGAGTCCTTCAAGTTTAATCCAGGACTTGAGCGCGTGATCTTCCCCAGGAACCACCCGTACTACCAGGTGCAGGCCGAAGATCAGGCCCGGGCTGACGACAACTTCGGATTGCCGATCGAGTAGCAAAGTAAAATACCGCTTGTCCTTATTTGAGTTTACGACCTGAAAGTAAAATGACATGAAGAACTTCCTCCAGAGATTCCTGCAGCAGAGAGGCGTGAAGGGTATGCTGATCGGCGTGGCCATCGTAGTGCCGGTGTGGACATGGCAGTGGTCGCGCGATGACGGTACGTTCAATCCGACGATGATCTACATCGGCGTCGGCTTTGTCGGGTTCGTTATGCTCTGTGAGTACATCAGCATTATCGTGCGCGGCAAGTGACGATCGCGGAAACCATACGAGCCCTGCGTCAATTCCAGAGCGAGTTGCCTACCCTCGTAGGCAACGAGATGATCAACTACGCCCTGGACAACATGCGTGCTGAGAGCTTCGACGGCGATCCATGGCCGCCCAGGAGATCCAACGCACCGCGGAACGAGGGCCGGCGTTTGCTGGTGGATACCGGCGACGGTGAACGCAGTATCCGAATCACCAGAATGACGCAAGACCTTGTGGAGATCTCAGCCAACGTTTACATGGCAGCGCACAACGAAGGGGCGCGCATCTCCGGATCCCAGAACGTACGGGCGCACACGCGCCGCACGCGAAGTAGGTCGGTTGAGGTACGGGCCCATACGCGGCAGGTTGACTTCTCACTGCCCAAGCGGACGTTTCTGGATTCAGCAAGCCCGGTGCTTGCCAGGCGCGTCGAATCGGTACTTGAACAACGACTCAATGCACTGCTGTCGTGACGGAGTACAGAGGTTATACGATCGAACAAAATGACTATGTGCACATCTTCTATCCAACGGCGGAAGGTTATGACGCATGGGTAGACGGTGAGGGCTGGCGCGACAACGCCGGCGTCGCAAATTCGATCGAGGATGCAAAGGAACAGATTGATGACATTTTAGACGAGGTAAAAAAATGACATTTCCCGAGAAGGAGATCTACGATGAGTGCATCGATGAGCTGAAGGCTAAGGATTATTACTTCACCTCGCTGGGCCACACAGCGCCGGCGCACTACGACTGGTACCGCCGTCAAGAAGAACGCGAGCCCGCTGTTGAGGAGCTCGCCTGGACACGGCCAGCCTTGCTGTTTCAATTCGGCCGCATGACGCAGGAGCCGCAGAGCAGCAACAAGTCGCGCGTCAGTGTTCCGCTCACGATTGTGTGCGTCCAGGACAAGTATGTGGATCCGCGCGACGGATCATCGAATCAGGCATCGTACCTGAAGATGTTGGAGTGGAAGTATATCGTCGATCGTATCCTGGGCAACTTCAAAGGATCCTGTTTTTCATCGATGTATCTGGGCTGGGTAGAGACAGACCACCGTAACCAGAACCTTCACGTCGAGCGGCTATTCTATACCATCAAAGGAACTTTCACACGGCCGGTGATCCCTCCACCGGAACCTTGATTTTTTCTAACCTTTTAAACTGTATCTAAGCAAATGAAAGTCCGACTGAAGACCCCTATTACCTATTACGGGGGTAAGCAGCTCATGCTGCCACACATCCTTCCCAACATTCCGGAACACGAAATCTACACGGAGTGCTTCTTTGGAGGCGGCGCTGTGTTCTTCGCAAAGGAACCGGTGCCCGTTGAGGTGATCAACGATCGCAATGGCGAGGTGATCAACTTCTACAAGGTGCTGCAGATGGATTTCTGGAAGCTCAACGACATGATCCAGTCAACGCTGCACAGCCGGGAAATGTACTACGATGCCCAGGTCGTATACAACAGCCCGCACCTGTTTGATGATATCCGCCGGGCATGGGCGTTCTGGATTCTCACCAATCAAGGCTTCAGTGCCAAGATCGGCGCATGGGGTTACGACAAACGTGGTGCGACCATGGTGAAGCGCCTGGCAACCAGGAAGAGTGAGATCACAATCGCACTGCGCAATCGGCTGGAGAACGTACAGATTGAGTGCAACGACGCGCTGCGAGTGATAGAGAGCCGCGACGACGAGAAAGCGTTCCATTACGTTGATCCTCCGTACTTCAACAGCCACCAGGGCCATTACAGCGGCTACACGGAGAGCGATTATAGAAACCTGCTGGACCTGCTCAGCAGACTGAAGGGGCGCTTTCTGCAAAGCAGCTATTGGTCTGACGTCCTGGGCGAGTACTTGAAGCGATGCGGCTGGCACATGCTGACGTTTGACAAGCCTGTCACAGTCGGGACCAAGAAACAGAAGAGGAAAGTGGAGGTGCTGGTAGCTAATTACCCGATCCAAAAATAGAGCCGGGCGGGCCCATTCGTATTGCTTAGATACAGAACAGGAACACCATTCGCAAGAAAGGCGCTAACCCGCACCGGCAATGCCTGTGGAGGTGTCCCTTCAAAGAATGGTGTTCTGTATCTAAGCAGAGGGCAAAGGTAGTAAAAAACTAGGATGCCAGCCATAAGAGGAAGCTGAGAAGTGATCCGCAGGCCATGAAGGCCAGCAGGTAAGGATCGAGAGCGCCCGTCTCGCGGACTTCGTTTCGGCTATTCTTTATTTCGATCGTTTCTCTTTTACAACCCATGCCCGGCCGACGTGTAGTCGCACCCAGTACTGAATATTCCTCTTTGCGCCGAGCCGCGATCGCGCGTTCGTGGTGACCGTGACCTTGCCGATGTACTTTTCAGTGCTGGTGTCGCAGATGAGCACCTCCACAGCATACTTCTGGAGTGGCATCACACGGTCTCTGAGGTTCTTCAGTAGCTTCATTGTTCTTCGTCGTTAGGTAGTCCTTCGGCCTGCAGCTGTGCTTCGAAGAGCAGGTCTCCGGCGCGCTTGTGTGCATTGGTGAATGTCGTCTCATCGCCCACCTTATGGGCCAGGTACATCTGCTCGACAAAATTGCGAGCAGCGTCGATCTTCTCGATCAGGCTTTCGGGGTTGTCAAGGTTTATGCTCATTTCGCTGAGTGATTTTGCCACACGCCGTCGACCTTCTTCCAGCCGAGCTTGTTGAGGTGCTGCCAGTACGCGCTTAATGTTTCGCCTTCGAGCGTGCGCTCGAATTCACGATCGTACACGTCGGGAAAGCGGCTCTTCGCTGGCTTGCCGTTACGCTCCAGGTCTCGGATGTAGTTGTAGTGTTTGATGTAATCGTTGATGCTCTTCGCGTAGCTGAGTGGGAAGTCGGTGGTGTTGAAGTACACATCGAGCAGGCGCTCGTTCACGGACACCTGCACGATGTTCGCGCGTTCCTGTTTCTTCGGTGTGTACGGCGTGCCACGATACTTCCGGAACGTCATGCAGAACATCACGATCTTGTCCTGGGCGCTGCGTGGTACCAGCTTAACGGCCTTACCTGCCTCGTAGCCATTCAGCACCTGCTCGAGGAAGGGGAATCCCATGTCGTACTCCGGCCACAGCCAGTCGCCCTGGAAGTCGAAGAGCGCCTCCCGGATCCGACCGTCGCGGTAGCTTAGGTATGCACAGCCTTTAACACCCTTTAAGGTCAGTTTATAGATCTCATTCATACTGCACGAGGATCTTGCGCATGAGGGCTTCGTACTCAGGCTGGCTTGCGCACCTGTATAGGCTGTCAGGCGCTTTCAGCAGGAACGTGGCGAATGTATCGTCGTCGCGGATGACGTTTTTAAACGCCCGCACAAACGCCACTGTGCTGATGAACGGGATCTTGGTCTTCCGGTAGAGCTCGGCAAGCCATTCACAAACCACGGTTGCTCTATCGATGTTTGCCAGGTCGAGCTCGCCGTCCCTTACGTTCTTCGCTCTCCTGTTGCTAACCAGTTCGAGCAGGATCCCGACGCGAAGGAATTCGAACTTGTTAACCAGCTTGCTGAAGGTGATAAACTCAGGCTTGCCCTCAATGGCGTAAAAGTTGATGAAGTCAAGGCGCGTCCAGTTCTTCTGTGCTGTATTGAGGATTGCGATATCCGACTTTGTGAGGCCTTCCGTGACCAGGTAATAAACCGGGACATTGATCAGCTTGCACGCTTCGATGCGGTGCTGCCCGTCGATCACGTAGAGCTCTTCGTTGACCAGGGCTGGACGTATGTGCATCAGGTTCTTTCGCTGAATGCTGGCCGCCAGTTTCCGCACGTGCGACTGGTCGACCTCGCGGTTGCTGACGTAGTACTTGAATTGATCGTATTGGGTTGTTGATAGGATCTCCATCACAGTTTAAAGTTTTCGTCCATTGCAGTGCGGTAGATGAGAGAGGGATTTTGAACGGGCTCCTTGTCGACCCGGCTGAGTACCTGGAATATGCGCGATTGCCCGATGAAGTAGTTTGTCTGCATGAATTCGATGATTGGGGGCACGGTGTACTTTGCGCGGAGTTTCTTGTAGATGTCGCGGATCTCGCGATCGCGGCGAACAGTGAAAGAGTCAGCCATTTAAAAATGATTTGTAGACCTGTTCAAATTGTGTGACAACCTTTGCCAGTTCTTCGACGGTGTACTTGCTGATCGGCTTGTTGATGGAGCAGCGCTTGCTCATACACCATGCCTCGACGTTAGTCCAGCAGCGTTTGCTCCGGCTCATGAGCTCCTGCTCTGGGCCGCGCGGGTTATCGTAGCCCATTTGGTAGCCGAGCCACAGCATCTTTCTCACCATCCTGTTCTTCTGTTCCTTCGCTTGCTCGTATGTGAGGGGTTGGTCGAGGTCGATCGTCCAGATACCGAGTTTGCCGTCGCACGGAATCGGCTGCGGGAAGAGCACAGGGTCATCGAGGATCCAGGCGAAGCGCTTCGGCCTGTAATCGCCAAGGGCTTCCTCCAGCTTGGTGATCGTGCCGGCGAGCTCCTCGGTCTTGCGACAGTCCTTCAAAGTCACCTTACCGATGATAGCTCCATACTGCAGCTGCCGGATCTCCTCGTAGGTGAGTACCTCGGCCCATGGCCAGAGCTCCATGAATTCAGTATCCCACAAGTCCATTCGCTTCGCTGCGTGGATGAGCAGCTCACCAGTGTACTGCGTTGGCCAGGAGCGCGTCTCAATGCCTTTGATGCCTCGGCAAACGAGATACGCCCATGGCTGCTGCAGTGTGATGACTTTACGTTCCATCGATTTACGCGCGTTCGATCTTCTGTTTGATCTCCACGCTCTCCTGGTTCTTCAGGTCAAAGCCAAGGGCTGTGAACTTAGCGCGCTGATCGCCATCAGTGAAGATCTTCTTGAGCTCGGCGATCTTGAATTTGACGGTGACGTAATCGGCGAACTTCTTGACGAACTTCGATAGTGAGAAGTCCGGCGCGAACTCCGGAACGGCCTCTGTGCGGATGTGCAGGTAATGGCCGTCACAATCTTCGAAGTGCCAGTTGCCGTCCGTGAAGAGTGCGCGGTTGACCAGGTTGCCCTTTTTGTCCTTCTCGCCGGCGATCTCCAGCAGTTTTTCTTTTGTGTCCTGGATCTCTTCGACGAGTCCATCGAGCTGTTTCGCATACTTCTCGTTGATGACTTTGGTCTTTCGCTCGAATTCTTCCTTGTAGGGCTGGAGCTCCTTCGTCCAGTCATCGTCAATCGAGAGCTCACGCGCGCGCAGCTCCACGTAGGTCTTCATCAACTTCTCCACCTGAACTCTCTTCTTGAGCAGCTCCTGGCGTTTAGCATCGGTCTTGCTTGCTGTTGTCATAAAAAGTGGGGTTTAAATTTTGATTACAGGATCATCCGCAAGGGAATGGCCTCCACCTCCGCCGATGGCGCTCGGTGCCGCTGCAGTTCCCTCTCGAATTCAGAAGTGTCTTTACTGTTGGTGGCGATCCTGGTCACATAG
>Ga0079224_100012439_pt1 | contig 11780 bp, 18 predicted proteins | sample Stecom2015_FD_80414 | JGI IMG/M metagenome (GOLD analysis project Ga0079224, IMG submission 80414) | Agricultural soil microbial communities from Utah to study Nitrogen management - Steer compost 2015 | ecosystem: Environmental > Terrestrial > Soil > Agricultural land | place: USA: Utah...
ATGTAGTCAACGATGACTTTCTGGTGTTCGTACGGCAGGTTATCGATGTGCTTCTCAGCTTCCTTGCGCTGTGGCGCGTGCTCAGAGACGGCGATTGTGCCATATTGCGGCAAGAAGATGTTGCCCATACCGCCGAGCTGAACCCAGCTCGACGAGTCCACACTGTACCACGGATATCGAGCCATCAAAGGCACAGACGTGAGGCCGAATCCATGAACCTTGATCTTCGGTGTGCCGTCGTCGTTGGTGAGGTAGCGTCCCCATATCCGGTCAAGCCAGATTTTTAGCTGCGGTGAACTGATAGGGACCATGCCACCGATTGTGATGTACTCGTATGTTGAAGCATAATACTCCAACACCTCTTCGGGTTCACCGTAGTGGAAGCAGGGGAGGGGCCGTAGACCCGCAGACTCCATGGTGATTTGGTTGCGATATGTCTGGTCCGGATCACCGATCGCGTCCAGCACAGATACAACTTCGAAGAGATCCGAATTTCGGTGAATATAATCGCAGTATTGCCATATATCCACCTTGATGCCCTGAGTGTGGGCAGAGAAAGCACCCGAGTCAAGAAAAATCCGTCTCCCTGTAGAGCGTATGCGGTTTGCCATACGCTCGTTACCGATGTAGTGATATGAGTCAAGCACGTACGGTGCTTCTCGTACCGCTTGCTTTTCCCGATCGTCGAGTCGATGGTAGACTGTGCTACCCTCGCGAAAATCGTTGTACAGCATCGCAGCGAGATAAAGCTTCATTGCCCTTTGAGCGTTCTCAGTATCTCACGCAGTAAATCGCGTTCTTTTACACTGAAGTCATCCGTCCAGGAAGGACGGTTATCTCTTCGTGGAGCCCACCCTTCCGTTGCTCCAATGTACAGGAAACGGTCAAGAGCACGTATAAGCAGAGAACGCTCTTTATCCGTACACGTGAAGATATGCTTCATCGGTTACCGACAGGGCCGTGCTCGAGCCAGAAGCTCACAAGTTCATCGATGTTGATGTCGGCTTTTGCATGTACGCGAAATTCGTACGACTGTGGAAAGAACTTCTCCATTACATAACCGCACCACTGGTCCGGAAGTTCTGCCGCAGGGCGTATGATCTCGTGTCTTCGGAACACGAGCCCGCCTGTCGTCGGGCTCCGTTCTTCCGTAAACAACTCGAGTTTGTACATGCTGGTAACCCTTATGTGGGGTCCGTGTAGTGTGGACCTTATAGTAACACGATCAATGTACGATTGTCAATGTCGTCAAATGACCAACCACCTCGTAGATATCCTGATAAACCTCGTGTGCGACATAACGCAACCACGGATGACGCATCTTGGTCACGACGACAATGTGCTTACGCTTACAATGCGCTTCCCACAGTTCCATCGCGGTGCCGATCGAAGGGCGGTACATATTCGCTACGAATACATCACACTGGCGAATTGCATCAAGGTCCGCGGGTACGAGATCGAGATAACGTTCATATTGCTGACCTGTGGTGAACCCAAAGTCGACAGGGTCAAGGAATGTAATCTCAGGTAATCTTGATTTGAGGTAGTTACGCCAGCCTGTCGCCTCTTCTGAGCTGCAATCCGTAATCGGTCCCGCGAGGTACACTTTCATGTCTTTGTTCTCCAGATGATACATGCCCACATGGCGCCGCCAATGTTTTTCGCGATGAATTGAGCGAGGATTATCCAGATTGGAAATCCTCCGAAGGCGAGTACAGGAAACACAATGGAGTCGACAGCGGCGCTTGCCACATTGGATGTGAGGACGCGTTCCATCCAATCGCTGTGTCGACGTACGTGATAAACGATTGTATCGACAGCTTCCGACACACCGAACGCTACAGCTCCGGCAAGAGCGATTCTCATAACGTCATGACTAAACGCAAAAGAGATCGCGGTACCAGCGGGTACGAGGTACAGCATCACCCTTGGACCAAGACGATCGTGAATCTTATCACGAAGGGTCAGTGTTGCCCCTATCATCAAAAAGGCGACGATAGGGGTTGCCACTGGTCCGAAGATTGCGATGGTAACGTTCGCCGCAACAATAGCGGCGATGTAACTCCAGACTAAGAGCGTGTTACCGTACACTCGCGAGAAATTCACTTCGTGCTGCCGGATCACTGAGGAACACTCCGTCTAAAGCCGTGGTGACAGTCTCATGTCCCTGTTTGCACAGACCTCGTGATTCCATGCAGAGGTGACGCGCACTGATCTTACACGCAGCGCCAAGCGGCTGAAGATTGTCCACAAGGGCTTCGACGATTTGTCGCGTCAGACGCTCTTGAACCTGTAAGCGTTTCGCGTAAGCGTCGAGCAGCCTACCGAGTTTGGACAGCCCGACGATCTTGCCGTTTGGGATGTACGCGATATCCGCCGTGCCGAAGAACGGAGCCAGGTGGTGCTCGCAGTGGCTGTAGAACGGCAGGCTTCGTACAAGCACCATCTCCTGATAGCGTTCGCCACCGTCCTTGAACTCCTTGAACAGGCGTGTGACGTCCACACCGTACCCGGAAGTCCACTCCCTCCAGGCCTTCGCGACACGCATCGGTGTGTCTTGAAGACCCTCGCGCGCAGGGTTCTCACCGACGCTGATAAGAATCTCAGTGACAGCATGTTCCATAGGTGTGTAGCGACTCACGACCGCTCCTTGTTTTTCTGCACGTTGAGATTATACTGGTCCGCCGTGTACGTGGCCGTACACCTACGGGTTTCCTCTACCCTGCATTGTGCCAGTACAACACCCGTTCCTTTCAACAAGGTAGGACCGGCAACGTCTACCAAGAACTGCGCCATGTTCTCAGCCGTAGGGTTGAAAGGTACCGGGAGAACACCCTGCGGATCGATCAGCTGTAGATCCTTCAACAGCGGATCTTTGATCCAGATGAGTGTCTTGTGATCCCAACATTCCTCGAGCCAGTTACACAGCTTGTTCTTGATGACGGAGAAGTCGACTACGCGACCAACGCTATCGAGATCCTCTGCAGGGACACAAACAAAGTGAACTCGATAGTTATGACCATGCAGGTGAGCGCACTTGGATTCGTGCCCGTATACACGATGACCAGCGCTGAAGTCATGGTAACGCTCGGCTGTGTAGGGCATGCTAGTACTTCCCCACGACTGTCGCGATCGCATCGAGGTAGTACCCGAGAGCGCCGTTCTTATAGTTCGGCGAGTCCGGCAGCGTGGGTATAGCACCCTCGAGGTAAGCCCTCAAGATAAGCGGGTCCGGAACACCAGCCGCAGCAAATCCCTTGGCACGCAAAAGCGATGCGTGGTCTTTGCTGGACGGTGGGTACTCCCCTGCGTAGGACGTGTGACTGTACGCAAGCGCTTCGTAGCAACCATCGAGCGTAAGCGCGTAGTTCACCGCGTCTTCCTTTGACATGAACATCAACGGCGTCACAATCTGTAGCTCGTCCATCGTGTCCGGCTCTCCCGTGAACGTTCCAAGAGAGCTGGCGCGTTCGACGGCGTCGATGAACAATCGGCGACAGTCCGGGTATCCACCATAATCCTCTTGACAGACGCCGGTGTAGACTACGTTCGTACCGATCACGTATGCTCGGTTCGCTGCGATGGTCAGGAACAGCTGATTTCGCATAGGCACAAATGTCTTCTCGAGCCCTCCCGGCAAAGCCTGAGGATTATCGTACTGCTCGAGTTCGTTCTCGGACACCAACGGGGAGGTGCCTTGCAGCACCCCCTTGCCGAGCTCGATCACCTCGTGTGTGACATCGGCCATTTCCGCGATGATACGTGCTGCTTCAATTTCACGCCTGTGTCGCTGCCCGTAGTCGAAGGTAATCGCGTGGACGGCGTAGCCATCCGCTCGTGCTGCGTACAAGCACGTCGTCGAGTCCTGACCACCGGAGAACACTACGACCGCCTTTTTCATCGCCTGCCCCACTTGCAGATGTAGTTCGTGCATTCGTAGAATGAATGCAACAGAAATTTACCCATTGGCAGATTGCGCACGTACTCAGCTGTTTTCTTTGGATCGTGCATCGGGGAGCCACAGCGCTTACAGCTCATCCCGCCGATCAACGCTCTGTCATCTTCGCGCTGGTCGGCTCCTGAGTACACGATCTCTGCCGGACGCCGGTTGTACGAACTCAGTCGCGCGTGCGTTTCCTTCAAACGTGTTTCGCTAATCATGGCAACCCCGTACCGTTGTAAGGTATCAGCATCTACGGTAGCCTCGTCAACTTGTGCATCTGTACGCCCATGATGTAGTGCTTGTCGGGGTGCTCCATAACTGCGTCAACAACGGCCTGCATGTTCTTGGCGTTCTCGTGCTCGTCCTTCACGTCCATTGGCTGGATGTAAATAGGGCCACGCCACCCAACAGGTGGCCTAGCAATATACTGGTGGTGGCCTTGTAGGGGGTGCCCTAGGGCCGTACGTGGTAACCCGTCGGTGTGTGTACCCCCGGCCGAGAGAACGTACTTGTACGCGTGGACTCGCTGTGCGGTCTCTGGATGGATCTTACCAGTCTTCGGGCTGCACACCACAGTGACATCCTGCCACGGAAAGTCGTCTCCGGGATAGAGCACACCGTTGGTTTCGACCTGTACCTCATAGCCAAACTGCGTGAGATTGACCACAAGGGGAGTGATGTTCTGACGGAAGGGTTCTCCGCCAGTAATCACTACGAGTCCACTTTTCCAGTTATGCTCGCAGAAGATGATGTTGCGCAGTACGTCAGGCGAGAGAGCCATTTTGACACTCGTGTACTCAGTGTCGCAGCCGGGGCACTGAAGATTACATCCGTGCAGACGAACAAAGAGTGCCGCACGACCTGCATACGGTCCTTCGCCTTGAATGGTTTTGAAGATACTGTGGACAAACAAACGTCCAGCAGCGTCGCGTTCAACGCGCTGGGGTTCCTGCTGATTGATTTGGTAGGTCATCTGGCTACCTGTTAAGGGAAGAGCGGGGGTACGGTGCGGATCACCGTACCCCTACACTCTTTGAAGCCCTACGTTATGGTGCTACTCGTCGTCCTCGGTAACCTCGACCTCGGACGGCTCGTCGGCCTGCTGCTTCGTCGCGTTGGGGCGAGCGAGGCCGTGGAACCGACGCCAGCGACCGTACTGCGTGGCGATCGTGGCCTCGTTGAGACCCTCTTCCTTCGCCTGTGCCATGACGTCTTTGCGGGCGACCGGCTCACCAGCGGCAGCCGACAGCTCATCTGCGATCTCCCACACACGGCCCGTCGCCGTGCCCGAACGCGGACGAGTCACGCCGTTCTGGCTCGGCTGCTTCTGCGGGCCCTCGGCGAGCGTCTGCTCGACGGTACCCTCGACCTGCTCCTTCTGCTTCTTCTTGCTGGCCATTGCTGGTCTCCCTTGTAGATTTGGTGCTCATTGGGTTGGGCTGAGCACCGTTCTGCCCATTGTGTGAACACCTAGTTCTGACGCCGCCACGCGTAATACTGCGTCTTGGCTGTATTCTTGTTGATGCCCTCGGCGACACAACGCTCCACGACCTGACCAACCGTCGCACGACCACCCATTTCTGCGCAAATCTCGTGAACGCGCTGTACGGGGTTATCCGCCGTGCTGCGCTCTCGGTCCGTATTGCCGATACGCTGTGCGTTGAACTCCTCGCGCGTCGCAGGAATGACCATCGTCCCCGGTGACCACGTTGTTGTCTCCAGACGTGTGCCGTCCGGGAGTGGAATCTTCACCGTGCAGCTACCGAGTCCTTTGTGCTCCAGCACACCGATCTGGGCACCCGCCTCGCGCCACGAAGCGATGAACGGTTGCCCGACAGCGAGACTCGAGAGTTTGACATGTGACATTGCGGTTCCTTGAAGTGGTTACCCTTTTGTCCGTACCCGATAGTAACTTAACATGAGTGACCAACCCCTGTCAATAACTCTCTTAATCGGGGAGGTTGATGCCGAATCTAACCCGTAATTCCCGATCCTTCTTCCACTTCGCATACTGAGTCGCCGCCGTATTCGGGTTGATTCCACGAGCGACGCAACGGGCGATAATCTCCTTGCGCGACTCGTGCCGGTACGTGTCACATATGGTATGAACGAGCTGAACCGGATTACGTACAGTGGACCGATTCTCGACAAGGACGCGACCTTGCAACGGCTTCACGGATACGTCAGCGTTACTGTGGGCAGCGAACGTCGGATACTGCCGACGCCTTTTTGAACTGGTCGAGCCGACTGTAGCGTATCCGACCACTTCGCCAACCGCCTTCCACGCATCACCGTGTCCGGTCATGTTAAGAAAGCGGTATGTGAAGAGATGTCCGAGTTCGTGAAGTACTAGATCCAGCAAAAAGTCTGAATCCATGTCGGCGAGGTTCAGCGGATTGTAAATGATCTTCTGCTTGCGGTAATACGCCATGGCGTAATTCCGCCGCTTACGATGCCGCCCGTTTGGATTATGCGTAATGTGCGCGAGCCAGTAGGCGATTCCGGTCGGTGTCGGTTCCGGTAAGCGCAGCAGTGTTCCAGGAGGTTGATTCAGAATCTTCCGTTGAAGTACACACAACTCGGCTGATTTCGAGATGTAGATTTGTTCAGCCTTCGAAATCATCTCTAACAGCACTGGTTCCTCGCTGTGTAGTCAATGTGATCTTTAGAAAGCTTCGAGATCGTCCCAATACTCGCATCCGTAAGCGATTACTCTTGCTGGAGGACGCTGCTGGAAGAGCCGACAGTGCTCTGTTTCTTCCTCGAAGTTGTTGCACGTCATACACGAAGGAATCACACGCATCTCGTGTATCTTCCGTGCTAACTTGAGCATACTAGGAACGTCGTACTTCATACGTTACCAGTTTTCCTTGATCTTTAAGAGCTTGAATCTCGTCTGGTGTCCAAATCTTTTCTGCCGTCTTCGGGTGCATGATAACGCGTGCATCCAAACCGAAGATTTCGCGAAACGATTCGCACCACTTGGCAAACTCGCGCTTTTCATTCGAATCCATACCCTGCCACCTCCGGATATTTACCGTTATTGGCAATCGTGAGTGTCTTTGGCACGCGAAGATACTCGACGGCCTTCATGCCCTCGTGAACATTCGGAGGCGGACCCCAAGGACTGCGCATCTGCCACCACTGACGAGCAAGTCGCGCGGCATAGCCACCGTGATCCAAACAGATGTACTCGCGAAAACGACGTAGACCACAGTAGTAATCCACGCGCATAGAATCTGGCTTGCCAGCTTTCTTGTGAATGCTGTAGGTGACGTGCGTAACCTGCACCGTTTCAAATCGCGGCACAAGCCCGGCAATGAGGTCACTCGTGCTTGCCTGTGTGGTTATCTTGATAGCGCGCGGGAACTCCATACCGCATTCCGGGTTCTCGCAGAACCGGCACGAGGCATGGCTATAGCACTGGCAGTGTTCACAGAGCCGCACAGGGGGCGGCCCCGGCGGACCCTTGCCCTTTTTGCGAGGCAGCACAGGGTCATTGATTGGACCAAGGCGCTTCGTGTTGCCCGCGAAGTCGAGTACGAGGCAGTTCGATTTACCGGGAGACGGGCGCGTCCCACGCCCTAGCATCTGAACCCACAGCACAGGGGAGGCCGTAGGGCGTAGCACGATGATACAGTCTATCGCCGGAAAGTCGAACCCTGTCGTAAGGATGTTATTGTTGACCAACGCACGTAACTCACCATTCTTGAAAGCTTGGATGCGTCTGTCACGCTCTTCAGTAGTGAGTCGACTGTGTACAGCCGCAGACGGAATGTCGAAGTGGTCTGTAAGGAAGTCAGCAACATGCTCGGCGTGTTCGACACCGCTTGCGAAGATGAGCCAGTGCTTACGCTCTGCAGCAAGGACGACGGCTTCCTTGAGGGCGGCGATGGTGATAACATCCTTGTCCACCTTCTGCTGTAGGTCAGACAGTACGAACTCGCCACCAGACATCTTCACCCCGGTGATATCCAGTTCCGCCTGTGTCTGCTTCGGAACCAACGGAGCGAGCCATCCTTGCGCTATTAGCCAGTTAAAGGACTCACGTTCGGTCATGTCGAAACAGATGTCTGTGAACAAGCCATCTGTATCTGTCAACATACCTTGCCCGAGCCGAAACGCTGTCGCCGTAAATCCGATTACCTTCAGATACGGATTTACTTCTTTGAGTGAGTCAATGAACTTGCGATACATGGTCGTGCCCTTCGGACTGACCAAATGGCACTCGTCGACAATCAACAGATCCACGTGCCCAAAACGTTCCGGACGACGATACATAGACTGAATACCACCGAGTACGATAGGTGTACCGTGCTCACGGCGCTTTAGACCCGCACTGTGGACACTGATCGGAGCAGTCGGCCACGCTTTGAGTACGTGCTTGAGATTCTGTTCGATAAGCTCTTTGACATGCGTTGCCATCATTATACGCGTCTGCGGATACTGAAGGATGGTACGACGCATGAATTCGGCGATAACCACAGACTTGCCCGTACCTGTGGGTAGCGCGACGATCGGGTTTCCGTTGTTCTCTACGAAGTAGTCGTAGATACTATGGATCGCGGCTTCTTGGTAGTCGCGTGGAGTAAGCATGTAGTGCTTTCGCGGAGGGCTTTTATCCGGTAATCGGTGTGTAGAGTTCGCATGCCTTACGTTGCGCGGCGTCGGTCAAGGAAATCCCGCGCTGCTGGCAAGCCCATGTACCTTGTTCTCTTGGGCTGCTGTACTTACACGTTCTGCAGTTCACAGCCATAGGTGCGTCGTCAAAGCAGATGTCCTTGAAATCACACCACGAGCACAGGAACCACCCCGGCGAGGCGTTTGCGACACGCTCCGGCGGTACAGTAGAACGAATAATCTTACCCGCGCGTTCGATGTACATCTCCGCGACTTCCGGAGCGTACTCAACAACCTCGATATGGAGCGCGTCGTCGTCCTTGCAGATAGCGAAGTAGATCGCGAAGGGCATGCCAGTATAGTGCATATAAATCTGCATCTGCACATAATGCTGGAACTTCGCCGCTTTGACACCCTTCTGTGTTAGCTCTTTGAAGCTTTTCGCGTTGTGTGTCTTAAACTCGCCGAGTACCCAAGTAGCCGGGAAGTCCGGTGTGTCAAATAGCGCTGCGTCCAGAGAACCACCGAAGTGCTCATCATGGTCAGATACGCGGTACTGCTTCCCGGTGTTCGGATCATGCGTGACCACATGGACGCCCGCGTCGCGCAACCAACGAACAAATCTTTGCTCTTTCAGCTCGCCACGATCAAATAAGCGGAGCAGACGTGCCCGATGGCGGACAGCCTTTGCCCAACGGAATACATACCAGCCGTAGCGGCTGCATGGATGACCAATAAGCGAAGCACCAAGGTGCCGACGGAAGCTAGACCCCTGTCGTTCCTCGATTCGCGCATCGATGGCCTGCTGCGTCTTAGTCTTATTCATAATCAAAAGGGAGGATGGGAGTCGAACCCATCAAGGGCCAATCAGGCCCGCCGTTTCCGTCGTGACGGCATTCTCCCTTCCCTTCACGCTACTTCGCCCACGGCGGTGTGATAGGAGCTGCGCTCGCCGGTGCCCCGCTCTGCGCCCACGGCGGTGCCCCGCCCGGGGCCGTTGCCGGCGGTGGTGTCGGTGCCGGGGCCGTAGGGGGTGCCGGGGCCGTAGGGGGTGCCTGTGGTGCCGGGGCCGGAGTTCCACCCCCCGCCCACGGCGGGGTACCGGCCGGTGCTGCCGGTCCACCGTTCGCTGCCGGGGCTGGTGCGGACCCATCATCGGTCTGCTTCTCGCCAGGCTTCGCGAAGCCCTTGACATCGTTGCTCTCGTCGTACTGACCATCTGCCGGCCTGTACACGATACGCGCCATCAGCGGCTTGCCGAACAGCTGCTGAAGGTCGTTGACCTGGAACACACCAGTTGCGTGACAGATCGCGGACAGCTCGCCCTGCGCGATCTCGACAGCGACCGGATTCTTGTTCCACAGGTTGAGACGATGGAAGACCATCCGGCCGGCGTGCGGACCGTCGATGACCTTCATGCCCAGCTCGGCGAGGTACTGGCTAGGGTCGTTCCGCGTCGGCTTGATCTCGCCCTGCGTGATCATCACGTTGTACCAGCCCGTCGGGAGTGCCGGCGGTCGGGACTGTGGTGCAACCTGCGTTGCGTCAAAGGTCATCCCGAGGTTCGTGTTCGGTGCTGTCATGTTGTCTCCTGCTGGGTGGTGGAAGGAATACTGCTGAGAATCTTCTTGATCAACTTCCCGAGGTGTGGTTCCTCGAACTCGTCCAGGACCTGTGAGCGGTCCCGGGCTTGATGCTGTAGCCCACGCTTTGTACGCAGGTAACTGTAGTGGACACCTTCTGGAGTCTTGGCAGACTCCATGCTGAATACTTCGTCGAACAGGTACGGCAGCTGCGGTCCGACCTTCTGGCCGGGCATCATCGGACCGTAGATCATTACCCCGGTGACCTCGTCCTTCTGCCATTCCTGCTTGCAGCTGAAATAAACGTGCTTGCCGGGAATGTCGCGGAAGTCCTTGACCAGCTGAATCATTGTGTCCTGCATCTCACCGTAGGCACGTCTCGGGTCCTTGCTCTTACCCTTCTCCGCGGCGAGGCACTGTTCCGCGATCTCCGTCAGCGAGTCGAGGCAAATCGTCTCGAAGTGTCGTGCGTGCTCACTTTGGGTGATAAAGCGGTACGCTTCTGCCATCTCCGTGAAGTTCCGAATCTTGATAACCGGAATGTCCGGAAGGTGCGCTGTACTCAGCAGACCGGCTTCCGCGCTCAGAATCAACGGTGTGGGTGCGGTGGCACAGAGGGGGGTCTTACCGACCCCCGCCTGCCCGTGCACCAAGAACTTGACACCGTGGAGTCTGGCTTCTCGATGTGTGCTGGTGAATTCGAGTGCCATTATGTTCCCTTGGGTACGAACTCGAGCTTCGGAAGGCCCGGCTTGATGGTCAGAATGTGGTCAAAGGCGCGCTGTTCCTTGTCCGTCAGTTCACGGTACGCGGACAGCACAAACTTCGGTTCTGGAACAATGACAGCGGCTTTCTTCTCTTCCGGCAACTTCAACTTCGCGTAGCGTTCTGCGAAGTTATCCTTGATCAGGGTACGGTTGATGACGTACGTACCACGGAGCACTGAACCGTCTGAAAACAAGTGCGTGTTGACACCTTCCTTTGGTGCCGTGAAGGTAAGCGTGAACAGCGTTTCCCGTAACTGCTGTTCTTCTGCCTTAGCAATAGCAAGAGTCTGCCTTACCTCGAGCCACCGCTGGAGAGTGGCGAAGTAGTCCATTACTCTTCCTCCCCTTCCTGACTGAAGAATTCACGTGGGTTGTCCCAATCCTCCGGAAAGGAACAGCCGTGAGTGCGCATTACATCACGGTCGTGGTCGCTTAACAGCGGGGCGAGCATTTCGAGAGTGTAACTGACCGACAGGAAGATGTCCAACGCTGGTACATCGTCGAGAAACTGGTATAAGTTCCAGAGCGCGAGATAACGATCCAGAGGGGTAGCGGTATCCGGTAGCTTGCACGCGGAGGCCGCCGTGATGAGCTGTTCACACAGACTCATAGTTCTCGCAACCTCTCCTGCCATATGGGTCCTTGCTCCGTGGTTGGGGTACCGTACAAGGTAATGTGATCCGCACACGATTGTCAACACCTCTTCAGGTACCGGAGCGCTCCGCGAACCATACACGCACCCCATTCTTTTCACGCCGGGTGATGACCTTCAGCTCCGGGCGGTTACGCTTCAACCACAGGTTCGCGGAATTGAAGTACCGCCGCTGCGCTGCATCCGGTTCCCTGCCATTGAAAGGCAGGAGTACC
>Ga0079224_100012440_pt1 | contig 11780 bp, 9 predicted proteins | sample Stecom2015_FD_80414 | JGI IMG/M metagenome (GOLD analysis project Ga0079224, IMG submission 80414) | Agricultural soil microbial communities from Utah to study Nitrogen management - Steer compost 2015 | ecosystem: Environmental > Terrestrial > Soil > Agricultural land | place: USA: Utah...
ATTTTCGCGACCGCGATCCGGTCGCGCGGCAGCAGCCGGAACGACGGGGACGCGCCGGCGCGGGGCACGGCCTCTTCTGATCCTTTGGACGGCGGCATCGAAGACGTGCGGGCGGTCACGGCGCCAGCCTGTGCTGCTCGCGGCCGGCGCCCACCGTCCGTCAGTAGTTCTTCACCAGGTCGAGCCCGGTGTAGAGCGACGCGACTTCCTCGGCATAGCCGTTGAACATCAGCGTCGGCTTCCGCTCCGAGATGAGCGCGCGCAGACCCGTGCCGCCGAGCACGCGCTCGTGGGCCTGGCTCCATCTCGGATGGGGGACGTTCGGGTTCACGTTCGAGTAGAACCCGTACTCGTGCGGCGCCGCCATGTTCCACGACGTCTCGGGCTGGCGCTCCGTGAAGTGGATGCGGACGATCGACTTGATGCTCTTGAAGCCGTACTTCCACGGCACGATCAGCCGCAGCGGGGCGCCGTTCTGGTTCGGCAGCACTCTGCCGTAGACACCGACCGTGAGGAGCGTCAACGGGTGCATCGCTTCCTCGATCGTGAGCCCCTCGCGATACGGCCACTGGAGCACCGGGTAGCGAAGGCCGGGCATCTGCTTCGGATCGGCCAGCGTGAAGAACTGCACGTACTTCGCGCGGGACGTCGGCTCGAAGCGCTTCAACAGGTCGCCGAGCGGGAAGCCGACCCACGGCACGACCATCGACCACGCCTCGACGCAGCGGAAGCGATAGATCCGCTCCTCGAGCGCGTGCGGCTTGAGGATGTCCTCGAGCGTATAGCGGCCGCGCTTGTTCGCTTCGCCGGTGACCTCGACCGACCATGGATCGGTCTTCATCGTGTGCGCGTAGCGCGAGGGATCGCCCTTACCGGTGCCGAACTCGTAGAAGTTGTTGTAGGTCGTGATGACCTCCCACGTGTTCGGCTGCTCGTCGAGCGACTTCGGCCACTTCGTGACGTTGTCGAACCTGTCGCCTTGGGCGGGCATCGTAGCCGCGAGCGACTCGTGCGCGAAACCCGGCAAAAGGCCCATCGCGACTGCGCCCGCGACAATCTGACGCCTGTTCAGGAAGACCTCTTCCGGTGTGATCTCGGACGGTTTGATGCGGTTCTTCGACATGGTCAGCCTCGCTGCTGTTCGGGAGCGGGGCAGCTCGCGCCGCCGCGCCGCGGGCTATCGGCGGGTCCCATGCCCGCCGTGCCGTGACTCCGCTACAATATCGCGCTCGAGAACACACATTAGCTCGCCGTCAGGGCGCAGTTCAAGGCCGAAATCCCTAGAAGAATCAACGCGAGGCGTCCAATGAAGCTCATTACCGCCGTCATCAAGCCGTTTCGCCTCGACGATGTCCGCAACGCATTGGCCGAGGTCGGCGTGCAGGGGATGACCGTCACGGAAGTGAAGGGCTTCGGGCGCCAGCGCGGCCACACCGAGCTCTATAGGGGCGCCGAGTACGTCGTCGACTTTCTGCCGAAGGTCAAGGTCGAGGTCGCGGTCGCGGACGAGCTCGTCGAGCGCGTCATCGAAGCGATCATCGAATCGGCGAAGACCGGGAAGGTCGGGGACGGCAAGATCTTCGTGACGGCGCTCGAGCAGGTGTATCGCATCCGGACCGGCGAGACCGGCGACCAGGCGATCTGAGCCGTTACGTCTTTTTCGGCCCCTCGGGGGGGGTGACCGGCACGACGAGCTCGACCTCGAGGCCGCCGTCCGGGCAGTTCCGCGCAGTCGCGCTGCCGCCGTGCAGCTCCATGACCCGCGCCGTGATCGCAAGTCCGATGCCCTGACCGCCCGCGTGATCGCGACTCGGATCGACACGGAAGAACGGCTCGAAAATTCTCTCGACGTCCTCGGCCGGAACGCCCGGGCCGTGGTCGCGCACGACGATCCGCACCTCCTTCGTGGTCCCGCTCAGCGTGACCTCGACGGGCTTGCCGACGCCGCCGTGCGCGACGGCGTTGCGGACGACGTTCTCGATCGCGCTCTTCAATCCGGACGGGTCGCCGAGCACCGCGGGCACCTGCGCCGGCGTGAAGCGGATGTCCGCGTCCGCGTGCTCGAAGCGCGTGTCCGCGACGACCTCCTCGACGACCGACGTCAAGAGCACCGGCACGCGTTTCGGCTCGTCCTGCGTGCGCAGGCGGGTGAGGGTCATGACCTGGCCCACGAGCTCGTTGAGCCGCTCGACCTCCCGCTCGATGCGCGCGAGATCCGGAGCGGCGTCTTCGCCCGCACGCCGGTGCGCGAGCGCGAGCGCAACGCTGATCCGCGCGAGCGGCGAGCGGAACTCGTGCGACACGTCCCGGAGCAGCGCCTCCTTGTCCATGACGAGCATCTGCAGCCGCTCGGCCATCGCGTCGAAATCTTTCGCGAGCCGGCCCACCTCGTCGCGCCGCCGCACCGACGGCCCGACGCGCGTATCGAGGTTGCCGGCGGCGAGCGCACGGGTCGCCTTCTGCATGCGGGCGATCGGAGCGGACAGATAGCGCGCGAGCACGGCCGAAGTCAGCACGGTCGCGACCAGCGCGGTCACGACGACGAGGAGCTGGGTCCCGGGCCATGCGAGCACGCCGCCGAACGTGACGACGGGCGCGAGCGCGAAGATCAGCCGGTACTCGCGGCCGTCCGGTCCGATGAGCTCGGTCGTAAGCTGCTGCGGCCGGACGTTCGACGGGCGTTGCGATTCGCTGAAGGGCTCGGTCCGGAGGAGCTTCGCGACCTGCGGCGGCGGCTGCCTGCCGAGCAGCTCGTTGCCGGCTTCGTCGATCACGAGGAGCGCCATGCCGGGCGCCGGGCGGGGGTTACGGAGCAGCCAGAGCCTCAGACGCCATTCGCCGCCGGCCTCGAGCGCCGCCGCGACCTCCTGAACGATGCGCTCGCGGCCCTCGAAGTTGAGCTGGTCGAACGCCCGATCGCCGAGACGGAAGCTCGCATAGACGACGGCCGCGATCGTCGCGGCCATCGCGAGGCCGAACGCCGCGAAAATTTTCCAAAACAGTCTCATTTATCCGCCGTGGTCGGCGGCGGCACCAGCACATAGCCGCTGCCGCGGACGCTGCGGATCTGCACGCCGCCGGTCTCCTCGTCCTGGCCGAGCTTCTTGCGCAGGTTGCTGATGTGGGTGTCGAGGCTGCGGTCGTCGGGGAGCAGCCGTCGGCCGAGCGCCGTCCGCGTCAGCGTCTCGCGCGAAACGACGTCGCCCGCTGCGCGCATCAGCGTCGCAAGGATCACGAACTCGGCGTTCGTCAGCTTCAACGGCTCGCCGTTCATCAATACCTCGCGGCGCTGCATGTTCGCTCGGAGCGGTCCGACCGTGAGCTCGACGACCTCCTCGTGCTCCGCTTCGGCCGTTCTGCGCAGGATCGCCTTGATGCGCGCGAGCAGTTCCCGTGGGTTGAACGGCTTCGGCAGGTAGTCGTCGGCGCCCATCTCGAGACCGACGATGCGGTCCACGTCGTCGCCGCGTGCGGTCAGCATCAGCACGGGCGTCTCGGATCCCGACTCCCTGAGCTGGCGCAGGACCTCGAAGCCGGACAGGCCCGGCAGCATCACGTCGAGCACGATCAAGTCGTACTCACCCGTCTGCGCCTCGCGCAGCCCGGTCGAGCCGTTGGGGAACGACGTCACCGACAGCCCTTCCGGCGCGAGATACTCGGCGAGCATCTCGGTCAAACGGGTATCGTCGTCAATGATCAGTACGCGATTGGCGCTCATCCACGAACCGCCCCGGTCCTGGGAACTTGCCACATTCTCGGAAGAACGAGAAGACCTGGCCCGCCGCCCGACCGGCGGGCTTCACAAAAACTTGCATTCGACGGTCGTTTGCGGCGCGGCCGGCGTCATTCACGCTCGGGCGGCTGAAAGCCCGGCGGTTTGATGATGATCAGATCGCACGGCAGGCGGTCGAGCGTGCGCTCGGCCGTGCTGCCGATGAAGATGCGTTTCAGGCCGCTTCGCGACACGGCGCCCATCACGACGAAATCCGCGTTCCGGGCGGTCGCCTGCTCGACGAGCACGTCGTGCGGCACCCCCTGCTCGAGGTGCACGTTCTCCGGAGGGATGCCGAAATCGGCGACGAGCGCCGACAACGCCTTTCCGTGCTCCTCGCGCGCCGCGGCGGTGACCTCCTCGACCGGTATCGCGACCGTCGAGACCGGTGTGCCGGATATCGCCGCGAGCGTCGGCCCGATGTCGAACGAGTGCAGCACGTGCAGCGAGCCGCCGAGCACCTGGGTCAGCTCCTTCGCGAACGACAGGATCGCGCGATCCAGATCGGCAGGCTTGTCGTGCTCGTGCAGCGGATCGACCGCGGCGAGCACGGTCGGCGTCGCGGCGACCTCTCGCGGCTTCACGAGCAAGAGCGGCGCCGGGCAGGACCGGATCAGGTTCCAGTCCGTGTTCGACAAGAGCGAGCGCTTGAAGGCCGGATGGTAGTGCGTGTCCTTCACGACGAGCATCGGCTGCGAGTCGAGCACCTTTTCCACGATGCCGCGGTCGAGCGGCTTGCCCCAGCGGGCGTCGACCTCGACCGCGATGCCGTCGGCACGGAGCGGCTCCGCCCGCTTCTCGAGCCGGGCACGGTGGTTCCGTAGCAGACTCTGGCGCGCCTTCTCGAGGCCCTTCGAATCGAACAGACGCCCGCCGGCGAGGTACTGGTCGTAGTCGCAGATGAAGAGCTCGAGCGTTGCGCCGAGCGCCTTCGCGAGACGCGCGGCGCGCTCCATCGCGGGTTGCTCGTCGGTCGTCGGATCGATTACGGACAGAATGCGTTTTTCGGTCATCGTCGGTCGTTCGCCAGGGTCCGAGCCCGAGCTTACCGGCTTTCGCCCGGGTCGAACAGCTCGAAGCGACCGAAGCGCGCTCGGGTGCGTCGCTTCGCGCGTCGCTCAGTCCGCGACGTAGTAGCGAAAATAGTGTGTGTAGCGAACGTCCTCGGTCGGTGCAGGCTGCCCGTCGACGATGCGGGGGCGGAAGTGCGCTTCGCGGATCCTGCGAACGTACGCGGCGTCGACGAGGCCTGCGGGCTCGGCCGACACGACCGTCACGCCGCGCGCCCGGCCGTCCGCGCCGACGTCGAAGCGGAGCACGATCGTTCCCCATGCGTACGGCCGCGTGCTCGTGCGGCGATCGACCGCGGTCAGCGGTGCGATGAAATCGAGCATCTCGGGGCGGCCGAGCAGCCGTTCGCGCTCGTTCGGCGCGTCGGCGAGAAGCGCCCAGGCTTCGCCGTAGTGCGCGACGGCGGCTCCAAGGTCGTTGTCGCGCGCGAGCGCGAAGTCGCCGAGCGCGATCACCGAGAGCGCGCGATCGAGCGCGGGGAGGTCCCGCTGGCGCTCGAGTATCTCCGCGATTCTCGTCCGCGCGGTGTCGCGGTCGCGCAGGAGCACGTCGATGCGCAGCAGCCGGCGCAGCGGTTCGAGCAGAGCGGCCTCGTCGCCGAGCGGCTCGAGCGCGGCGAGGGCCGCCTCGTATTGCGCCCGGGCGGCTCCGCGCAGGCGCGACTGCTCGTAGTAGCGCGCGAGCCCGTACCGGTACGGCACGACGCGCGGATCGCTCTCGCCGAAGCGGCGGACGGCGTTGTCGAGTCGTTCGCGCTGCAGACGTCCCGCCGTCTCGGCGTCGCCGAGCCCGAGGTACGCGGTCGTCAGATCGTCGATGAGGCCGGTTTGGCTCTCGTTGAAGAGGCCGAGGTTCCGCTGGCTGATGTGCTGCGCCTGCTCGAGCGCCGTGATCGCCTCGACGTAACGCCGCTCCAGGATGTAGCTGCGGCCGAGGGCGCGGTAGACGTCGATGAGGTCGAGCGCGAACTCGCCCTCGGTTCGGCGGATCACGTCGGCGGCGTCGAAGTAGCGGCGCTCGGCCGCGTCGAACTCGCCGAGCAGCGTATGGACCATGCCGAGACGGACGAGGTCGTCCGCGTAGCGCGGGTCGCTCGGCGCGTCCGGGCGGGCGACGAGCTGCTCCGCAGGGTCCCGCGCACCCAAGGCGTCGCCGGCCGCGAGCTGCGCGTCCCGTGCACGGCGTAGCGGGTCGGACCCTGCGCCGTCCATGTCCGGCTCCGCGCGCGGTACCGGCTCGAGCAGATCGGGGAGGTTCGGCGGGGCTTCCGTCCGTTCCGTCTGCGCGGCGGCCGGCCACGCCGAGATCGAGAGCGATGCGGCGAGTACGAGCGGTGAGCGGTTACTCCGCCGGTTCCGCCTGGTCATCGGGCAGGTACCGGAAGTTGACCCGCAGCGCGACGTCGTCCCGCGCGACGATGACACCCTCCTCGATACGGGGACGGAAGCGCCATTGCCGGATCGCGCGGACGACCGCTTCGTCCTTGAAGCCGGGGGGCTCGGACTCGACGACGCGAACGTCGGACGTGCGCCCGTGCCGATCCACGTCGAATGCGACGATCACGTGGCCCGAACGCGCGTCCGGGGCGCGGCTCAGGCCGCGCTGGCTGATCGGCTCGTCGAACACGCTGTTGAGCTCCTCGAACCATTGGCGGCGCAGCTCGTCGCCGTTCTCGAGCTCGCCGAGGAGCCGCCATGCCGACACATAAACGCTCAGATCGGGCTCGATCTTGCTGAACGCGACGTCCCAGTCGCCGACGTCGCGCAGCACCTCCGCCCGAAGCAGCGGATCCGCCGCGCCGTGCTCGTCGAGGAGCTCGAGCGCCGAGCGCAGCGCGCTGATGCCCTGGTTATCGGGCAGGCGCTGCTTGCGATAGCTGTTCGCGGTTTCGCGCAGGGGCCGCACGAGAAGCAGACTGTTCTTGCCGTGCGTGTTGCGAATGAGCCGCATCGCCTGCGCGTAGCGCATGCGCTCGTCGTGATACCGGCCGCTGTCCCGCAGCCAAAGCGCGTAGCGGTAGATCGCTTCGAGATGCTCGGGCGAAGCCTCGGGGTAGCTGCGTTCGGCGATATTGAGGATCGTGAGCTGCTGCTCGTCGGCTTCGACGTACTGGTCGAGCGCCTCGAACGATTCGGTCAGGCGGTCGAGGATCGGCACCTGGCCCGGGTTCAGCAGCCCGTGGGCGCGTCGGCTCACGGTCCGCGCCTCGTTGTACGCGGTGATCGCGTTCAGGTACTGCCCGGACTCGTGGTAGTTGTCGCCGAGGCCGAGGAGCGGCCGGATCGCGAGCTCGGTGTAAGTGCCGTTCAGCGCGCGCACGAGATCGACCGCACGCAGGTAGTACTCCTCGGCGCGCTGATGGTTCCGGGCCTCGCGATGAATGCGCGCGGCGAGCTCGTAGGCTTCCGCGGCCTCGATACTCTGCGAACCGAATTCTTCTTCGGTCAGGCGAATGAGCTGCTCCAGGAACGGCACCGCGTCCTCGGGACGTCCCGCGTCCGAGAGCCTGTTCACCTCGAGCAGCGTCTCGAGGCGCGTGACCGGCGCCGGGGCCTCGTCCGGCCGTTCGCCGTCGTCCGGCTCGGGGCCGTCGAGCAGGCCGGGGAGCTCTTCGAAGTCGTCGGTGAGGTCGCCGGGCGTCTGAGCAATCCCCTGGGTCGCCCAGAACGCGCCGAGCACGAGCGGCAGCGTGCAGAGCGAGCGAGTTCCGAGGCGGGACCGAGGCGTGCGCGAGGTCATCGAACGCATTCTATCCAAATTGTCGATCACGGGGCCGAAGGAACTTCCGACTCAGACCGGCCCGCGACGCGCGAGTTTCCCGTCGATCCGCTGCCTGCCGCGGAGGGTCGCGCCGTGACGTCGTCGCGGCGCCTTCGGCCGACATCTTGTGGCGTCCGGGCCCACGTCTATAATGGCTCGCCAAGTCCCAAGAAAATCGACGAACGATTCGATCTGGACTCCGCGTTGTTGCGCAGACGTAGCATTCGCGGCCGCATCTCGGCCGTGGTCCTCGAGCGCCGACCCCGCGTCGCGAGCACCCTTGCCGTCGCGTGCCTCAGGGCGCGTCGCGCGGCTCCCACCGGGTACTGAGTCCCGCGAGTCTTCGGATAGGTTCAAGCCGAAGCGTAAGGCCGACGTCCGATATCGTATGCTCTATCGACCGCGCCGAACGCTTGTTTTCCCTTGTGTTCGACCGCCGCCCGACGTGCACGGCCGGCTTCGATGAGGCCGCTTTGAATGGAACCGACGGATACAAAAGGGACCGAATATTTCCACCGGGTGGTGGACTGCCAATGGGCGTGCCCCGCGCACACCGACGTTCCCGAGTACATCAGACTGATCTCCCTCGGCCGGTACGACGACGCGTATCTCCTCAACCGGCGCTCGAACGTTTTTCCGGGCATTCTCGGCCGCGTATGCGATCGGCCCTGTGAGCCCGCGTGCAGAAGGGGGCGGGTCGAGCAGAAGCCCGTCGCGATCTGCCGACTGAAGCGTTCCGCCGCGGATCGCCGCGGCGACATCACGGGCCGCCTGCCGAAGGCGCCGCGCGCGAAGAACGGCAAGCGCATCGCGCTCGTCGGCGCGGGCTCGGCGTCCCTCACGGTCGCGAACGACCTGCTGCCGCTCGGCTATGAGTGCGTGATGTTCGAGGCGCTCGACAAGCCCGGCGGGTTGATGCGCTCGAACATTCCCGCGTTCCGGCTCCCGGCGGAGGTGCTCGACGAGGAGATCGGCTACATCCTCGACATGGGGGTGGATCTGCGCCTGTCGACGCCGGTGAAGAGCATGCGTGCGCTGCTCGCCGACGGCTACGACGCGATCTTCGTCGGCAGCGGGGCGCCGAAGGGCAAGGATCTCGATCTTCCGGGGCGCCGCGATACGGACCGCATCCACATCGGCATCGAGTGGCTCGAGTCGATCGCGTTCGGGCACGTCGACTCGATCGGCGAGCGGGTGCTGATCATCGGCGTCGGCAATACCGCGATGGACTGCTGCCGCAGCGCTCTGCGCCTCGGCGCGAAGGACGTGAAGGTCATCGCGCGCAAGCCTCGCCAGTTCTTCAAGGCTTCCGAGTGGGAGCTCGAGGACGCCGAGGAGGAGCGCGTCGAGATCGTCGTCAACCACTCGCCGAAGGCGTTCGTCGTCGAGGACGGCAGGCTCGTCGGGATGCGCTTCGATCGGCTCGAGTACGCCTTGGACGAGCGCGGGCGCATCGTCGACAGCCGCGTCGTCGGCGAGGCGCTGATCCCTTGCGACGACGTCGTGCTCGCGATCGGCCAGGAGAACGCGTTCCCGTGGATCGAGCGCGACCTCGGCATCGAGTTCGACAAGTGGGACGTCCCCGTCGTCGATCCCGTGACGTTCGAGTCGACGCTCCCGGGCGTCTTCTTCGGCGGCGACGCGGCGTTCGGCCCGAAGAACATCATCTGGGCCGTCGAGCACGGCCACCAGGCCGCGATCTCGATCCACCTCCATTGCCAGAACCGTCCGCTTCGCGACCGGCTGCCGCGCGGCGTCACGTTGTCGAGCGCGAAGATGGGCATCCACGAGTGGAGCTACAGCAACAACTACGACCCGTCCGAGCGCCGGCTGATGCCGCACGTCGACCTGAAGCAGCGCTTCCGCAAGCTCGACATCGAGGTCGAGCTCGGCTTCACCGCGGAGCAGGTCGCGACGGAGGTCGAGCGGTGCTTGAACTGCGACCTGCAGACGGTGTTCACGGCCGAGCTCTGCATCGAGTGCGACGCGTGCATCGACATCTGCCCGGTCGATTGCCTCACGATCACCGAGAACGCCGAGTTGCCCGAGCTCGAGCGCTCGCTCAAGGCGCCGCGGCTCGAGCCCGAGCAGCCGCTCTTCGTGTCGGCGGCGCTCAAGCAGACGGGACGCGTGATGGTCAAGGACGAGAACCTGTGCGTGCACTGCGGGCTGTGCGCGGAGCGCTGCCCGACCGGAGCCTGGGACATGCAGAAATCGACGCTCGTCGTGCCCTACGCGGTCGACGAAGGCATGGAAGCGACGGAGGCGCCGTGTCGCAAGATCGGGTGAACGACTTCGTCGTCAAGTTCGCGAACGTCAACGGCACGGGCTCGGCGAGCGCGAACTCGCTGCTGATGAAAGCGATTTTCCGGATGGGCGTGCCCGTCAGCGGCAAGAACTTCTTCCCGTCCAACATCCAGGGTCTGCCGACGTGGTACGAGATCCGCGTCAGCGAGGCGGGCCATCTCGCGCGCTCGGGCCGCGTCGACGTGATGGTCGCGATGAACTCGCAGACGTACCTGCAGGACCTGCACGAGGTCTCGCCGGGCGGCACGCTGATCTACGACTCGACGTGGCCCCGCGACCGGATGCTCGCCCGCCCGGACATCACCGTCTTCGGCGTGCCGCTCGCGCGGATGTGCAACGAGCATTTCCAGAATGCGCGTACGCGCGTCTTGATGAAGAACATGGCGTACGTCGGCGTGCTCGTCGCGCTGCTCGATCTCGACCGTGACGTCGTGACGGAGCTGATCCGCGAGACCTTCGCGAGGAAACCGTCCGCGATCGACGCGAACCTCGAGGCCGTCGAGCTCGGCTACCGTTACGCGAAGGAGCACTTCGCGTGCCCGCTGCCGACGCGCGTCGAGCCGCGGAATCTCACCGCGGGCAAGATCATGATCGACGGCAACACGGCGACCGCGCTCGGCTGCGTGTACGCCGGCGCGACCGTCGGCGCGTGGTACCCGATCACGCCGTCGACGTCGGTCATGGATGCGTTCAAATCGTTCTGCGAGCGCTTCCGCAAGGACCCCGAGACGGGCGAGCGGCGTTACTGCGTGATCCAGGCAGAGGACGAGCTCGCCGCGATCGGCATCGTGCTGGGCGCGACGTGGAACGGCGCGCGCGCTTTCACGCCGACCTCGGGTCCCGGGCTCTCACTGATGAGCGAGTTCCTTGGTTTCGCGTATTTCGCGGAGCTGCCCGCGGTCGTCGTCGACGTGCAGCGCGTCGGTCCGTCGACCGGCATGCCCACGCGCACGCAGCAGGCGGACATCCTCGCCGCGGCGTACGCGTCGCACGGCGATACGAAGCACGTGCTGCTCTTCCCCGCGAATCCGCGCGAGTGCTTCGAGCTCGCGGTCGCGGCGTTCGATCTCGCGGATCGGCTGCAGACGCCGGTGATCGTGTTGTCCGACCTCGACCTCGGCATGAACGACTGGATGACCGACGAGCTCGAGTGGGACGACGACTACCGCCCCGACCGCGGCAAGGTGCTCGGCGCGGCCGAGCTCGAGATGGCGCAGAGCTTCCATCGCTATCTCGACAAGGACGGCGACGGCATCGCGTACCGCACGTACCCGGGCGTGCATCCGAAAGGTTCGTACTTCGTGCGCGGTTCCGGGCACAACAAATACGGCGCCTACACCGAGAACTCGCGCGAGTACCAGGAGGTCGTCGACCGGCTGCTCCGCAAGTGGCAGACCGCGGCCGGGCTCGTGCCGAAGCCCGTGATCCGCGAGCATCCGCAGAGCGGCGGCGTCGGCATCGTCGCGGCCGGCAGCAGCGATCCGGCGGTCGCGGAGGCGGTCGACGTGCTCGCGGAGCAGGGCGTCCACATCGACTATTGCCGCATCCGCGCGTTTCCGTTCGGTCCCGAGGTCGAGCGCTTCCTCGCCGCGCACGACCGCGTGCTCGTCGTCGAGCAGAACCGCGACGCGCAGCTCAAGGCGCTCCTGACGCTCGAGACGAGCTGCCCCAAGGAGCGTCTGATCTCCGTGCTGCACTATGGAGGTCTGCCGATCGACAGCCGCACCGTCGTCGAAGCCGTGTTGAGCGCGAGGCAGGAAGGAGTGACCGCATGACGTCGATCGCGAAGCCGAGGATCGTCCACAAGGGCCTCAAGCGGAACGCGCTCGGCCTCACGATCCGCGACTACGAAGGCGGAATGTCGACGCTC
>Ga0079224_100012441_pt1 | contig 11780 bp, 4 predicted proteins | sample Stecom2015_FD_80414 | JGI IMG/M metagenome (GOLD analysis project Ga0079224, IMG submission 80414) | Agricultural soil microbial communities from Utah to study Nitrogen management - Steer compost 2015 | ecosystem: Environmental > Terrestrial > Soil > Agricultural land | place: USA: Utah...
GCCACATGCTACCCCAAATGCCGAAATCATCATCCCCCATCTTTCGGTACAGGCATTGGTTGCGCTGAATGCAGTAGCTGAATGCATCGATGCGCTAGGAACCGACCAAACGGATATAGCACTTTGGGCTATGCGTTACTTCCACGACGACCGCGTGGTGGCTGCATTGATTGGAGCTTATGATCACACGGACGACACCGTATTCCGCCAAAAGATCATCAATACGCTGGCGCGTATTTATCACCGCGAACCGGCTTACGATACGTCTTGGTGGTGGGGAACAAGGCCCGATACACACGGCCCATATTATAAAACGGAAGAATGGACGTCGACCCCGGCGATACGTGGTTTCCTGATCGCGCAGTGGGAAGCCGCCAGTAAGGCGGATAGGCACTACTTCAGCATTCTCAACACCAAATACCGTTTGGGCATCGACCAGTTCGGTACGGTCGACTTGGAGGTTGCGCGGGCGGAAGCCGAAAAGGTGGACCTCGAAGCGATCAAGAACAAGAAAGGGCAGGTAGGTGAATCGTCCATTGAAGATGTGTTGTTGGCGTTGCAACAAATCAAGGGCAATCCCGAAGCTGGTGCTGCACTGTTCGTGCAGCAGGGTTGTGTAGCCTGCCACACGGTGGACGCGGATGGGCCGATGAAGGGGCCGTTCATGGGACAGATCGGGTCGATCATGAACCGTGAACAGATCGCCGAATCGATCCTCAAACCGAATGCCTCCATCTCGCAGGGTTTTGCTACGGTGCAGGTCGAGCTGAATAATGGCGAAATGCATGTCGGCTTCGTTACGGCCGAGTCGGCCGACAAAATCACCATTAATAATATTGCTGGCATTGCCACAGAAATCAAAACCGCGGATATCAAGAGCCGTCGGGAGCTAGAAATGTCGATGATGCCCGAAGGACTTGCCAACGCGTTGAGCTACGAGGAGCTGGCTTCGTTGGTGTCGTATCTGGAAGCGCAGAAATGAGAGGCTAATGGAGCACTTTTGTCCCTGTTATGAATTCTTCTTACTCGTCTGACTTTTACCTATGCATATATCTGATGTAGGACGCGTGTTGTCGGAAGATAAGTTTCACCTGTCTTGCTATTATAAACAAGCACAGAATAATCGAGAGTAGTTCGATTATTCTGTGCTTACATTTGGCAGTGCCATCTAATCTCCATAAATATATATTTCGGCGATGCTAGTAAACGGTTCTCTATTACTGTCGGGCAGTACGAGTTTTAGATAGCGGCCAGCTAATGTCGAAGAGGAGTTAGCTATCAATGTCTCTACATTATCTATCCCCGAAATAAAAACCGATTCGCCGATTTCGGTCCAAGTCGTTGCATCTGCGTCAGGGTCTGGGCCAACAAAGTACCGAATGGTGTTTGCATCAGTATTCCCCGGTCGCCTATACGTGTCAATCTTGGCGATCCGCTTCGGCGACCCCATATCGATAACGGCCCAGTGCGGAAGGGGAGCTTCTCCGCCGTCCCATTGCGAATGCCAGTAACTGCCTAAGTTACCATCGAGCAACGTATGCATCCCACCTCCGTCACTGGCGGTTTCATCAGAAACGGCCAATACACTCCAAGTGCTTCTATCGTATTGGTATAGGGAGGGGAAGTTCCCGTCGTATTGTTGCCATTCCGTAGCAAACGTGTCGATAGAAGGCTCTTCCGGAATAAACGATGACGAGAACCGGAAACTCGTTCCCGGCTTCGCATCTGGGCATATGACTTGCTGGGATTCCGGGTCTACTCTTACCGTATTTGTCGTGCCGTCGGCCATTGTATATTCGATATCCGTCCAGGTCATGCCCTCCGTGGCTCCAAACCAATTGACGATGCCGCGCCCTTCCAATAACTCCACGCTTCTTACCCTTCGGTTAACTAGAGAGCTTTGGTAAAAATCGCCATACGAGTTGCCGAATCCGGTGAGGTATAGTGAATTGTGATTGAAGTTGTCTCGTGTCTTTACTTCAAATGTATACGAACCCTCCGGCAAATCGGGCACAATCACATAAAAACTATCTATACCGATAGAGGGTGTTACGGGTATAATCAATGAGTCCGTCATGGAATTCCAGTACAAATCAACAGTTTTCACGTTTGGCGCATTCTCAAGCCAAAATGCAAATTGGACACGGCCCTTACCGGCAATAAATTGGATGGAGTCTGCCCGAGGGGAGTAGATGATTTCTCCATCTTTTACATATTTCTCGTGAACATCCATGAAGCTATCGCAGGAAGTTGCAAAAAAAGTTAGGCCGGACAAGAATATATAACATAGTCGTTTCATTTTTCTAAACTTTAGTTCTTTTCATTACTGTACTTCTCCAAACACATCGACTTCAGCTGGATGGGTAAATGTCGTCCCTTCCCAAGTGGATAGTATACGGACCCGGACATAGCGCACCGGAAGCATATCTAATGGAAATGCAAACTCATGGCCTGTGTCACCTAACGTCATATCTTCATCGGTGGAAGTCCCCACGGGTAACCCCGATGGCTTGATGATCTCGCAATCCATGATTTTCGTCCAACCAGCCCAATCTCCATCCTGTGAAGGTCTTGTTGCTGAAACATAGACTTCAAATTCCTTCGGGTTTCCCCAGTTGTAGTAATTATTGCTAAAGAGACGTTGGAACATAACGATTCGGCTAAGTTTAGCGTCGACACCCAAATCTATCGTAAACGCCGCCGGAAGGGAAGAATTGGGCGAGTGTCCGAAATTAGCGGTGTTATCGTCAATCAAAAAGTTATCCGTCCCTTCGAAGTTGGTGAAATTAGCATCATTGCCCAATTTCATGATGGACATATCCACCTTAGGGATTTCCTCCTCAAACAACGGAGTAACCGTTTTTATGATGGTATCCGTGTAGTTCCCCCATTGGTCACTGGCTACAACGGCAAACCGCCTTGGGTTGGGTAAAAAACCGCGGATCGACTGCGTCATTGTTTCTGCTTCCGACGATGATATCCGTCTGGTTACCATCTGACCCGAGGAGTCGGCCGCAAGGAAATCAAAGATAATCGGTGCTTTTAGTTCATTGGTCCACTGAAACTGTGCACCGCCGAAATCACTAATGATGTTCATGCTTTTCCGCACCTTGCTCAGTGGTGACTCCAGCGGGGTAAAGGTCACGGTGACCGGATCCGATAGTTCTAAGGCCCGGTTGAACACGTATACCTCAGCGGTGTGCTCTAATACGTCATCAAACCCGACAATAATCAGTTTGTTGTCATAGAAAGAGGAAGATACTTCCTGTTTACTTCCATTCGTAATGGTGTAAACAGCCTTTACCCCAAGGATGTCCTCTGAGTTGGGTATACGGTAGGAGACGACCGCTCCTCCCGGTGTTGCTTCTACGGATACATCGGTTATCACACCGGGTTTTCCTAAGCTGGGGCTGGTCGGCTTCAGGCTCTCTTCGCTACAAGCCCCCAAAATCATTATTGAAAGCACTAAGATATTGATCCGTCTCATTATCGGTTTCTTTAGAAATCATGAAAAAACAAATTACCATCCGGGGTTTTGAACAAGGAGCGGATTATTGACGAGGTCATACTCCGGTATCGGCGCAAAATAATCCCTGAATGTAAAGTTCTGTACATACAGCGTTGTAACTGTATAATACTCGTTAACGTCGCTGGCCGATACGTTCCAACCTTGGATCAGGCGGTTCTGCTCGCGCACGGCCGTCTTCCACCGGTGGCTATCCCAATAGTAATGTCCTTCACACGCCAATTCGATTTTACGTTCTTGCTGTATGATTTGCCGCATTCCATCTTTCGTAGACGGCTTGTTGGGGTTATTGGAATATTTCTGCCAGCTTTCAACAACCCCTTCTAAGCCGGCTCTTTCCCTAACCAAATCAATATACTTGTAAACTTCAGCATCGGGGGTTGCTTTGCTTTCATTCAGCGCCTCCGCGTAGAAGAGGTACAGATCGGCCAGGCGCATATCGGGGAATGGGAATGTCTCGTAAGAGACACTGTTGGCATCCCTGAACTGTGTGTTCATGGAAACCAATTTCTTCGGCCAATATCCAGTGGCATTGTAATCGCCAGGGTTAAATACGGAAGAAAACTCACCGAACCTGTTGCGGGGGTACAATGCATCCTGGTCATTTTCAGGCTCATTGCGGTAGGAGTTGCCCCACCATTTTCCGCGATCGAATCCTAAGGTCGAATAGAAACGAGGTTCCCTGTCGAAATTCAAAGCTGCCGTTTGTTCCCCCTCCTCTATTAATAGCGCGTGTTCTTGATCCCCCACACGTATATTGTAACGATTTGCGTAATCGTATTCGATATCTTCATTGATGGGTACACCGTTTTTGGAGTAGAACGTTTCGACGGTAGCTAGGCTCACGCTCATTCGACCGCTCGACGACGACGACGTAGCTTGTTCGAACCTCGGTAAGGCGGGCGATTGCAATCCTGAATTTACGGGATAAGAAGAATTCCCCCAAATCAACTCTACGTTCCACCGCTCGCTGACGCTGCTGCGCAGGGCATTGATGAGTCTGGTGGTATTTGATATCGGTTTGGAGGTAATATAGTCGGCTGTTTGGTAAAGACGTATTCCCGCTTGTTTACATACTTCGATGGCCTCCCGGCACGCCTCGGCCGCTCTTTCCCAACGTGTTGCGTCATAAACCTGGTTAAAGAACGGCTCGCCATTTTCATCGAGGAAACTGTTGTAGTCGGTATTACCGTTGAACAGTGGGCTGGCCCAATACATTAGTACTTTCGCTTTCAGCATATAAGCCGCGGATTTCGTAAACCGGCCGAGTTCGGTAGATGTCGCTTGAATAAACAACGGGAGCGCGTCGCTCGATATAACCTCGTCTATCAACTCCATGGTGTAGGCAAAACAATCGTCCACTTTCTGGCGGGTAACACGTATGCCTGTGGTCGATTCGTTTACGGGTGTGCTTTCTTTCAAAGGGGTTATCGGCCCATAGAAGGAGATGAGGTAGAAGTGCATATAGGCTTTGATTAGCTTTACCTCTGCAATCATCCGCGCTTTTTCGTATTGATTCAGATCCTGCACGCCCCCGACATTTTCCAGGAACGTATTGCATTCCCTTATGCCGGCATACAAAGAGCGAATCATGTCGCCTTTCCCTCCCCAATAGTCGATTACATTGGCTGTTGCACTATTCCTTCCCAGCCCGAACTGCATGCCTCCGGATGTCTGGCCTTCTTTGTTGAAACACATTTCCAATGCACCGAAAATCCCTGGGTTCTCATTCCAACCTGCGGATTTCGGCATGCCCCAATAACAGGTAGCCAAATATTTCTCGGTGGTATAGCGGTCGGAAAAGGCATTATCCAACGTGGCAATATTGTCTGGCACCACGTCCAGGTAATTGCAAGAGCTGGCGGTTAGCACTATAGATAACGCGTTTATATACTTTTTCATCGTCAATTTCATCTTACTTTTTTTCATCCCATTATAAGTTTACGGTCAAACCTAGGTTGATTACACGTTGTACCGGGTATCCTAAACCATTTCCGGCCATTTCCGGATCCCACAATTTAAATCCACTCCAAGACAGCAGGTTGGTTCCACTTGCGTATATCCGCAGGTTTTTCACGTAGAACCGTTCGGTGAGTGCCCGCGGTAAGGAATAGCCGACTTCTGCTGATTTTAAACGCAGGAAAGTCGCATCCTGCATAAACCACGTACTTAATTGTCGGTTATTCGCTATTTCGTAATTGGCAAGCCGCGGCCATCGTGCATACACGTCCCTGTTGTTCTCCGACCAATAACTGTCCGCAAAGGCCTGTATCACTGCATTATGCCCAATAAGGCCGTCGTCCGTATTGCCATCAAGGAAAGGGGTGGTGTTCTGCAAGTCGATCCAGAAGGACTGGCGGGCTGAACCCTGGAAGAAGAAAGACACATCGAAGGACTTGTAACCCATCGACAGACCGAAGCCATAATTGATTTCCGGTGTGGTTGGGAAGCCGATTGGGACCTTATCCAGATCGGTGATCCTACCGTCTCTGTTGATATCCTTGTATTTGATGTCCCCTGCCATATAGGAACCGAATTGTGTCGGCGAGTTTTCAACCTCTTCATCATCCACGAAGAGGCGTTCGGCTACGAACCCCCACTGCTGGCTTAGGGGGTGACCAATCTTCGACAACCACGGTGTTGCCGAATAGTCAGGCTCTTCCCATTCTAACGCTTTACTGGTGGCGTAGGTAAACGTAGCGCGGCCGGTAAGCCAAAGATCCGCATTCACCATTTTTTCGTAGTTCAATTCCACGTCGACCCCCTGTCCCTCCGCTTTTCCTAGATTGGCTTTCACATCCGGAATAATTCCCATCGTCGCTGGGATGACGCGGTTCAATAGAATGTTTTCCCGCCGCTCCTTAAAAAATTCGATTGTGGTGGATATACCGCCCACAGTAGTCGCTTCCAGTCCGATATTTGTTTTGTAGGCTGTTTCCCAACCAATCCGGTCATTGGGGTATCTAGAGATGCTTATTCCCAGTGGGTTATAATTTAACTGGCTGCCCCAGTTTACCAGTCGACCCGCATCCATATTCACTTCCGACAGGTAGTAGAAGCGGTCGTAACCACTTCCGATGCCATCGTTACCCACCAATCCGTAGGTGGCCTTGAGTTTCAGTTGGCTGAATATGTCTTTCATAGGCTCGAAGAAGGGTTCGTTGGATATCATCCAAGCGAAGCCAGCGGAGGGGAAGAATCCCCAACGGTTGTTTTTCGAAAAACGCTCGGATCCATTGTAACCGAAATTGAACTCAGTGAAATACCGGGAGTCGTAGTTATAGGTTACACGTCCCGAAACCCCCATGTTGCGGCTAGGCAGTGATAGTTGCAGGTTGTCGGAAATACCTGTTTTCTGGCTTCTCATCGTGAAGACCACTAACCCACCAATATTGTGTACGTCGCGGAATGTTCGGTTGTAGTCGGCAGCACTCTCTAGGTAGAATACGGTGTTGATGTATCTTTCACGGGGGATATAATTAATGTATTCGGTGCCTGAAGTAGGGTTCAGTCGTTGTAACCTATAAGATTGATCGGTTAAATCGTACGATTGTAGATCATAATAAAAAGGGAAGTATTGCCGGTCAACTGTATATTCCGAGTAGCGGTTCATATTGAACAATGCCCGAGCACTTAGGCCCTGCGTTAGTCCGGACAGGTCCTGCTTGACTTCAAACTGGGTCAATGCCTGGTTCTTGCTATAATCTCTGTATCCTTTCAATGACTCTGCATAAGGATTGATATATCCGGAATTTCCGAAGTTCCCGAACAATATATGTTTTGCATAAGCAAACTGTTCGTCCGGTTCGTAATAGGGCTTGAAAAGCACTGGGTTGGCCTGCATGACCTTATTGTACATCGCTGCACCCCCGTCTATCGGACCCGTATACTCATCAAACGTCACATTAAGTCGAAGGATCAACTCAGTGGTATTGGTTACGTTTACATTCACGTTGGAACGAGCGGCGTACTTCGTGAGACTGATGTTGGAATTGAAATTATTCCGATTATCCACCTTCATGTTACCGTTATCCTGTGTCACGTTGGCGGCCACGTAATATCGGGCGACCTTGCCCCCTCCACTTAAACTTAGGTTGACCCGTTGGTTGGATATCACGTCATCAAACATCGCATCGTACCAGTCGGTAGCAGGAAAGATGTCCGGATAGAGCCCCCGCTCGGTCATGACGACTTTCTCCTGCGGATAGATCGGAATGCCCAAGGGATCACGTGTTGTGATTGCTTCGTTGTGCATCTTCATAAAGGTCACCGGGTCCGCGATATCGATCCGTCGCGTGGGCGAAGAGAACGAATTTTCGGCCCTGACATTGATCTGAACTGTCCCCTCCGTTCCTTCTTTGGTGGTCACGGCGATTACTCCGTTGGCCCCTCGGGCGCCGTATAGGGCCGTTGCCGTCGCATCTTTCATAATCGAAAAGCTAGCGATATCATCGGTGTTGAGACGGGCCAAATCCTCGGTCGAGAGCTCCACCCCATCGATGAGGATTAGCGGATCTCGCTTTGCATCAGCGCCAAATGTAGTGATGCCCCGTATAAAAAAGCTCGCATTGTCCCTTCCTGGCTCCCCGCTCTGCTGGTAAGATATCAAACCGGCAACACGCCCCGCAAAGGCGGTGGTCAAGTTGCTACTAGGCACCCTTAGCTCATTCGGCTTGACGGTCGTAATAGAGCCTAATACGCTCTCTTTCTTTTGTTTTCCAAAGGCAACGACCGTTACTTCATCCAATTCGCTCGATTGATACTTAAGTGCGATGTTCAATCTTTCTTGCCCCGTATAGGTTACTTCTTCCGAAACCATGCCGAGGAATGAAGCAACCAACACGGTATTGAGTGGAACATCTTCCAACACGAAATTTCCTGCCTCGTCGGTCATCACACCGCGAGTGCTCCCCTTAATCGTTATCGTTGCGCCGGCTATAACATCTCCATTGTCATCCGTTACCGTGCCGGTTATCCGTTGTTGGCTTTGCGGTTGTGATTGCAGTTCAAACACCCCTGCGTTCAAATGCGATCCAGGTAGGGCAAGAAGGGTGAAAAAAAAGAATAAGGCCGCCCCGGCTAGGTAACTCGATGCAGGTAATTCAGTGGCGTGTTTCCAAATAGGCTCTCTTCGTTTTCTCATACGATACTTTTCCATAAAATTTAGTTAATCAGCTGGTTACTATACGAGATGTTTTTTTGTAGATGCGCAGTTATATACACATAGGCCGTTTTATTCCAAAACGCTACTTAGATAGGCTATCAGAAAATGATAGAATACGCTAAACGGTGGTTAGTTAATGACAGTATAATTATGAATCATACGAGCTTTCCAAAAAGGTTAAAAATCAATGTGTTAATCACCCGTTCAGTCTTTGCGCAACACAAACAGAAGAAAGTGATGCAACACATCATTGGTTAAGGCGAATATATGGATATTTTTTGACTTCAAAAAAAAAAAGGGAAAATTCCGGCGAGGCAAAACGGGTTGGCATTTTGTTTATTGAAACCCGTTTCTATGGATTGAGAACGTGCGCCGGACTGTTAGCAAAACGCCATTGGTATGGACACATCCCACTTCGCACTAATCGTCAGACAGGTATACAAATTGGTTTAATTTATCTATTTTTGAACGGTGATTAATAGCCAATCGGGGTGCTAAATGAATATGCACGCTGGGATTGGCTATGGGGCTTTGTAATCCGTTTAGGTAGATAAGTGTTGAAACCGAGTTTCCATATCGTCCTGTGGGGTGTCTTTTTCTGTTTGTTGACAGTACCGACAAGGCTTTCAGCACAGTACGGACTCGCCTTTGCCAGCCATGAAGTGGTGCTCGACAAGCGGACCGGGTTGGACCTTAGCGAGGGGAGATCATTATGCTTCAGAAATCAGGTCGAACTTTCGTTCGATCTGTCCTTTTTACGCAATCATATCGATTATTTCGGCTATGTCGTTCGGTTAATCTTCAATGATCAAACCAATATCGATTTGCTGTATGATCGGCAAGATAGTATAGCGCATCATTTCAGGATCGTTCTGGGCGACCAGTTCTCAACCATCGCATTCAATATCGATTCGGCCAAATTGTTCCATGAATGGAACCGTATCCGCATGACGGTGAATCCGGCAGAAGGCGAATTGAAGGTGTTTTGTGGCGATAGCGTTCACGTCGAACGGATTGATCTGCCCGGGAGGAATTGTCTTAAGGTGCTGTTTGGCGATAACAACTACCGGGAATTTAAAACCACTGATGTGCCTGCCATGAAGATTCGCGACGTCCGGATCTTAGAACGCGGCAAGCTGGTTCACCACTGGCCGCTGGATCAGGAAACAGGCGACCGGATAGTGGATGACGTTCGCGGTGTAACGGCCGTCGTGGCCAACCCCCATTGGATAAAACGCCTGCATTATGAATGGGAGCTGCTCGATGAGGTACGGATTGGCGGGCAGGCCAGTACGGCTTTCGACCCCCTCACCGAGCGGGTATTCGTGGTGGGCAGGGATTCGTTGCTGCAGTTCCACGTGCCTGGCGGCCAACGACAGAGCCTTACCTATGTCGGTGAGCCCCTGCTGTTGATCAATGGCAATCAGTCTTTCTTCGATACCGCCCAAAACCGGCTGCTGAACATCTGCATCGACCAACGTACGGTCTCTGTTTTTGATACGGTATCGCACACGTGGTCAGAAAACTTTACCTATCCGGGCGTAGGCACAAGCTATCTTCATTTCAACAAATTCTACTCCCCTACCGATAGCAGTCTGTATTTTATTGGCGGGTATGGTCATTTTCAGTTCAGAAACGAAATACATCGGTATACCTCGGATGGCCGATGGGTTGCCGTAGAACCCGAAGGCGATACCTTGATTCCGCGTTACTTGGCGGCCTTGGGGGCAACGGAAAAGGGGGCATACATACTCGGTGGTTACGGCAGTGTGTCGGGCCAGCAGATGCTTAGTCCGAAAAATTTGTATGATTTGCTTTTTTTTGATGCCACGAGCCACGCGTTCTCGAAAAGGTACGAACTAGACCCCGGTGAGGAGGATTTTGTATGGGGCAATTCGCTCATCATTGATGAAGCCGCGGACCGGTTTTACGGACTGACATTTCCGAAACACCAATACAATGCCGATCTACAGTTGGTGGCCGGCTCATTGCGCGAGCCCCACATAACAAAATTGGGTGGGCTTGTCCCTTACCTTTTCCACGATATCCGTTCGTTTGCCGACTTATATTACTGCGCCGATAGTAAGCGATTTGTCGCGGTAACCCTTTATCACGACGAGCAAGACGTAACGACGGCTAAGATCTACTCGTTGTACGCCCCGCCCTTGGCTTTCAGTACAGCTCATGCCCAGTCGGAAAAAAGCTGGTTAATGCGAAATATAGGATATTTAGGACTAGGCTTTGCCGTACTGGTATTGGTGGGGGTATACTGGACCGGCCGAAAGCGGCCAACGTCCACCACACCGCCCGAAGATATACCGCGGCCGGCCCCAGCCACCGGTAACCCCGTGCGCGCGCCGGTATTTTCAGACGAACAGCGGAATGAAAAAAGTATATTTCTGTTTGGGGGTGATTTGCAGCTTTTCGGCACCGAGGGCGAGGATATCACACGCAGCTTTACCCCCTTGGGAAAAGAGTTGTTTTTGGTGATACTCCTGCATACCATCCGTTGGGGAAGGGGAATCAGCTCGGAGAAATTGACCGAGCAGTTTTGGTTTGATAAAACAGCCGAAAGCGCCCGAAATAACCGATCCGTGAACATTGCCAAGATCAATACCGTGCTGGAAAAAATGGGCGGGGCAAGGATCTCCAAACAAACGGGTTACTGGCGGTTTGAAACCGACGATTCCGTTTTCGTCGACTACCAAAAGTACCAAACCATTGTCAGCCGTAAGGGGGTGCTGGATAAGGCGCTTGTCAAAGAACTATCGGTGATTGTCCAACGTGGGGGGTTCCTTTCCGAGACCGATTACGAATGGCTCGACCCGTTCAAGGCAGAGGTCTCCATTCAGGTGATCAACGCCTATATGCGTTACGCCGAGAACGTGCGGATTGAGGATGACCCCGAGTTTATGGTCGGGCTTGCCAACCATATCTTCTTCTTCGATCCGGTCCATGAAGAGGCTATGGTGATCAAGTGCAAAGCGCTCGCTGCGATGGGAAATCACTCCTTGGCTACCCAAACGTTTGAGAGCTTTTGTAATGAGTACCGTCATATTTATGGCGAAGAATTTGATAAAACTTACAAAA
>Ga0079224_100012442_pt1 | contig 11780 bp, 10 predicted proteins | sample Stecom2015_FD_80414 | JGI IMG/M metagenome (GOLD analysis project Ga0079224, IMG submission 80414) | Agricultural soil microbial communities from Utah to study Nitrogen management - Steer compost 2015 | ecosystem: Environmental > Terrestrial > Soil > Agricultural land | place: USA: Utah...
CTACTCCCGGGGCTGGGGCCACATCACCACCCGGCAGAACGTCCAGTTCCACTACGTGCAGCTGGAGAAGGTGCCGGAGATCATGCGGCTGCTCGGCCGGGTCGGGCTGACCACCCGCGAGGCGTGCGGCGACACCGTCCGCAACGTCCAGGCGTGCCACCTCGCCGGCGCCTGCCCCTACGAGAAGCTCGACGTCACCCCGTGGGCCGAGGCGACCTTCCGCCACTTCGTCCGCAACCCGATCAGCCAGCGGCTCCCGCGCAAGTTCAAGATCAACTTCTCGGGCTGCGACACCGACTGCGGCCAGGCGATGTTCAACGACGCCGGCGTGGTCGCCACCACCCGCACCCGGGAGGACGGCACCGTCGAGGCCGGGTTCAAGGTCTTCGTCGCCGGCGGCCTGGGCGCCAACCCCCACCCCGCCCGGGCGCTCGAGGAGTTCACGCCCCGCGAGGAGCTGCTGCCCACGCTCGAGGCGATCCTGCGGGTCTTCAACAACCACGGCAACCGCGACAACAAGCTGCGGGCCCGCATGAAGTGGCTCGTCGTCAACCAGGGCTGGGACGAGGTGCGCGAGCGCATCCTGAAGGAGCGGCGCCTGCTGCTCGCCTCGTCCTCGTGGCCGGGCGGCATCCCCGAGGAGGTCGAGAAGATGGGCGACACCCCGGCCGGCCGGGCCGAGGACGTCGAACCCACGCCCATCGGCCAGGGCGTCGCCGTGCAGATCCGCCGCCGCACGCCCTACGAACGCTGGGAGGACACCAACGTCGTCCGGGGTGCGGCCAAGGGCACGGTCTCGGCCATCGCCTACGCCCGCCTCGGCGACGTCACCAGCGCCCAGTTCCGGGAGCTGGCCGCCATCCAGCGGGACATGGGCCTCGAGCTCCGGCTGACCAACCGCCAGAACGTCGCCTTCCGGGGCCTGTCCGAGGATCAGCTCCCCGAGCTCCACCGGCGCCTCGAGGCCATCGGCATGGGCCAGCCGGGCGCCGAGCTCGTCCGTGACGTCGTCACCTGCCCCGGCGCCGACACCTGCAACCTCGCGGTCACCCAGAGCCGGGGCCTCGGCGCCGCCATCGGCGAGCGGCTCGAGGAGGAGGGCCTGGCCGAGGTCGGCGGCCTCCGCATCAACATCTCGGGCTGCACCAACAGCTGCGGCCAGCACCACGCCGCCGACATCGGGTTCTTCGGTGCCGAGCGCCGGGCCCACGGCCGCTCGGCCCCCGGCTACCAGATGCTGCTCGGCGGCTACGTCGGCGAGACGACCGCCGTCTTCGGCGACAAGGCGCTGCGCCTGCCGGCCAAGAACGCCCCGGAGGCGACCGTTCGGGTGGTGCGGCGCTTCGCCGAGGAGCGGCAGCCGGGCGAGACGTTCCGGGCCTGGATGGAGCGGGTCGGCGGCGCCAAGGCGATCGCCGCCGAGCTGAAGGAGCTGGACGAGTTCCCGCTGCCGGAGGACGGCCCCGAGTACTACGTCGACTACGACGAGACCGGTCCCTACGAGGCCAACGTCGGCGCCGGCGAGTGCGCCGGCGTCTGAGCCGCCACGGAGACGCCACCATGAGCTTCCTCGTCGATCCCCCGTCCCTGCCCGTGCCGGCGTTCACCGACGACGAGCTGGCCGAGCTGAACGCCGAGTTCGAGCGGTTGCCCGCCCCGAAGATCATCCAGTGGGCGGTCGACAACTTCTCGCCCCACCTGTGCCTGGCGGCCTCCATGCAGGACGCCGTGCTCATCGACCTGGCCACCCGCGTCGACCCCGGCATCGAGGTGGTCTTCATCGACACCGGCTACCACTTCCCGGAGACGCTCGAGACGGTCGAGCGGGTGCGCCGGCGCTACGGGCTCAACCTTCGCATCATGACCGTCGCGCCCCACGACGAGGAGCTGTGGAAGGTCGATCCCGAGAACTGCTGCTCGGCGGTGAAGGTCGGCCAGCTCGACCGGGCGCTCGCCGGCAAGGCAGCGTGGATGAGCGGCCTGCGCCGGGCCGAGGCACCGACCCGGGCCAACGCGCCGATCGTCGCCCGTGACCTGCGGGGCCTGGTGAAGGTCAACCCGATCGCCAACTGGAGCGACCTCGACGTGCAGGGCTACATCGCCGACCACGACGTGCCGGTCAACCCCCTGCTCGAGCGGGGCTACACCTCGATCGGGTGCCAGCCGTGCACCACCCTGCCCACCGACCCGGACGACCCGCGCTCGGGCCGCTGGGCCGGCCGCGACAAGACGGAGTGCGGCATCCACCTCTAGGCCGAGGAGCCGCCCGCCGCCCGCGCGCGCCGGGACGGCGGGCGCTCAGCCGTCGCCGCGCAGGAAGCCCATCAGGCGGTTGACGGTCTCGAGCTCGTCGTCGAGCAGCGCCTGCTCGACCGAACCGCCGTCGTCGCCCGCCGCCGAGGGGCCGCCGTCCACGGGCCCGGCGCGCTCGGCGGCGCCGCGCCGGCGGCCCGGCAGGTGGTTGTCGTCGGACTGCTGCGTCTCCGCCATGTCGCTCTCCGCTGGTTCCCGCGTCACCTGGGTGCCCCCAGTCTCGTGCCACGGTTCCCGGTTCGCACGCGCGGGACGCATGCCGGTTCGGTTGCGATCGTTTCGATCGCGGCACGATCCCCCACCGGGTGGTGGCGTCACCGCGCCGCGGCGCCACGAGGGCCGGCGGCACCCACCCCGGGCTCCCGGACCATGAACAGCGCCACCAGCGCGACGAGGATGCCGCTCGACAGCAGGACGACCTGCGTCGAGGCCAGATGCCCGACCACGGGCCAGCGGACCTCGTCGAGCAGGTCGTCGGCGACCCCGGCACCGATCGCGGCCAGCGCCAGCCCGCCCCGGATGACGGTGTGGAAGACGGCGAAGGCGAGGATGCGGTCGCTGTCGTCGAGCCGGTGCTGCAGCAGCTCCATCGCCAGGGCCAGCACCAGGGCCGAGAGCGCACCGAAGAGCAGGGCCCCGGTCAGGGCCAGCACGGGGGTGGCGAGCAGGCTCATCACGGCGACGACCGCGCCCTCGAGCACGAGGGCGGCCCGGACCGTGGCCAGGTCGCGCCGCGGCAGCCACCGCAGCACGACGAGCCCGCCGCCCGCGCCGACCCCGAAGCAGACGACGAGCAGGCCGAACTGGACGTTCGACGCCTCCAGCACCTCCTGGACCCACACGACCCCCAGCGAGAACAGCGCCCCGAGCCCGAAGGCCACGACCGCCGCCGCCGGTGCCAGGCTCCGCACCAGCGGGAGGCGGAGGGCGTCGAGGAAGCGACCGCCGCCCGCCGCCTCCGCGCTCGCCGCCGTGCCCAGCTCGGGCAGCCGGCGCACGGCCAGGAACGAGGCGACGAAGGTCACCGCGTCGACCAGGAAGGCGATGCGAGCGGCCGCCAGCACGCCGTCGGCCCCGGTCACCGCGGCCACCAGCGCGTAGGCGCCGGCCCCGACGGGGATCATCCCGTAGGAGGAGCCCAGCACCAGTGCGTTGGCGGTGGCCAGGTCGTCGTCGCCCTCGACCAGGTCGGGGATCGACGCGTCCCGGGCCGGCAGGAAGACCATCCCGGCCAGCTCGGTGAGGAACGCCCAGGTGTAGATCCACCACAGCTCGGTGACCCACGGCGTCACCGCCACCGCCGGGATGCGGAACAGGTCCATCGCCAGCATCATCCGGCGACGGCTCCACCGGGTGACGAGGCGGGCGGCCACCGGACCGGCGAAGACCGTCGGTGCGAGCCGCAGGACGAGCACGCCGCCCACCGCCGTGGCCGAGTCGCTGACGTGCAGGACGAGCGTCATCAGCGCGACCGTCGCCATCCAGTCCCCGAGCGACGACAGGGCCTGCCCGGCGAGCAGCACCCGCAGCGCCGACCGCCGGGAGACGGCGCCGCCCGGCCGCGCCGGCCGCCACCAGCGGGCCGGTCGGTCGCCGGCCCAGCGGTCGCCCCACGGGGCGGGTGCGGCGCCTTCGGGAGAGGTCACGCACCACCCCACTCGAGACCTCGCCCGGCCACGCCGTCGGCGGCGGCCGCGACCCAGGCCACCGCCCGCTCGACGGGCTCGACCGCCGCCGCGCAGAACCCGTGGCCCATGCCCGGGACGAGCTCGAGCAGGCGGGGCGGCGGGGCGGCGGCGTGCAGCTCCCGGGCGTCGAGCGGGGACACGAACCGGTCGGCTAGGCCGTGGACGACGGCCAGGGGGCGGTCGAGGCGGGCGGCCCGCTCGACCGGTGGGTCGCCCCGCCGCCGCAGGACCGCGACCCGGGTGCCCATCCGGCGGGCGGCGACCAGCCGCCCCGGTGGCGTCCTCGTCAGGGCCATCGCCAGCACGCCCCGTGCCGACCGGGGCACCCGCCAGTGGGCGGGGCTGCTGACGACGACCGCCCCGTCCGCGGGCCGTGCCGCGCTCGCCCCGGCGGGGGCGGTCAGGTGGCCGATGGCGGCGACGCCCCCCATCGACGCCCCGACGACGACCACGACGTCGTGGTCGGCCCGGGCCGCCGCGACGGCGGCCCCGACGTCGAGGTGCTCGTCGAGCCCGAGGGTCGTCTCCCCCTCCGAGCGGCCGTGGCCCCGCAGGTCGAAGGTGAGGACGCTGCGCCCGCCGGCCGCCAGCCGCCGGGCGAGCGCGACCAGCTCGGGGGCGTCCTGGCGGCCGCAGAAGCCGTGGACGAGGACGACGGCCTCGGCCTCCGCCGCGGGCCCGTCGCCCGCGCGCCACCAGCGGGCCGCCAGCCGGACGCCGTCGGCGGTCGTCAGCGTCGTGGCCGTCACGGCTCCCACCACCAGGCCAGGCCGGCGAGCCCCCGACCCGTGTGCGTCACCATCACCGGACTGAACGGGCCGACCACGCAGGAGGCCGGCGACAGCCGGGACACCCGGGCCTCCAGGTCGGCGGCGGCCTCCGGGTCGAGGGCGTGGAGCACGACGGCGTGGAGCTTGCCGGACACCGGCGCGCCACCGGGCGCGTCCGCGGCGCAGCGCTGCACGATCCGCTCGCGGGCCGCCTCGCCGCTGAACGCGGGCCGCAGCGGGCGGGCCCGGCCGTCGCGGAACTCGAACAGCGGGCGGACACCCAGCCGGTCGCCGATCCAGCGGGCCGCCTCGGGCACGCGACCGGAGCGGGCCAACCGCTCCAGGTCTGCGACGGTGGCGACGAGGCGCACCCGGGACGCCACCCGGCGGGCCGCGGCGAGGACGCCGGGCAGGTCGGCGCCGCCGGACGCCGCCTCGGCCGCGGCGAGCACCACGAGCGCCTGCGCGCCGGCGGCCGTGCCGGTGTCGAGGACGGCGACCTCGGGAGCACCCCCCTCGCCGTCGCCCGCGCCCGGCGGGGCGGCGGGGCCGATGTGGACGTCGTCGTCGGCCACCAGCTTGGCGCCGAGCACGGCGGCGTCGTAGGACGACGACATGCCGGCGGCGACGGTGAGCACCAGCACCGGGCCGTCGCGGCGGGCCTCGCCGACGACCGACGCGTACTCGCCGGGCGAGGGCGCGCTGGTCGACAGCGGCTCGTCGAAGCGGGCGACGAGCTCGTCGAGCGTGATGTCGCCGTCGCGGTGGCGCTCGTCCCCGATGGTCAGCCACAGCGGGACGACGCGGATCCCGTAGCGCTCGGTCACCTCGGCCGGCAAGGCGGCGGCGCTGTCGGTCACGACGGTGACCCGGCCCCGGTCGTCGCTCACGGCCGCCCCTCCCCCGCCGGTGCGGCGCCACCATCCGGTCCGGCGCCGGCGCGGGCGGACGCCGCCGGTGCACGCCCGGGCTCGCGGGCAGCGGCGCCGGCCGCGGCCCGCCGCTCCCGCTGCCCGCCCCCGGCCGGGGCCCCGGGGCCGGGCGGGTCGCTGTCGAACAGCAGACGGTGGAGGTAGGTGTGGGCCGCGCGCGGGTCGGCCGGGCGGTTCCCGGCCAGGCGCTTGGCGACCATGACCCCCACGATGCCGGCGGCGCCGGCCGCGGCCGCCCGCCCGTGGGTGCGGCGCACCAGGGGCACGGTGGCCGCGGCACCGATCAGCGTGCCGAGCCCGGTCTGGCGGGCCAGCCGCCCGCCGGCCAGCCCGAGCGCCAGCGCCACCGTGCCGGGCCAGGCCAGCGGGAGGAAGGCGCCGAGCGCCACCGAGACGCCCCGGCCCCCGGCTCCCCCCAGCCACGGCGACCAGTTGTGCCCGGCGACGGCCGCCGTCGCGGCCAGGGCACCGAGCCCGGGCCGATCGCGGCCGGCGAGCACCGGCCCGACGGCGCCCTTGGCCACCTCGCACACCCCGGCGACCGCCAGCGGGCGGAAGCCGGCGACCTCGTAGAGCGCGGTGCCCGAGACCGTGCCGTGCCCGACGCCGCGCAGGTCGACCCGCGCCACCCGCCGGGCGGCGATGTTGGAGAACGGGACGCTGCCCGCCAGCCAGGCCGCGGCGACGACGGCAGGTGCCGGCAGCCGGCGGGCACGGTGACGAGCGCTCATCGCAGCGGGTCCCAGGCGGTGAGCATCAGCTCGTAGGCCTCCTCGTAGTTCACGGTGCCGATCACCGTCTCGGACGCGTTGCCCCCCTCCCGGACCTGGCGCAGGACCAGGGGCCAGCGGTCGAGCGAGTACCACACCTCCAGCTCGCCGCCGCCGGTCGAGTCGCCGCTCACCGCCGTCTCGTAGTGGACCCGCAGGGCGTCGCGCTCGACGCCGTCCACCTCCACCGACTCGACGCCGACGACCTCGCCGGTGCCGTCCTCGTGGCTGTCGCCGCTGTGCTCGGACCCCGGGCTGTCGCAGGTCCAGGCGAAGGTCGTGCCCGGCTCGGCGTCGGGCGGGGGCACGTAGGGGTCGCCGGTGCACTCGTAGGCCCGGGTCTCGTCCTGGTTGAAGAAGGAGTGGAAGAGCGCGGTCTCCGGGCGCGCCCAGGCCCCGCCGTCGGCCGGGCACAGCAGCTCCTCGTCCCACCGCTGCCGCAGGGGCTCCCAGCGCCAGCGCAGGCAGCCGCCCTCGGCGGCCGTCAGCGTCCCCGTCGTCTCCTCCGGGTAGTCGTGACGGCTGCCGGTCAGCGCGTCGACCTGCTCGTAGCCGGTGGTGGCGTAGACGTAGACCCCGGCGGGCGGAGCGTCGCCGCCCCCGGCCGGGGCCGCCTCGCCGCCGTCCCGGAAGCGCTCGCGCGCCTCGTCGACCGTCACGGGCCGGGCCGGGTCGCGCAGCACGAGGTACGCGACCCCGGCCGCGACGGCCAGCACGCCGACGACCGCGGCGACGCCCCACAGCAGCCGCCGCCGTCCCCGCCCCCCGGTGCGGGACCCTCTCGTGCGAGCGTCGATCACAGGCAGCACCTCGTGCCTCGGTCGCTTCCGGGGGAACCTACCCGCCCCGCGGTGGTCTCCGCGTGACCGTGCGTCGCCGCCTGCACGGGTCAGCGCCGCACGCCGGCCGTTGACAGGCCGGGACCGGTCGCGTTGACTCACGGTCGTGACTGGAACGACCGGTCGGCGGCCGACCGGGCTCGTCGACGTCGTGGGCGACGTCGACCTGCCCACCCGCCTGCTCGTGTTCGGGGTCGCCCGCCACGACGGCACCATCCCGGCGGCCGACGTCTTCGCCGTGGCCGAGGCGTGCGGTCGCTCCACCGAGCAGGTCCGCTCGTGCCTCCGGCGGCTCCTCAAGGAGGGGCTGTTCGTGCGGGACGGCGTCGGCCAGCGGGCCGTCTTCCGGCCGACCGACGCCGGCCTGCGGGCCCTCGCCGGCTTCACGGAACGGGCGCTGCTGGCGTACGCCCGCGACACCGCCGAGGCGCCCTGGGACGGCCGCTGGCACCTCGTCGCCTTCGCGGTCCCCGAGGCCCGCCGCCCCGCCCGGGACACCCTGCGCGGCCACCTCGGCCGGCTGGGCGGCGCACCGGTCCACAACGGCCTCTACGTCAGCCCCCACGCGTGGGAGAAGGAGGTCCTGGCCGTCGCCGCCGACCTGGGGGTGGCCGAGCACGTCACGACCGCCGTCGCCGACGAGCTGGCCGTGGGCGGCGAGGCCGACCCCCGCCGCCTGGCCGAGCGGCTGTGGCGGCTCGACGAGCTGGCCGCCCGCTACCGGGCCTTCCTCGACCGCTGGTCGGGGGTGCTCGACCGTCTCCGCGCCATGGAGCGCGCCGGCGAGCCGCTGCCGGACTCGGCCTTCCTGCCCGGCGCGCTGGCGATGGGCGTCGAGTACCGCGCCTGCGTCGACGCCGACCCGCTGCTCCCCCGCGAGCTCCTGCCCCGTCCCTGGCCGGGGCGGGCGGCCCGCGAGCTGCTCGTGCGCAGCCGGCGCCTGGCGGTGCGCCTCCGCGCGGCCGGCGGGCGCCCCGCCCTGTTCGCCACGTTCCACGACCTCGTCGACGCCCTGCCCGGCGGCACGCCCGCGGGCCGGGCGGGCGACGGCCCGCACACCCGAGGAGGGGACACGTGAAGTTCGGGATCTTCTACGAGCACCAGCTCCCACGCCCGTGGGGCGAGGACGACGAGCACCGGCTGCTCAAGGACGCGCTCGAACAGATCGAGCTCGCGGACCGGCTTGGCTTCGACTACGTCTGGGAGGTCGAGCACCACTTCCTGGAGGAGTACTCGCACTCCTCCGCGCCCGAGGTCTTCCTCGCGGCCGCCAGCCAGCGCACCTCGCGCATCCGCCTCGGCCACGGCATCGTCCAGCTGCCGTTCAACTTCAACCATACGGCGCGGGTCGCCGAGCGCATCGCCACCCTCGACCTGATCTCCGACGGCCGGGTCGAGTTCGGCACCGGCGAGGCCTCCTCCGAGGCCGAGCTGGGCGGGTTCCGCATCGAGCGGGCCGAGAAGCGGGCGCAGTGGGAGGAGGCCCTCGACATCGTCACCCGGATGTTCGTGGAGGCGCCCTTCGCCGGCCACGAGAGCGAGAGCTTCTCGATGCCGGTGCGCAACGTCGTGCCCAAGCCGCTGCAGAAGCCGCACCCGCCGCTGTGGGTGGCCTGCAGCCGGCGGGACACGATCCACCTCGCCGCCACCAAGGGCATCGGAGCGCTGAGCTTCAGCTTCGTCGAGCCCGACGAGGCCCGGATGTGGGTGCAGGACTACTACGACACCATCGCCTCGGTGGCCTGCGTGCCGGGCGGCTTCGCGGTCAACGCCAACCTGGCCGTCGTCCTGCCGATGATGTGCCACCGCGACGAGCAGACCGCCATCGACCGCGGCCTCGACGGCGCCCACTTCTTCGGCTACAGCCTCGGCCACTACTACGCCTTCGGCCGCCACGTGCCCGGCCGCACGAACATCTGGGACGAGTTCCAGCGCAACCGCGAGGCGTTCGGCTTCTCCCGCCCGGTGGCCGCCCAGACGGGCCAGGTCCTCGGGGCCAAGCTCTTCCAGCGGGGCATCAGCTCGCTGCGGGGTGCCATCGGCACCCCCGACCAGGTCCGCGAGCTCCTGCAGACCTACGCCGAGGTGGTCGTTGACCAGGTGATCTTCGTCCTCCAGGCCGGGCGCAACCGCCACGAGCACATCTGCGAGTCGCTGGAGCTGTTCGCCCGTGAGGTCATGCCCGACCTGCACGAGGGCGAGGAGGAACGTGAGAAGGCGAAGGCCGAGCGCCTGGGGCCGGCGATCGAGGCGGCCCTGGCCCGCCGGCCGCCCGCGCGCGAGGCGCCGGAGACGGTCGTCCCGGCGGTCCCCGCCACCTGAGCGCCGGCGCACCGACCGACCCGGCGGACGCACCCTCCCACGATCGGCGCCGTCGTGCTAGCGTCCGTGAGAGCGCTCTCACGCCCGTCCGTTCGCGGCCTTCCGGACGGGCGTGGGCGCGCAGCCCCGGCGGCGAGGCGGCCGCCCGGCACCCCGCCGCGATCACGGAAGGAGACGCGTTGAACCTGGGCACGGGCCATCGTTCGGACCGATCGACGACCCGGCCGGGGACCGCCGGAAGCGGCGCCGCTGGGGAGCGCCGCTTCCCGCCGGGGTTCCTCTTCGGGGCCGCCACCTCCGCCTACCAGATCGAGGGCGGTGTCGACCTCGACGGCCGCGGCCCGTCGATCTGGGACACCTTCGCCGCCGCCGGTCGCGCCCGGGGCCACACCGGCGACGTGGCCGTCGACCACCGGCGGCGCATGGTCGAGGACGTGGCGCTCATGGCCCGGCTCGGGCTGCCGGCGTACCGGTTCTCGATCTCCTGGCCGCGGGTCCAGCCGACCGGCGCCGGCCCCGCCAACCAGGCCGGCCTCGACTTCTACCGGGCCCTCGTCGACGAGCTGCTCGCCCACGGCATCGAGCCCCTGGTCACGCTCTACCACTGGGACCTCCCCCAGGCCCTCGAGGACGCCGGCGGCTGGCCGGAGCGCGCCACCGCCGAGCGCTTCGCCGACTACGCCGCCCTCGTCGGCACCGCGCTCGGCGACCGCGTGCGCCGGTGGACCACCGTGAACGAGCCCTGGTGCGCGGCCATGCTCGGCTACGCGGCCGGCATCCACGCCCCCGGGCGCACCGAACCGGACGCCGCCGTCGCCGCCGCCCACCACCTGCTCCTCGGCCACGGACTGGCGGTCGACGCCCTCCGCGCCGCGCTCCCCCATGGCGCGGACGCCGAGATCGCCATCACGCTCAACCCCTACCCCGTCGTCGCGCTGGGCGACGGCGACGCCGACCGCGACGCCGCCCGGCGCGTCGACGGGATCGCCAACCGGCTGTGGAGCGAGCCGGTCCTGCACGGCACCTACCCCGAGGACGTGCTCGCCGACCTGGCCACCGTCAGCGACCTCGCCCACATCCGCGACGGCGACCTCGCCCAGATCGCCCGGCCGATCGACGCGCTGGGCGTCAACTACTACCGGCGCCACCACGTGCGCCACGAGCCCGGCGCCTCGGCGCCGCCCTCGCCGTGGCCCGGCTCCCCCGACGTCGCCGTCGTCGAGCCCCCCGGCGCTCCGACCTCGAACGGCTGGGCGGTCGAGCCCGACGGCCTCACCGAGGTGCTCGTGCGCCTGAGCCGGGAGGGCGCGCCACCGCTGTACGTCCACGAGAACGGCGCGGCCTTCGCCGACGTCGTCGGCGACGACGGCCGCGTCCACGACGAGGAGCGGCGCCGCTACATCGAGGACCACCTCGCCGCCTGCCTCGACGCCGTCGACGCCGGGGTCGACCTGCGCGGCTACATGGTCTGGTCGCTGTTCGACAACTTCGAGTGGGCCGAGGGCTACACCCAGCGCTTCGGCATCGTGCACGTCGACTTCGACACCCAGCGGCGCACGCCGAAGGACAGCGCGCTGTGGTACGCGGAGGTCGTGCGCACCGGCACCGTTCCCGCGCACGCCGCCCACCCCTCCGGGGACGGGCCCCGGCCGTGAACGCCGCCCGCGGGCGTCGCTGCACCCTCGAGGACGTGGCCGCCCGCGCCGGGGTCTCGAGGGCCACCGCCTCCCGGGTCGTCAACGGCAGCCCTCGGGTCTCGGAGGCCGCCCGGCGGGCGGTCGAGGCCGCCATCGACGAGCTCGGCTACGCCCCCAACCGGGCGGCCCGCTCGCTCGCCGCCGACCGCAGCGAGTCGATCGCGCTCGTCGTCAGCGAGCCCAGCGTCCGCCTCTTCGCAGACCCGTTCTTCGCCCCCGCCACGCTCGGGGTCACCGGCGTGCTCGAGCCCACCCGGTACCAGCTCGTCCTCGCGCTCGCCCACACCGAGGCCGGCCACGAGCGGCTCGAGCGCCACCTCGTGCGGGGCGGCGTCGACGGCGTGCTCGTCATGTCCGGCCGGGCCGGCGACCCCCTGCCCCGCCGCCTGGCCGACGCGGGCATCCCCACGGTCGTCGCCGGACGCCCGCCCGAGGGGGTGGACGTCGGC
>Ga0079224_100012443_pt1 | contig 11778 bp, 11 predicted proteins | sample Stecom2015_FD_80414 | JGI IMG/M metagenome (GOLD analysis project Ga0079224, IMG submission 80414) | Agricultural soil microbial communities from Utah to study Nitrogen management - Steer compost 2015 | ecosystem: Environmental > Terrestrial > Soil > Agricultural land | place: USA: Utah...
GCGCAGCGGCGTGGTGTCGGCGACGATGCGGTCCTGCGAGGCCTCGTCCTGGTTGACCACGAAGCCACCACCCACCGAGTAGTAGTCGCGGCTGGCGACCTGGCCGCCGGACGCGTCCCAGGCGGTGAAGCGCATGCCGTTGGTGTGGTGCGGCAGCTTTTGCCGCTTGTTCCACAGCAGGTCGCGCTTTTCGTCGAAGGCGATGGCGTGGCGACCGAGCAGCCTGAGCCGGCCTTCGCCACGGATGCGTTCGAGGATGGCGGGGATCGCGTCCGGGTCAACCTGGTCCGGCCAGTGGCCCTCCAGCCCCAGCAGCACCGCCTTGTCGGTGCCGTGGCCGCGGCCGGTCAGGGCCAGCGAACCGTACAGCTCCACCGTCACCCGCGCCACCCGCGCCAGCGCACCGGTTTCCTCCAGCCAGCGCTGCGCGAAGCGCACCCCGGCGCGCATCGGCCCCACCGTGTGCGAGGAGCTCGGTCCGATGCCGATCTTGAACAGGTCGAAGATGGAGACGGCCATGGGATGGGCTTGCGCGGATGGCGTGGGTGGGGGCCCGGATTCTACGCCGCGGGGCGCGGGCGGGCGCGGTCGCCAGTTCCTGGAGCCGGTTCCAGTAGCCAGTTCCAGTTGCCAGTGCGAGCATGGGGGCCTGTCGGGGATGGATGGCGATGCTGATCCTGTTCCAGAAGGACGAATGCCACCTCTGCGACCTGGCCGTGCTGGAACTCGCCGCGGCCCGGGTCGGCGACTTCGAGAGCGTCTTCATCGACGAGGACGACGGCCTGGTGGCGGCTTACGGCACGCGGGTACCGGTACTGCGCGATTCCGCCACCGGCCGCGAACTCGACTGGCCGTTCGATGCCGCGAAGCTGCAGGCGTTCCTGGCGCGCAAGTAGCTGCACGACGGGGCGGCAGGGCGTTGGCGTGCTTCGATCCCGCGAACGCCTCAGTCCTTCGAACTGCGCAAGCGCGACAGGATTTCCTCGCGCGCCTCCCGCAGGATGGAATCGCGATCGAGCGACTCGACGATGTCGCGCACCACGCGCTTCGGCCCGCGCTCGCCCCAGCTCTTGCCGGCCGCCAGATAGCGCTCCGCCGCGCGCGCGACCAGCACCGTCGCGTACCAGGCCAGCGCGCCCTGGGCGGTGGCGGTGAAGACCGTGGACAGGCCCGCGCTGCCGGCCTTGAGCGCCGAGGCCACCAGGTGCACGCCCCAGATCGCACCCATCAGCGCCGCCAGCTGCGCGACGATGGTGCCGAGCAGGCGGCCGGCTTCCGCGCGCGACAGTGGCAGCCCGTAGACCCGCGAGAGGTGCATGACCAGCGCGACGTCGAGCGTGGCGGCGGCGGCGAGGTCGGCCACCGGGACCGGGTTCAGCGCTACGGCGACGCCCTTGGCGATGCAGTAGGTGCGGGTGATGCGCTGCGCCAGCTCGGCACGCAGTCGCGTGAGCCGTTCCCCGACCTGGTCGGCGAGGCGGCCCGCGAACAGCGCCGCGTTCAGGGCGGCCAGGGTTTTCCCCTCCGCTTCCAGGATGACGAAAATGCGCTGCTTGAGTGCTGCCACGTCGGGGTCGCGCGGGCGTTCGGTTTCGTGCTGGCGGCCAGAGGCGTCCAGCTCCAGCACGCGCTCGGGCGACGGCGCCGCCATCACCGGGACGATGTTCTCCGGGCGCACCAGCCCGGCGGTGCGCTGGGCGAGCCGCGACAGGAGCTCCTCGCGTTCACGGCCGCTGTAGCGGTCGGCCTTGTTGAGCGCCAGCAGCAGCGGGCGGTTGACCGCCGCCAGCCGTTCCAGCGCGTCGCGCTCGGTGGCGGTCATGTCGCCGTCCACCACGAACAGCACCAGGTCGGCGCGCGCGGCGACCTCGTGCGCCAGCCGTTCGCGTTCCTCGCCGGAGAGCTCGTCGATGCCGGGGGTATCGATCAGGTGCACGCCGGTGTCGGCGACGACTTCCCAGCGCAAGGTGTGGCTGTGGGTGGTGGTGCCGTGCAGCACGCCCACCTCGAACACCGGCTTGCCGACCAGCGCGTTCAGCAGCGCCGACTTGCCGACGCTGACGCGACCGAACACCGCCAGGTGCAGGTCCCCGTGCTCGAGCTTCTCGAGCATGGCCTCGATCTGCGCGTAGTCGGCGGCGAGCGCGGCGCGCACGTCGTCCGGAATGGATGGATCGTCGAGCAGCGCGCGCAGGCTGTCGGCGGCACGCTCGAGGTGCGTGTCGCCCGCTGCGCCGGTGCGCCGCGGCGCGCCGTTTCCCTCCGGCGGGCGGCGGAAGCGCGCCGCCAGCCGCTCCCAGAGTTTCATTGGGCGGCGGGAACCAGCACCAGCCGGGTACGGACCTCGACCTCGCGCCCGATCATGTCCGGGTCGGCCCAGTCGCCGGCGCCGACGTCGAAGGCGAGCCGGTCCAGCGTCGCGCTGCCTTCCAGCACGGCGCCGCCGTCGCCCGGCGTCCAGCGGAACGCGAGCGGCACCGGCTGGGTCTTGCCGTTCAGCGTCAGGCTGCCCTCGGCGAGGAAGCCGCCGCCGTCGGCGCGGAAGCGGCTGGCGCTGTAATGCGCCTGCGGGCTCCGTTCGACATTGAAGAAATCGGGCCCGAGCAGGGTTTCGTCGCGCTCCTCGTTGTCGGTGTCGGCGCTGGCGAGGTCCACGGTGACCTCGAAGCGCGCGCCGGCGAGATCGGCCGGGTCGAAGCGGATCTCCGCCTGGAAGCGGTCGAAACCGCCTTCGAACCGTTCGCCCTGCATGCTGCCGGTGAAACGCAGCGCCGAGGCGCCTGCCTGGACGGTCCAGTCGCTGGCGTCGGCGACGCCGGCCAGTGCCAGCAGCAGGAGCATCGGGATCGTGTGTGCGGTCATGGCCGTTCCTCCGCTTGCAGGGCCTGCTTCACCCGCCGCAGCCGCGCCGGCAGCATGCGGTCCAGGGTTTCGTCGCGCCGCACCAGGTGGTGCCAGAGCGCCGCGCCGGCGTGCAGCAGCACCAACGCGACGATCACCCAGAACAGCGTCCCGTGGGTATCGTGGGCAATGGCCTTGAGTTCCGGGTCGCGGCCGCTGAGCGCCGGCACCTGGAACAGGCCGAACCAGCGCAGCGGGAAGTTGCTGGCGGAGTTGTACAGCCAGCCCGACAGCGGCATGGCAAACAGCGCGGAGTACAGCAGCTAGTGGGTGATCGTCGCAGTCGGTTTCTGCCAGCGCGGCGTGCCGGCGAGTGCGGCCGGGCGGCCGCCGACCAGCCGCCACAGCAGCCGGACCAGCATCAGCGCCAGCACCGTCAGGCCGAGCGACTTGTGCAGCGCGTACACCTTCACCTTGGTTGCCGAGTTCGGCAGGTCGTCCATGGTGAGGCCGATCAGTGCCGCGGCCAGCACCAGCAGCACGATCAGCCAGTGCAGCGCCATGCTGACCGTACCCCACGCCGTGTCCGTGTTGCGCATGCCCATGGGCTACTCCTTGGTCCCGTTGCGCTCGCGCCAGGCCTCCCAGGCCAGCTGCGCCACCGCCTGCAGGCGGTCCGGCTCGGGCCGGGCCAGCCGGGCCTGGAAGGCGGCCAGCGTGGCCTCGCGGTCCAGCGCGCGTTCTTCCGCCATGGTAGCCGCGAGCGCCCGTCCGAGGCTGTCGAACACCAGGCCGTAGGCCACGGCATGCAGCAGGCCGCCGCCCAGGGTACCGAGCCCGGGGAAGGCCTTGAGCGCGTTGCCGGCCACCGCCAGCGTCACCGAGGTGGTGGTGCGCAACAGCCCGCCCGCGCGCGACAGGAAGCCGTCCACGTCGAGATCGCGCACCGGCACGCCGTGGATGGCGGCCAGTTCGCGCACCAGGCCGGTGGCGAGTGCGCCCTGGATCACGAGGTCGGTGCCGGGCGCCACCGCGGCCAGCGCGCCCACGATCGCGCGGCGGGTATAGCGGCGCACGGTGTCCTCGCTGCGCCGGGCGCGGAGCGAGCGCTCGGTGTCCGAGAGCACCGCGTCCACCGAGGCCAGCACCGCGGCCTCGCGCGCCGGTTCCAGCGCATCCGGACCGATCGCGGCAACGCGCTCGAGTGCCGCCTGCAGCAGCGCAATGTCGGGCGGGCGGGGGCGCTGCACGCGCTCCTCGCTGCCGTCGGCGCGCCGCAGCAGCACGTCCTCGGTGCCGCCGGCGCTGACCGGCAGCACGCTGGCGCCCAGCGCCCGGGTGCGTTCGGCGAGGCGCGCGGTGAGCGCGTCGCGCTCGGCCGCATCGTAGCGGTCGCTCTTGTTGAGCAGCACCAGCAGCGGCTTGCCGAAGGCGGCGATGGCGCGCAGCTCCGCGTCCTGGGCGCGGGTGAGATCGCCGTCGCAGACGAACAGCAGCACGTGCGCGCGCGCCGCCTCGTCGCGCGCCATGCGGGCGAAGGCCTCGCCGCCGGCCTCGTTGGTGCCGGGCACGTCCGCCACCACCAGCGGCGTGCCGTCGGGCAGCAGGCCCTCGGCCAGGGTGACGGCGTGGGTCGTCCCCGCGGTGGCGGCGACCTCGGCATCCGCGTCCGGCACCAGCGCGCGCAGCAGGCTGCTCTTGCCGGCCGAGACTTCGCCGAACAGGGCAACGTGGACCCGTGCCAGGGCGCGCCGGCGGTCGAGCTCGGCCAGTTCCGCGCGCGCCCGCGCCGCCTCCTCGCCGAGCACGGCGGCGCGCGCCTCGATGGCGGCGCGGTCGAGCGGCGCGGCGCGCGGTACCCGTCGCGGCCGCGGGTGCAGGATGCGCCAGGCCACCCAGCCGCCGCCTGCCACCAGCGCCGCGAGCGAGCCCAGGAAACCCCAGCGCAGCAGCGCCGGCATGGCCTCGAGCCGCTGCCACGCCGACAGCGCCGCATCGGCGGCCGAGAGCAGCACCCACGCCAGCGCGCCCACCACCAGCAGCACCAGGACGGCGAGCAGCAGGCGGGCGGGCTGGCTGGGTCGGGGCAAGGCGGACGCTTGAGCGCGGGGCGGTCGGCTGCGAGTATGCCGCAAAGCGTCGTGGGGGCGCGGCGCCAATGGGGAACCTTCATGCGTGCCATGCGCCGCCTTCGCTGCGCGTTCGCCTGCACCGTTGCCTGCGCACTGTCGCTGGCCCAGGCGCAGGCCACGGGGCTGCCGGAGACGCCGCGCTTCCGCCGGCTGGGACTGGAAGACGGCCTGCCGTCCGGCACGGTGTACCAGATTGCCCAGGACCGCGCCGGCTACCTGTGGCTGGCCACCGGCGACGGCCTGGCGCGCTTCGACGGCGTTGCCGTGCGCAGCTGGCGCCGCGACCCGCGCGACCCCGCCTCGCTGCCCGGCAACACGGTGCAGGCGCTGCACGTGGACGCCGCCGACCGGGTGTGGGTGGCGGCGGAGGATGCCGGCCTGGCGGTGCTCGATGCCGCGCGCCACGCGTTCCGGCGCCTGCCGCCGGAGCTGGCCGGTGGCGACGTGTGGGCGCTGGCTGGCGACGACGCGGGGGGGCTGTGGCTAGGCGGCTACGGCGGTGGCCTGCGACGCCTGGACGTCGCGGATCCGGACGCGCCGCCGCAGGTGTGGCGCCACGACCCGTCCGATCCGGCCAGCCCGTCGGCGGACATCGTGCTGGCACTGCTCGCGGACGGTGCCGGCGGCGTCTACGCCGCCACCACGCGCGGCCTGGACCGCGTGCGCGGCGGGCGGCTCGAGCGGCTGCCGGGCCTGCCGCAGGCGCCGGTGCTGTCGCTGGCACACGACGGCGAAGGGGGCCTCTGGATCGGTACCGGCGATGCGCTGTACCACCGCGACGCCGGCGGCAGCGTGCGCCTGCACGCAGGCAGTGGCGAGATCGCCGGACGCGGCATCGCCGCGCTGCTCCGCGACCGTCGCGGCAGCCTGTGGCTGGGAGCGCGGGCGGGGCTGCTGCGCCTGCACGCGGGCCGCCTCGACGACCTTTCCGCGGCCTTCGTGCCGGTGGGAAGCCGCCAGCCGGTGGCCGTGCTCGCCATCCACGAGGACCACGAGGGCGGGATCTGGTACGGCAGCCGCGGCGCCGGCCTGGCGCGCCTGCCGCCGACCTGGCGCAACTTCGCCGTGCTGCAGGACCCACGCGACGCATCGCGCCCCGCGGCGCTGCAGGTGGCCGGCGAGGACCCGGACGGGGCGCTGTGGTTCGCCGGCGAGGACGGCCTGGTGGTGCTCGCGCGCGGCGCGGTGGTGCCGCGCTGGGTCGTGGGCGCGGACGCCTTCGCAGGGCGCCGCCAGCGAGCCCTGCTGCCACTGGCCGAGGTGGTGTGGATCGGCCACCACGGGGCCCTGTCGCGCTTCGATCGACGCACCGGCACGCTGCAGGCCTTCGACGGCGCCAGCGGTGGCGACGCGGTGCCGGACGGGCTGGTGGACCAGATCGTTGGCGACGGTGCGGGCGGCATCTGGCTGTCGGTCTACGGCGCCGGATTGCAGCACCGCGACGCGCGCGGCCGGGTGCTCGACCGCATCCGCGCCGGTGACGGCCGCGGCCTCGGCAGCAACGACTTCGAACAACTGGCGCGGGGACCGGACGACGCGCTGTGGGTGGCGAACGGCAGCGGCCTGTTGCGCCTGGATGGCGCCAGCGGGCGCTTCGAGCGCGTGGGGGGGACGCCGGCGCACCGCGTGACCGCATTCGCCTTCGCGGCCGACGGCGGGCTGTGGACGCATTCCATCGACGGCCTGCGCCGCTACCTGGCCGGTCCGGACGGCTACCGCGTCGTCCACCACGCGCCGGCGGGATCCGTGCTGCCTGCGGTGGCCGCCGGTGGCATTGCCGTGGACGCCGCCGGCGACGCCTGGATCAGCACCCAGCGCGGCCTGTTCCGCTACCGGTCGCGCGACGGACTGCTGCGCCACTACGGCGTGCGCGACGGCCTGCCCACCGTGGACTTTTCCGACCGCCCGTTCCTGCAGGCCAGCGACGGCCGGATCGTCGCCGACACCAGTGCCGGCATGGTGCTGTTCGCGCCACGGCGGCTGGAACGGCTGGACGCGGCACCGCGCTTGCTGCTGGAGTCGGTGCGGGTACGCCGCCACGGCCAGCCGTTGCAATTGTCCGGACATCCCCTGGCGCTCGAGGCCGGCGACACCGACCTCGAAGTCTCGGCACGGCTCCTGTCCTTCGCCGACCCGCGCGGCCACCGCTACCGGTCGCGCCTCGACGGCTTCGATCCCGACTGGGTGGAGCAGGGCCCGGAACCACGCCGCAGTTTCGGCCGGCTGGAGCCGGGCCGCCATCGCCTGGCGATCGAGGCAGCGAATGCCGACGGCGCCTGGGCCGCGCCGCTCGCGCTGGAGTTCGTGGTGCTGCCACCGTGGTGGCGGACGCCCGCGGCGCTGGTCCGCTGGGCGCTGCTGCTGGTGCTCGCGGTGCTGCTCGGTGCGCGTGTCTACCGTGCGCGGCTGGCGCGCCTGCACCGGCGCCAGCTCGACGAACAGGAACGGCTGTGGGCGCTGCGTGCTTCCGAGGCCAGGGGCGCCTTCCTCGCCACCATGGGCCACGAAATCCGTACGCCGATGACCGGCGTGCTGGGCATGACCGAGCTCCTGCTGCACGGCGAGCTGGCGCCCGAGCAGCGCGGCCGCGCAGAGGCGATCCGGCAAAGCGGCGAACTGATGCTGCGGGTGGTTGACGACGCCCTCGACATGGCGCGCATCGAAGCCGGTCGCCTGGAACTTGCCGCGGAGCCGCTGTCGCCCGCCGGGCTGCTCGACACCGCGCGCACCGCGCTGGAGCCGCTCGCCGCGCGCAAGGGCCTGGCGCTGGAGGTGCTGGTGGAGGAAGGCACGCCGCGCGGCGTGCACGGCGATCCGCTGCGGCTGCGCCAGATCCTGCTCAACCTCGGCGGCAATGCGGTGAAGTTCACCTCCCAGGGCTTCGTGCGGCTCGTGGCCGCCCCCGCGGAACCGCCGTGCACGCTCAGGCTGTCGGTGCTCGATTCCGGGCCGGGCCTCAGCGAAGCGGAGCAGGCACGCCTGTTCCAGCGCTTCTCCCAGGCCAGTGCCGCGGTGGCGCAACGCCACGGCGGCAGCGGCCTCGGCCTCGCCATCTCCAGCGAACTGGCGCGCCTGATGGGCGGCCACATCGGCATCGAAAGCCGCCCCGGCGCGGGCACGCGTTTCGACGTGTTCCTGCCGCTGTCCTCGCTCGACGGCGCCGACGACGAGCCTGGGGCTGGCTCGATCGCGCCCGGCGAAGCTCCCGGCAGGGAAGGGCAGGGGCCGACCATGCAGGAGGCCGCGACGCTGCGCCGGGTGCTGCTGGTCGAGGACGACGCCATGGTCGCGCGGGTGCTGTGCGGATTGCTGGAGCGCCGCGGCCACGCGGTCGTGCATGCGCCGCACGGGCTGGCCGCGCTGGCGGAGTGGCAGTCCGGCGATTTCGACTGCGTTCTGGTCGACCTCGACCTGCCCGGCCTGGATGGCGCCGGCCTCGCGCGGCTGCTACGGGCCCGCGGCGCTGGCACCCCGTTGATCGCCATCACTGCCCGCGCCGACGCCCGCGCACCGGAGGAAGCACGGGAAGCCGGCATGGACGCCTTCCTGCGCAAGCCGGTTCCGCCGGAACGGCTCTATGCGGCGGTCGAAGCAACTGCGCCAGACCTGTCGTAGGTCGGCACTACCGTGCCGACGCGCGACACCTCGGTACACGCGTCGGCACGGTAGTGCCGACCTATGGCCGACCGTGTTGCCTTGACGCCGTGGCGTGGAAGGGCCGGCTGAGCTCGTGCACCGCGTCCACCAGCACGCGCACGTGCTCCGGGTCCATGTCCGGCGCCATCCCGTGGCCCAGGTTGAACACGTGGCCCGGGCCCTTGCCGTAGCTCTCCAGGGTGCGCTGCACCTCGGCCCGGATCGCCTCCGGACTGGCGTACAGGGTCGCCGGGTCCAGGTTGCCCTGCAGCGCCACCCGTCCGCCGGTGCGGCGGCGGGCGTCGGCCAGCGACACGGTCCAGTCCACGCCCACCGCTTCGGTACCGGTTGCGGCGAGTTCCTCCAGGTAGGACGCGTTGCCCTTGCCGAACAGCACCAGCGGGGTGCGCGCGTCGCCCTCGCCGCGCGGCAGCTCGGCGGCGATGCGGGCCAGCCAGCGCAGCGAGAACTCGCGGTACTGGTGCGGCGCCAGGGTGCCGCCCCAGGTGTCGAACACCATCAGCACCTGCGCACCGGCGGCGCGCTGCGCCGCCAGGTAGGCGATCACCGCCTGGGTGTTGATCTCCAGCAGCCGGGTGAGCAGCGCCGGGTCGTCCAGCAGCAGCGCCTTGATGCGGGAGAAGTTGTCGCTGCCGCCGCCTTCGACCATGTAGCAGGCCAGCGTCCAGGGACTGCCGGAAAAGCCGATCAGCGGCACCCGGTCGCCGAGCTCGCGGCGGATGGTGCGCACCGCGTCCATCACGTAGCGCAGTTCCGACTCCGGGTCCGGCACGTGCAGGCGCGCGACGTCGGCGGCGCTGCGTACCGGGCGCTCGAAGCGCGGGCCCTCGCCGGCGGCGAAGGACAGCCCCAGCCCCATCGCGTCGGGGATGGTGAGGATGTCGGAAAACAGGATCGCGGCATCGAGCTGGAAGCGTTCGAGCGGCTGCAGCGTGACCTCGCAGGCCAGCTCCGGGTTGGTGGCCAGGCCCATGAAGCTGCCGGCGCGGGCGCGGGTGGCGCGGTACTCGGGCAGGTAACGGCCGGCCTGGCGCATCAGCCAGACCGGGGTGGCATCCACCGGTTCGCGGCGCAGCGCGCGCAGCAGGCGGTCGTTCTTGGGGGGAGTGTTCATCGCCGTCCTTCTGGCGCGTCCGCGCCCTGCGCGAACATGACCTGGAAGCCGCGCTTCAGTTGCTGGTCGCGGGCTTTCTCGAACGCCTCGATCGCGGCGGCGCGGTCGAGGTACTGCTCCTTGCGGAGCTGGCTGCGCCCGCCCAGCTGGCCCGACTCGCGCAACAGCGTCCAGCCGCCCAGGAGGTCCTGCTGGAGCACGAGTTGCACGTACCGCGGCGCGTCGCCGGCGCCCGGCCGCTGCTGGAGGAACAGTCGCATGGGGCGGCATTGTAGCCGCGCCGCAGCCCGCCTCGCCGGCAACCGGCCCACGACCCGCGGCCGCGACCGCCACGGGCGCAGCCATGGGCAGCGCCTACCGGGGTTTGGCGATGGCGACGGTGGTGGCGAGGGTGGTGGCGACGGAGGCTGCGTCGGCGGGCTGCAGCATGGCGTGTCCGAGCCCGCGCCAGAGCACCAGGCGCAGTTCCCCGGAGCGGTTCTTCTTGTCCAGTCGCATCGCCGCAAGCAGCGCCTTGGGCGCGAGTCCCGGCGGAATCGCCACCGGCAAGCCGAAGCGCTCGAGCAGCGCGGACAGGCGCAGCGCGTCGGCCTCCGGCGCCAGGCCCAGCCGCGCCGACAGTCGCGCCGCCAGCGCCATGCCGATGGCGACGGCCTCGCCGTGCAGCAGCGTCCCGTAGCCCGCCACCGCCTCCAGCGCGTGGCCGAAGCTGTGGCCGAAGTTGAGCAGCGCGCGCTCACCCTGTTCGGTTTCGTCGCGGGCGACGATGCCTGCCTTGTGGCGGCAGCTCGTGGTGATCGCGGTCGCAAGTGCCCGTGGATCGCGCGCCAGCAACGCGTCGGCGCTCTGCTCCAGCCAGTCCATGAACGCGCGGTCGCGGATCGCGGCGTACTTCACCACCTCAGCCAGGCCGGCGCGGAGCTCGCGTTCGGGCAGGGTGGCCAGGGTGTCGGTATCGGCCACCACCGCGACCGGCTGGTGGAAGGCGCCGGCCAGGTTCTTCCCCTGCGGCAGGTTGACCGCGGTCTTGCCGCCGACCGCGGAGTCCACCATTGCCAGCAGCGTGGTCGGCAGCTGCAGGAAGTCCACGCCGCGCATCCAGCAGGCGGCCGCGAAGCCGGCCAGGTCGCCCACCACGCCGCCGCCCAGCGCCACCACGGTGGCGTCGCGGCTGGCACCGAGCGCGGCCAGGCGTTCGAGCAGGGCGCCCAGGCGGGCCCAGTTCTTCTCCTGCTCACCCGGTGGCAGCACCTCCACCGCCAGCTCCCTGCCGGCGAGCGCGGCTTCGACCGCCGCCAGGTGGTGCCGCGCAACGTTGGCATCGGTCACCAGCAGCACGTGCCGGCCGCGCAGGAACCCGGTCCAGGCTCCGGCGCGCGACAGCAGCCCGGCCCCGACCCGGATCGGATAGCTCCGTCCCCCGAGCGCAACCTGCAGCATGCCGCTGCCCGCCTCAGGCGACATGGACATCGCCGCGGGGAATGCGTTGCCAGCGCTCGGCGAGCAGCGCGGCCAGGCGCTCGGACGCCTGCGCGACGCCGAGCCCGTCGGAATCGAAGCGCAGGTCGGCGACCTCCGCATACAGCGGCTCGCGAACGCCGGCCAGCGCCTCCAGCCGCTGGCGCCGGTCCGGCGCCGCCAGCAGCGGGCGGGCGCGGTCGCGCTCGAGCCGGGCCAGCTGTTGCGCCACGCTGGCGTGCAGGTGCACCACGAAACCGCTCTGCTTCAGCAGCGCGCGATTGTCCGGGTCGAGCACCGCGCCGCCGCCGGTGGCAATGGCCTGGCCGCAACCGGAGCAGAGCTCGCGCAGCAGCCCGCGCTCCCGGCGCCGGAACCCGGGCTCGCCCTCGAGGTCGAAGATCAGCGCGACGCTGGCGCCGGTGCGCTGTTCCAGCAGCTGGTCGGCATCGACGAAGCGCAGGCCGAAGGCGGCGGCCAGGCGCCGGCCGATGGACGTCTTGCCGGCGCCCATGGGCCCGACCAGGACCAGGTTGGAGGCCGGATTCATGCCGCGATGCTAGCATTGCGCCTCCC
>Ga0079224_100012444_pt1 | contig 11777 bp, 13 predicted proteins | sample Stecom2015_FD_80414 | JGI IMG/M metagenome (GOLD analysis project Ga0079224, IMG submission 80414) | Agricultural soil microbial communities from Utah to study Nitrogen management - Steer compost 2015 | ecosystem: Environmental > Terrestrial > Soil > Agricultural land | place: USA: Utah...
CCGCAATTCATTCTCGATGATTTTCTTCTGCGCCCGGTTCAGCGAATCGTACTCCTTGCTTGCGCGTAAGGCACGATACTTGGGATAAAGGCGCTCATCTTGAGACAGATCGGAATAGAAAGCTGTGAGCTTAGGCAGGCATGCATTGTAAGCTTCTCTGAGTTCCGGACTGTTGACCACGGCATTCATATGACCTACCTGAGACCAGGCGCGTGAAAGGCGTTCTTCCATATCCTCCAATGGGCGTGCAAAGTTGTCCCAGCTTGGTTCGGACAGGCTTGTCGCCAGATCTTCAAGTAGTGCCCGCCCTTCATCCAGTAATTGCCCGACTGCAGGCACAACATGCTGTGCCTTCACTTGGTCGAATTTTGGCAGACCGCTAAAGTCGAGCAATGGATTGTTTGAAAGGGAGGGGGTGTTTGTTGTGGTCATATGCTTCTCTAGTTGATCAATCGTAAACTCAATGGATAACGGTAGCTTTCACCTTTACTGGCGGCGATCGCAGCAAGAATGCTAAAAACGATATTTGCGAGCCAGATCAGGAATATCAGTAGAAAACCTATCAGGATGAATACCAGTATTCCGGCAACCAGATAGGCGATCAGCAGCGTAATCTGGAAATTCAGTGCTTCGCGTGCCTGATCTGATATGTAGGGGCTATCGTCTTTTTTCAAGAGCCAGACGATAAGGCCGGGAAAAATACTAAAGAATATGCCTGTAATGTGTGTCACAACGGCAATGTTCTTTTCGTCGGAGTTAGCTGGTGCAATGATGTCTGACATGACGATTCCCCTTATGAAAGATTGAGTTTCTGTAGTAATGGTTCAATTTTGTCGATATCTTGAGCCGCGATGATCTTACGCGAAGCTATCATCAGTTGTGGCACATCACTTTTCAACACTTGGTTCTTAACGGCGAGAATCTGTGCCGAATGCATTGAGAAGTTTCTTAGCCCGAGGCCGAGCAGTAATCTGGTGAAAGCAGGATCGCCTGCCATCTCGCCACATATTGAAACTTCTTTGCCGGTACGCTGACCAGCCTTGATCGTGTTAAGGATCAGGTTGAGGACGGCCGGATGCAAGGGATTGTACAGATGCGACACCGTATCGTCCGTGCGGTCGATCGCGAGTGTGTATTGGATCAGGTCATTCGTGCCAATAGAAAGGAAATCGAGTTCTCTGGCAAAGGCATCGGCGCAGATTGCTGCTGCCGGTATCTCAATCATGCCGCCAATCTGGACATCCTTTTTGAAAGGGATCCGTTCATCCTGCAGACTGAGCTTTGCTCGTGCCACCATTTGGAGGCTTTGTCGTAACTCAGTCAAATTGGATAGCATCGGGATAAGGATCTTGATGTTACCGTAATGTGAGGCGCGTAAAAGTGCTCGTAGCTGCGTATGGAATATGGGTGGATCAGCCAGACATAGGCGTATCGCACGCAAACCCAGTGCCGGATTGGTGCAGGTTCTGACCGTGTCTGGGTTCATCTCTTTGTCGGCACCGAGATCTAGTGTCCGTATCGTGACCGGCAGCCCCTTCATCGACTCAGCAACTTTCCTGTAGGCGGTAAACTGCTCTTCTTCGCTAGGCATGTCACGCCGATTCATAAACAGGAATTCGGTACGGTAAAGGCCAACCCCTGTCGCTCCTGCCGCTTTGGCTTTCGTGACGTCTGATGGCACCTCGATATTGGCTAGGAGTTCGATTGGCGTGCCGTCAAGCGTGACCGCGCGAGTGGATTTCAATCGCTTGAGTTTTTGCTGTTCAAGCTCGAATTGCTCTTGTCTGAGATGGTATTCTGCAAGCGTATCTTTGTCTGGATTGACGATAACAACACCCTGATTGCCATCAACAATGATCAGTTCGCCATCGCGTATCAATCCACGTGCACGCTGAAGGGCGACGATCGATGGGATATTGAGGCTGCGAGCCAGAATTGCGGTATGGGATGTCGTGCCCCCTACGTCCGTGATGAAAGCGGCGAACTTGTGGTGCTTGAACTGAATGGTGTCAGCCGGTGACAGATCGTGTGCGACCAGAATGATGGCGTTTTCCTGTTCCTCGACGCGTACTTGACTGGGGTGTCCTAATAAGACTTTGATGACGCGTTCGACCACCTGCACGATGTCGTGTTTGCGCTCGCGCAAGTAGTCATCATCGATCTTGTCGAACTGCTCGACCAGGCTGTCCATTTGCTGCTTGAGGGCCCACTCTGCGTTGCAAAGTTCATTGGCTATGATCTCTGTAGGGACGATTGAGAGCGACCTGTCTGAGAGGATCATCAGGTGAGTGTTGATAAATGACCCAAGTTCCGTGGGCACATTTGATGTCAGCTGGTCTCGTATGGATTCCAGATCTGTCTTCACCGTAGCGATGGCATTCTGAAAACGCTGCACCTCGTTCGGTACAAGATCTTCAGGAATCAGGTAGTGTGCCACTTCGAGTAACGCATGCGATACGAGATGGGCTCGTCCTATCGCGATACCGCCTGAGACCCCGACACCATGCATGGTGAAGCTCATGATCTTCTCCAACGCTCAAGTTTTAGTGACACGTCATCTGAGCCAGGGGTGGGACATGCATAAATGAAGGCATGAACAAGCGAGTTGATGTCGTCTATTGGTGCCCTGTTTACGGTGGTCGTCATGATGATATCGTCCGATTTATCAGGATTATTCCGGTTCGCCGAAGCGGCTGTTGATAAGATCAACCAGAGCGTCCATCGCTGCCTGTTCATCCGGGCCGTTGGTTTCGATCGTGATGATACTGCCCTTGCTTGCTGCCAGCATCATCACGCCCATGATGCTTTTTGCATTGACGCGACGATTGTTCCGTTCAAGCCAGATCTCTGATTTGTATATGCTGGCAGTTTGAGTCAGTTTGGTCGAGGCGCGGGCATGCATGCCCAGTTTGTTGATGATCTCGATTTCTTGTCTCAGCATTGTTATTGCCTCTTTATGGTTTGTTTCCTAGTCCAAGTCTGTGAAGTGAATGACGCCTTCCCGGCCCCCGCTGAGTGCTTTTTCAATCAGTGTCCTAAGGTCGCTGTTTCGGTAGGTCAGTGTTCTTACAAGCATCGGCAGATTAACGCCAGCAATGCCTTCTATCCGACCCGCGACTAACAATTGATTGACGATATTGCATGGCGTGGCGCCGTAGATATCCGACAATATCAGCACACCATCTCCCGAATCCAACTCGTCGACGAGTTGCTGCGCTTTGGGGAGAAGTTTGCAAGGATCGTCGTCCTTACCTATACCAAGTTGTTCCAATTGGGCAGGGCGCGAGCCCATTACATGGCTCGCACAGTGAATCAGGCTTTCGCCCAAGGTGCCATGGGCTATGATCAATATCCCTATCATCAGTGTCTACCTCACTCCCCAATGTGGCTTGCTTTGCGTGTTATTCCAACTCGCGGTGGCGAACCAATACCTTCTGTTGTTCGTTACGGAAATACTGCCCTAGCTTTTCAGCAAAATAGACTGAACGGTGTTGCCCACCGGTACAACCAATCGCAATGGTCAGGTAACTGCGATTATCGCGAACGAAAGCTTGTAGCCAATGGGATACGAAGTTGCGGATATCTTCAAAAAGCATCTGCGCATCCGGTTGGCCTTCCATGAATTCCTTGACTGCGTCATCCTTTCCGGTCAACGGGCGTAGAACCGGGTCGTAATGAGGGTTAGGTAGGAAGCGGACATCGAAGACGAAGTCCGCATCAATGGGAATGCCGTGCTTGAAGCCGAAAGAGGCGAATAGCAGTGTCATGTCCTGATGTTCGTGCGCGACGAAATCCTTCACCCAGTTTCGCAAAGTGTTCGCGCTAAGGTCGCTCGTATCGATACGGTGCCCGAGGTATGCGATCTGTCCTAGTAGATCGCGTTCGCGCTGTATGCTTTCAGCTAACGTCGTGTCCGCATCGCTCAGCGGATGCCGGCGGCGTGTCTCACTAAACCGCTTGACCAACGTATCGACACCGGACTCCAGAAATAGTATCCGTACATCGATACCCTTATCTTTCAGCTGATCAATGGCATCAGGCAATGCCTCTAGTGCCTTACTTCGGGTATCAACGCTGATGGCGACCCGACTTTGACCGATCAGATGCTGCGGGATGTTGGACAACAACGTGGCTGGTAGATTATCGATGCAGTAATAGCCGCTGTCCTCAAGCGCTTTGAGCGCGACACTCTTACCTGACCCCGATAAACCTGTGACGATGACCAGTTGCATGGACTCAGCCCTTTTTCTGCATGGCTTTTTTCATCTCACGCGCCTGACGTTGCATAAACTGTTTCGTGCCGTTGATGCCACGTAACAGCAACATGTGATTGCGGAGCGCGACCTCAACTAGCACGGCGATGTTACGTCCCGCCGCGACTGGGATGATGAATTTGGGGATTTTAACGCCAAGGATCTTTTCCTGCTGCGTGGTGATCTTAAGGCGATCGAGTGCCTTATCTTCCAATTTGTTCGCGTGTTCGAGCTCGATGATCAGATCCAGAGGCTTGGTCGGCTTGACGGAGTTATCACCAAAGAGCTCACGAATATTGAGCACGCCCAGACCTCTGACTTCCAGGAAGTCCTGCAATAGACGTGGGCACCGTCCTTCCAATTTGTCAGGGGCAACTTTGAAGAAGTCCACAATGTCGTCGGCCACTAGTCGGTGACCGCGTGAAATAAGCTCCAGTGCGAGCTCGCTTTTACCGATGGCGGGGTCACCCTTGATCAGTACGCCGAACCCTTGTACTTCCATAAATACGCCATGGAAACTGACGGTTTCCGCTACGGCCTGAGACAGGTAGTGACTCATCACGTCCATCAGGCTTGGACTTTGCAAAGGCGAAGTGAACAGTGGGGTATCCATCTGGTTGGCCGCGGCGATCAGTTCTTGAGGCGGTTTCTCGCCATTGGCGACAACGACTGCGGCAAGGTCGGTAGAAAACAGGTTCTGTATGGCTTGTGACAATTCCCCGGATGGAAGGCTGCGTAGATAATCCATTTCAGCACATCCAAGTACTTGGACACGGTTAGGGTGCACAAAATTGAGATGTCCGATGAGTGCGAGAGACGGCTTGCTGACCGTATCGCTACTTAGCACGTTGTCACCGCCATTTAGACCTGCGACCCAGGTCAGTTTCAGATTGCGACGAGTATCGCGATAAAGTTTTTCAACGCTGATTTCGGGCATATAGTCTTTCTCTGGCAGTGTGGCCGTCGCGTCTAGTGAAGACAACGCGCCAGCCACATGCTACGAGTCTAGGTTACTCGATGGCTTGGCGCTTGAGTGAGCCTTCCGCCTGATGGTGGTCGCCACGTTTCTCCTTGTGTTTGACGATCTGTCGATCCAGTTTGTCGACTAGCATGTCGATCGCACTGTACATGTTCTCATCGGAGCATTCGACGCGCAGGTCATTACCTGGCAGGCGCACGGTGGCGTCTACTTTTTGCACCAGTTTTTCCACACTTAAGGTTACCTTGATGTCGAGCACGTAGTCGCAGTGATTGCGGATGCGAGCGATTTTGCTCTCGACATACTCACGCAGTGCTGGGGTAACTTCTAGATGAAGGCCGGTAATTTGCAAGTTCATGGTGCACTCTCCTTGGTAACGACTACAAAATCTAAATAGGTTATGTAACTACAGCGCTTTGCGCTGACTCGCTGCAGGTAGCTGCAGTGATTCCCGGTATTTAGCAATCGTTCGTCTTGCGACGACGATGCCCTGCTTGCTAAGAATTTCCGTGATTTGATTGTCTGACAAGGGTTTCTTCGGGTCCTCCTCGGCGATCATCTGCTTGATTAATGCCCGGATGGCGGTGGCAGAGCACGCACCACCGGATTCGGTAGCAACATGGCTACCAAAAAAGTATTTGAGTTCGTACACACCACGTGGCGTCAGCATGTATTTGCGCGTAGTCACACGTGAGATCGTCGACTCATGCAACTCCAGTTCATCGGCAATCTCGCGTAGTACCAGTGGCCGCATGGCAACTTCCCCATGTTCAAAAAATCCGCGTTGCCGGTCTACGATGGCCTGCGCAACTCGCAATATCGTAGAAAAGCGTTGCTGGATGTTCTTGATCATCCATTTGGCTTCCTGCATCTGACTCATCAGATACTGATTAGAACTATCACGGTTACGCTTTAGGATGTTGGCGTATATCTGGTTAATTCGCAACTTCGGCACCGCCTCGTCATTGAGGCTGGCTATCCAGATGCCCTTGACCTTGCGCACGATGATTTCATGCTGAATGAAGTGATCCGAGCCTATGTTGCTGAAAGCGCTGCCTGGTCTCGGGTTTAGCTGCATGATCAGCTGTTGAGCCTGGCGTAGGGTGTCGTCATCGCAGTGCAGAAGCTTACGTAGTTTGGCGTAGTCGCGGGCTGCGAGAAGAGGAAGATGCTGCTCGACAAGTGTAAGTGTCAGATCCAGTAGTGGTGATGGTTCCTCAGATGATCGGAGCTGCAACGCAAGGCACTCCGCCAGATTGCGGGCGCCTACTCCTGCTGGATCCAGATTCTGGATGTGTTTGAGCGCGGTCTGCAGTTCTAGGATGTCGACTTCTGCTTCGGGGTCGATCTGTTCCACCAACTCTTCAAGTGACTGCTCTAGGTAACCGTCATCATTGATGGCGTCGACCAGCAGCATGGCAAGCATCTGATCCCGCTCCGATAAGGGTAGGAGCTTAAGTTGTCCGGTCAGATGGTCATGTAACGTCTCTGGAGCGGCTTCCTGAAAGTTATAGTCGCCATCGTCATCATTGCTGTTACCACCGTCTTCCCATCTGGATCCGCCAGAATATTCGAGATAGTCGTCGTTAAAGTTTTCCTGCGGTGCTGGCTCGGGTGCTTCCTGAGTGCTGGTGGCTTCTTGCGAGCTTGTACTAGGGGTGAAGCTATCGACCGTGTCCTCGCCGTCGTTCTTTTCATCCCGTTCCAGCAATGGGTTGGATTGCAGGATGCTTTCCAGTTCTTGGTTCAACTCTTGTGTAGACAGCTGCAATAGGCGGATAGACTGTTGCAGTTGTGGGGTAAGCGCGAGATTTTGCGAGAACCGTAGTTGTAAACCTTGTTTCATAATGTATTTCTAGTCGCGCCCTATAGGCGGAAATCCTTACCTAAATATACTTCCTTGACGCTTTCGTTCTGAACGATTTCGCTCGGCAACCCGGCAGCAAAAATCCGACCTTCATTCACGATATACGCCCGATCACAGATGCCGAGGGTTTCCCGCACGTTATGATCTGTGATCAGGACACCGATATTTCGCTTGGCGAGGATGCCGATAATCTTCTGAATATCCAGCACAGCGATCGGATCGATACCGGCGAATGGCTCGTCAAGTAATACGAAGCTAGGGTGTGTCGCCAAGCAGCGAGCGATTTCAACACGCCTCCTTTCGCCACCGGACAAGCTTACTGCCATACTGTCTCGAATGTGCACGATATGCAACTCGTGTAGCAGCGACTCCAGTTCCTCCTCGATCTCTTCATCACTGCGTTTTTGTAGTTCCAGAATAGCCTGGATATTCTCTGCTACCGTCATTTTCCGGAAGATGGAGGGTTCCTGAGGGAGATAGGAGAGTCCCATGCGTGCCCGTAGATGTATAGGCAACCGGCTGAGGTCTTTGCCATCGAGCAGTATCCTTCCGCCGTCCAGCGGTACCAGGCCAACCATCATATAGAAACTGGTTGTTTTGCCTGCGCCGTTGGGACCGAGCAGACCGACAACCTCTCCACTCTTAATCTCGAGTGAGATATCCTGCACAACGGTGCGAGCCTTATATTGTTTACGCAAGTTCTCGACGATTAATTCGCTCATGATCTAGTTCTGCTTCCCTCAGGTTGTCGGGGACTATGGTTTATTGTTCAGGGGCGGGTGCAGGCTGTGCGGCCCTGTTCTTAGGCTGGATGACCGCACGTACACGTCCTGTCGGGGTCGCCGGAGTTGCAGCTTGTGATCCGCCTCCGATGACTTCTGCGTATTCTGCCGTGGCGTCATACATGATGTAGTCACCATGCACGATATCCTCACCGCGTTTGACCCAGGCCTTGGTGAAGAGCTTGATCTTGTCCATGCGTCCATCGTACTCGATGCGTTGGGCACTGCCTTCCATATATTCGTTTTTACCTTCCATCTTCTGCCTGAACGTTGTCGGGTTGCCATAGGAGGTACTGTGCTGGAAACCATGGATATCTTCAACGACAATCAGTTTGTCAGCGCGTATCGTTAAGGTGCCTTGAGTCAGAATCACATTGCCTGTATAGGTACTGGTCTTCTTGGCATCGTTGACGATAACGTTGTCAGCTTCAAGATCGATGGGTTTGTCCTTGTCGGCTCTTTCTGCATGGCTGTGGAAACTGATCGTTGCTAGCAGCAGCATAAGCAGAATCTTGCTGCAATAGAGGGATGGCGTGGCGTACTTGTCCATATGATCTCCGGATCAGTCGATGTCTCTACTCAGGTTAAGCTGAACCTCGGGCTGTACTGCCCCGATAGGCTTTACTCTGCGCTCTGGCTGGTTGCTGGCAGCGTCAAGGTCGGCCTCTAGGCGCATGGCGTTCGAAGGTCGGCGATTCAGGTTGTTCGGTGTACTGGTTGCATTCATGCCCGGTCTTTCATAGTGAGCCTTGACCCGTTGCTTGAGTTCCACAGTTTCCTTTTTCTTGTCATAGATCATACCGGTGGCGTGAATCACAGTTTTCGGTTCTTGTGTGATGACGACGGGGCGGTCCGTGACGGCACGCTCTTCGTTGGGAAAGACGTCTAGGTGGTCGGTCAGTACCACCATCTCACCCTTACCATTGTATGCCTGGCGTACGACCTTGACGTCTTCGACGAATTCGATTTTTTCTGCATCACTGGAGACAAAACCCTTTCGCCCTTCGATTTGAGTGTAGGGTTTGTCGATCTCGAAGCGTGTAAAGTGGGGAAGTTCGAGTTCGGTCGTGTCATCGTCCGGATAGTGGCGCATTTCCTGCGCAGTCAGTCGATAACGTAGGTCTCCGTTCTCGTCGGTGCGGGTAGTGATGAAGTTGTTCAGGATGAAGTCTGGGTCATGTCTGTTGCTGCCATCCAGTCTGGGAGCAGGAGCTTGCACGCTGTAATCGATCCAGAACGTCAAAATGGCCAATACGGCCAGTAACGCTAGCGGGAGCAATATGGTGGAGCGTGCATGCATTTGGCAACCTGTTAAATTAGCGTAGGAACTGTGCCATCTGTTCCTCGAAAGTACCTTGCGCCTTCATAAGCAGTTCACACACTTCGCGTACGGCTCCACGCCCGGCTTCAGCCTGAGTGGTGTAGTGTGCATACTCCTTGACCAAAGGTGTGGCGGTCGGCACGGTGATGGCGAGGCCAGAGCGGCGCATGGGCGGTAGGTCGACGACGTCGTCCCCCATGAATGCACATTCTTCAGGCAGCACGTTCATTTTCTTAACCAAGTCTTCGAACGCTTCCAGCTTGTCTTCCACACCTTGATAAAAATGGGCGATCCCCGTGGTTTCTGCTCGCTTGGTGACTACGTGAGAGGTGCGACCCGTGATGATCGCCATCTCAACGCCACTGGCTTTCAGCAGCTTCATACCTAGACCATCCAGCGAGTGGAAACTTTTGTATTCTTGACCATCATCGCCAATTGTTAGGCGACCGTCGGTCATGACGCCGTCTACGTCAAAAATCAGAACCTTGATACGTTTTGCACGTTCTGCGACAGGACTTAAATCACTCACTTATATAACCTTTGCTGTTAAGAGGTTGAGCATGTTCAATGCTCCGACTAAAACACCCTGCTGGTCGACGACCAAGAGGCCATTGATTTTTTTCTGTTCCATCATTTTCACGGCTTCGACCGCAAGTTGTTCCGGTGTGATGGTGTATGGGTTGGTATGCATGGCATCACGTATCAGCACGCCTTCAATGCCGACACCTTTCTCAAAGGTTCGGCGTAGATCGCCATCAGTGAATATGCCTACCGGACGATTCTCAGCATCGACAACGGCTGTCATGCCAAGCCCCTTGCGTGTCATCTCGAGAAGGCCATCGGTCAGCCTGGCGTCTATGCCCACGCTTGGGATGTCGTTCCCTTTGCGCATGATATCGCTGACATGTATCAGCAGTTTTCTACCAAGGCTGCCACCAGGGTGGGAGCGGGCGAAGTCTTCAGTAGTGAAGCCGCGTCGAACCAATACACAAACGGCCAGTGCGTCGCCCAGCGACAGCATCGCGGTTGTGCTTGCGGTCGGCGCAAGTCCTAGCGGACAGGCTTCCTGGCTGACGTGTGCGTCCAGATAGATATCAGCTTCGCGTGCCAGTGTAGATCTTGGATTGCCACTGAGGCCGATGATGTTCGCTCCCAAGCGTTTGATGACCGGCATGATGGCCAATAGTTCTTCACTTTCTCCGGAATTGGACAACGCGATGAATAAATCATTGGCAGTGATCATGCCCAAATCACCGTGACTGGCCTCCGCAGGATGCACAAAAAAGGCAGGGCTACCTGTACTGGCGAGGGTTGAGGCGATCTTGCGGCCGATATGGCCGGATTTTCCCATCCCACTTACCACGACACGTCCGCGACACTGTAAAATAAGGTCGACAGCGTCGGAAAAACGCTGATCCAGTCGGTGCGCTATATTTTCAAGTTCGCGTGATTCGATCAGTAGTACTTCTCTTGCAAGTTCCAAAGAGGATTTAGCGCTCATGGAATCGCTGCTGATGACGGAGCCTTGATCTTGATGGCTTTGGCTTATCTCCATAAGTCAAAGTATAAAAGGGATTGGGATGCGAATAAAGCTTGAAAAGGTAAATAAAAACCGCTTTTTGTTAAAACCGGCATAATTTTTGCCTAAGTCCAAGGACTAAACTTCTCCTTGCGATGTCTGGTTCGGCAGTGAACTTTGTCGGCGCGCACTCATTATGATTTCAGGTCGTTTTTCAGCGACCGTATCCAAAGAAAGAAATAGCAGCATGAGTATGCATGTAATGATCGCAGGAGGGGGCATCGTCGGTGCTATGACGGCGATGGAGTTGGTTGATCGTGGCTGCCGGGTCACTATCGTTGAACGTGGCCGTATCGCGAGTCAGACATCAGGGGAGTCATCGTGGGCAGGCGGCGGGATACTCTTTCCATTGCTGCCATGGGTGTACTGTGATGCTGTCAATCAACTCACTTATTCTGGCACACGGTTGTATCCGTCAGTGTGTCGACGTCTATATGAAGAGACTGGCACGGATTGTGAACTGTTGCAAAGCGGGATGCTGATCCTGCCAACGTTCGATCGCCACAAAGCGCTGGATTGGTGCAAGAGTTACCGATATGTCGCTCAACCAGCGTCCGCAGCTTCATTCGGAATCCAGTCGGTGAGCGGCGATGACGCGCTGTGGTTGCCAGAAGTCAGTCAGGTGAGGCCACCCAAGGTTATGCAGGCCATACGTCACTGGCTTGAGAGCCATGATCGAGTGACGCTGCTGGAAGGAACGGAACTGAAGCCGCTTAGTGGTCCTGGTCGACTGGTGGAATGGGAGACGGTGACGGGCGAGAAATTGAGAGCAGATCGATTCGTCGTCACTTCAGGTGCCTGGAGCTTCGATCTCCTGAAGGAAACCGCGAGCAAGTTGGACATCAAGCCTATGCGCGGGCAGATACTGTTATATAAACCCAAGCACAATCTTGAACATATGGTGTATCGGGAAGGCTTTTACATGATTCCCCGTAAGGATGGCTTGTTGCTGGTAGGCAGTACGCTAGAGGATGTCGGATTTAACGCAGGCACGAC
>Ga0079224_100012445_pt1 | contig 11777 bp, 11 predicted proteins | sample Stecom2015_FD_80414 | JGI IMG/M metagenome (GOLD analysis project Ga0079224, IMG submission 80414) | Agricultural soil microbial communities from Utah to study Nitrogen management - Steer compost 2015 | ecosystem: Environmental > Terrestrial > Soil > Agricultural land | place: USA: Utah...
GTGTTCCCTTCCGTTTTTGTGATTACGATATTTGCTTTGATTCTGGCAGGGAATAGCACTATACGAGATTATAATCTTGAGGCGGTTATTTTTAGTTTAGGGATAGGTTTGTTGATCAGTAATGTGTTTAAGCTGCCTGTATGGTTTAAGGAAGCACTTGCAACAGAAATGTATGTGAAAGTTGGGCTGGTTTTGTTGGGAACGACGGTCATTTTTGGCGATATCTTAAAAGCGGGCGCCTTGGGCCTAGTACAAGCTTTGGTCGTTGTAGTGTCTGTGTGGTATTTTGCCTTCTGGCTGTGCAAGAAGTTGAAAATCGATCAGGAAATGTCTATGATGCTTTCTTCGGCAGTCTCTATTTGTGGTGTTTCTGCTGCAATTGCTACTTCAGGAGCGATTAAGGGAGACCCTAAGAAACTATCGTATGTCGTATCGTTGGTGCTGATAACGGCTATTCCCATGATGATTTTTATGCCCTATATGGCGGAATGGATGGGGCTTTCACAGGAAGTAACAGGTGCTTGGTTGGGTGGTAGTATCGATACGACAGGTGCTGTTGTCGCATCGGGTTCCCTCGTAGGGGAGGAAGCTTTGAAAATTAGTACTATCGTAAAATTTTCGCAAAATGTGCTTTTGGGCATTGCTGCATTTGCCATTAGTATTTACTGGACTTACTCGCACTCGAAAAGTGCAGAACATGCTGAAAAACCAACGCTCAAAATTATTTGGGAACGCTTCCCGAAATTTGTCATAGGCTTTGTATTTGCATCGGTGCTTTTCTCTTTTTTCATCAGTGCAGAGCAGGTTGCAAATGTTAAAGACGAATTGAAAAGTATACAGGGTTTGTGGTTTGCCTTGGCTTTTACATCCATAGGCCTGGAAACTAATTTTAAAGATTTGTTTGTCCACAGTAACAAGAAACCGCTTTATGCCTTCTTAATTGCACAAGGGTTTAATATTGTAGTGACGCTTATCATTGCTTTGCTACTATTTAATTGAAAATAGGGGTAAGCGTAAAAAAAAAAATTAAAGGGACTGGTGTTGAAGGGAAATGGAGGTTTTGTTTCTACAATATGTTGATTTTTCCCCATCACAAAACCTTTCCGTCCCTCGCCTGGACAGGACATTACTTTTTGCCCTACACTTTTATTGAAGACTTCCGAAGTTTCTGAACGGCGAAGCCCTCAACGAAGTTAAACTTCGGAAGTCTAAACTCTACTCGCACCAACCTTTCCTTGACGGAAAATGGCGCCTAATTTTTGTGAAGTATTGTAGAAATTAGCCTACGCCCAACCATCATTTTCACAAAAATCAGCGCCTAGTTTTGCCCCACTTTTGCGGTCAAAAGTGGGAAAAGCCCGTCCGGCTTCGGAGGACAAAACATTGGCTAAACAAAACCTCCTTTTATTTTAAACATAAAAATAAGATGCCTTTGCCCCAACGGGAAAAATAATTATTTTTCGTATTTTAGTTTTGAATTTCTAACTAAAAGGACGATTATGAAAAACGTTAAACTTATCCTCCAGACAAAATCTCCTGTTGTTTATGCTGTTGAACAGAACACATCCGTTCTGGAAGCACTACAAATTATGATGGAGAAAAACATCAGCGCATTGTTGGTCATCGACAATGAAGAGTTGATCGGCATCTTCACAGAACGTGACTATGCGCGAAAAATTATCCTGCATGGTAAATCATCCAAAGAAACGCCGATTCATGAGGTTATGACACCTTCTCCTCGTACTATCTCGCCAAACGAGACTATTGAAAGTTGTATGGAGTTGATGACTACACATCATTTTAGACATTTGCCTATTATGGATGATAACAAGGTTATTGGGATGCTTTCTATAGGAGACTTGGTAAAATACATTATAGAAGACCAAAAACAGACGATCAATCATTTACAAAGTTATATCAGTAGTTAAAGGATTTTTATCTCCATATCTTATGGAATTTGGCGACTTACATCATCTTATCGATAGCGTAAAAGGAATACATGGACGAAAAGGAGCTTCTTGTACGATACAGAACTACGGGGGATATTGAAATTCTGGGCAGATTGTACGCTCCGTACATGTCTTTGCTCTATGGTGTCTGCTTTAAATATTTGGAGGATAGAGATACCAGTCAGGATGCTATTATGCAGATCTTTGAACAATTGGTGGATAAACTTCGTGTTCATGAGGTGGAGAATTTCAAAAGCTGGCTGTATGTTTTTGCCCGGAACTATTGTTTGATGGAGTTACGAAAAGAAAAGCGACAGCAGCACGTGGATATAGAACACAATTTGCTGGAGAGTGAGCAGAAATTGAACGATGTCATAGAAGAGAAATGGTCTGAGCGGGATTTTGAGAATATGCATGATTGTCTGATAACATTGTCCAAAGAGCAGGCTGCTTGTATCCGATTATTCTATCTTGAACAGCAGTGTTATAAAGATATTGCTGATGCGACGGGTTATGACTTGAGTAAGGTGAAGAGCTATATCCAAAATGGAAAACGGAATTTGAAAATTTGTATGGAGAGCAGAAAAAATGGAAAATAATTACCAATTATCCAGAATACATAACTACATCCATGGGCTGATGAGCAGGGAGGAGATGCATGCGTTGGAACGGGAAGCCTTGGAAGACCCTTTCTTGCAGGATGCGATCGATGGTTACCGTTTGCAAAATGGAGTAGATAGTAAATCGCTGAGTCTCCTGCAACAACGCCTTAGTCGTCGGGTTGAGGAGCACGCACAAAGGCAGAATAGGTATTTCTTTGGTTGGCAGCGATTGGCTATAGGAATGGTGGCCGCTGTGATGTTTGTTTCAGTATGTATCTTAATTCTTATCCGCTATCTGCCTCATAAGAAACAGGTTAATGTGACAGAGGTAGAGTTGATGGACGAAACCCTACAAAAAGTTTCGGTGCAAGCGATAGGTAATACAGCCGCTGAGCCTATTGGTGGATGGAAAACTTTGGCGGAACTTTTATCCAAACATTATTCGGGTGTCACTGACCTATCCGAACTGACACTCCGATTCCAGATTGATGAACAGGGTAGGCCATTCAATATTACTTCTGATGTTGACGATCACTTGATATTGATGAACGAATTAATGGATGTCTTGGAAAAAAAATCCAGATGGAAGGGTACGGATGCAGAAATAAAGATTGTGTTTAATTGAATTGCCACGGGTTTAAACCCATGGCAATTCAATTTACTCTTCCCAACGGACAACGTCTGTGAGGGGTTTACGCACGGGTTCCCGAGCTTCACTCTCGTGATGGCCCAAGTAAAACAAGCCAACACATTTTTGATTTTCTTCCAGGTTTAGAAAAGATCCCAAATGGTTGATAAGTCCCGGTGAAGCCCAGTAACCACCGATACCTAAAGAATGTGCTGCCAACCAAAGATTCTGAACAGCACAAGCTGTCGCTGCCAATTCCTCCCATTCCGGTAATTCACCGGTATAGTTGACAACGATGGCTATCGCTACATTGGATGCCGTAGCTTTCTTGCCCATATTCTGCTCCGCGAGTTCAGTATATTTCTCAGGGGGAGTAATGGTACGATAAATACGACTCAGTTCTTCACCTAAACGGACCAAACCTTCTTTTCGAAACACGACAAAACGCCATGGTTGTGTGCGTTTATGTGTGGGAGCGGCATTCGCTGCTTCTAAAAGGGTTAAAATATCTTCTTTTGTAATATCTTTATCGGTGAAGCTGTTCTGGTTAACAGTTCTTCGGTATTGGATTGCTTTTAATACTTCGTTGGACATGTGTTAGGCACGGGATGTTTTAGAGCGTTTAATTTTTTCAAGAGAGACATCTACTTGTGTGTCACTTACTACTTCAAGGACAACGCGTTTAGTGCCATAGGCTAATTTGGACACTTTGATAACGTATTTTCCTTCTGGTAAGTTGATACTGAATTCTCCTTTTTCGTTTGTGGTCAACGTGTGTGTGGTGTTATTGATCACAACTTCTGCTTTGGCAATGGCCTGGCCATTCTCGTCGGTTACTTTCCCTTTGACCTCAACATTACCTTGGGCAAAAGAAAATAAGTACATTAGACAGAAAGTAATAAGTGTAACTAACTTTTTCATAATGAAACTTTTATATGTTTTAAATTATTTCAAAAATAAGAATTATTTACGATACTAATATGTAGTATTATCACTACATTTTTTAGTCTTGTATTTAGCCCGAAGATTAAAGTTATATTAGCTTCTTTCTTCCCAAATGGAAGCAATGTGCAAAATTGTCAATACCGCCTTCTCCATGTCTTGTCGGCTTACCCATTCCATTTTTCCGTGAAAAGCGTGTCCCCCCGCAAACACATTGGGACATGGCAACCCCATAAATGATAAGCGTGAACCGTCGGTTCCACCACGGATACTTCTGCGTTCAGGAGTTAAGCCGACACGTTTGATGGCTTCTAATCCAACTTCCATAATCTCTGGATGTTGATCCAAAATTTCCTTCATGTTGCGGTATTGTTCCTGTACTTTGAAATCAAAGGATGCCGAAGGGTATTTTGACATGACAGATGCTACAATAGCTTTTAATGTAGCTTCATGCTCCGCTAACTTATTCGTGTTATGGTCGCGGATGATGAAGTCTATTTCCGTTTGATCTACACCGCCATGAATACCATTGGGGTGGATAAAGCCCTCTTTTCCGGAAGTTGTCTCTGGTGAAAGACTATTTTTCGGTAAGCTTTCGATAATTTCACCAGCAATCTTTAAGGCGCTTATCATTTTGTTTTTGGCAAACCCCGGATGTACGGATACACCATGAATAGTCAATTTTACACCATCGGCCGAAAAAGTCTCATCCTCAATTGTTCCAGCTTTTTCTCCATCCATGGTATAGCCAAAGTCGGCCCCTAATTTCTGTAAGTCGACATAATCTACACCGCGGCCGATTTCCTCATCCGGAGTAAATAAAATCTTGATTTTACCGTGTTTGATCTCGGGATGCGCCATCAGGATACGAGCTGCATCCATAATTTCTGCTACCCCCGCTTTGTCGTCAGCCCCTAATAGTGTCGTTCCGCTGGCTGTTATAATATCATGACCGATTTGGTTTTTTAAGTCCGGATGTTCGGCAAATTTGATCACTACGGATGGATCCTCAGGGAGGGATAAATCCTGTCCTTGATAGTTTTCGTGTATAAGAGGTTTTACGTTCGTGCCAGAACAATCCGGTGAGGTATCCACATGGGAGCAAAAGCAAATTACAGGGACTTGTTTATCTGTATTGGAAGGAATGGTCGCGTATACATAGCCATGTTCATCCAAATGCGCGTCTGTGATACCTAAGTCGAGAAGTTCCTGCACGAGAATCTTACTTAGGTTCTTCTGTTTTTCTGTCGAAGGAAATGTAGTGGAGCTTAGGTCGGATTGCGTATCGATTTGTACATAGCGCAAGAAGCGTTCCGCAACTTCGAATTCCTTTATATCTTGAATGGTGTTCCTGTTATTTGTCTTATAGCAAAGGTAGTAAGATTTTCTTTTTTGCTTTCCTTGGAACAATGAAGGCTGTTAAAAATAATAGTATAATTAACATTTCTTGGGTTTTTTGCATATAAAATAACTTTACTTTTACTGCGATTAGCTAAATAACAAGATATTATACTCAATTTATGAAAATCTATTTTACCGTTTTTCTCTTGCTGTTTTCTTTCAGCATGAGGGCACAGGTGTCAGGCGTTGTAAAGGATAAAAATCAAACAGCTTTACCTGCAGTAAGTGTGATGGTTAAGGATAGCTATCTGGGGACATCTACCAATGTGGAAGGTCAGTTTTCGATTAATGGACTCAGTAAAGGCAAACATACGCTCATTATCAAAAAATTGGGTTTCCGTATCGAAAGCAGAACGGTATTGATTGATACGGAAAGCACTTTTTTGGATATAGTGTTAGAGCCGGAAGAACTGGCTATCGAAGAGGTTGTCGTGACTTCAGTTGAAAATCCAGCACATCGCATTATCCGGCAAGCACAGGCCCATCGTAGGGCGAATGCGGATAAAAATGATAAGTTCCATGCAGATTTTTACTCTCGAGGGACCATGTGGATAAAGAATCTGCCTAAGAAAATAGCCTTGGCGGAAGTGGACGATGAGATGATTGGTCTGCTGGATTCTACGCGTTCTGGTATTGTTTATCTTTCGGAAACAGTATCGACCATCAGCTTTCAGAAACCAAATAAATTGTATGAGAATATTGTCGCTTCCAAAGTTAGCGGTGATGATCGAGGATTCAGCTTTAATACCGCAATAGGTACAAATTTTGATTTTTACAGTGATAGGGTGGAACTTGGAGCATCAGTGGTTTCGCCTATTTCCTCTGCTGCTTTTAATTATTATACATACAGGTTGGTAGATAGCCGTTTAGAAGAAGGTCACCACGTTTATAAGATTCGGGTTCTACCCAAGCGCGATAAAGAACCAACCGTAGAAGGGTTTCTCTATATTGTTGAGGATAGCTGGGAAATCTATGCAGTGGATTTTGCAATTCCCGGATACAGGTTGCAGGTGCCAGTCATAGATACTTTGAAGTTGGTGCAACAATATCATTTTAATACCCCTGACAGGCGTTGGGTAAAATCATTACAGACGATTGATTTTGGTATAGGTTTGTTGGGAATTAATATTAACGGTCGTTATATCCATAATTTCAGTAATTATGCCTTTGTTGAACAATTCGAAAAGGGCACCTTTGGTTCTACATTGAGCAGAATGATGGGAAATGCCAATCAGAAGGATAGCGCCTATTGGGCAAATAGGCGACCCGTACCTCTTACGGAAGAGGAAGCCACCGACTATGTGAAAAAAGATAGTGTGCAGACTATTCGAAATAGTAAAACGTATGTGGATTCTGTTGATCGAAAGCACAACCGGTTTCAACCAACGGATGTTTTAACGGGGTATACCTACCGAAATTCCCACAAGAAGTTAGAAATTGGTTATAAAGGTCTGTCAAATATTTTTGCTACAGGTTTTAATCCTGTGCAGGGCTGGACCTTCTCTGCCTTATTGCAGGCAAAGTTAGGCGATGCACAAGTCGGAAATCGTTCTACGTTCTCGACGACTTTCCAATACGGTGTGGCAGAGGATAAACTGCGGGTGCAGGCGAATCTCCTGCATCGCTTCAACACGAAGAATTATGCCATGCTGAGTCTGGAAGGTGGAAATAAGGTGGTACAGTTTAATGAAAATGGCGGTGTTCATCCTTTTATCAATATGGTATCCTCCTTGTTTTTCAAAGAGAATTTTATGCAGCTGTATCAGAAGAAGTTTATTACGGCGGCTTATGCACAGAATATAGCTATTCCTTTGCGCTTTTTTGTGAATGCTTCTTATCAGAATCGCCAACCTCTGTTTAACCATACCAATTACTCTTTCTTAAAGAAGGATAAAGAGTATGTGTCTAATAATCCGCTGTCGCCAGAGGATCAGGAGTCTGCACCTTTTGAGGCGCACAAGATATTCAAAACGAGTTTAGCCTTACAATGGACGCCTGGCTTAAAAGCTGTGGAACGTGGTGACTATCGCATGTTGCTGAATGAAGGGAGTCGGCCTCAGATTACCGTAGGCTATCATTATAATATAGGAACGGAGGATAGAAAATATAATCACCAAATGTTATTTGCTCAGGTCTCGCAGAGTATGACAATGGGGTACGCCGGACAATTGCGCGCACGTGTGAATACCGGAAAATTCTTTAATGCGGAGGGTATTGCGTTTACAGACTATAAACACTTTAACGGTAACCGCACGCACATCGGCACTACTGGAAGCTATATGAATACATTTCTAAACATGCCCTACTATGCTAACAGCACGAAAGATGCCTATTTTGAAGCGCATGCAGAACATGATTTCAAAGGCTTCGTGATGAATAAGCTGCCATTGCTGAATAGGTTACAGTGGAATCTAGTAGTGGGTTATCATCATCTTTCTACCACAGAACACAAACCTTATCACGAAGTCACGGCTGGGTTCAATAATATAGGTTGGGGCAAATTCCGTCTGCTGCGTTTTGATTTTGTACGCTCATTTCAGGGAGACAGGACGGAAAATGGTTTTGTAGTGGGGTTGAAGTTTTTGAATGTGCTCAATTAGCGGAGTCAATATTCCCTCAAAAAAGCGTACTTTTGCACTCGATATGAGAAGAAGAATTCCACAAGAAAAGAAATTTATATCCGATGTTCGGATCATTGATATAGCAGAAGAGGGGAAAGGCGTAGCCAAGCAGGATGAATTGGTGCTTTTTATTGAAGGGGCTGTTCCGGGCGATGTAGCTGATGTGGAATTGATGCGCAAGAAAAAAAACTTTGCTGAGGGCCGGGTGACAGCTTTGAAACAAGCTTCGGAATACCGTATAGATCCGTTTTGTCCACATTTTGGCACTTGTGGGGGGTGTAAATGGCAGCACATGGATTATCAAGCGCAGCTACATTTTAAGCAGCAATCGGTTGATAATGCGTTGAAGCGTCTGGGCAAGGTCGATACTTCTGCTATGGAGCCTATTTTGGCATCCGGTCAAACTGAATATTACAGAAATAAATTGGAGTTTACCTTTTCTAATAAACGCTGGTTGACGTCAGTAGACGAAGAAGTGAAACCAGAAGATCTGAATGCATTAGGTTTTCACGTGCCGGGACGATTTGATAAAATTCTGGATATTGACCATTGCTATCTACAACAAGATCCATCTAATACAATTCGTAATAAGGTAAGGGATTTTGCCGTTGGTGAAGGTATATCTTTCTATGATTTACGAGCGCATGAAGGTGCTTTACGGAACTTGATTATCCGTACTTCTTCCACTGGCGAGGTGATGGTGATTGTGGTATTTGCCTATCCTGAGGAAGGACAGGTGGAATCATTGATGGATTATATAAACCAAAATTTTCCAGAATTAACATCGTTGTTGTATATCATTAACCAAAAACGAAATGATACCATCTTCGATCAAGATATACATACCTATAAGGGTCGTGATTTCATATACGAAGAAATGGAAGGGTTGAAATTTAAAGTAGGGCCAAAATCATTCTATCAAACAAATTCCAGACAAGCGTATGAGTTATATAAGATTACACGTGACTTCGCTGATTTGAAGGGTAATGAATTGGTTTATGATCTTTATACAGGAGCAGGAACGATTGCGAATTTCGTAGCGAAATCAGCTAAAGAGGTCGTGGGTGTCGAGTATGTGCCTTCGGCTATTGAAGATGCAAAGATCAATTCGGAAATCAATGGTATTAGCAATACAAAGTTCTATGCCGGTGATATGAAAGATGTGCTGACTGCAGATTTTATCGATGAACATGGAAAGCCAGATGTCGTGATTACAGATCCTCCGCGTGCAGGGATGCACGAAGATGTGGTCAAGCGTATTCTGGAGATGGAAGCGGCAAAAGTGGTGTATGTGAGTTGTAATGCTGCCACGCAAGCCCGGGATTTGGCGCTGTTGCAGGAAAAATATGATGTTGTGCGGATCAAACCTGTGGATATGTTCCCGCATACCCAACATGTGGAAAATGTGGTGCTATTGGCGTTGAAGTGTAGTTAATTGTCATCAGATTGGTTTGCTTCGCAGCTGCCTTCTGCGGTCGTTGCCTCGCAATGACGATGATATTTTTTGTTATGTACTGTTAGCAAGATTAGAGATTATATATGGTCTCTATACGCAATACTTTGTACTCAATACTCAAAGAGGATGGATATAGAAGATTTAATGGGAAAAGCAGGTGCCTCGGAGGATCCGAAGGCCAATAGTCCCTTGAAAAGTTTAAAAGTCGATCTGGATTTTTATAGCGAATCGATAAAAGAGGTCTCGACAGAGATGATGGCGGAAGGATATACCCTTTACCCTATATTTATCGCACATCAGCATGAAGTCAGTGTCGGCGAACTGTTGTTGGACAAAAATGAACTAAACACCCAATGGAGCATCAATGTAAGCTCTTTGGAGGAATTTATAGACCGAGGATTAATTAAAGAGGAGCGTAAAGAGGCATTTATTAAGAGCTTTAAAAAGCCGAATGATTTTATGTGCCTCTTTGTAATTGTCCCCGAAGGGGCGAATTTTGTGTTCTACCCTTATAAATAATGTTAACGAGTGATTTAAAACTTTTTAACATGCAGGTAGTCTAAAGATTTGTTAATTTTAGACAAATGTATTTAAAGAAAAAACATATAGGTGCGTTGGTCGGTTGTCTGTTACTATTGTTATGGCTACCAGATAGGGCTTTTGCGCAGATGAGCGGCGTTTCCGGAATTGTAGTGGAAAAAGGTGGTGGCTCAAGGATTGGAGAAGTGAATGTCACGAACTTACGTACCAATAAAAAGGTACAAACCAATAATTTTGGGGTCTTTATTATTGAAGCGTCCATAGGCGATAGCTTGTCTTTTTCTAAAATAGGCTATGGCCCTGTGAAAACCATGTTATTCACGGAGAACGACATTCTTATTGAGATGCAGGCGGGTATGACCCTCGAAACCATTGTGGTCAGTCGGATGAGCAAAGAAGCAGAAATGCGTGATATGCTCGATGATTACCGTAAAAAAGGTGTATACAATGGCGGTAAAAATTCTGTTGGCACGTATTTGAATAGCCCAGCTACAGCACTTTATAACCTCTTCGGCAGAGATGCCAAAAATGCAAAACGATTTGCTAAGCTCATGGATAGAGAACTTGAAGAATCGCAGGTAGACCGCGTGTTTAATAAAACAAGTGTTGGAGCCTTAATCGAAGGCGTGGATGAGGACGAATTGCAGTCTTTTTTGGACCTATACCGCCCTTCATATGCCATGGTACAGCGATGGGGGCAGTATGATTTTATGGATTACGTAAAGAATTCTTTTGAAAGCTGGGAAAAAAATGGCCGTCCTCGCTCACAGCGTTTGCCTAAAGTAGATATTCAGCCACAGGAAAGATAAAAAAATGAAACAAGAGCGAACCCTTAACGCTCTTTAAGCTTTTTTGGCATTCGCTTTGTTGATACCTCTAAAAAGAAATTAGCATATCATGATGAAGATGAATAGAAAATTAGCGGTTTATGGTCTATCTGTAGCAACATCAGTAATGTTGTTTGCAAGTTGCTCAACAATACAAAACAGTAGTAACACGACGAAAGGTGCTGCCATTGGTACGGCAGCGGGTGCTGGTCTTGGTGCCTTAATTGGAGGTAAAGCTGGAAATACAGCAGTAGGAGCTATTGCTGGTGCCGCGATTGGAGGTGTTGCAGGTGGTCTGATCGGAAAAAAAATGGATAGACAAGCTCGTGAAATAGAAAATACTGTAGCAGGAGCGGAAGTAATCAAAGCAGATGAAGGAATCATCGTGAAATTTGATGAGGGCATCCTTTTTGATTTTAACAGTTCAACATTGAAGTCGACTGCAAAAACCAATATTGCGAATTTGGTAGAGACTTTAAATAAGGAGCCGGGAACTGAAATTTTGGTAATCGGACATACGGATAACGTTGGTTCTTTGTCCGCTAACCAGAAAGTTTCAGAAGCTCGTGCTGCTTCTGTAAAATCTTATGCGGTCTCACAAGGTTTGAATGGAGGAAGAATCAAAACCCAAGGTAAAAACTATTCTGAGCCACTTGCATCGAACGATACAGATGCTGGTCGTGCTGAAAACCGTCGTGTAGAGATTGTTATCGTGGCTGGTGACCAAATGGTCAAAGAAGCACAGGCTGAAGCTTCAAGAAATTAGTCATTCATATTTAGGAGACTGCATAGACTTCCGAAGTTTCAAAAA
>Ga0079224_100012446_pt1 | contig 11776 bp, 12 predicted proteins | sample Stecom2015_FD_80414 | JGI IMG/M metagenome (GOLD analysis project Ga0079224, IMG submission 80414) | Agricultural soil microbial communities from Utah to study Nitrogen management - Steer compost 2015 | ecosystem: Environmental > Terrestrial > Soil > Agricultural land | place: USA: Utah...
AATATAATCTATTGTAAATAAAAGTTTTTCGTATCTTTGCAGTCCCTGCAACGCAGGGAAAAGGAGAATTAATAATTAATGGCAAAAAAACAAGAAGCAGAAAAAGAGTTAGCGGCGAAAAACGCAGAGCTACAAGGTGCTGACACTAAAGTAGTGAAAGACACTGAAACAATCGAGTCTGAAGCAGATTCAAAATTAATCGACGACATCAAATCTACTACGTGGAGCACTCCAGAGGGTGACTTTGACTGGGATTTAGATGAAAAAGCGTTCGGTAACTACAGTGACGACGAGCGTACTAAACTAGAAGAGCAGTATGCTGGAACATTCAACCAAATCAACCAAGGCGAGATTATTGAAGGTATTGTTGTATCGATTAATAACAAAGACGTGGTGTTGAATGTAGGCTTCAAATCAGACGGTCTTGTAGCATTATCTGAGTTCCGTGACTTACCTGACTTGAAAGTTGGTGACAAAGTAGACGTGTTTGTAGAATCACAAGAAGATGCAAACGGACAGCTTGTATTGTCACGCAAACGTGCTAAAACACAAAAATCTTGGGAAGCAATCAACCAAGCATTGGAGAACGACACGATTATCGACGGTTTCGTGAAGTCTCGTACCAAAGGTGGTCTGATTGTAGACATCAAAGGTGTAGAGGCTTTCTTACCTGGTTCTCAAATCGACATCAAACCTATTCGTGACTACGATGTGTATGTCGGTAAAACAATGGAATTCAAAGTGGTTAAAATCAACCACGAATTTAAAAACGTTGTTGTATCACACAAAGTATTGATCGAGGACGATTTAGAAAATCAAAAATCAGAAATCGTTGCGAAACTGGAAAAAGGACAAGTATTGGAAGGTACGGTTAAAAATATCACTGACTTCGGTGTGTTCATCGATTTAGGTGGTGTTGACGGTCTTCTTCACATTACAGATATTTCTTGGGGCCGTATCGAGCATCCAAAAGAAGTATTAGCTTTAGACCAAACTATCAACGTAGTTGTATTAGACTTCGACGACGAGAAAAAACGTATCGCTTTAGGTCTTAAACAACTTTCTGAACACCCTTGGGAATCTTTGGATACAGAACTAGCTGTAGGATCTAGAGTAAAAGGTAAAATTGTAACGGTAGCTGACTACGGTGCATTCCTTGAAATCATCCCTGGTGTAGAAGGATTGATCCACGTATCAGAAATGTCTTGGTCTCAAAACCTACGTTCTCCACAGGAGTTCTTGAAAGTAGGTGATGAAATCGAAGCTGAAATCTTGACATTGGATCGCGAAGAGCGTAAAATGAGCCTAGGTATCAAACAATTGACACCTGACCCATGGAAAAACATCACAGAGCGTTACCCAATCGGTTCTAAACAATCTGCTGTTGTTAAAAACATGACTAACTTCGGCGTATTCGTAGAACTGGAAGACGGTATCGATGGTTTGATCCACATCTCTGATCTTTCTTGGTCTAAGAAAATCAACCACCCGAACGAATTCACTAAAGTAGGTGAAAAACTAGAAGTGGTTGTATTGGAACTTGATGAAGAAAACCGCAAACTTTCTTTAGGTCACAAACAACTGGAAGAAAATCCTTGGGATACATTTGAAACCATCTTTACAGAAGGTTCTATCCACGAAGGTACAGTAATCAAAGTTGGTGACAAAGGTGATATTGTTGCTTTACAATATGGTGTTGAAGGCTTCTGCCCAAGCAAACACTCTATTAAAGAAGACGGTAATCCATTGAAAGTGGACGAAGTAAACGAGTTCAAAATCATTGAATTCAACAAAGAGAACAAGCGCCTGGTTATCTCCCACTCTCGTATTTGGGAAGATAAAAAATCAGAAGCTCGTATCGAAGAATTCAACGCTCGTAAAAAAGAAGCTAAAGCAGCTAACTCTGCTGTGAAAAAAGTAAAAGACTCTGTTGAGAAATCTACTTTAGGCGACTTAGACGTCCTTGCTCAATTGAAACAGCAAATGGAAGGTGACGAGAAAAAATCTAAATAATTTAGGTTTATTCGATATACTTCAAAGCCCCGATGCACATGCACCGGGGCTTTTTTTGTTTGTAAACTTAAAAATGTACGCATTAATTGCGTATTGAAAAACCTGACCAAATATTGACTTATCAAACAATAAAGTCAACAAACAAAATGACTAATATTGCATTCCCTTAAGAAGAGGGTAATATTTAGTCACCAAAATGCACAATAAGTACATATTCATTAAGTGGTTTATCCTCTTTCTTCCTTTATTTCTGGGAAGCTGTAAACGTAATTTTCAATACTCGGTACTCGAAGTTAGACCGTACGAAAACGACCTGAACAACAAAGCTATTGCAGCTATTAAAGAGTTAACCCCTAAAGACACATTCTCCTTTCTAGTCATTTCTGACACCCAGATAGCTTATGATGAGCTACAAGATTTTGTAGAACATGCAAACGGATTATCGGAAGATAGTATTGCGTTTGTATTACACGGTGGAGATTATACAGATTACGGAGCCAATTTCGAATATAATTTCTATTATGACGAAATCAAAAAGCTCAAATTTCCAATCGTAGGGACGATCGGAAACCATGACATGCTTGGCAACGGACGTTATATCTACCGGAAGTTTTTGGGAAGTGAGGAATTTACATTTGAATATGGAAATACAGCCTTCGTGGTTTTCAATTCCAACTCCAGAGAAGTCGCTTTTGATGGATCTATTCCAAATCTCCCTTGGTTGGAACAGACAGTCAATTCATTGAAACAAAAGAAAAACATCGTCTACCTTTCGCATATCTCTCCACAAAATTCGGATTACGATCAACGCATGGCCGAAAGGCATAAGAATATTGTCCTCGAACAAAGCAACTCGCGCTTATCCCTACATGGACACACACATAGTTACGAATACTACGAAACCGAAGGAGGCTTTAAATATGTGGTCGTTCCGACTATACTCAAACGTTCATACGTCAAGGTTGATGTTGCAGACACAACCCTAACTGTTCACGAGTTATTTTATTAATATGCAGCGTTTCTTATTTTTCTTAGGGTTAACCACCCTCTCCGTTCAGGTTGATGCACAGCAGCCGAAAACTCAAAATATATGGCATAAAATCATGCCGAATAATGCCAAACTCCAGTATGCGGGAAATATCGGTATGTTTTCGGTTGGTGCTGGCTACGTCAGCCCAAACCAAAAATGGAAAGGCGATGTGTTTTATGGTCTTGTTCCAGGCACCTACGCGGAAAAACCTATTCATTCTTTCACGCTAAAAGGAAAATACAGCCCGATAAACCGAACATACAACCACGATATACAAGTAAATTGGCTAAATGCTGGCCTTTGGACTAACTATTCATTTGGCAGTAAGTATTTCCTAAAATTACCTGACTATTACGACAAAGGTTACTACTATTTCCCGACACAATTAAACATAGGTGCATTTGTCGGCAGCGAAATTCGTTATCAAAAATGGGGGCTTTATTATGAAGTAGGTACGACAGAAAAACATGTTATCAACTACGTGAAAAACATGAGTTCAATCAATTTCCATCAAATGTGGAATATAGGTATAGGACTGGTTTATCATTTAAAATAGAGATTAAACTTTTCCAAAGTTTAGAACTTTGGAAAAGTTTAATCCTAACTTACACATCAATCTTCGCATACTTCGCGTTGCGCTCGATGAACTCACGACGTGGAGCCACCTCATCTCCCATTAACATGGAGAAAATACGGTCGCATTCCGCTGCATTTTCTATCGTTACCTGACGTAAGGTACGGTGTTCAGGATCCATCGTTGTCTGCCATAACTGCTCTGCATTCATCTCTCCCAAACCTTTATAGCGCTGTACATTTACAGAATCTTCCTTACCGGCACCTTTCAGACGTTGAATAGCTGCCAGACGTTGGTCTTCATTCCACGCATACTCGAATTCCTTACCTTTCTTCACTTGATAAAGCGGAGGGGTAGCAATATATACATAGCCTTTCTCGATCAGTTCTTTCATATAACGGAAGTAGAAAGTCAGGATTAAGGTCGCGATGTGCGAACCGTCCACGTCGGCATCCGTCATGATGATGATTTTATGATAGCGTAGCTTTTCGAGGTTAAGTGCCTTGGAATCTTCCGCCGTACCGACGCTTACTCCCAACGCGGTAAACATATTCTTGATCTCTTCGTTTTCATAGATCTTATGCTCCATGGCTTTCTCTACATTCAGGATTTTACCCCGAAGCGGCATAATAGCCTGAAACCGTCGGTCACGGCCCTGTTTTGCCGTACCCCCTGCCGAATCCCCCTCGACAAAGAAAATTTCACATTGAGCCGGATCACTATCGGAACAGTCTGCCAGTTTACCCGGAAGGCCAGAACCTCCCATCACTGTTTTCCGCTGCACCAATTCCCGTGCTTTCCGTGCCGCTGCACGCGCCTGTGCCGCAATCACGACTTTTTGCACAATCGATTTTGCCTCTCTCGGGTTTTCTTCCAGATATACGCCCAAGATCTCACCGACAGCCATATCCACCGCACCCATCACCTCATTGTTACCCAATTTGGTCTTCGTTTGCCCTTCAAACTGTGGTTCTGCTACCTTGACCGATACCACTGCCGTTAGCCCCTCACGGAAGTCATCTCCTGTGATATCAACTTTCAGGTTTTTCAACAATCCGGATTTATCGGCATACGCTTTCAGTGTACGTGTCAATCCACGGCGGAAACCAGCTACGTGGGTACCTCCTTCAATCGTGTTGATATTGTTGACATAAGAATGTACATTCTCCGAATACGTATCGTTATACTGTAGGGAGAGTTCGACCGGAATACCTTGTTTTATCCCTTCTACATAGATGGGTTCCGGGATAAGCGGTTGACGCGTACCATCCAAAAATTTCACAAATTCACGTAGACCGCCTTCCGAATAAAATTCGTCAGATCTGGTCGTACCATCTTCATTTTTCTCACGTTCATCGATTAAAGTCAGTCGTACACCTTTGTTCAAAAAGGCCAACTCCCGCAAACGGTTAGCCAACGTATCGTAATTGTACGTTGTCGTCATCGTGAATATTTCCGGATCCGGATGAAAAGTCACGATTGTTCCCGTGATATCACTTTCGCCGATCTCCTTTACATTGTACAGCGGTTTTCCCTTTGCGTATTCTTGTTGGAAGATCTTACCCTCGCGGTGTACGACGGCAGACAAGAGGGTAGATAGCGCATTTACACAGGAAACACCCACACCGTGCAGACCACCCGACACTTTGTATGTATCTTTATCAAATTTCCCCCCCGCATGCAGCACCGTCATGACCAACTCCAGGGCAGATTTATTCTCTTTTTTATTGATCCCGGTCGGGATCCCTCGCCCGTTATCCTTAACGGAGATAGAATTGTCGACATGAATCGTCACGGTGATGTCGGAACAATACCCTGCTACGGCTTCGTCAATCGAGTTATCAACCACCTCATAAACCAAATGGTGCAAACCTTTAACACCCGTATCACCAATGTACATGGAAGGTCTCTTACGTACCGCCTCCAGACCTTCTAATACCTGAATATTATCCGCGGAGTACGTTGATGGATTTTTATTTTCTTCGCTCATGAAACTAAATTAAAATGAGTATCGTTTAACAGTCAAAAATACGATTTTTTTTGGTAATAATCAAGGGTTGATCAGCCCGCAATACAAATCACAAGGCTATCGTCATGCAGCCCAAAGCCAATTGTTTTAGAGGCTTCTCGTTGTAGATTTTTTCTCAAGAAATGACAAAGAACTTCTAAAAGTTGATTTTTTATCTTAGGTTTGCTGTCTAGAATTGAAAATTACGTTAGAATGAATAAATTATTTAAAACAGTATCTCAAGTATCTTTTGGACTGGCTGTCATCATTGCAGCTGCTTCCTGTAATCAAAATGCTAATACTGGCAGTACGTCTGCGACAGACAACTCCGTGGCTCCGATAACAAATCAAGCTAACGAGGAAAAAATTGCCTATATCGATTACGATACATTGGCAGCAAACTACGATCAGCTAAAAGATGCGAGAACAAAATTGGAAGACAAAGTAAAGAAGGCACAGGGTGATCTCCAGACCAAAGGACAGGCTTTCCAACGGGAACTAACCGAATATCAAGAGAAAGCGGCAACGATGAGTGCCTCTGAACGTCAGGCCACCGAAGAGAGACTTGCCCGCAAGCAAGATGAACTAGGACGCTTGGAACAAAATGCTTCGGCATCTCTTGCACAAGACCAAAGTACAGAGTTCGACAATGTGAACAACACGATCAACGAGTATTTAAAGAAGTATGCTGCGGAAAAAGGATACGATTATATCCTGACTTATTCCATGTCCAACCCGACTGTTTTGTATGCCAACAAGAAGCTAGACATTACAGCTGAAGTTGTAGAGGCCCTAAACAAGGAATACAAAGACAAAAAAGCAAAAGAGAAAAAATAAGAAGACACGTGCGCACGTTCATAAAAAAAGAGACCTTATAGGTCTCTTTTTTTATGAACGCTTTTTGGGCGTAGTAGCTATAAAATCCTTTAGATAATAGGGTTCGAAATAGATGACATCTTCAAATCTCCCTTGCTCAAATCGTTCAGAGGCCGGAGTGCTCAAAAAGGACGCTGAATTCCGGAAACCGCTTTCCACACAAACCGCTTTGTCTTCCTCAAAAATCGGCTCAAATTTATCTGCTCCACTGCCAAAAAGAATATAGGGTGTTTCCTGGGCAGCATCACTAAAAGAAGTGGCATCAATAATACGAGCTTCCGTTTCTCCAAGGATGTCCAACTTCGCGTTAAACACCATCATATACACCTCCATTCTTCTCGCGTCGATCATCGGAACCAACTTTACATCCTTCAAAGCCGGTATTTTGCCCTGCGTTACATAACCATACACCATAGCCTCTAAGGTGGGGACAGCAAGCAACGGAATATCCAACGCATAACACAATCCCTTAGCTGTCGAGACGCCTATCCGAAGTCCGGTGTAAGACCCTGGCCCCATACTGACCGCTACGGCAGACAGATCGTCCAAGGATAGTGCGACATCTGCTAATACCTGCTCAATAAACAAAGTTAGATGGCTGGCATGCAAATTGGCTCCATCGGCTTCCATGAGGGCAATAGTTTCACCATTTTGACTAACGGCTACCGAACATACCGGAGTTGCCGTTTCTATCTGTAGAATATAGGTTCTTTCACGCATAATTTATTTATGGAACAGGGTCATGTCCATGCCCTCCCCAGGGATGGCACCTTAAGATTCTTCTGATGGCCATATATCCTCCTTTAAACGGGCCATACTTCAGGATAGCCTCTTTTCCGTATTGAGAACATGTAGGGGTATATCGGCAATTGGCACCGAGAAAGGGTGAGATAAAGAGCTGATAAAAGCGGATAAGAAGCAGAAAAAGCCACTGCAAGGACTTCTTAATGATGTTCTCCCATAAAAATCTTAGTCCGCTCATCTTTCAGTTCTGTTAATACCTTGCCCATGCGTTGGTAAAGCATGGCATAAGGTTCTTTCACTTTCCCTACATACTGCAATGCTACGCGCAAATGTAGGGAATGTTGTTGAAGAAAATCGTACAAATCTGATTTTTGCAATCGGTATACTTCACGCATTTGGCGTTTTAACCTGTTTCGATCTACCGCTTTTCGGAAACGGCGCTTGGAGACAGACAGGATACATTCTACGGGCACCGCATTGTCTGGATTCGTTGTGGTAAATCGGTATACCACGCGGAAAGGATATACAACAAAAGAAGAACCATTATGAAAAAGATCATCAATAGATCTTTTACTACATAATCGTTCTTCTTTCGTAAATCTAAAACTCATAGTGACTATCTGCCGGAACACAAGCCCGCAAGGAGTCACCGGCCTTCATATATTATCTTTTGTGACGAGATTCGTCAGATACTGTCAGGCGTTTTCTTCCTTTAGCTCTACGAGCCGCCAATACTTTTCTACCGTTAGCCGTGCTCATACGCTCTCTAAAGCCGTGTTTATTTCTTCTTTTTCTTAACGAAGGCTGAAATGTTCTTTTCATGACGCTATTTTATGCTTGTTTTATTTCTTAATCCATGTTTCCCAACAAGGGAATGCAAAAGTAATCTTATTTTGGAAAAGAAGCAAATTTTTATTTGAATTTACCCTACTTATTCCGCAAGATATCCCGGATTTCACTGAGTAGCACTTCCTCTTTCGATGGCGCCGCAGGTGCTTCAGGGGCAGCCTCTTCTTTGCGTTTTAAAGAATTGATTCCTTTGATGACTAAAAAGATACAGAAAGCAACGATTAAAAACTGAATAATTACATTGATAAAATTACCGTAGTTAATTGCAACCTGTTCTATACCGGCTTCTTCGTTTGCTTCAGTCAGGATATACCGCATATTACTAAAATCCACTCCGCCTGTAAGATACCCGATCGGAGGCATAATCACATCGTCTACCAGTGAAGTGACAATCTTTCCGAATGCCCCTCCTATGACCACACCGACAGCTAGGTCGATGACACTGCCACGCATGGCAAATTCTTTAAACTCTTTTAGAAATCCCATAGTATTAAATTTTAAAACAATCCAACACAAAAATGACAATTAAAATCGATAAATGTTAGGAATTTTATTCATTTATTTGCGGTTTTACGTATCTGGACACTTTACGCATCCTACTATCTGCTTTCGCCGTTTTTTATTACCTTTGTTTTGAGAAACAAGTAAGTATAGAAAAACTGTACGTAAACACATTTTCGCAAGCAACCAAATCAAATGAAGAAAATATTAATCGCAGATGACCATAGCATAGTCAGATTAGGGGCTTCCATGATCATCAAGGAATGTGTACCCGATGCGAATATCCACCAGGCCCAGACTTATGATGAAGTTTTTGATCAGCTCAGAAAAGAATCTTACGATCTTCTTTTATTAGATATCAATATGCCCGGAGGCAACAACATTAAAGTTGTCAAGGAATTTTTAGATATCCAGCCGGGCCTTAAGATACTTGTTTTCTCTTCTTACGAAGAAAGCCTCTATGCGCTGCGTTATATCAATGCGGGTGCCTGTGGTTATCTCAACAAGTCCACGGCTATGTCGGAACTTAAAAACGCTATAGAGAGCATTATGACACGAGGCAAATACATGTCGGATGCCGTTAAAGAGCTCTACATACAAAAACTGACAACGAGCAAGTCTGCATTTGATGAAAGCAACCCACTGCACAAACTTTCCAACCGTGAAATGGATGTAGCCAAACATCTAATTAAAGGACTGGGCATCTTAGAGGTTGCCACCTTGATGGAATTGAGTTCTTCGACCGTCAGTACGTACAAAAGCCGGATTTTTGAAAAACTCAATGTGGGCAATATCCCGGAGTTAATTGAATTGTTTAAATTGCATAGTGAAGCATAGAACATAAAAAAAGAGAGGTTGTATTTAATAACAACCTCTCTTTTTTTATGTTAATTCCGTTATCGTTACTTCCGGGATATCCTTTACGTCCGGCTCGGCCAAATGGCTTCGTCGCTGGAACGCATACCCTTTTTCGGGATCCAATTCCCACAACAATGGTGATAAAAAACGGATACAGTTGGCAAAACCTTGGTTTGTTGCCGATACATTTCCTGTATCTTTTGAGTTCTTCGCTTCATTTTCGATCTCAAACGGCCCGTCAAATCCCCGTCTGTGCAGTGCACCAACAAAATCATTCCAATCCATATTGTCGGTACCTCCAAAGCCGGGAAGCATGGCCTCATAGTGATGGCGGTCCCAATCGTGTTGGGGAACAGCTACTCCGGCCTTTTCCGCCAAGGCAACATCTACCTGCTGCATCGGATACATGCCCCCCCATTCTACACGTGCTGCATTCTTCAAGTTGCGGGTAGTTTTCACATGTATGCGTTTCAGCCTATTGATGTCCATCTGTTCAATGACATCCACGGGATTGGTATTCTGCCAGATATCGTGTGACGGGTCGTATATCTCTCCATGTGCCGGGCTTGGGATCAATGCATACATCAGTTTCCGAGCCGCCAATACGGCGGGCAGGTTGTTGTACGTAGAGGTATAACGGGACGAGCGCCAGCCTTCCATCGGACAATTTTCATACACAATGGTTACACCAAGGCTTTCGGCATACTTTACAATCGGCTCAAATACGCGCTTGTACTCTTCTAAGTTTTTCTGAAAACCATCGATTTCATTGCCTAGCTCATGATTGTACCCTACAAATGTACCCACCTTCACATCGTTGGTATCTCCACCAAGGAGATAGGCTATACGAATCAGGCGCAGCAGGTGGTTCTGGTTTTTTATACGTTGTTCCGCATCACCTCCTATCATATTTTCAAATGCACCTAAAGACAGGCTCAGCTCCGCTGCGTTGAACTTCTCAATCAATCGTTTACCATCCTCTGCGGAAAACCCTTCATATTCCAAATGGGTTGCCGTATGGTCTTCCCGTGTTCCGTCTTTTCTAAATACACACAAGTCAATTCCCTGCGCCCCGACCTGTCGAGAAGTAGCAATTAGCTCATCTAACGACAATTTATCATACGCAGAACTCATTACCCATATCGGGTTATTTAGTTTAGCCAACATCTAATAAAATTAAAAAGTAAAAATTAAAAAAACCTTACAGACCTTCAAACAATAAAAACCTGCAAGCTAATCAAAGCAAGCCATATATGCTCTCCGGTAAATATAAACAAAAAAGACAGCATTTCTGCCGTCTTTTCCTTTATGCTCATTCCTTTTAACAAGGAATTAATCAACATTATCATGCAAGAACGAATTGTTCGGACGTATCTCGGTCTCACCGTCGTCAAAAGACAACGTAAATCTAGACACCTGCGACTGCGACGAATGTGGCACATCCTCCAATGATTTTTGTCTGCGCTTATATGCCGGTTCATTCTCTAGTTCCTGCAGGCCGTTGCTCGACTTCAATTTCATGCTCAACTCTTTCAAACGCAAGATACGTTCTTTTGTCTTCATCAATTGATCTTCGAAATCAGCTTCTTTAGGTTCTGACACAATCTCAGATTGTGCGACCGGTTCCTGCAGTGTATTTTCCGCTTTCGGCTCTTCTTCCAACGCTTCCTCTTCTTTGCCGTATGCATCAAATACCGTTGGTAATTTAAATTCAAATATCGATGGCGAAGTCTTCAGCTCAAAACCCGATTCTTCTTCTTTCTCTTCCTGCTCTGGCTCCTCAAAACTCAACGTGTGGCGAATAACTTCCGGCTCCTCTTTTTTTGCTACGGCAGAGTGGATCGGCTTAGGCGATGTAAACAAGTCTCCCTGAGGAGTTGACGTATTCACATTTTGCGCACCTGTATCTGTGGTTGTCTGCGCAGGCTTGATAAAGCTCTCCGATGTAGAAACCGGTTCCTCTCTTTTTACAAACTGATTCTGAACAACAGGTTTCACAAATTGTTTTGCCGAAGATTCTGGAGTTAAAGGCAGGGCAATTTTCTCTTTTTCTTTTTCTTTGATACGTTCTTCTGATGTCTGGAAACCTGTGGCAATGATGGTTACCGACAGCTCATCTTCCAAACTCTCATCGATACAGTTACCCCATATCAAGTCTGCTGAAAGACCGGCTTGCTCTTGGATATAATCGGTTACGATAGCAACCTCATCCATGGTTACTTCCTTCTTACCGGAAGTAATGTTGAGCAAGATATAACGAGCACCTTCAATCTCATTATCTTTCAGAAGCGGCGATGCCAATGCACCGGTCACAGCTTCCAAG
>Ga0079224_100012447_pt1 | contig 11775 bp, 12 predicted proteins | sample Stecom2015_FD_80414 | JGI IMG/M metagenome (GOLD analysis project Ga0079224, IMG submission 80414) | Agricultural soil microbial communities from Utah to study Nitrogen management - Steer compost 2015 | ecosystem: Environmental > Terrestrial > Soil > Agricultural land | place: USA: Utah...
ACGAACCCGACCCCGCCGACCGCGAGCTCGCGCTCACGGCGGCCCCGTCCGAGGAGGACGTAATCGCGATGAGCACCGAGCAGACCGCCGCCGAGCAGACCGCCGAGAAGGCCCCCGAGTCCTCGAAGGAGGTCGAGAGCCTGAAGGCCGAGCTCGCCGCGGCCCTGGAGAACCTCGCCGCCGAGAAGAAGGCCCGCGAGGCCCGCGAGGCCGCCGAGCTCTCCGACCTGGAGAAGGCTCAGGCCGCCGCGGAGGCCGCGGAGAAGCGCGCCGCGGAGGCCCAGCGTGCGCTCTTCGTCGAGCGCGCCGTCCGCGCCCACAACCTTCCCGAGGAGGTCGTCGAGTTCCTGACCGGCGACTCCGAGGAGGAGATCTCGGCGAAGGCCGAGCGCCTGGCATCGCTGGGCAAGCCGAAGGAGGCCGAGCCCGCGGGCGGCGAGGAGCCGCGCGTCTCGACTCGTCCCGAGCCCGCTCTCACGCCGGGCCACGGCGGCGAGTCCCCGGCTCCGTTCGACCCGTCCGCGATCGCTGAGGCGACGCGCGGCGGTTTCTGACCAAGTCCCGCCCCTCCGGGGCACGACTCCACAAGGAGGAGCCCTAATGGCTTCGAGCATCACCCCGAAGAACGCCTCGACCCCGACCTACGGCGGGACCGCGGGCGACGTTTACACGCCCGAGCAGGCCGTCGAGGTGGCCGCGACCATCGCCGCCGAGGAGTCCTCGCTCGCCGCCCTCGTGTCGCGCAACCACGCCGACGCCTTCATGGCGCCCGGCAAGGGCGGCGCCCCGATCTTCATCAAGCAGCCGACGACCCTCGTCGCGCGGACGCGGAAGATCGACGACACGTCCTCGCAGCTCGTCATGGACAAGATCGCCGAGAAGGGCGTGACGGTCAACCTCTCCCGCGAGATGGACTACTCCGCCGTCGAGCTGGACGAGGCCGACCTCAACCTCAACCTGACGGACTTCACGAAGCAGGTTCTCCGCCCGCAGGCCGAGGCCGTCGTGGAGCAGATCGAGCAGAAGGTCGCCGCGACCCTCCTCGGCGTCGCGACGCCCGACAACTTCACCGCGAAGTACGACCCGGCGAACCCGGTCAAGTTCTTCACCGCCGTGCGGAAGTACCTCCGCGACAACGGCGTGGCCGTCGAGGGCCTGAACGTCCTCGTCGGGACGGAGATCTTCGCGAACCTCCTCGACTCCGACGTCCTGACCGACGTCGGCAAGTCCGGTTCGACCGCCGCTCTCCGCGAGGCGAGCGTCGGCAAGGTGCGCGGCCTGACCGTCGTCGAGTCGACCCGCGTCGACGAGAACGAGTTCGTCGCCTTCCACCGCGACGCCGTCACCCTCGTCACCCGGGCCCCCGCGGTGCCGCAGGGCGCCTCCTTCGGCGCGACGATCTCCGAGCGCGGGTACTCGATGCGGTACCTCCGCGACTACCTCGCGGGCAACACCGTGGACCGCTCGCTCCTGGCGACGTTCTCCGCGGTCGGCATCCTGCCGACCTACCGGGTCGTGCGGACCGGCACCGGCTCGGCGTCGCCGAACCAGCCGACCGGCACCGTCGAGATCGTCGAGATCCCGAACGGTGGCATCCTCCACGTCGCCGACGTGACCGAGGACCGCGACGTCGACCCCGAGGCGTGATCGCGTGAGGCGCCTCCCGTCGGACCTACCCGCGGGAGGCGCCTCGTGCGCCTCTGAGAGCCGTTAAGGAGCGTTCCCTATGCCCACCCCCCTACCGCCCGCCCTCGCACGCCTGGAGGCCGTTCTCGGGCTCCCAGCGGGCACCCTGGAGGGCGCGGACAAGGCGCGCGCCGAGGAGGCACTCTCCGGCGCCGCGACCCTCGTCCTCGAAGAGGTGCCTCTCTCCGTCGCCGAACGGTGGAAGGTCGACGCCCCGGACGTCGCTGTCCTCGTCGTCCTGAAGGCCGCTCGCCGCGAGTGGGAGAACCCCCGCGGCCTGGAGACGGAGTCGCTCGGCGACCACGCCGTAGGGCTCTCTGACGCTTCGGGCGTGTACCTCTCGCCCCGCGAGGTCGCCCTCGTCCGGCGAGCTGGGCGCCGGGGCCGCTCCGGCGGCTTCGTCGGCTCGGTCCGCACGCCGTCGGCGTACTACGACCCGCCGGAGCTCCCGTGAGCGCCTGCGAGTGCGAGCACGACTCGCCGACCTTCTACGTCCTGCCCGTCACCGCTGACGGGCAGGACGGCCCGCCGATCCCCCTCGTCGCCATGTGCGACGTCGTCACCGAGGAGGCGCCGACGTGAGTCTCTTGCTCGGCTACGGGCCTCCTCGCTTCGTCCGCCTCCGGGCGGGCACCGTCCCCGACACCTACGGCGACCCCGTCGAGTCGTGGGATCCCGAGCACGTCCAGCGGCTCCCCCTCCCGGGCGCTCGCGCGCAGGTGCGCGACGTCGTCGAGGAGGAGGGCCTCGTGCACCGCGTCATCCGGCGCGAGCGCGTGCTCTACATGCCCGGCACCCCGGACGTACGCGCCGAGGACCGGATCGAGGAGGCGGGCGAGGTGTGGCGGATCGACGGCGACCCCGTCGTCCGTACGCGCCTGTCCGGCCCTCCCGAGACCGTCGCGACCCTGACACGGAAGACCGGGTGATCCCCCGCATGGCAAAGATCCGCCTCGACTCCGCCGGGATCGGCGCGCTTCTCGTGAGCTCAGAAGTCGCGAAGGTGATCAACCGCCTCGGCGAGTCCATCGCCGCGAACGTCGACCCGCCGCTACCGCACTCCGGCGCCGTGAAGGTCGACGTCACGCCGCGCACGGCGACGACGCTCGGGCGCTCCCCGCGAGCCGCCGTCGACGTGACCCTCGTGCACCCCTCCATGCCCGCCCTGGAGGCGAAGTACGGCACGCTCACGCGCGCCGCGGCAAGCGCCGGGCTCGAAGTCACGGAGCAGACACCGTGAGGACGCCGATCATGTTCCCCGACCCGCGGCTCGGCGTCCGCGACCTCCTCCGCGAGCTCCTCGCGGGCCGTACGGAGCCGTACGCGCGCGACGTGGAGGTCTCCACGCGCGGGCCGTCCTCGCGCTCTGACGAGACGGGCGGGCGTCCCTACGTCCGCGTCGTCTCTGACGGGCGCTTCCGCAACTCGCGCCTGAACGGGCGCGCGACGGTGCGCGTCATCGTCTGGCATCGCGACGACGGCGCCGCCGAGGCGCTCGCGGCGCTCTGCGAGGCGCTCCTTCTGGCCGCGCACGGTCACGGCGTTCGGGGCTTCTCGCCCCTCGTCGGGCCGCGGCCTACCGGCGACCCCGACACCGGGGCGCCTATGTCCTATTTCACCGTGACGGCGCGGCTTACCCCGCTCGCCGTCTGACACCGAAGGAGGCCGCCGCATGGCAGGCGACCCGAAGAACACCGCCATTTGGGACGGTGCCGACGTTTACATCAACTTCTCCTCTGGCGCCGCAGGCCCCGAGGACACCTCGACCCCCTGGGGCCTCGGCTGGGAGGCCGCGGGCCTCCTGGACGGCGAGGCGGGCTTCGTCGAGGGCCGCGAGGAGGAGTCCGGCGAGCACTACGCATGGGGCGGCATCCTCCACAAGCGCACCCGCTCGCAGCACAAGCGGACCGTCGCCTTCACCGCCCTGGAGGACAACGAGGTCACCTTCCGCCTCGTGAACCCCGGGAGCGAGCGCTCCGCCGAGGGCGGGCTCATCAAGTCGACGATCAAGATCCCGACGACCGAGCAGTTCTCGATCGGCCTGGAGACGCGCGCGGGCAGCCGCGTCAAGCGTCGCTGGGCGAAGGTCGCCGAGGTGCAGGAGGTCGGCGAGATCACCGAGAACGAGACGGACCCGACCGTCTACGAGATCACGGTCGTCCTCTTCCCCGAGGAGGACAAGACCCTCTGGCACATCGTCGAGGACGACCCGCACGGCGTGCCCAACGACTGACCGACTCGACGGAGGGGCGCTCGCGCGGGGCGCCCCTCCGTTGTCTTCACCTTCACCCGCGCACCCTCTCCGAACCGCGCTAGGAGCGTTCACACATGGCTAAGTCCCCCGTCGCCGCCGAGGCCCTCAACGAGGCCGTCTCCTTCTCCTTCAAGGGCGAGACCTACACGATCCCCGCCGCGAACGAGTGGCCGTACGAGGCCCTCGTCGCCTTCGAGGAGGGCAAGATCGCCTCCCTCATCGGGCAGCTCCTCGGCGAGGAGCAGCACGCCACCTTCCGGGCAACGAAGCCCCGTCTCGGCGACGTGAACGAGTTCGTCGTCGAGCTCCAGAAGGCCGCCGGGATCTCGGGAAACTGACGGCGCTCGCCGCGCTCCTCCGCGATGCGTCCGACGAGGTAGAGGCGGATCTCCTCCGCTTCTACCGCGTCGACCTCCGCGACCTCTGGCGCGGCGAGCTCTCACTCCGTCGGTTCTCGATCCTCATCGCCGCCCTCCCGCCGGACTCGGCGACCTCTCTCCGCTACTCGCAGGCGGGCACCGGCTGGACGATCTCCGCCTTCTTGCTCGCCGACCTCTTCCATGCCCTGACCGGCAAGGCTCACCCGTCCCGTCCGACGGCGAAGAAGCCCGGCGGTCGGGCCTCCTCCACGTACCGCGCGAAGCGCGAGGCGCTGGAGCGTCAGCGCGCCCGCCTGGAGGCGCAGAAGTCATAACCCCCGAGGAGGCCCCGCCGTGTCAAACGTCGGCTACGCGACACTCACCGTCATTCCCTCCGCGAAGGGCTTCGGCAAGGCGCTCGGCAAGGGCCTCGACGGCCCGATGCGCTCGCAGGGCAAGGCGTCCGGCAAGGCCCTCGGCGGGGGCGTCCTCGGCGCCCTGAAGGGCTTCGCGGGCCCGCTCGCCGCCGTCTTCGCGGGCGTCGAGGTCTTCGGCTTCATGAAGGGCGCGATCGCCGAGGCAGGCAACCTGGAGCAGTCGATCGGCGCGATCGATTCCGTCTTCAAGGAGTCCGCCGGGCAGATGCACGAGTGGTCGCGCACCGCCGCGACCGACGTCGGACTGACGCGCAACGAGTTCAACGAGCTCGGGACGCTCATCGGGACGCAGCTCAAAAACGGTGGCACGGCGATGGAGGAGCTCGGGCCGAAGACTCAGGAGCTCATCGGGCTCGGCGCCGACCTGTCCTCCATGTTTGGCGGCACGACCGCCGACGCCGTCGGGGCGCTGTCCTCGGCGCTGAAGGGCGAGCGTGACCCGATCGAGCGCTTCGGTGTCTCGCTCACGCAAGCGGCGATCGACGCCGAGGCCGCGGCGCTGGGCTTCGACAAGGTCGGCGGCTCGCTCTCCGCGGAGGCGAATCAGGCCGCGACCCTCTCGCTCATCATGAAGCAGACGTCCGACGCGCACGGCAACTTCGCGCGCGAGACGGACACGCTCGCGCATCAGCAGCAGGTGCTCTCCGCGGGCTGGACGGATCTCTCCGGCAAGATCGGCGGGCTCTTCGTCCCCGCACTGACCGGGATCCTCACGGGCGTCAACACCTACGTCGTGCCGGGCCTGACGCGCTTCGTCGACGGCATCGCAGGCGTCAAGGCGATCCTTACCGACGGCTTCAGCGAGGAGATCCGCGAGGCGTTCGGCTGGGAAGAGGACTCCGGCATCGTCGTCACGACGCTCCGCATCCGGGACGCGCTGACCGGACTCCGCGACCTCCTCGTGGGAGGCGACTTCACCGGGGCGCTCACGAACGCTTTCGGCTGGGAGGAGGACCACCCGGCCGTCGCGGGCCTCCTGGGCCTCCGTGACGTCGTCTCCGAGGTCTTCTCGGCGATCGGGGAGGCGTTCTCCTCCTTCGACTTCGGCGCGCTCCTGGCACCGATGGGCGAGGCCCTGTCCTCGATCGACTTCGCCGCGATCCTCGGGCCGATCGGCGACGTGCTCGCCACGCTCGGGCCGACCCTCTCCGAGGTCGCCGGTCCGGCCCTGGAGGCGATTCTCGCGCTCAATCCGCTTCGCATCCTCTTCGAGGCGCTCGCGCCGGTCCTGCCGACCCTCGCGGAGGCGATCGGCACGCTCGCGACGACGCTCCTCGGGGCGCTGACGCCGCTCATCCCGATTATCGCGACGGTCGCCGTCACGCTCGGGCAGGCGCTCACGTCGGCGATCGCTGGACTCGCCCCCATCATCGCGATGCTCATTCCGATCATCGCCGACCTCCTCGTGGGCGCCTTCCAGGCACTCACTCCGCTCATCGAAATGCTCCCGGGGCTCCTGGAGATCCTCCTCCCGCCGCTCCTCGGGCTCATGCCCGTTGTGCTCCAGGTGATCGAGGCGCTCCTCCCGCTCGTCGGTGTCTTCGCCGAGCTCGTGCAAACGCTCCTCCCGCCCCTCATTGGGCTCATCCTCGCGGTCGTCCCGCCGATCGTCGAGCTCGTCGCCTCGGTCGCCGAGGCGCTCGTCCCGGTGCTGGAGCTCCTGGCCGGGTACCTCGGCGACTTCGTCGTGCCGATCCTCGGCGTACTCATCGGCTGGGTCGGCAAGGTGATTGGCGTCATCCTCAACCTCGCCGGGCCGATCATCGGGGCCCTCGTGTCCGCGCTCTCGACCGCGATCGGTTGGTTCGCGGACATTATCGGCTGGGTCGCTGACTTCTTCGGCAACCTCGGGAACGTCGGCGAGGCGATCGGCAACTTCAAGGACACGATCTCCGACGGGATCTCCGCCGTCGTGGATTGGTTCATGGAGCTCCCGGGCAAGATCATCGACGCGATCTCCGGCCTCGCGGGTGACCTCCTGGAGGCGGGAAGGAACGTCATCCAGGGCTTCATTGACGGCGTCAAGGGCATGGCAGGGGCCGTGATCGACTCGATCAAGTCGACGATTACGGACTCCCTGCCCGGCTTCGTGAAGACGGCGCTCGGGATCCACTCCCCGTCGCGGCTCTTCCGCGGCTTCGGTCAGGACACCGCCGCCGGTATGGCTCTCGGCATCCGGGACGGCGCGGACGCCGTCGCCGACGCCGCGGACGCGCTCGTCCCGTCGGCTCCGTCGATTCGGGCCCCGGAGGTCTCCGGCGGGGGCGTCATGGGCGCGCTCTCGGCAGGCGGCGGAGCCCCGCTCGTCGGCTCCCTCACCCTCCAGTCGAACGGCGACGTCCGCGACGACCTGGAGGAGGCCCTCTTCCACCTTCGCCGCACCGCCCGAGGAGGCGTCTTCTAATGCCCGCTGACTGGACTCTCACCTACCCCGGGACGTCGCTGGACTTCGGCTCGATCCGGTCCGGCTACGTGTTCCGCACCGCGCCGGAGATCTCCGATCCCGAGCGCGAGACGGACGACGAGCGGCTCCCGCGGGCGGACGGAGTCGCCTTCGGGCGGGACTACTTCGGCGGGCGGACGATCACCTTCGAGCTGGACGCGGTCGCGGACGGCGAGGCGGCTTTACGCGCGAGCGTGGGCCGCCTCGCTCAGGCGTGGCGCGCCGACCGCGTGCGCTCGACCCCCGGCGCTATGGCGACCCTCGTCGCTCGGCACGCCGGGGGCGAGCGGCTCATCTACGGGCGTCCGCGGCGCTTCGCGACGATCGACACCGTCACCCCGCAGGGTGTGTCCGCGGTCGTCGCGGACTTCGCGACCGCCGATGACCGCTTCTACTCCGTCACCGAGCACTCCGCGGTCGTCTCCCTCGTCCCGGAGCCGACGGGCGGGCTCCTCGCGCCGCTCGCCTCGCCGCTGACGACGTCCGTCAGCTCGCGGCGGACGACGGTTGTCGACGTCGGCGGCGTGCTCGGCGCGTGGCCCGTCGTGACGATCGAGGGCCCCATCGCCGACCCGGTCGTCGAGATCGGGCCCGTCACGCTCGCGTTCACGATCGGCCTCAACTATGACCACCGCCTCGTGATCGATACGCGCCCGTGGGCGCGGACCGTGCTCCGTAACGGGGCCTCCTTCGCGGGCGCGCTCACCCGGCGGTCGACGCGCCTCTCGCGCGCCGAGATCCCTCCCGGGCGTCACCAGTTCGTCCTACGCGGCTCGTCGGCGACCGGCACCGCTACCGCCCGTCTCGCATGGCGCGAGTCCTACCCGTCTCTCTGAGGAGGCCCTAATGACTTGGGATGCTGTCCCGTGGTTCGTCGGCGGAGGCGCCGAGCACTCCCCCGAGGTCGCCCGCCTCCTGGCCTACGCCGCGACCGGCGGGGCCGAAGGCATCGTCCTTCCGACCGACCTTCGCGTTGCCCCTCTGTCCGTCCCCGGCTCGGGCGTGCGCGTTCTGCCCGGTGCCGCCCTCGTGCGCAACCGCGCGAGCGGCGGGGCCCTTCAGACCTACGTCGCCCGGCTCCCCGTGGCGAATACCGTCTCGATCTCCGCGACCGGCTCCGGCGCGGGCCGCTCCGACCTCATCGTCGCGCGGATCGAAGACCCGTACGTCGCCGGGACGCCGTACCAGGAGCCCGAGAACCCCGCGAGCGGCCCCTACGTGTTTACACGGGTGATCTCCAACGTCCCGAAGGGGACGACGCGCCTTCAGGATCTCGCGGCGCACGCGAACTCCAGCGCGATCACCCTCGCGCGGGTCGACCTTCCGGCCTCGACCGGCACCGTGACCGCCGCCATGATCACCGACCTCCGCGAGGTCGCGATCCCGCGGCAGACCCGGCGTCTGTTCACGTACAACCTGTCGTCCGGCGACGGGACGCACTACCTCTCCTCCGACGGTGCTGAGCAGTTCTGGCCGAACGTCCCCGACACGGTCTGGTACGTCGACATTCCCGAATGGGCGACGCACGCGAACATCATCGGTCATTGGGGCGGCGTGAAGATGCAGAAGTCGACCGCCTGGGGCACCGTATGGGTCCGCCTGGGGCGGCCCGACGGCTACGGCGAGGGCAACGTCCGCACGCAAGACCAGCGATGGGACGCCGAGGCGTCAGGCACGGCGAACGACCAGGTCCGCGAGACCTGGGCCGCCGCGGACGACGTCACGATCCCCGCCGCGATGCGTGGGACACGGCAGCCCATCCGCCTCATGGGCCGCCGCTCGGCGGCCGGCGCCTCCCCGGGGCTCGACTCCGCCTCCTCGATCTCCGTTGACGTCCAGTTCACGGAGGGCCCGGCCTAATGTCCGAATGGCGCTACATCGCGCAGCGGGCGACGACCGGGGAGTTCCTCGATATGGAGCTCCCGCTCGCGCGCGACGACCTCTCCTGGACCCTGTCGGGGCCCGGCTCGCTCCGCGGGCGCGTGGCGCCGGACGTCGGCTCTCTCCGCGGCCCCGATGGGCGCCTCCTCCTCGAAGAGTGGGGAACGCTCCTCTACGCGGAGGCCGACGGCGTCATCCGGTGGGGCGGCATCCTCGTCTCGTCGAGCTTCTCCGGCTCCGCCTGGACGATCGAGGCCGCGGGCTTCACGACCTACCCGCACGGGATCCCCTACGGGGGCCGCTACACGCGGACCGGCCTCGACCCCGCCGACGCCGTCCGGCACCTGTGGTCGCACGTCCAGGGCTACCCCGACGGGAACCTCGGCGTGACGGTCACCGGCTCCACTCCGGCCCGGCTCGGTACCGCCGAGGAGCCGTACGAGCTCGCGTGGTTCGACTCGCCGGACTGTGGCAAGGAGATCGACGACCTCGCGAAGGAGACGCCCTTCGACTACGTCGAGGAGCACCGCTGGAGCGGCGAGGAGATCCGGCACGAGGTCAAGATCGGCGCTCCGCGGCTCGGGCGCCGCCGGACGGACCTCGCCTTTATCCAGGGCGACAACGTCGTGAGCCTCGTCTCCCCCGACCGTGACGGCGGCCTCTACGCGAACGAGGTCGTCGGGATCGGCGCGGGCGAGGGCGCGGGCTCGCTCCGGCGGACCGACGCCGTCCGCGACGGCCGTCTCCGCCGCCCCTTCGTCTACACCGCGAAGGACGTCCGCTCGGCGGACCGTCTCGACTCTCTCATCCGGCGCGAGCGGCTCCGGCGGTCGGATCTCCTGGAGATTTCGTCCGTCGACGTCCGCGAGCACCCGAACGCGCCTATCGCGTCGTGGAGCCTCGGCGACGACGTCCGTATCGACGCCTCGCTCCCGTGGCTCGGCGACGTCTCGCTCTGGTGCCGGATCACCGGCTGGACGCTCAGGAGCGATCACACCGCGACCCTCCAGCTCGCGCGCTCTGACTCATTCACCTACGGAGGTTGACTACATGGCATCGTCGGCTCAGGCCCTTGCGGCGCAGCTCGCCGACCTCACCCGGCGCCTTGCGGCGCTGGAGCGCGGCTCCCAGCTCTCACACTCGACCTTTCCCGGCCCGAACGAGGCGCCCGTCCGCGTCGTCGACGGGCTCCGGGCGGGCGTGGAGGCGGGCTCGCTGGCCGCCGAGGCGATCGAGCGGGCGACGTCCGCGGAGGCGAAGGCCGACGGTGCCGTGGTCTCCTTCTTCGGCGACGAGGAGCCCGAGGGGGCGAAGGAGGGCGACCTCTGGCGCAAGACGAGCGGCGACGTCCTCCAGTACGTCGGGGGCGAGTGGGTCGCCGTGAGCGACCCGGAGATCCGCGCCGACCTGGACGAGGCCCTCGGGCGCCTCTCCGGCGCCGAGGAGGCACTCGACGGCAAGGTGACCACCTACTTCCGCCCCGAGAGCGACCCACCGAGCGGGCAGGCCGTCGGCGACCTGTGGATCGTCGAGGGCACGAACGAGCTCCGCCGCTGGGACGGCTTCGCGTGGATCGACGCGCGCGACGTCGGCATCGAGGAGGCGCTCACCGAGGCCGGTAACGCGAAGTCCGCCGCCGAGCAGGCGTGGCGCGACGCGGGCGATGCGAAGCGTGACGCGACCTCGGCGCTGGAGTCCGCGGCCGGGAAGACCCGCGTCACCTTCTCGCCCGACGACCCGTCCGCCGACGGCACGACCGGCGGCGATATTTGGTTCAAGCGCGACGACCGCGACCGGATCGTCGGACAGTGGGAGTGGGACGCCGACCTCGCACAGTGGCTCCCCGTCACGCTCAGTAGCGAGGTCATCGCAGGGCTGGACGTCGGGAAGCTGACCGTCGGGACGGCGGAGGTCTCTACGGGCGTCGTCGAGCACCTCCTCGCGAAGAACGTCCAGCTCCCGGGCACGCTCCGCGCGACGCAAGACTCCTTCGAGCTGACTCTCTCGGGCCGCGGCGTGACGATGCTGTCGAAGCAGGCGGCGACGTTCTCCCACCTCAGCGGCGACGACGGCACCAACGCCACGGAAGTTAACGTCGCGCTCGATGGACTCATCTACTCGCGCGCCGAGTGGGGCAGCGACGTGATCGTCGGACGCGACCCCGCGACGGGGGCGATCGTCCGCCAGATCCCGGGGACCGGCGCGACAGCCTACTGGCTCGCCGAGCACGGCGGCCACCTCTACACCCAGGCCGCACCCTCCTCGACGGGGAGGCCCCGGCTCCGCGTCCTCACCCCGACCGGGAGCCTCGTCCGCTATATCACTCTCCCCGCGGGCGCAGGCGTCTATTCCTTCACGGTCATGGACGACGGGCGCATCGTCGGCATTGGCGGCCTGGAGCTCCGTGTCTTCTCCAGTACGGGGTCGCTCCTCCGCCGGATCCAGCTCCCCGGGGGTGAGCGGTACTCCCCGACGTCGCTCGCGTCGTACGGCGATCTCGTCTTCGAGGGCTTCGGCGACACGATCAACATCTGGCGCGCGTCGACCGGCGATCTCGCGGGTACCTGGCGGGTCGGGCCCGGTTCGCTGTACACGCTGACCGTGCACGACGGCACCCTCTACGTCCCCCTCACGGTGCTCGACCAGAACACCGACGACGACACGGTCGCGCCCGCCTACGCCCTCGGCTTCAACCTCGACACGATGACCGAGGCG
>Ga0079224_100012449_pt1 | contig 11775 bp, 11 predicted proteins | sample Stecom2015_FD_80414 | JGI IMG/M metagenome (GOLD analysis project Ga0079224, IMG submission 80414) | Agricultural soil microbial communities from Utah to study Nitrogen management - Steer compost 2015 | ecosystem: Environmental > Terrestrial > Soil > Agricultural land | place: USA: Utah...
GATCGATCCGGGCATCGGTTTCGGCAAGCGGCTGGAGCACAATCTCGCATTGCTCGCCGGCGTCCCGCAGCTCGTGGCGCTCGGGCCGCCGGTGCTGATCGGCGTGTCGCGCAAGTCGATGTTTGGCGAGCTGCTGAAGCGGCCGGTGCACGAGCGATTGGCGGGCGGACTCGCGATCGCCGCCGCCGCGGTGTTGGCTGGCGCGGACCTGGTGCGCACGCACGACGTTCGGGAAACCGTCGACGCCGTCAAGGTCGCCGCGGCGTTGCGCGATGCATGCTACCGAATCGAGTGATTCAGCGAACAACGATTGGGAGATCGGGCGTGGGACGCAAGTACTTCGGCACTGACGGCGTGCGCGGACGTGTGGGCGAGCACCCGCTCACCGTGGAGTTTGCGCTCAAACTGGCCAGCTCGGCGGCGCGCGTGCTCGCGCCGAACGGCGGAACGGTGCTGGTCGGCAAGGATACGCGCCTGTCCGGATACATGTTCGAGTCGGCGCTGGAGGCCGGCTTCGTCGCCTCTGGCGTCAACGTCATGCTGATCGGTCCGCTGCCGACGCCAGGCATCGCTTACCTGACGACTCGATTCGAGTGCGACTTCGGCGTAGTGATCAGCGCCTCGCACAATCTCTATGAAGACAACGGCATCAAGTTCTTCGATCGTAGCGGCCGTAAGCTGTCCGATGAAATCGAGTCGCAGATCGAGGCGCTGCTGCACGAGCCGCCGGTGACGCGCAGCTCGGGCGAGCTTGGCCGTGCGATGCGCGTCGACAAGTCCCGTGTGCGTTACCAGGAGTTCTGCGTATCGACCGTGCCCGGGCTCGACCTGACCGGGTGCAAGATCGTCATCGATTGCGCCAACGGAGCGGGTTACAAAGTAGGGCCGCGGATTCTCGCCGATCTCGGCGCGGAAATCGTGCCGATCGGCTGCTCACCGAACGGTCGCAACATCAATCTGAACTGCGGGTCGACCTCGCCCGAGCTGCTGCAGCTCACCGTTCCCGGTGTGCGCGCGCAGTGTGGGATCGCGCTCGACGGCGACGGCGACCGCTTGGTGATGGTGGATCATCTTGGCCGCATCGTGGACGGCGATCAGCTCCTGTACGTCATTGCGCGGGCGCGCCACGAGCAGAAGACCCTTCGCGGTCCGGTTGTCGGCACGGTGATGAGCAATCTCGGCCTCGAACACGCGCTCGCCAGGGAGGGGATCGCGTTCCGCCGAGCGAAGGTCGGCGATCGGTATGTGCTCGAGATGCTCAAGGAGACCGGCGGCGTGCTCGGCGGCGAGACTTCCGGGCATCTGCTTTGCCTGGACCGCACTACGACCGGCGACGCCCTGATCAGCGCGCTGCAGGTGCTCGATATCATGAAACGGACCGGCGGCAGCCTCGCCGAGCTGACGGCGCCGATGCCGAGGTATCCGCAGGTTCTCGAGAACGTGCGTGTAGCGACGCGCATCGATCCGACCGGCTCGGCGCCGATTCAGGAGGCGGTCGCCCGGGCGCAAGCTCGACTCGGCGAATCAGGCCGTATCGTGCTGCGTCCTTCGGGCACTGAACCCGTCATCCGGGTCATGGTGGAAGGAAGCGACGAGAAGCTGGTGCGCGAACTGGCCAGGGAGCTGGCCGCGAGCGTGGCCTCGGCGGCGCAGGCGGCTTGAGGAGGAGGAACGGATAGCGGATGGTTCACAGGTTCATGGCCAAGCCGGACCGGCGCCCCGGCGCCTTGCCTGTCCGCCATGCGCCATCCGCTTCTTTCGTATTTGCTTTCGCGCGGTTGCGTCGCTAAGCTTCCGCGCCCTTCGCAGGGGCGTTCGAGCGTCGATCCAGAGCGTCGACGCGGTCGCGCCTGCCCGCAGTTGAATGAGGTAGTGCGATGCGCCGGCCCTTTATCGCCGGAAACTGGAAGATGCACGGCACGCGCGCGGAGAACGCCGAGCTGATCGAAGGGCTGTTGCTTGGCGTGCCGAACGAGCCCGCCGCAGACATTGCTGTCTGCCCACCGTTCGTCTACCTGTGGGAGGTCGCTCGGCAGCTCAAGTCATCGAGCGTGGCGCTCGGGGCGCAGTCGGTGTGCGCCGAGCCGATAGGCGCGTTCACCGGTGAGGTGTCCGCAGCCATGCTCAAGGACGTCGGCTGCACGTACGTGATCGTGGGTCACTCGGAGCGTCGCGCCATATACAAGGAGGACGATGCGCTTGTGGCCCGCAAGTTCCTGGCGACCCAATCGCAGGGATTGACGCCCATCCTGTGTGTAGGGGAGACGCTCGAAGAACGCGAGCGCGGACAGACGATGCAGGTTGTCTCACGCCAGCTCGGCGCCGTGTTGGATCTGGCCGGCGCGGAGGCGATGCGCAACGCGGTGGTGGCGTACGAGCCGGTCTGGGCGATTGGCACTGGCAAGAACGCTTCGCCCGAGCAGGCGCAGGAGGTGCACGCGCACATCCGGTCGGAGGTCGCCGCGCGAGATGCTAATATCGCGGCCGCCTTGCGGGTGCTGTACGGCGGCAGCGTGAAGGCCGGTAATGCGCGCGAGATCTTCGCGATGCCGGACGTGGATGGCGGCCTGATCGGCGGCGCCTCCTTGAAAGCGGACGAATTCCTGAAGATCTGCGCGGCCGCACAGCCGCACTGATGCAGGAGTCGTAAGAGTATGAACTGGTTACATACGGCGACGCTCGTACTTCATGTACTGATCGCAGCCGGCATCGTCGGCTTGGTGCTGCTGCAGCGTGGCAAGGGCGCTGATGCTGGCGCTGGTTTCGGTGCGGGCGCGTCGGGCACAGTGTTCGGCGCACGCGGCTCGGCTTCGTTCTTGTCGCGCACGACAGCGATCCTGGCGGCGTTGTTCATTGCGACCAGCCTGACGCTCGCGTACATGGGCGGGCGGGCGCCGGAGGCGCCGCGCAGCGTCATCGATCGAGTGGCCCCGATCGACGAAGCTGCGCTGCCCGAAGCGCCGACAGCGGAGCAGCCGGTCGAAGCGCCGTCTACAGCGCCGCAGACGGACGGCGCCGGCGGCTGACGTTGGCGCGTGACAAGGTTTCTTTGGCTTGCGGATGTGGTGGAACTGGTAGACACGCTACTTTGAGGGGGTAGTGGGGCAACCCGTGTCGGTTCGAGTCCGACCATCCGCACCAGTCTTTTGATCTCTTCCCGACTTCGTTCGATTGAGCCGGATCACGTCTTCCCAAGATCGTGAGGCCGTTCGTCTCACAAAGTCGCATCAGACACGTCCTACCCCTTTCTGCGCCGCAACGTCCTGTTACAATGCGCGCCCGCCGGCGGGGCGAGCTGCGAATCGTCCGCCGATGTTCCCGCGTAGAGAACCGCGCGATGTTGCAGAATTACGCTCCGATACTGATCTTCCTTGGCGTAGCCGGCGCCCTCGGCGCCGCGCTGATCGGCCTGGGTTTCCTGTTCGGACCGCGTCGTCCCGATGAGGAGAAGCTGTCCGCCTACGAGTGCGGTTTCGAGGCGTTCTCCGACTCGCGCATGAAGTTCGACGTGCGCTATTACCTGGTGGCGATTCTCTTCATCGTCTTCGACCTGGAGATCGCGTTCCTCTTTCCCTGGGCAGTGTCGCTCGATGAGATCGGCATGGTGGGCCTGATCGCGATGGGCGTTTTCCTGCTGATCCTGATCGTCGGTTTCGTGTACGAGTGGAAGAAGGGCGCACTGGAATGGGACTAACTGCCCCGACTGCTGAGACTCCGGACGCCGCGCCCGCGCAGCGCGGTTTCATGACGACGACGCTCGATGCAGTGGTGAACTGGGCGCGCACCGGCTCGATGTGGCCGATGACGTTCGGGCTCGCCTGCTGCGCGGTGGAGATGATGCACACGGGCGCGGCGCGCTACGACCTCGATCGCTTCGGTGTGGTGTTCCGCCCGAGTCCGCGGCAATCGGACGTGATGATCGTGGCCGGCACGCTCGTCAACAAAATGGCGCCGGCGCTGCGCAAGGTGTACGACCAGATGCCCGAGCCGCGCTGGGTGATCTCCATGGGCTCGTGCGCCAACGGCGGCGGCTACTATCACTACTCTTACTCGGTGGTGCGCGGCTGTGACCGCATCGTGCCCGTCGACGTGTACGTGCCCGGCTGTCCGCCCACGGCGGAAGCGCTGCTGTACGGCATTCTGCAACTGCAGAACAAGATTCGTCGCACCAGCACCATCGCTCGTTAGACCTTCCTGATGACTTCACGCACCGAGACGCTTGCCTCGAGGATCGCAGCGCACTTCGCTGACGCCTTGACCCCGCTGCCCTCACGCCCCGGCGACTTGGGGTACGAAGTGGCCGCCGCGGACGTCGTGGGCGTCTGTCGCGAGCTGCGCGATAACCCGCAGTTCGGCTTCGAGCAGCTGATCGACCTGGCGGGCGTGGATTTCCTGGACTACGGACGGGACGAGTGGAGCACTTACGGCTCCACCTCGCGCGGCTTCAGCCGCGGCGTGAACCGAATCCGCGAGACCGTCTCCGAGGCGCGTCCCGCGCGCTTCGCGGTCACGTATCAGCTGCTTTCGATCAGCAATAACTGGCGGCTGCGGCTGCGCAGTTTCGCCTCTGAAGGGGAGCCGCCCGTCATCAGCTCAGTGGTGAACGTGTGGCCTTCGGCGAACTGGTTCGAGCGCGAAGCATTCGATCTGTTCGGCATTTTCTTCGATGGACATCCCGACCTGCGTCGTCTGCTTACGGACTACGGCTTCATCGGCCATCCCTTCCGCAAGGATTTCCCGCTCATCGGCAACGTCGAGGTGAAGTATGACGCCGCCAAGCGGCGGGTCGTATACCAGCCGGTGAGCATCGAGCCGCGCACGCTGGCGCCGCGCGTGATCCGCGAAGACAACCGATACGACAAGGAGCTCAAGGACACGCCGGTGGGCAAGGTGAAGAAGTCGGCGATGGAGGCGGGCGGCCGTGGCTGAGATTCACAATTTCACGCTGAACTTTGGCCCACAGCATCCCGCCGCACACGGCGTGCTGCGCCTGGTGCTGGAGATGGAAGGCGAGGTCATCCAGAAAGCAGATCCGCACGTGGGCCTGCTGCATCGGGCGACGGAGAAGCTGGCGGAGTCCAAGCCGTTCAACCAGTCGATCGGCTACATGGATCGGCTTGATTACGTCTCGATGATGTGCAACGAGCATGCTTACGTGCTCGCCATCGAGAAGCTGCTGGGCATCACGCCGCCGCTCAGGGCGCAATACATCCGCGTGATGTTCGATGAGATCACGCGCATCCTGAACCATCTGATGTGGCTCGGCGCCCACGGCATGGACATCGGCGCGATGACGGTGTTCCTGTATTGCTTCCGTGAGCGCGAAGACCTCATGGACGTGTACGAGGCGGTGTCCGGCACACGCATGCATGCGGTCTACTACCGGCCGGGCGGAGTGTACCGCGATCTGCCCGATTCGATGCCGAAGTATCAGCCTTCGAAGTGGCGTTCGCAGAAGGAAGTAGATCGGCTGAACGAGCGGCGTTCGGGCGGCGTGCTCGATTTCATCCAGGACTTCACGGATCGTTTCCCCGCGGCCATCGACGAGTACGAGACGCTGCTCACCGACAACCGCATCTGGAAGCAGCGCACGGTGAACATCGGCGTGGTTTCGCCAGAACGCGCACTGCAGCTCGGCTTCACGGGTCCGATGCTGCGCGGTTCCGGCGTCGCCTGGGATTTGCGCAAGAAGCAGCCGTACGAGGTCTACGATCGAATGGATTTCGATATCCCCGTCGGCGTGAATGGCGACTGCTACGACCGTTACCTGGTGCGCGTCGAGGAGATGCGGCAATCGAATCGCATCATTCGCCAGTGCATCGACTGGTTGCGCAACAATCCAGGACCGGTGATGACTCCGGACCGGAAGGTGACCGCGCCTACCCGGGAGGAGATGAAGGGCGACATCGAGTCGCTGATCCATCATTTCAAATTCTTCACCGAAGGCTACTGTGTGCCGGAAGGAGAGACGTACGCGGCGGTCGAGGCGCCCAAAGGCGAGTTTGGCGTCTACCTGATCTCCGACGGCGCCAATAAGCCCTATCGCCTCAAGTGCCGTGCGCCGGGTTTCACCCATCTCGCCGCGCTCGAGGAGATGGTGAAGGGGCACATGCTCGCGGACGTGGTGGCGGTGATTGGTACGCAGGACATCGTATTCGGGGAAATCGACCGGTGAGCGAGACGACCAACAATTCCGGCGTGCTGTCTGAGCACGTCAAGCAGGAGATCGATCGCTGGCTCGCCAAGTTTCCGCCGGACCGCAAGCGTTCCGCAGTAATCGCGGCGTTGCACGCGGTGCAGCACGACAACGGCGGCTATCTCACGCGCGAGTCGATGGATGCAGTCGCCGAGTACCTCGGCTTGCCCACGGTCCAGGTCTACGAGGTCGCGACCTTCTACTCGATGTTCGAGACCAAGCCGGTGGGCCGTCATCACATCTCCGTGTGCACGAACATCTCCTGCATGTTGTGCGGCGGCGACGAGATCCTGGCGCACGTGGAGAAGCGTCTCGGCGTCAAGGTGGGTGAGAGCACGCCCGACGGGCGGTTCTATCTCAAGCGTGAAGAGGAATGCCTCGCTGCATGCAATAACGCGCCGATGATGATGGTCGACCACGTGTACTACGAGAATCTCACGCCCGAGAAGGTCGACGAGATTTTGGATCGGCACAAATGAGCTCTACGACCAGCCCAAGCTATCCGCAGAACCTCGTGTGCTTCGAGCCGTTGTCGCTCGAGCGCTCCTGGGAGCTTGCGACGTACCGCAAGATCGGCGGCTACGAAGTCTGGGAACGCATTCTGCGCGAGAAGACGCCGCGCGAGCAGATCATCGAAGAGGTCAAGGCGTCGGGTTTGCGTGGGCGCGGCGGCGCCGGTTTCCCGACCGGAGTGAAGTGGAGCTTCATGCCGCGTAATGCGCCGGGCCAGAAATACGTGGTGTGCAATTCCGACGAGAGCGAGCCCGGCACGTGCCACGACCGCGACATCCTGCGCTACAACCCGCATGCGCTGATCGAGGGTATGGCGATCGGCGGCTACGCCATGGGCGCCACGGTCGGCTACAACTACATTCGCGGCGAGTTTCTCGCCGAGCCCGTTCCACGCTTCGAGCAGGCGCTGGAGGAAGCCTACGCGGCGGGCCTGCTGGGCAAGAACATCCGCGGATCGGGCGTGGATTTCGATTTGTATTCGTTCGTCGGCGCGGGCGCCTACATCTGCGGCGAGGAGACGGCGCTGCTCGAATCTCTCGAGGGCAAGCAGGGGCGACCGCGCTTCAAGCCGCCGTTCCCCGCGAACTTCGGCCTGTACGGCAAGCCCACGACCATCAACAACACGCAGAGCTACGCCTCGGTGCCTACCATCCTGCGCAAGGGCCCCAAGTGGTTCGCCGACCTGGGCGTGGCGAATTCCGGCGGCACGCTGATCTTTTCGGTGTCGGGCCACGTGGAGAAGCCGGCCAACCTGGAGCTGCCGCTCGGGATTCCGTTCAAGGACCTGCTTGCGCTGTGCGGCGGGGTGCGAGGCGGGCGCAAGCTGAAGGCGGTCATTCCCGGCGGCTGTTCGGTGCCTGTCGTGCCGGGCGAGATGATGATGGATGTCACGATGGACTACGACGGATTGCGCAAGGTCGGCTCGGCGCTTGGCACCGGAGCGATGATCGTCATGGATGAAACCACTTGCATGGTGCGCGTGCTCGAGCGCATCTCGCGCTTCTATTTCGCCGAGTCGTGCGGTCAATGCACGCCATGCCGCGAGGGCACCGGCTGGATGAATCGCGTGATCAAACGCATTCTCACCGGCAAGGGCTCCAAATCCGACCTCGACATGCTGGTGGATGTGGCGAACAGGATCGAAGGGCATACGATTTGCGCCTTCGGCGACGCCGCCGCCTGGCCGGTGCAGAGCTTCATCAAGCATTTCCGGCACGAGTTCGAATACATGATCGAGCACGGCCACAGCATCGTCGAGCGTGACGCTCGACGCGTCGCGTGACGACATGAAGGCGGTTGGCGGTCGGCGGTCAGCGGTTGGTCAGGCGCGGCGCAGTGCGTGCGCCGCTTGCACCCGTAACCGCTTCGCTGCTGCTTCTGCATCTAACCGCCAATCGCCAACCGCTAACTGCTTCTGAACGGCATGAGCGACGATCAGGTCAATATCGAAGTCAACGGCCAGCCCATGAAGGCCCGCAAGGGTCAGATGGTGATCCAGGTCACGGACGCCAATGACGTCTACGTGCCGCGCTTCTGCTATCACGAGAAGCTCAGCGTCGCAGCCAACTGCCGCATGTGCCTCGTGGAGGTCGAGAAAGCGCCCAAGCCGCTGCCCGCCTGCGCCACTCCGGTGGCCGAAGGCATGAAAGTCTTCACCCGCTCGCCGAAAGCGATCGGTGCGCAGAAGGCGGTCCTGGAGTTCCTGCTCATCAACCATCCGCTCGATTGCCCCATCTGCGATCAGGGCGGCGAGTGCGAGCTGCAGGATCTCTCCCTCGGCTTCGGCCGCGACGTTTCGCGCTACACCGAGCGCAAGCGGGTCGTGCAGGACAAGAATATCGGTCCGCTCATCTCCACCGACATGACGCGCTGCATCCACTGCACGCGTTGTGTGCGCTTCACACAGGAAATCCAGGGCTTCCAGGAACTCGGCGCCATTGGCCGCGCCGAGTCGACCGAGATCGGAACGTACATCGAGAAGAGCGTCGATCACGAGCTGTCGGCTAACATCATCGACCTTTGCCCGGTCGGTGCGCTCAACAACAAGCCGTTCCGCTACAGGGCGCGCGCCTGGGAGATGACTCAGCATCCGCTGGTTTCGCCGCATGACAGCTTCGGCGCGAACATGTACGCGCATGTGCTGCGCGGACGCATCATGCGCGTCGTGCCGCGGCAGAATGAGGCGGTTAACGAGATCTGGCTCGCCGATCGCGATCGTTTCAGCTATCAAGGCATATACAGCGAAGATCGCCTGCTCAAGCCGATGGTTCGCGAGAACGGCGTCTGGTCCGAGACCGACTGGGAAAGCGCCTTGCATCGGGTGGCGGAGCGCCTCGGGCGCATCGCCAAGCAGCACGGCGGCGAGCAGATCGGCGCACTGGCTTCGCCGGGCTCGACGCTGGAGGAGCTGTATCTTCTCGCGCGCCTCGCGCGGGGGCTCGGCAGCTCGAACATCGATCATCGCCTGCGTCGCATCGATTTTCGTGAGGAGGCGAGCGATCCGCTTTATCCGGGGCTCGGTTGCTCGATCGCAGAGCTCGAACAGGCGAACAGCGTGCTGGTGGTCGGCGGGAATCTGCGCAAGGAGATCCCGTTGCTGGCGCACCGGCTGCGTAAGGCGGCGCTGCGAGGCGCGCGAGTTTCCTTCGTGAACCCGCAACGCTACGAACACTTCTTCCCCGTGGCCGCCTATCTCTGCGACCCAACGGGCATGCTCCAGAACCTGCTGGCCATCGCCGCGGCGGCGCTGAGCGAATCCGGCGGCGCTGCGCCGCAGACGATCGCAGCGGCGCTCGCCGGCGTGCAGCCGAACGACGAGCATCGCGCCGTCGCACAGCAACTCGCGAGCGGCGAGCGGCGCCTCATTCTCTTCGGAGCTCTCGCCCAGCGTGATCCGGCCTTTGCGGATCTACGGATCGCCGCCGAGGCTCTGGCGCAGATGACCGGCGCCACGCTCGGCTATGCGACTGACGGCGGCAATGCCGTCGGCGCCTCGCTCGCCGGCGTGCTGCCGCATCGCCTTGCGGGCGGGCAGGCCGCCCCGTCGCCGGGGCTGAACGTTGCGGACATGCTGGCGGCGCGTCTGAAGGCCTACCTCGTGTTCGGCCCAATCGAGCCGGCGCACGACATCGCCTCGGACGCGGCGCTGGAGGCGCTGCGCGCCGCAGAATGCGTGGTCGCTTTCACGCCGTATGCGTCGGCGCGCGAGTATGCGGACGTCATCCTGCCGATAGGCACGTTCGCCGAAACGTCCGGAACGTACGTGAACCTGGAGGGCCGCTGGCAGAGCGTCCCGGGCGCCGCCACGCCCGTCGGCGAAGCGCGCCCGGCCTGGAAGGTGTTGCGCGTGCTGGGCACGCTGCTTGATCTGCCTTCGTTCGAGTACACGAGTTCGGATCAGGTCACGCAGGCGCTGCAGAGTGAGCTCGAGGCCGCCTCGGCGTTTACGCCCGTCTCCTCGGCGCGCTCGCTGCAAGCAGGTGCGTCCGGCGCGCAGCCCGCCCGGCAAACGCCCATTTATCAGGTGGACGCCATCGTGCGACGTGCGAGCGCCTTGCAGAACACGCGCGATGGCTTGGCGGCCGCGCAGGTGCACGAGTCCGCCCACGAATCGGCTGCACTGGGAGCGTGAGCATGGTTCCTGAGTTCGCTTCCAAGCTGCTTTTCTTCCTGCCGCAGTGGACGCAGGCGGTCGTGTGGTATGGCGCGATTGCACTGATCCTGTTCATCAGCGTCATCCTGGTGATGGCGTTCCTGACGCTGGCGGAGCGCCGGGTCATCGGCGTGATGCAGGTGCGCATCGGGCCGAACCGCGTCGGCCCCTTCGGCCTGCTGCAGCCCTTTGCCGACGTGCTGAAGCTGATGCTGAAGGAGATCGTCATCCCGACGAGCTCCAACAAGTTCCTGTTCATCATGGCGCCGCTCCTGGCGTTGATTCCGGCGCTGTGCACCTGGGCGGTGATGCCGCTGTGGCCCGGCTTTACAGTCGCGGACGTCAACGCGGGGCTGCTTTACATCCTGGCGCTGACCTCGGCGGGCGTGTACGGGGTCATCCTGGCCGGGTGGGCCGCCAACTCCAAGTACGCGTTCCTCGGCGCCATGCGCGCCGCGGCGCAGATGGTGGCCTATGAAATCGCCATGGGGTTCGCCCTGGTAGGCGTAGTCATGGCGGCTGGATCGCTCAATCTTGGCGAGATCATCGAGGCGCAGCGCGGCGGATTCTTCAGCTACTTCTTCTGGTGGCTGCTGCCGCTGTTCGTCGTGTATTTCATTTCAGGCGTCGCGGAGACCAACCGCGCGCCGTTCGACGTGGTGGAGGGCGAATCGGAAATCGTCGCCGGCTTCCACGTTGAGTACTCGGGCATGGCTTTCGCCGTGTTCTTCGTCGCCGAGTACGTCAACATGATCCTGATCGCTGCGCTGACCTCGGTGTTCTTCTTCGGCGGTTGGCTCTCGCCGTTCGAAGGCTGGCCGGTTCCCGATTGGCTGGCCGCACCGAGCTTCTTCTGGTTCTTTGCGAAGCTGTCGTTCTTCCTGTTCTGCTTCCTGTGGTTCCGCGCGACATTTCCGCGTTATCGCTACGACCAGATCATGCGACTCGGCTGGAAGGTCTTCATTCCGGTGACCCTGGTATGGATCTTCCTCGAGGGCGTGATGTGGGTGTACGGCGTCGGACCCTGGGCGCAGTGATGGATCCGAGGTTGGCGCGTGTCGAGGACCGCGAGCCGTTGGCTCGTCGTGCGCCGTCTCAGCGAGTGACGAGATGAAAACGCCTGCAAGCTTTCTGAAGACGTTCTTCCTGACCGAGCTGTTGCTCGGTTTGTGGGTCACGCTGCGTCAGTTCCTCGCCCGGCCGAACATCACGGTGCAGTACCCGGAAGAGAAGACGCCGCAGTCTCCCCGTTTTCGCGGCCTGCACGCCCAGCGTCGCTACGCCAACGGGCAGGAGCGCTGCATCGCCTGCAAGCTCTGCGAAGCAGTGTGGCCGGCGCTCGCGAGCACGATCGAGTCGGACGTCTCCGCGCGTGGTACGCGTCGCCGGAGGCGCTACGACATCGACCTGTTCA
>Ga0079224_100012450_pt1 | contig 11775 bp, 10 predicted proteins | sample Stecom2015_FD_80414 | JGI IMG/M metagenome (GOLD analysis project Ga0079224, IMG submission 80414) | Agricultural soil microbial communities from Utah to study Nitrogen management - Steer compost 2015 | ecosystem: Environmental > Terrestrial > Soil > Agricultural land | place: USA: Utah...
GGCCCAGGAAGCCGAGTATGCCGAGCGAAGCCTGCAGACCCGACATGCCGACCTCCTGCGCACCCGTCAATTGGCCGAGGAGCAAGCCCGCCGGGCAGCGGCCGACCTTGAAGGCTTGCAAGGCGAGCTCTTTGAGCTCGATGCTGAGGCTGCCCAGGCGGGCCTGCAGGATGCCCTCGAACAGCGGGCGGCCTGTGAAGAAGCACTGAGTCAGGCCCGCATGCAGTTGGAGGACATCGCGGCCTCGCTGCGAGGAGCGGATGAGGAACGCCTGAAGGTTGAACGTTCCCTCGAACCCTTACGCGCTCAGATCACCGAATTGCAGCTGCAGGAGCAGGCAGCACGGTTGTCGGTGGAGCAATTTGCTGAGCAGTTGGACGCGGCAGGAGTGAACAGGGGTGAACTGCGAGACATCGTGGCCGAGCAGACGGAAGAGTGGCAGAAGGTCGGGTGGCTGCAGTCGGAAGTGCAAAGGATATCGAGGGCCATGGAGGCGCTTGGCCCGGTGAACCTGGCAGCGCTTGATGAGCTTTCTGCGGCGCGGGAACGGAAGCGCTTTCTTGACGACCAGCACGCCGACCTGATTCTTGCCATCGAGACGCTGGAAGATGCCATTCGCAAGATCGACCGCGAATCCCGACAACTCCTGCAGGACACCTTCGACGCGGTGAACGCGCATTTCGGTGAGTTGTTCCCGCGCCTGTTCGGTGGTGGCGAAGCCAAGCTCATCATCACGGGAGAAGACCTGCTCGACGCCGGCGTACAGGTCATGGCGCAGCCGCCTGGCAAGCGCAACAGCACCATCCACCTGCTTTCGGGCGGTGAAAAGGCGCTTACCGCCACTGCTCTGGTCTTTGCCCTGTTCAAGCTGAATCCCGCCCCGTTCTGTCTGCTTGACGAAGTGGACGCACCATTGGACGATGCGAATACGGAGCGCTATGCCAACCTGGTTAACAGCATGAGCGATCACACACAGTTTCTATTTATTTCTCACAACAAGATTGCCATGCAAATGGCCAAGCAACTGGTAGGGGTTACGATGCAGGAGCAAGGTGTGTCTCGCATCGTGGCAGTGGACATCGAATCCGCCCTGCAGCTGGCCGAGGCTTGAAGGGAAAGCTTGCATGAAGCAATATCCTAAAAAAACGCAACAAGGCTGCCGCGCCGAAGTTCTTCACGGGGCTGAAAATGAGTGATCTGCAAATCGGTTTGATTCTGCTGGGCGTCGTGCTCATATTGCTGGTGCTGCTATTCAATTGGTGGCAGGACCGCCGTGTCCGCAGGCAAATGCAGGAACAGTTCCCCGAACGCGAGGATGACCCCTTGCTGGGCCCCGCCGCGCCTTCCCTGCGGCCCACGCGGCGTGAGCCGGGCCTGGGCAACGTGGCGCAGGCAGACCCGGAAGCGCCCATCGACTCGGATGACGACCCAGCCGAAGTCGACCCTGCCACTGAAGTGGTCATTGACATCAGCTTCTCCACACCCGTACCGAGTGACCAGCTTCACGCTGCCACGCACGCCGTTCGACGTGTCGGAAGCAAGCCGGTGCGACTGTTCGCCGAAAAAGAGGGGGGCGGCCATCGCGCTCGGCTGCGCCCTGGCGAAAATTACGTTTCAATGCAGCTGGCGGTATTGCTGGCCAACCGCAGTGGCCCGCTTTCCGAAATCGAGTGGTCTGAGCTCTGGACCTTTGCCCAGGGTCTGACCGAACGATTCGACGCTTCCATGGAAGGCCCTGAGTTGAATGAAGTTGTCGAGCGGGCACGCCAGGTGGATGCGGCCTGCGCAGAGCTGGACGCCATGGTGGGCCTTGCCCTGCAGCTACCGGGTGCGTTGTCGGTCGCTGAAGTCGGCCGCGCTCTGGAGGAAGCCGGCTTCCTTCGCCACGGCCCCCAGCTGGCCTGGATGTCAGATCTGGGCATTCCGCGCTTCACGGCACTGTTCAATGGTCTCTTGCCAGGTGAAGTGCAGTCGGCCGGTGTTGATCGCATCGACCTCGTACTTGATCTGCCCAACAGCCCCGCCGACGATCAGGCGTTCAGCCGCATGGCCAGCGTGGGGCGGCATCTTGCCGCCAATCTCGATGCCCAGCTGCTTGATGATCAGGGAAGGCCGCTGGCAGATGGCGTCGATGAGGCGATCGATCGCCAGTTGTATGAATGCTATCAGCGACTCGACGCAGCGGGCTTTGCCGCCGGCGACTTCCGTACTTCAAGGTTGTTTTCGTGAAGCAGTCTGAAAGTCAGTCAGTAGCGCAGCGCATTGATGTTCTGCGTCGCGAGATCGATAAACACAACCATCATTACTATGTGGAAGACGCACCGCTCATATCTGACGCCGAGTACGACCGGCTTATGAGCGAGCTGGCCGCGCTGGAAGAGGCTCACCCGGATCTCATCACACCGTATTCGCCCACGCAGCGTGTGGGGGCCGCACCGGCTTCAGCGTTTGGTTCGGTGCGCCACGCCGTGATGATGCGTTCGCTGGCCAATGCCTTTGAGGCGGAAGATGTGGCAGCTTTTGACAAGCGTGTGGCAGATGCGTTGAAGGGAGCGGGGCTACTGGCTGCGAACGGCGCCGTCGATTACATGGCGGAACTGAAATTTGACGGCTTGGCCGTCAGCCTGCGCTATGAGAAAGGCCAGTTGACGCAGGCCGCTACGCGGGGAGATGGGCAGACGGGGGAAGACATCACTGCCAATGTGCGTACGGTCAGGTCCGTACCCCTGCGCTTGAGGGGAGACGACATCCCCGAAGTGCTGGAGGTGCGCGGCGAGATGCTGATGACGCGGCAGGATTTTGAACGGCTCAATGAACAGCAGCAGAAACGGCGCGAGAAGGTCTTCGTCAATCCGCGCAATGCTGCGGCAGGCAGCCTGCGACAGCTAGACCCACGCATTACAGCGAATCGTCCCCTGCGCTTCTTTGCCTATGGCTGGGGAGAAATCCGTCTGCGAAGCAAAAACGGGCAGGTTGACCTCTTTCAGCAGGAGGCTGGCGATGCCGATATGCCGCGCGACACCCATTCGGGGATGCTGGAATGGTTGACCGACCTCGGCTTGCCGGTCAGTGATCTGCGTCGGCGCGTAAGTGGTGCGATAGGGTTGCTGAGCTATTACGAGGAAATTGGCAAGCGTCGGCCAGAATTGCCTTTTGAAATCGATGGCGTGGTGTACAAGGTGGATTCCCTCGCCGCGCAGGACGTGCTGGGTTATGTGGCACGGGCACCGCGATACGCTGTAGCACACAAATTTCCGGCACAGGAAGAAACCACCGTTGTGCTGGACATCGATGTGCAGGTCGGTCGCACCGGTGCGTTGACGCCGGTCGCCCGTCTCAAGCCAGTGTTCGTGGGCGGCGTGACCGTCACAAACGCCACCTTGCACAACGAAGACGAGATTCGCCGGAAGGGTGTCTACATCGGTGATACGGTCATTGTCCGCCGTGCTGGTGACGTCATCCCCGAAGTGGTGGCAGCTATTCCGGAATTGCGGCCAGAGGACGCCAGGCCGTTTCATATGCCGCAGTCTTGTCCCGTTTGCGGCTCGGCGGTGGAACGTCTGGAAGATGAGGCGGCGTCACGGTGTACGGGGGGCCTCTTCTGCGCCGCCCAGCGCAAGCAGAGCATTACGCATGCTGCGGGCCGCAAGGCGCTGGATATCGAGGGCCTGGGCGAAAAATTGGTTGATCAGCTGGTAGAGAGCGGCAGGGTAAAGTCCATTGCCGACCTCTTTACTTTGAGTGCCCTCGAGCTTTCCACCTATGAACGCATGGGCCGGAAATCCGCGGAGAATTTAATCAAAGCCATAGATCAGGCGCGCCAGCCCGAACTCGGTCGTCTACTCTTTGCGCTGGGCATCCGACACGTGGGGGAAACAACGGCCCGAGATCTTGCCCAGCATTTCGGTTCATTACAGGCCATCATGGACGCCGATGAAGAGTCCCTGCTCGCCGTACGCGATGTGGGTCCGGTGGTGGCCGGTTCAGTGCGGCGCTTCTTCTCCGAACCTCATAACAGGGAGATCGTCGAGGCACTGCAAAAGGCGGGCGTGGAACCTGTGCAGGAAGCACTGCCGGCTTCTGGAAGCCTGCCCCTGGCGGGCAAAACATTGGTGCTTACCGGAACTCTGCCTAACTGGACGCGCGACGAGGCAACCCGGCACATCATGGCCGCGGGAGGCAAGGTCAGTGGGTCGGTGTCCAAGAAAACGGCCTACGTGGTCGCCGGTGAAGAAGCCGGCAGCAAGCTGGAGAAGGCCCGTAGCCTGGGTGTGGCCGTATTGGACGAAGACGGGTTGAAGGCGCTTTTAGGGCAGAAGTGACACGCCCCACCAGTCTGGCGGGGCGCATTTATCGGAAAGTCGCTTGCCCGCATGGCAATTCATGTGAGCAACAACTGCCGGGCGCCTCTTGGCTGCCCGGCTACCGGGAAGGGCCTCAGTCTTGCTTGATGTCGGCGTCTTCCACCAGCTTCTTTTGGAACTCCACCACCTGCTGCTGGCGCATCATTTCCTCGAGTTGAGGTTTGACGGCGTCCAGTGCGGGGAATTCAACCGGGCGCTCATCCTCAACCTGGATGATGTGCCAGCCAAATTGGCTCTGCACTGGTTTCGCGGAGGTTGCCCCCTTCTTCAGGCTTTCCACGGCTTGAGCGAACTCCGGCACATAATTGGACGTGGGAGCCCAGCCCAGATCGCCACCATTCTTGCCACTGCCGGGGTCGATGGAGTGCTGGCTGGCGGCGTCTTCGAAGCTGATTTTCTTGGAGTTGATCTGAGCGAGAAGGTCTTCCGCCTGTTTCTGGTCTTCGACCAGAATGTGACGGACCTTGTACTCCTTGCGGTCGCCCGATGCGGCCTTGATACGGTCGTATTCGGCTTGGAGCTTTTCGTCAGTAACGGGGTTCTTTTCCAGATGATCGGCGATCAGGGCGCGCACGAGGATGCCCTGGCGTGCCAGTTCAAGCTCTTGCTGAACGGCGGGACGCTTGTCGATGCCGGCCTTCTGCGCAGCATGGACCGCCACCAGACGGTGAATCATTTCCTGCTTGACCTGTTCGCGCAGCTCAGGAGAGTCTTGCGCGCCCTGCTCGACCAGCAGTGCGACAAACTGATTGAGCTGGTCGTCGGTAATGTTTTCTCCGTTCACGGAAGCAATTTGCTTGGCGTGCAGGGGAAAGGCCAGGGCGCAGGCGGCTGCAAGTACGGCGAGTCTCTTCATGTATTCCTCAGTTGGAGGCCTTGGCATCGATTGCCAGGGCATGGATTGGATGGGGCATCAGATCGTCGACAAGATCATACACAAGGCGATGCCGGGCCACGGGCCGCAGCCCCTCGAATTTGGGTGACACCACCTTCACGCGGTAGTGACCAGCACCGTCACGGCTACCAGCATGGCCAATGTGCAGATGGGATTCGTCAATGATCTCCAGTTCGACTGGTTCAAGCGCGGACAGTCGTTCGCGCAGAAGTGCTACTCGGTCAGTGCTCATGGTATTACTTCGGTTCCTGGGGCAAGCGGGATGCCTCGGCATCATCCTTCATGTATCGGCCCAGCCAGAGTGACTGGACGATGACGAACAGAATCATGAGTATCATCAGGCCGAAGACCTTGAAATTCACCCATTGTGACTCTGTGAACTGGCCGGAAAAGGCCACATATAGGTTAAGCACACCGCATATCAGGAAGAAACATGCCCAGCTCAGGTTCAGCCGGCTCCAGGCCGCTTCCGGCATTTGAATCTGATTGCCCATCAGTTTCTGCATGAGGTTGCGCTTCATTATCCACTGACTGGCCAGTAGGGCCGTGCCAAAAATCCAATACAGAACCGTAGGCTTCCATTTGATGAAAGCGTCATTCTGGAAAAACAGCGTGGCTCCACCGAACACGATGATGACACCGAGGTTGATCCAGTGCATGGTCTCTATGGCCTTGCCTCGCAGCTTCAACCATAAGAACTGCAAAATTCCCGCTGCAATGGCCACTGCCGTGGCGGTGTAGATGTCTGCCAGCCTGAACGCGATGAAGAACAGGATGAGAGGGAAAAGATCAAAAAGAAATTTCTTCATTGCGCTTCAGGCTCGAACTTCATGGAAAGCGAATTGATGCAGTATCGCAGCCCGGTCGGAGGAGGGCCATCCGGAAAAACATGGCCCAGATGCGAATCGCAGACATTGCATAGTACTTCGGTACGGACCATGCCATGGCTGGTGTCTGGCTCTTCCCGAATATTGTCGGGGTTGAGCGGTGCAAAATAACTGGGCCAGCCGCAACCTGCATCAAATTTGGTGTCAGACGCAAAAAGCGCAGTTCCGCAGCCGACGCAACGATAGATGCCCGGGGTAAACGTGTCCCAGTAGCGGCCGGTAAAGGCGCGCTCTGTTCCCTTGCGTCGTGTGACGTAGAATTCTTCGGGTGACAGCAGCGCCTGCCACTCCTCGTCGGACCGTGTGATCTTCTTCACGTTCAAGGCTTCTCCGTATGTGGAATGGAAGAGCTACATGTTAATCGACTTCCAGCACGGCCAAAGGTTCCATCAGGTAACCCGCCGGGTTGATTCGGGCCAAGGATGCCGCGGATTTACGGGGTTTCTGCTGAAGATTGCATCACAGGAAAACACCTATATTTGACACTTGTAGCAATGTGATACGCTAAATCGATAGACGGGCCAATAATTGTATAACTTGAGCCGCTGCCCCTCCCGTCGGGCTTGTCCCGCGCTCACTTGGAGACAAAACGATGAATCGAAAGCAGTCCATTCGACTTTCGGTGCTGACTGGCGCTTTGGCGCTGGCTCTGCCGCTGATGGCGTCCGCGCAGATCAAAGTCGGCGTCACGGTCGCCAGTACGGGGCCGGCGGCTTCCCTGGGCATACCCGAGCGCAATACGGTTTCCTTGCTGCCGACTGAAATCGGGGGACAGAAGGTCGAGTACATCGTACTCGATGACGGCACAGACACCACGGCAGCGGTTCGCAACATGCGCAAGCTCATTACTGAAGACAAGGTTGACGTTATCGTCGGCACTTCAGTCAGCCCGGGCTCCCTGGCCATGATCGACGTCGCCGGCGAAACAAAAACGCCCATGATCAGCGTGGCGGCCAACGCCCGTATCGTCGAACCAGTGGAAGGCGCCCGTCAATGGGTCTTCAAGACACCGCAGAACGACCTGCTCATGGCCGACGCATTGGCCGAAGCCATGGTCAAGCATGGGGTCAAGACGTTGGGCTTCATTGGGTATAACGATGCCTATGGCGAGGGCTGGCTTAATGTGATGACAGCAGCCGCCGAGAAGCGCGGCATCAAGATGGTGGCCGTCGAACGCTACGCGCGTAACGACACCAGCGTGACCGGCCAGGCATTGAAACTGATGGCCGCCAAACCCGACGGCATTCTGGTGGCCGGCTCGGGTACTCCGGTGGCGCTGCCTCAAAGTGAGCTCAAGGGGCGCGGTTACAAGGGAATCATGTATCAGACCCACGGGGCGGCCAACAACGACGTTCTCCGCGTCTGTGGAAAAGACTGCAATGACATGTACCTGCCCGCCGGCCCTCTGCTGGTAGCCGATCAACTTCCCGACGACAATCCCGTCAAGAAAACCGCGCTGGATTACAAAACCAAATACGAAGCCAAGTATGGCCCCGGCACGATCAACACCTTCGGCGGCCACATGTGGGATGCCGGCATGCTGATCGAAGCGGCCGTCCCGGCGGCCCTCAAGGGTGGCGCGAAACCCGGCACGCCTGAATTCCGTCAGGCTCTTCGCGATGCAATCGAACAGGTGAAGGATCTCGCCGGTTCTCAGGGTGTATTCAACATGTCGCCGACCGACCACGCGGGCTTGGACGAGCGCGCGCGCGTGATGGTGAAGGTGCAGGACGGCAAGTGGGTGTATCAACCCGATCTCTGATTCCACTTATTCAATAGATATCGTTGTCATGGCAGGCGGCTCCGGCTTCGCGGTCGGTGCCGCCTTTCCGAATGAATCCCCGGCGGGGTCAGTCATGAGTCCCGCAGTCAAGGTGTAGTTCCCAATGGATTCAACAATTGTTCTCATCCTTCTGCAGGATGGCGTACTGAACGGGGCCATTTACGCGCTGCTCGGGTTGGCGCTGGTGCTGGTCTTCGTCGTCACGCGAGTGATCTTCATTCCTCAGGGTGAGTTTGTCGCCTTCGGCGCGCTGACCCTGGCATTTATGGTGGATGGCAGAATGCCGGGCACAGTGCCCATGCTGCTCATCCTGGGTCTAATGGTATTTCTGGTAGAGCTTCGTACTGCCTGGCGCAGCGGCCAATGGTCTGGCATGGGCAAAACGGCGGGCTGGACCATTGGGCTGCCTGTGGTGCTCTACCTGCTCTCACCCTATGTGGTGAGCAAGGAAACCTCGCTTTGGGTGAGTGTGCTCTTTTCACTGGCTCTGGTGGTGCCCATGGGGCCCATGCTGTATCGCCTGGTTTATCAGCCAGTGGCTGAAGCCAGTGTGCTCGTTCTGCTGATTATTTCGGTCGCCCTTCACTTTGCTATGACGGGCCTGGCGCTCGCCTTCTTCGGTGCTGAGGGCTGGCGCACGCCACCCTTTGTGGAAGGACAGATCGACATGGGTCCGGTCACTTGGTCTGCACAGACTTTCTTTGTGCTTGGAACCTGTGCGGTGCTTATCTTCGCCCTGTGGATCTTTTTCGGCAAAACGCTTTATGGCAGGGCCTTGCGGGCAACTGCTGTGAATCGTCGCGGCGCGCGTCTCGTCGGTATCAGTACGAATATGTCAGGCAGCCTGACTTTCACTCTGGCGGCCGCCATCGGTGCGCTATCCGGCATGCTTATCGCGCCGGTCACAACCATTTACTACGACACGGGCTTTCTTATCGGCTTGAAAGGCTTTGTGGCGGCCATTTTCGGCGGCTTGATCAGCTACCCCATAACCGCTATGGGCGCCATGGGAGTTGGCGTGCTGGAATCTTTTTCCTCATTCTGGGCCAGTGCTTACAAGGAAGTCATCGTATTCACGCTCATCATCCCCGTGTTGCTGTGGCGCTCTTTCGGTTCCACCCATATCGATGACGAGGAATAAGCCATGAATCGCATATTGCTTTACGTCGTCATTGCCCTCATCGCTTTGCTGCCCGTTCTGCCGGTGACTCCTGCCTTCTGGATCACACATCTGAACTATGTTGGGCTTGCCAGCCTGGTTGTGTTGGGCCTGGTGCTGCTGACCGGCGTCAGCGGTCTCACTTCCTTTGGCCAAGCGGCCTTCGTGGGCATTGGCGCATACGCCACCGCCTGGTTCACGACACAAATGGCGTGGTCTCCGTGGTTAGCGCTAGTCATCGCTCTGGCAATCACGTTTGTCGCGGCTTACGTGCTGGGGTCAATTTCCCTGCGGCTTTCGGGCCACTATCTGCCGCTGGGCACCATCGCCTGGGGGTTATCCCTTTATTATCTGTTCGGCAACCTCAGCTTTCTGGGCCAGCATGACGGTATTTCCGGCATACAGCCGCTCGAGATATTTGGCGTATCCCTGGCAGACAGCCGCCACATTTACTACCTTATCTGGGCCTGCGTTCTGCTTGCAATGTGGGGCTCACGCAACCTTCTGGATTCCCGCCCAGGGCGTGCCATCCGTGCACTGAAAAGCGGGCAGGGCATGGCGGAATCCTTCGGCATCGATACGGCTCGCTACAAGACCATCGTCTTCGTATATGCGGCGCTGCTGGCCTGCCTTTCAGGCTGGATCTACGCCCACATGCAACGCGCAGTCAGCCCCAGTCCATTTGGCCTGAATTACGGTATCGAGTATTTGTTCATGGCAGTGGTGGGGGGCGCCAGCAGTGTCTGGGGTGCGGTAGTGGGAGCTGGCCTCATTCTCACCCTTAAAGACCAGCTTCAGAATATTCTGCCCGTGATCTTCGGCCACAACAGCAACTTTGAGCTCATCGTCTTTGGCGTGCTCATGGTGCTGGTGCTGCAGTACGCGCGTGGCGGCGTCTGGCCCATTCTGGCTCATTGGTGGGAAGTGCTCACAGGTGGTGCCAGCGATACCCGTCGCAAAGCGCCTCCTGCCGATGCACCCGCGCTTGCGCAACGTCCCCGGCCCACCTCCGGCGCCGTCGTGCTTCAGGTTGAAGCCATACGCAAGGAATTCGGTGGCCTGGTTGCGGTGAATGACATCAGCTTCACCCTAAAGGCGGGTGAAATCATGGGCCTTATCGGTCCTAATGGTGCCGGCAAGAGTACCACCTTCAATTTGATTACGGGGGTACTGAAGGCGACCAGCGGGCGTGTACGCTTCCTGAATGATCGTCTCGACACGCTCCCCGCCCGCGAAATTTCCCGACTGGGAGTGGGCCGCAGCTTCCAGCATGTTCAGCTGCTGCCGGACATGACAGTCCTGGAAAACGTCGCTCTGGGCGCGCACTTACGGCGCAATGTGGGTGTTGTGGCGGCCGCCTTGCATGCAGACCGTTCTATAGAAGCCGAACTGTTGCATGAGGCTGCCATTCAGCTGGAGCGCGTTGGCCTGGGTGACTACCTATACGAACAGGCGGGCAACCTGGCGCTGGGTCAGCAGCGTATTCTGGAAATTGCGCGAGCTCTGGCGGCGGACCCAGTCCTGCTCTTGCTTGATGAACCGGCAGCCGGCCTGCGCTACAAGGAGAAGCAGGAACTCGCTGCCGTGCTGGATCAGCTACGCAAGGAAGGCATGAGCATCCTGCTGGTTGAGCACGATATGGATTTCGTCATGAACCTGACTGATCACATCGTGGTCATGGATTTCGGGACAAAAATCGCAGAAGGCACACCTGAGGAAATTCAGACAAATCCGGCCGTGCTCGAAGCGTACCTGGGCGGAATCGACGATGACCTGGAGATCACGCCGGAAGCTGGATCGGCCGACCCGGCGCTTGTACCGGGCGGGGCAAGCGTACCCGCAGGAGCAATGGCAGGAGGGAGTTCCAAATGAGCAGCACCAATAAGCCCAAGCACCCCATTCTGAAGGTGACGGATCTCTCTGCCCGCTACGGCAAGGTGACGGCAGTCAGCGGCGCCAATCTCATGGTGGTTCGCGGAAGCATCGTGACAGTCATTGGTGCGAACGGGGCGGGCAAGTCGACCCTGCTCAATTCCATTATGGGCTCGCTGCCTTTATCCGGTAACTGCTCTGGCTCCATCGAGTATCTGGGTGGCGAGATCGGCGCCTGGCAGGTCGAGCGCCGCGTGGCCAGTGGTGTGTCACTGGTACCGGAACGGCGAGAGCTGTTCGGCAGTATGTCGGTGGAAGACAACCTGCTGCTGGGCGGCTTTCGCCTGTACAGGGAAGGGCGTCATGGATGGCGCGAAACCATCGATGAGGTCTACGAACTTTTCCCACGACTGAAGGAACGTCGCAATCAATATGCGGGCACCTTGTCGGGCGGTGAACGCCAGATGCTGGCGGTCGGGCGTGCACTAATGGCCCAGCCTCAGCTGCTCATGCTGGACGAGCCCAGTCTTGGCCTGGCACCACGCATCGTGCGCGAGATTTTCCACATTATTGGCCGCTTGCGCAGCACTGGCGTGGCAATTTTGCTGGTCGAGCAGAATGCGCGTGCGGCGCTGCAGGTTGCTGATTACGGTTATGTACTGGAAACAGGCGAGATCGTGCTCGAAGGGAAGGCGAGGGAATTGGCCGACAACCCGCGGGTGATAGAGAGCTACCTGGGTCTGGGCAAGAAGAAAGAGGGCGATACGGCCCCAGCCTGAACGTCCCGAAAAACACCCGCCATATACGAAAAAAAA
>Ga0079224_100012451_pt1 | contig 11774 bp, 6 predicted proteins | sample Stecom2015_FD_80414 | JGI IMG/M metagenome (GOLD analysis project Ga0079224, IMG submission 80414) | Agricultural soil microbial communities from Utah to study Nitrogen management - Steer compost 2015 | ecosystem: Environmental > Terrestrial > Soil > Agricultural land | place: USA: Utah...
ACCGGAGACATCGAGTGACTGGTCAGCCCTCCGCCTACGGCGCCGCCGGCGTCGACATCGACGCGAAGTACCGCGCGGTCGCCGACGCCCGGGACGCGATCCGATCGACGTTCACCAAGGGAGTGCTCGGCGACGTCGGCATGTTCGGCGGCCTCTTCGACCTGCGTCTCGCCGGCGCCGAGGGCGAGGTCCTGGTCGCGTCGACCGATGGGGTCGGCACCAAGGTGAAGGTCGCGCAGATGGCCGGCGACCTGTCGACCGTCGGCGAGGACCTCGTCAACCACTGCGTCGACGACATCCTGGTGCAGGGCGCGCGGCCGCTGTTCTTCCTCGACTACGTCGCGACGGGGAAGATGGTCCCGCAGCGCGTGACGCAGGCGATCGTCGGCGTGGCGCGCGCCTGTCGGGAGAACGGTTGCGCCCTGCTCGGCGGCGAGACCGCCGAGATGCCGGGCGTCTACGTCGAAGGCGAGATCGACGTCGCCGGCACGATCGTCGGCAGCGTGGCGCGCGACAAGCTGCTCGACGGGACACGCGTGCGCGCCGGGCAGGTCCTGCTCGCGCTGCCGTCGACCGGCCTGCACACCAACGGCTACTCGCTCGCGCGCCGGATCTGCTTCGAGCAGCTCGGGCTGCGGCTCGACGACCGGCCGGACGAGCTGGGCGGGCAGACCGTCGGCCAGGCGCTGCTCGCGGTGCACAAGAGCTACCTGCGCGCGGTGTGGCCGCTGCTGCAGGACGACCTCATCGCCGCCATGGCGCACATCACCGGCGGCGGGCTGTACGACAACGTGCCGCGCGTGCTGCCGGCCGGCACCGCGGTCGAGATCGAGCGCTCGGCGCTGCCGGCGCCGCCGATCTTCGCCTTCCTCGTCGAGCGCGGCGGCGTCGCGCGCGAGGAGGCCTACCGCGTGTTCAACATGGGGTTCGGGATGGTGCTGTTCGTCGAGCGCGAGAGCGCCGACGAGGTCGTGCGCCGGCTCGCCGCCCAGGGCGAGCCCTGCTACCGCGTGGGGCAGGTCGTACGCGGCGACCGCGAGGTGAGCCTGCGGTGATCGCGCGCGCGGCCCGCGCGCTGGCCCTCGCGGCGCTCGCGGGCGCGGCCGCGCCCGCGCAGGACTTCGCCGCGCTCTACCGGCGCGCCGAGGACCTGCGCCTGCAGGGTGACGCGAACGCGGCAGAGGTGCGATCGGCGTACGCGGCGGCGGTGCACTCCTTCGTCGCCCTGTCCGCGGACGCGCCCGGACGCGCGGCCTCGCTGCCCGCGGCGGCGTTCGCCGCGCTGCAGGCCGGCGAGCCGGCGCGCGCGGCGCGGTGGATCGAGGAGTCGCTCGCGCTGGGCGCCGACGACGCGTGGCACGCCGGGCTGCACGTGCGCGCGCTGGCGCTCGCCGGCGAGGCGCGCGCCGCGGTCGCGGCGGTGCACCGGGCGCACGCACGCCATCCGGAAGCCGTGCGCGCGGCGGTCGCGGAGGTGCGGGCGGCCGCGGCGGGGGCGCTGTGCGAGGCGGCCGACGTCGCGCTGCGCGAGGGGCGCACCGACGAGGGCCTGCTCACGTTCACGTTGCTGGTCGAGGTGAGCGGCCGGCAGCCGACCGCGCTCGCCAACTGCGCGCTCGCGCTGCGCCACGTCGGGCGCGAGGCCGAGGCCGAGGCGCTCTACCGCGAGGCGATCGCCGCGGCGCCGGAGGACCCCGAGCTGTGGAACGACCTCGGCCTGCTGCTGAAGGGGCAGGGGCGCGACGCGGAAGCGGTCGACGCGTTCGCGCGCAGTCTGGCGCTGGATCGCGACCGTCCGCCGTCGGGGCCCGCGATCTCGAACCTCGTGGCGATGGCGCGCGCGGGGCGGGTGCGCGACGCGGCCGCGGGGATCGCAGACCCCGTCGGCGCATTGTCGGGCGTGCTCGCGCGCGTGCCGTCCGCGGCGATGGCCCGCCGCCTGTTGCTCGCGGAGCTGCTCGACCGGCCTTTCCCGCCCGACCGCGCTGACACCCGCGCGCCGCTGCGCTAAGTTCCGCAGGCCGCGGACGCGCCTCCGCACCGCGACCCACGAACCCCGACTCCGACCGATGGCCCTGTCGATCACCCTGTCGCTCACCGCGTGCTTGCTGCTGCCGCAGGACAAGCCGGCCGCCGAGAACGTCCAGACCGTCCTCGCGAAGGGCGACCTCGACACGTTGCGCAACCGCGTGCGCGAGTACTTCACCGCGCGCGACGCGACCTACGACGCACCCGAATCGCGCAAGGAGGCGGCGCGCAAGAAGGAGGAGCAGGCGCGCGAGAAGCTGAAGAAGGAGTGGGCGGCGCGCGTCGGCAGCAAGGAGCAGGCGGTCCTCGCCAGCCTGGCCGACCTGCGCGCGATCTTCACCGGCTGCTTCGAGTTCGAGCGGCAGAGCGGCAACGGCGAAGTGCGGCCGATGAAGCCGAAGAAGATGCCGGCGTACGACCTCGTGCTGCCGAAGAAGTACCGCCCCGACACGCCCATCCCGACCGTCCTGCTGATGCGCGGCCACACGGGCGAGAAGTGGGTGTCGGCGTCCGAGTGGTACGTCTCGACGTGGAAGGGGGCCGCGGAGGCCGGGGACTTCGCGTTCGTGATGCCCGGGGTCGACGATTCGATCGACTTCGATCCGCCCGCGAACCTCGCCGAAGCGGGCGGCCAGGCGACGGATGCCGCGCGGCGGATGACGACGCTCGGCTCGCTGGGGGCGGCGTCCAGCGCGATCCACGTCGACCGCGACCGGATCTATCTGGACTGCGGCAAGGGCACCTGCGCGTGGGGCCTCCGCCTCGCGACGTACTTCCCGCACCTGTTCGCGGGGATCGTGCTGCGCCATCCCGCCGAAGTGACGGACCTGCGCCTCGACAGCCTCGCCGGCGTGCCGTTCCTCCTCCTGCGCACCGACGAGACCAGGGCGGCGTGCGACCAGCTCGCCGAGCAGTTGAACAAGCTGAAGGACGGCACCGCGACGCTGCTCGACGCCAAGGGCGCGTACCCGCACGCGGAGTCCGCTCCGGAGATCGCGGCGTGGTTGAAGGGGCGCGTGCGCGACCTCATGCGCCCGCACGTCGTGGTCGCGAACAACCACGACCAGTGCCTGCGCGCGTTCTGGGTCTACATGGGCACGGCGGAGCCGATCGCGCAGACGCCGCCCGACCTGCAGCCGCGCCTCGAAGTGGTCGCGGACAAGACGACCAACAAGCTCACGATCACCGCGCGCGGCGTCAACGACTTCATGGTGCGCCTCAACGACCAGCTGGTCGACCTCGACAAGGAGATCGTCGCGGTGATCAACGGGAAGGCGGAGGCCCCGTTCAAGCTGCATCGGAGCTTCAACGACCTGCTGGAGCTGGTGTACCGCGGCAGCGGGCGCGACCCCGGGATGCTGTGCACCGCGAGCAAGGGATTCGTGGTGCCGGCGTCAGCCGCCGCGCCGGCGTCGGGCGACGACGGCGCCAAGGGGTCGGGCTACGCACCCAAGTGAGCCTGGCGGCGCGGCTCGCCGGCTGCGCGCTCGTCCTGCTCGCGCAGGACGGCGGCGACGAGGCGCGGGTGCGCTCCACATTGCGTGCGTGGGCCGAGGCCGAGCGCGCGGCGGCCCGCGCCGCGTTCGCCGAACCGGCCACCGAGGCCCGCGCCCGCGCGGTCGCCGAGCGCCGGCGCATCGAGCTGTTCCGCGCGTGGCCGCGCGGTGCGCGCGGGGAGGCGTGGCTGCGCGACATCGGCCGGCTGCGCGCGCTGTTCGCGGGCTGCTTCGCCTACGGCGCGCCGGAGCTGGACCTGCCGGGCGTGCGCGTCGCAGTGCCCGAGCGCTACGACCCGGAACACGCGGTCCCGGCGATCATCGAGGTCTGGCCGCGCACCGGCGCGGCGCGCTTCGGGCCGCGGCTGTCGGACGCGAACGCGCTGGTCGTCACCACCTCGCCCGCGCGTCTGCAGGCGATGGTGCGCCGCTACCAGCCGCGCACCGCCGGCGAGGCGTTCCTCGCGCTCCTCGTCCAGGTGGCGATGCGCACGCCCGCCGCCGCGCTCGCCGGCCAGCTCTGGGCGACCGGGCCGGGTGCCGCCGACGAGGAGGCGATGCAGCGCGGTCTGTTCTTCCTGATCGGCGAGGTGCAGCGCCGGTTCCACGTCGACCGCGACCGCCTGATCGTGGATGCCGCCGGGGCCGGCTGCCGGATCGCGCTGCGCGCCGGCGCGGTCGCTCCGGACCGGTTCGCCGGCCTGGTGCTGCGCGCGCCGCAGGCGCTCCCCGACGTGCCGGTCGAGAACCTCGTCGGTGTCGGCGTGCTCCTCCTGCGGCGCGACCGCGACGAACCGGGCGCACGCGCGCTCGCGCAGGCGCTCGCCGCGGACAGTTCGTTCGCCGAGCATGACCTCGCCGCGGTCGAGCCGCGTGAACTGCGCCGCTGGCAGGCGCAGCGCCGGCGCGAGCTGTTCCGGCCGCGGGTGTCGCTGGTCATCCCGCGCGACCGGCTGATCGACGGCTGGTGGGTGAGCGAGGTCGGCGCCGGGGCACTCGACGACGAGCTGGACGACCACGCGCGTCTCGTGGTCAGCGCCGACCGGGAAGCCGCGCGGATCACCGTGTTCGCGCACCGCGTCGAGAGCTTCGAACTGCTGCTCAACGACGCGCTCATCGACCTCGACCGGCCGTTCACCCTCGACGTGAACGGCGTCGAGGTGGTGATGCGCCGGTCGCGCTCGCTCGCGCTGCTGTGCGACCTCGCGCTCGCGCGGTTCGATCCGGGCTTCCTGTTCACCACCAGCATCACCGTGACCGTGCCGAGGCAGGGCTGATGCGCGCGCCACGTGCGGCCGCGGTCGCGTTCTTGCTCGGCTTCGCGATGATGGCGCTCGAGCTGACCGCGGTGCGCCTGCTCGCGCCGTACTTCGGCGACAGCGCCTACGTGTGGACCAACGTGATCGGGGTGATGCTCGTCGCGCTGGCCGCGGGCGCGTGGCTGGGCGGCGCGACGGCGGGGCGTCCGGACGCGCAGCGCTGGCTCGGCATCGCGCTGCTCTGCGCGGCGGTGCTCGCGGCGCTCGCACCATGGTGCGCGCGGCCGCTCGGCGGCTGGCTCGTACCGCAGGACCTGCCGCTCGAGGCGGCGACCGCGGCGCTCGTGCGCGGCTCCCTGTTCGCGACGCTGGTCTTGTTCGCCCCGCCGGTGCTGCTGCTCGGGTGCGCCGGCCCGATGCTGGTCGCCGCGCTCGCGGCGCAGGGCGTGCGCGTCGGCCGGGCGAGTGGATTGATCAGCGCGTGCTCGACGCTCGGCAGCCTCGCCGGGACGTTCGCGGCGACGCACGTGCTCGTGCCGGAGCTCGGCAGCCGGGCCTCGGTCTGGCTGTGCGCCGGCGCGGTCGCACTGTGCGCCGGTCTCGTGTGGCGGCGCCGGGCCGCGCTCGCGGTGCTGCTGCCGGCGTTGTGCGCGCTGCTCCCGGCCGGCCCGCTTCGGCCGCCGCCGCCCGATCTGCAGCTGCTTGCAGAGGAGGAGAGCGCGCTGCAGTTCCTCCAGGTCGTGCGGCAGGGGGCGGGCGGCCGGGCGACGACGATGCGGAAGATCAACGAGGGCCTCGATTCGTTCCACTCGCTCGCGCGTGCGGGCAGCGCGTGGACCGGGGCCTACTACGACTGGCACGCGCTCGCGCCGATCCTGGCCGCCGACGGTGCGGTGCCCGACGGCGCGGGCCTGCGCGTGCTGTCGCTCGGCTCGGCGGCCGGGACGTTCGCGCGGCTGTTCGCCGATGCGTACCCCGACTGCGTCGTCGATGGCGTCGAGCTCGACCCTGCGGTCGTCGCGCTCGGCGAGCGCTGGTTCGGCGGTCGCGCGGCCCGGGGCACCGACCACGCCGGCCTCGATGCGCGCGTGTTCGTCGCGCGCGCGCGCGCGGCCGCCTACGACGTGGTGCTGGTCGACACGTACATCCGCCAGATCTACGTGCCGGCGCACGTCGCGAGCGCGGAGTTCTTCGCCCTGACCAGGCGCTGCCTGCGCCCCGGCGGGGTGGTGACGGTCAACGCCGGCGGTTGGTCATTCGACGACCCGGTGGTCGGCGCGCTCGCGTCCACGATGGCCGCGGTGTTCGGCGAGGCGTTCGCGTTCCGCGTCCCGTGGAGCAGGAACTTCCTGATCGTCGCGCGGAACGGTGCGCCGCTCGATCCGGCGGTGCTCGGCCGGGCCGACCCGACGCACGGCGAACTCGCGGCTCTCGTCGCGCGTGCGGCCGAGCCTCTGGCGTGGCGCCGCTTCGCGCCGGACGGGTGCGTGCTGCGCGACGACCGGCCGCTGCTCGACGCGCTGCAGCACCGCGCGATGGCGCTGGCGCGGCGCGGCGCCGAGCCGGGGGTGGTGGAGGCGCGCGGGGACCGCGACCCGGACGGCGTCGGGGTCGAGGCGCACGCGCTCCTGCAAGCGGGCCGCCCGGAAGCGGCGCTCGACGCGATCCGCGCCGCGCGCGAGATCACGCCCTACCTGCGGTTGCTCGCGGGCGACGCGCGCTGGGCGCTGCACGACGTCGCCGGGGGGCGGGCCGAGTTCGCCGCGGCGCTCGCCGCCGGGCCCGCACCCGAGTTGCGCGAGCCGCTCGCTGCGCGGCTGCGCGACACCGGCGAGTTCCTGGACGCGCTCGCCCGCGCCGAGCGGATCGGCGCACGCAACGGCTGGCTCGCCGCGGCGGCCGCGCTCGCGGGCGCGGCCGCGGCGCTGGTCGTGTGGCGGCGGATGGCGGCGGCCTGAGCACCCGGGCGCCGCGGTCCTCGAGTGGACCGAGTGTGCCTGCCGCGCCTGGGCAGGTTGCGGGTTGGCCGGATCGCTCGCAGTGCACCCGGGACCATGGCGCGCCCTGCGCGCGGGTCATGGTGGGGTCGAAGGCCGCGCACGGGTTCTTCGTGTCGGGGGCGCGGAGATCGGTTCCGACGAGCGACGTCGAGCTCGCCTCCAGGATGGACGCATGCAGGCGAGCACGCGGCGGCCCCGACGCGGCAAGCGCCGTCCAGCCGAGCTGCCCCCGCAGACGCGCACCGACGGCGGAGCGAGCAAGGCACCGCGGTCGATGCGTGGGACACCGCAGCGGGGCCGCGAACCGGCGCCGGATCACCGCGGCCGCCGCCCGCGAGAGCGCATGGGCCACCACGAGGGGTCGGCGCGCCGGACTCTGCCGCCTCGGGTGAGGGCGCAGTGCGTGCCGAGGCCCAGGCGTCGGAAGAATCCGCAGCGACGGGGGCGGTGCGCCGCGCCCGAGCAGACGCCGTCGGAGCACCCGACCGGCTGCGGTCCTCGCGCTGACGGTCGTCACACGGCGCTCCTGCGAGCCGCCCGTGGTGTGCGCCGCCGGATTGCCCGGCGGCAGCCGGCATCGCCCCTCCCTCTTCCCTTACCGGGCGGACCCCGCGGGCGTGTTCGCGCGGCGCTGCGTCCCTCGGTCCGTACACGACGACGGGACCGGGCGATGCCCGGTCCCGTCGCCAGGGCGGGTAGACCCCGCCGCCCTACCAGAGCATCACAGGATGTCGAGGATCCCGGTCTGCTGGTTGGTCAGGGTCTCGACCGCCGCGCGGTAGTTGATGTCGACCGCGATCTTGGAGTTCCACGGCAGGTCCTCCTTGTCGGCGATCCCGCCCAGCGCGACCGCGGCGAACGCGCGCGACAGCTCGGTGATCGACTGGTCGAACAGCATCTTCTTCAGCGGGTCGATGCTGCGCCGGTCGCCGATGTAGCCGAGCGCCGAAGCGATCGCGCTCAGCTTCGCGACGTTCTTGTCCGGCGCGGCCAGCAGGTCGGTGAGATCCTGCGCGACATCCCGGTCGCCCATCTTGCCGAGGGCGATCGCCGTGTACTTGAGCAGCTCGGGACGGCGGATCGAGTCCTTGACGATGTTGCGGATGAGCTCCTTCGAGCCGGTGTCATTCATCAGCGCGAGGCCGAGCGAGAGGTAGCCGGCGAAGTCGTCACGCTTCTTGTACTTCTCGAGCAGCTTGCGCAGGTCGTCGGCCGCTTCGGTGTACTTGCACAGGCCGAGCGCGATCGCGCACGCCGACTGGACCTCTTCGTTCTTGTCGTTGTTGAGCAGGTTCTGGAGCTCCCGACCGATCGTCGCGTCGGTCGTCGCGCCCTTGCCTGCCGCCTTCATCGTGTTGTGGGCCAGCACGCCCAGCGAGATCGCCGCCCAGGACTTCTCCTGGTCGCTGCCCTTGTTGAGCTGCTTGAGCAGCGCGTTGCGGTTGTCGTTGCCGCCGATCATGCCGAGCGCCATGGTCGCGAAGTAGCGCGCCTGCTGGTCACGGCCCTTGCCCGAGTACTCCTCGAGCAGCTTGCAGTACTTCTGGTCTTCCTTGCCGGTCGTGCAGAGCTGGCCGAGGGCGAGCGCCGCGGACTGGTAGATGTTGTTATTGCGCTTGCCGAACTTCTCCTCGAGCTCGCCGGCGAAGCGGTCCTTGTAGGTGCCCTTGACATCGCCGCCGCGGCCGAGGATGGACGCGATGGCGGACGGCACGTGCGCCTGGATCTGCTGCTCGCCCTGGCCCTCTTGCTTCTGGTAGTAGGTCCACAGGGTGTCCAGCATCTCGTCGCGCAGCTTCTGCTCCTTCTCGCCGGCCTCGGGGTTGGTGCGGATCAGGCGGATGCCGTTGATCACGCCGATCTTGAGGTTGCGGTCCCTGGTCGCGCCGAGCACCTCCTTGAGCGCGTCGAACGCCGAGCGCTTGAGGTCGGTGTTGCTCGACGCCCAGGCGACCAGGCCGATGCCGTAGGCGGCGAACGTCCGGGTGCGCACGTCGACTTCGCCGCGGTCGACGAGGGAGCGGCCCTGCTGGGTGTCCTTGACCAGGTGGATCAGGGTCGGCAGCGCGTCCGGGAGCTGCGAGATGCCCATCGCCAGGGCGGCGGTCTCACGGATCTCCTGGTCGCGCTCCTTCAGGCGCTGCTCGAACAGCGGCAGCACTTTGAAGTTCGGGTGGTCCTCGCCGATCTTCGCCATCGCGACGATGCACGACGACGTGATGTCGCGATCGGTCGTCGACTCGAGCGCCTGCTTCAGAGCGGGCAGGATCTGGTTGAGGATGTCGGTCTTCGTCGGCTTCAGCGTGTCCACCGCGTCCTCACGGCGCGCTCCACCGAGGTAGAAGTCGTCCGTCCCGGTCGTGACGCCGCCGGCGTGGATCGCGTCCTTCAGGCGGATGAACGGATCCTTGTTGAACTCCCACCAGAACGCCCACCGGGTCAGGTCGTCGCCGACCTGAGCGCCGCGCGGGCCGGTCGCCGCTGCGCCGGGGCCGCTCGAGGGGGCCGGGCCGCCGGTCGAGGGGCCCGACGGACCGGGAGTGCTGGGGCCAGCGGGTCCGGGCGTGTTCGGGGCCGAGGGGCCGGGCGTGTTGGGACCGGAGGAACCAGGGCCGCTTCCGCGGCCGCCACCCGGGTTCGGCGGCACCACGTCGCCCGGGCCACGGTACTGACCACCGTGAGCGTAGAGGTCGGGCGCCGTCGCCAGCGAAGCGGCGAGGGCGAGGCCCGAGAGCAGCAACTTCTTCATCGTTTCTCCTGCGTGAGGTGGGATCGGTTCGTGATGGCGAGCTGGTCGGTGATCGCCGAACGCAAAGAGCGCGCCACCGGTCGCTCCACGCGCACGCGGGACGCGCGCCGATGAGCCGGAGGCACAGCGCGGCGGATTGTAGCAGCGCGTTTGCCGCGGCGTAGAGCCGTCCGCGGCTCCTCGACGATCGCTCGACTCGAGCGATGGCGGGTCGCGCGTCGCGCATCCGAGCCGGGCGACTGATTCGCTCGTTACGCGCGCGAAACAGGAAGCGCGAGTGACCGGACGATCTTCCGCTGCAGCGCCGGCCATGCTGCGACCGACGCGTGGTGGGCGCCGAAGTCGGCGGGCGTGCAGGGGAACACCGGACGACCGTCCCAGCGCGTGAACGCGCCGCCGGCTTCCTCGACCACGAGGGCGCCCGCCGCGATGTCCCAAACCCGACCCTGCTGCTGCACGTTGGCGTCGAGGCGCCCGCGCGCCACGTCGCAGAGCTGGACGACCGTGCTGCCGAACACGCGGACGCGCGCGCCGGAAGCGAGCAGGCGCGAGAGGAACGGGACGCGGCACAGGCCGCGGAACCACTGCACGCCGACGATGCTGCCCGCATCGAGCCGCGTGCGCGGCGGCATCGCCACGCGGATGCGGCCGATCCTCGTCCCCTGCCTGCGCGCGGCGACGACGGTGACGTCCTCGGGCGAGAGGTAGATCGCGCCGGCGACCGGCAGGCCGTCGCGCAGGCAGGCGACCGACACACCCCACGGCGAGAGCCCTGCGGCGAAGTTCGCCGTGCCGTCGATCGGGTCGACGATCCACACGTGCGCGCGGCCCGGCTCGTGGGTTCCGGTCTCCTCGCCGACGAACCCGTGCCCCGGCCAGCGCCGCAGGATGCGAGCGCGCAGCAGCTCCTCGCCCGCGACGTCGAGGTCGGTCACCGGGTCGCCGACCGCCTTCGCGCGCGCGCCGAGCGAGCGCCGACGCGCGCGCTCGGCCGCGAGCCAGCGGCCGACCTCGGTGGCGGAGCGCGCCGCGAAGCGCGCCAGCCGCTGCACGGACTCCGCGCTCGCACCGGACACCGGCGCGAACCATACGGAACGGCGCGGCAGGGTCACGCGTGCACCGGCCGGCGGCGCAGCCCGCCCCGCGGTGGGATTGCGCTTCGAGCCCGAGCGCGCGCGATGATACGCTCGGCGCTCCGCGCCCGTCCGCGGGCCTCGCTGCATGCCAAGACCGTCCGCTGTCCGCTCCGTCGTCGCGCTCGCCCTCTTCGCGACGGCCTGCACGAGCCCGCAGCGCGCTCGCCTCGACGCGCACGGCGTCGGCCTCGCCGGGGAGGCGCGCGAGCGCGGCGCGTTCCCCGTGGATGCGTCCGCCGCCGCGGCCGGCGCCGCCGTCGACCACGTGCTGGAGGCGAGCCTGCGCCGCGAACTCGAGGAGCGGCGGGCGGCGGGCGGCGACGCGGCGATCGAGGTGCTCGAACCCGGCGCCACGATCGAGTCGCGGCTGCGGTTCGTGCTCGGTCGGCTGCTGCTCGGTCGGCGCGACGAGGCGGCCGCCGCGCTGACCGCGCTGACCACCGACGCGCCGGGGTGCGCGCTCGCCTGGTTCCTCCTCGGGCAGATCCGCGCCGAGCAGGGGGACGCACGCACCGCCGTCGACCTCATGCGCCGCGCGCGCAGTCTGGCGCGCGAGCAGCGCCGGCCGGAGCACCCGTCGCTCAACTTCGCCCTCGGCCGCACCCTGCTCGCCACGGACGAGTCCGACGAAGGCCTGCGCCTGCTGCGCGAGGAGCTCGCGAGCGGCACGCACCGCGTGCGGGCCGCGGAAGTGATCGCGTTCGTGCAGGCGGACCAGGGCGACTTCGAGGCGGCGACCGCGGCGCTCGACGCGGTGCTCGACGACGTCCCGGACGAGCCAACGCTCGTCATCGCCAAGGCCGAACTGCTCGCCGACCAGTTGCGCGCCGACGAGGCACTCGCGCTGCTCGGCCGGCGGGGCCAGCGCGTACCGCCCGTGCGCCTCGCCACGTGCCGCGCGTCGATCCTGCGCCAGCGCGGCGACGCGGCCGGCGCGGCCGCGGTGCTCGCCGAACTGCTGGAGAAGCACGGCGGCGAACCCGCGGTGGAAGTCGCGCGTGCACGCATCGAGGAGCTGCAGGCCGAGATCGACGCCGAACGCGCGCGCGGCCGTCCGCGCGCGCGGCCGCGCCAACTGCTCGGTCGCCTGCGTTTCGCGCCGCAGC
>Ga0079224_100012453_pt1 | contig 11774 bp, 12 predicted proteins | sample Stecom2015_FD_80414 | JGI IMG/M metagenome (GOLD analysis project Ga0079224, IMG submission 80414) | Agricultural soil microbial communities from Utah to study Nitrogen management - Steer compost 2015 | ecosystem: Environmental > Terrestrial > Soil > Agricultural land | place: USA: Utah...
ACCATCGCGAGCGCAACCAGGATGGCGAAGATGACGTATTGGTGGCGCAGGGAGGCCTGCGGCTCCACCCGGGGCAACGTCTCGATCGCAGCGGTGCTCATGATGTCAGGCTCTTCCGAAGAGTCCGGTGGGTCTCGTCAGGAGGACGAGGACCATGACGACGAAAATGACCGTGCTGGAGGCCTCCGGATAGAAAACCTTGGTGAGCCCCTCGACCACCCCGAGCACGAAGCCGGTAACGACGGCGCCGAGGATCGACCCCATCCCCCCGATCACGACGACCGCGAAGACGACGATGATGATGTTGATGCCCATCAAGGGGCTGACCTGATAGATCGGCGCCGCAAGCACGCCGCCGAAGGCGGCGAGCGCCACCCCGAAGCCGTAGGTCAGGGACACCATCAGAGGGACGTTGATGCCGAAGGCCTGCACCAGTGCCGGGTTTTCGGTCGCGGCACGGAGATAGGAGCCGAGACGGGTTCGCTCGATCATGAACCAGGTGCCGAAGCAGACGACGAGCGATGCGACGATCACCCAGGCGCGGTAGTTGGGCAGGAACATGAAGCCGAGGTTCTGGACGCCCGCCAACTCCGGAGGAATTCCGTAGGGCTGACCGGAACTGCCGAAGAACTCGCGGAACGTGCCCTCGATCACGAGGGCGATGCCGAACGTCAGCAGAAGGCCGTACACATGGTCCAGCTTGTAGAGGTGCCTGAGGAACACCCGCTCGAGCACGATGCCGAAAGCGCCGACGATGAGCGGCGCCAGCAAGAGCGACCACCAATAGCCGATACCGAGATAGTTGAGCAGCAGCAGGGCCGTGAAGGCACCCAGCATATATTGGGCGCCGTGCACGAAATTGATGATGTGCAACATGCCGAAGATCACGGCTAGGCCAAGGCTCAGCAGCGCGTAGAAGGAGCCGTTGATCACGCCGATCAGCAGCTGCCCGAAAAAGGCGGGGGCACTGATCCCCAATAGATCGAACATGGGACGGTCGCCCCCGTGGCTTCAGATACGGATTCTCAGTTCTTGACGAGCGGGCATTCGCCCTCCTCCAGCGGCCGGAATGCCTTTTCCGGCGGGACCGTCGCGATCAGCTTGTAATAGTCGTACGGTCCTTGGGACTCCGACGGCGCCTTCACCTCGAACAGGTACATGTCGTGCATGTGCCGTCCGTCGACGCGGATGTGCCCCTTGCCGAAAAGCGGGTCATCGGTTTCCAGCTCCTTCATTTTGGCCACCACGGCGTCGCCTGGACCGTCACTGCCCAAGGCTTCCACAGCCTTCAGGTAATGGGTGATCATTGCGTAGTAGCCGGCCTGGATGCTGTTCGGCACGCGCCCGTCCATCTTCTTCTTGTAGCGTTCGGTGAAGGCGCGGGACTTGTCGTCCTGATCCCAATAGAAGGCTTCGGTCAACTGCAGCCCCTGCGACACGTCGAGACCGAGGCTATGGATGTCCATGACGAAGACCAGCAGGCCGGCGAGCTTCTGCCCACCCTGCACGAGGCCGAACTCGGAGGCCGCCTTGATGGCGTTCACGGTGTCGCCGCCCGCGTTGGCGAGCCCGACGATCTTCGCTCCCGATGACTGCGCCTGCAGCACGAAGCTGGAGAAGTCGGAGCTGCTCAGCGGGTGCCGCACCGAGCCGAGCACCTCTCCGCCCGCGGCCTCCACCACCGCGGTCACGTCACGCTCCAGTGCATATCCGAATGCGTAATCGGCGGTCAGAAAGAACCAGCTGTCGCCCCCCGCCTCCACCACCGCCGATCCGGTGACATTGGCGAGCGATGCGGTGTCATAGGTCCAGTGCACGGTGTTCGCGTTGCAGGCCTTCCCGGTGATGTCGGACGAAGCCGCATCCGAGATCAGAAACACCTTGTTCTTCTCTCCGGCGAGCTGCTGGACCGCGAGCGTCACCGAGGATGCGGACGCCCCCGCTATGACGTCCACCCCTTCCACGTCGAACCATCGCCCGCCGACCGACAGGCCGATGTCGGGCTTGTTCTGGGTATCGGCGGTCAGAAGCTCGATCCGCTTTCCCAGGACCTCGCCCCCGAAATCCTCGATTGCCAGCTCGGTGGCAGCGACATTTCCGGGACCTGTGTTGTCCGCATACAAACTGGACATATCCGTCAGGACGCCGATTCTCACGACATCTCCGGTGATCTCCGCGTACGCCGGAGCACCGATGAGAGCGAGGGCCACGACCGGCCCCGCAAGAAGCTTCATCTCCATGTCCGCGTCCTCCCTGTGCATCCCCGCCTTCATTGGGCGGTGGTTATGCGTTGGTCGACGCGCGTCGGCAGTCACCGACGCGCATCCTGATCGTGCTCATCCCTTTACGAGCGGGCACTCTCCTTCTTCCATCGGGCGGAAGGCCTCATCGCCGGGGATGGTGCGAATCAGCTTGTAGTAATCCCACGGCCCCTCCGATTCCGAGGGCGCCTTGACTTCGAACAGATACATGTCGTGCATCTTACGGCCGTCCTGACGAATGAGCCCCTTGCCGAAGAGCGGATCGTCGGTTTCCAGCTCCTTCATCTTGGCCACGACCGCATCACCGGGCTGATCCGAGCCCAGTGCTTCGACCGCTTTCAGATAATGCATGATGCTCGCATAGTGTCCGGCCTGAACGCTGGTGGGCATCTTTCCCTGGTGCCGCTCGGCGAAGCGCTTCGACCACTCCCGCGTCTCGTCGTTCTGGTCCCAGTAAAATGCTTCCGTCAGCTGCAGACCCTGTGCGACGTCGAGCCCCATGCTGTGCACGTCGGAGATGAAAACGAGCAGTCCGGCCATTTTCTGCCCCGCCTGGACGAGGCCGAACTCGGACGCCGCCTTGATCGAGTTCACCGTGTCGCCGCCGGCATTGGCGAGCCCGACGATCTTGGCCCCGGACGCCTGCGCCTGCAGTATGAAAGACGAGAAGTCCGACGTGTTCAGCGGGTGCCGGACGGACCCGAGAACCTCGCCGCCGGCTTCCTTCACCACTTCCGTCACGTCGCGCTCGAGCGCGTAGCCGAAAGCGTAGTCCGCTGTCAGGAAATACCAGGTGTCGCCGCCGGCCTTCACCACCGCCGACCCGGTGCCGTTGGCGAGCGCCGCGGTATCGTAGACCCAGTGAACGGTATTCGCGTTGCACAATTTGCCCGTGATGTCGGACGAGGCCGCGTCCGATACCAGGTACACGATGTTCTTATCGGCGGCGAGATTCTGGACCGCCAGCGTCACTGCCGAGGAAGAAGCGCCCGAGATGACGTCGACCCCCTCCACGTCCACCCAGCGGCCGGCGACCGATAGGCCGACGTCGGGTTTGTTCTGCGTGTCGGCCGAAACCAGTTCGATCGGGTTCCCGGCGACGGTGCCCCCGAAGTCCTCGATTGCCATCTGCGCGGCGACGACCGCTCCGGCGCCGTTGATGTCGGAATAGAGGCTGGACATGTCGGTCAGGACGCCGATCTTGACCACATCGCCCGATATTTCCGCCGCCGCCGGCATGGCGCCGAGCGAAACCGCCAAAGCAACCCCCAACGTTATTCTGCGCTTCATTCCGTTTCTCTCCCTCGTCTGCTGCATGCGGGCGGCTATCCCGTTCACACCCCGAGATGTTCGTGCAGTTCCGCCCTCCGCCCCTCTAGCTCTTCGACCGGAATCGTATCGACGATCCGGCCATGCTCCATCACGCAGAACCTGTCTGCGACTCTCTCCGCGAAGCGGAAGTTCTGCTCGACGAGCAGGATCGTGTAGCCCTTGCTCTTGAGGGCGCGGATCGAGGCGCCGATCTGCTGGATCAGCACGGGTGCCAGACCTTCGGTCGGCTCGTCGAGCAGGAGCAGCTTCGTGCCGGTCCGCAAGATCCGGCCGATCGCCAGCATCTGCTGCTCGCCGCCGGAGAGTTTGGTGCCCTGACTTCGTGCCCGCTCACGCAGGTTGGGGAAGAGCTCGTAGATCTCGTCGAGGTCCATACCGCCCGGATGAATCACCGGCGGCAGAAGCATATTCTCGCTCACGGTCAGGCTGGCGAAGATGCCCCGCTCCTCCGGGCAGAAGGAGATACCCAGGCGGGCAATGCGATGCGACGAGAGTCGGATCGTCTCGTTTCCGGCGTAGACGATCGAACCGGTCCGTTGCGGGATCATCCCCATGATGGACTTGAGGGTCGTGGTTTTGCCGGCGCCGTTCCGCCCGACGAGACAGAGCAGCTCCCCCTCCTGAACTTCGAAGTTCACGCCGTGGAGAATGTGCGATTCACCGTAGTAGGCATGAAGGTCGGAGACGCGGAGCAGTGCCGTCGGAGTGTCAGTCATGTTCAGCTCCGAGATAGGCCTGGATCACCTCGGGGTTTTCCGACACCTCCTTGTAGCTGCCTTCCGCGAGCACCTGTCCGCGCGCCAGGACCGTGATGGTTTGCGCGAGATTGGCGACCACCGACAGATTGTGCTCGACCATCAGAACCGTCCGGTTTCGTGCCGCCTGAAGAATCAGCTCGGAGATGCGATCGATGTCCGCGTGGGCCATGCCCGCCATCGGCTCGTCGAGCAGCATCATGTCCGGGCTCAAGGCCAAGGTCGTGGCGATCTCCAACGCGCGCTTGCGTCCGTACGGCAGCTCACTCGCCTGCCGGTCCCATTCGTCGGCAAGCCCGACCGCCTCGAGCAACGCCATCGCGCGATCGTTAAGCTGGTCGAGAGTTCGCTCGGAGCGCCAGAAGTGGAAGGAGGTGCCGAGCTCCCGCTGCAAGGCTACCCGCACGTTCTCGAGAAGCGTCAATCCGCCGAACACCGCCGAAATCTGGAACGACCGGACCAGGCCGAGCCTCGCGATATCCGCCGGCCTCATCCCCGTGATGTCGCGTCCATCGTAGTGGACCTTGCCGGCAGTCGGCTCGATGAAGTTGGAAAGCAAATTGAAACATGTGGTCTTCCCGGCCCCGTTAGGGCCGATCAGGGCGTGAATCGTGCCCCTTCTGACCGAAAGATTGACATCGCGGACGGCCACGAACCCCTTGAAGTCCTTGGTCAGCCCTTCTGCCTTCAGAATGATGTCGTCGCCCGAGGCGACCATGCTTTCCGTCCCTGCCCTTGAAGCCACTTCTTTTGGTGGCGCCTTCTTCTGTCGATCTGGCCGACGTTTACATCGAGCTTAAGCGAGGTTTGGGAGCCTGGCAAACGCCGAGTTCGAGCAATCGGCGAGAGCCGGCGGAAGATGCTCGATCGGAACTAGCGCCCTCGCTGCCGTGTTTAAAGACGCGAATTGCGCCTGTCGGATCAGGAAGGGGAAGTCGATGCCAGGCAGAAAGAAGGGATCTCGGGGAGTGGCTGCGGCGCTGGCGAGCGTATGCCTGAGCGCGGCCACCGCACAGGCGCTCCCGGCGCCGGAGGCTCACCCTCGAGGAATGCCTGAGGGCCGAGCGCCCATCGTCGTGTTCTTCGAACCTGGAAGCAGCGAGATTCCGAACTCGGCACAGCCGCTCGCGAACAGGGCGCTGGCCGCAGCGCTGAAAAATGGCGAGTGGCACGTCACCATAGAGCCGTTCGTCGATTCGACTGCGGGAGAGCAGGTCGAGGCAATCGCGGAGGAGCGTGCGCGGAACCTCGTTGCCTTCTTTGCCGCAAACGGCGTTCCTGAATGGCGGGTCGAAGCTGGACCGGTCCGGGGCACGCGGAGCGAAGATCCGGTCATCGGGATCGACGCCAATAGAGTCGAGATCAGCTTCCAGTTCGACAACTCCGCCGCCATCGCCCAGAGGTAGGCGAGACTTCGCCTTCCTCCGGGTCGCAGGCGAGCCTCTTTAGCGGGCCGGATCGGTCGTGATCACACCGCAGGCGATCCGGTCGCCCGCATTACCCGCTGGATCGCTCGTGTAATCGTCCGCGCCTGAGTGTACGAGGATTGCCGACCCATCGTCGTCGATGAGGTTTCCATCCTCGTCCGGGTCGAGCGAAAGCTGCGGATTCAGCACCTCGATCTGCAGATCCCCCGATGCCGGGACGTGAATGTTGGGCATGTCGCCTGCATGCATTCCGTCAGGGTTCATCAGGCCGTGCGATGCATCCGTCGGATTGAAGTGGCCACCCGCGGATTTGAAGGGGGGCTCGCACTCTCCCGTCTCGTGGACATGAAATCCGTGAACGCCTTCGGGCAGTCCGCGCAAGGTCGCTACGAGGAGTACGCCGTGCGGGGTCTGGCTGAGGCTGACGGCCCCATGATCCTCCCCGTTCAACCCCTGAAGCTGTGCTGCGGCGGTCGCCGGTTCCTGCGCCGAGGCAGCCGACATGAGAAGGCCGGCAGCCGCAAAGCAGACCGACGCGATCGATGAACGCATGAAGGACTCCTGTAATGAGAGCTGACATGCGGTCAACCGAGCGGCGCGGCGGATGTTCCGCCTCCCTCGTTTGGGCCTCAGACGGGCAGCGGCGGCTCTATCCCGTCCGGCAGTGGAACCTGAGCCACGTTCAGCGTCATCGCCACCATCACGTAGTAGCCGCAGAGACCGATAATCTCGGCTACTCCCCGCTCGCCGAAAGCCCGGACAGCCCTTTCATAGGTCTGATCCGAGACACCGTGCGTCTCGTGCAGCTCGGTACAGAACGTATAGAGCGCCTCCTGCTCCTCGGTCTCGAACTCCGGACGGCGGCGATGGGCGATCGCGTCGATGATCGAATCGGGAAGTCCGCCTTCGCGCGCCAGGCGGGCATGGGCATACCACTCGTACTGAGCCGTCCAGGCGCGTGCCGTGATGATGATCGCCATCTCCGACAGCGCCGGCGGAAGCGATGTCTCGTATCGCAGGAACGCGCCGAGACGCTGTGCCCGGTCCGCAAGCTTCGGACTGCGAAGCAGGGCATTGAACGGTCCGCGCACACCTCCCCGCGGCCCGCCGGCTATTTCCTCGAAGACCTGGCGCTGCTCCTCCGTCAGATCCTCTGGGGCAAGCGGGGGGAAGCGTTTCATGGGCGTGTCTCCGTCATTCCGGTTGTCGTCGCCTGCCCCTCGATCGGGCAGTACATCTCGCTCGAAGTGAGGTTCGGTCAGGAAGATCGGGGAACGGGCGAGGTCGATGAAGCTCTGTTCGTCGGCCATCAGATCGGCCCCGGCCGCACGTCCGGCGCTCGATCCCGTAGCGGTCAGGAAAGAATCGAGATCGGGCCAGTAGACTTCGGCTACACCGTCGTAAGGCTCCGGCCCGCCGCGGCTCGCGGCCACCGCGTCGGCGAGAGGCCCCTCGAGGGCCCGAAGCTGAACATAGCGGATCGCGCCAAGCGCCTGCATGCGTTCGGCGACGCGCGGGCCGTGATCTTCACGCCAATAGCGCTGGAACTCGCTGCGCGAGAGATGCGGCTGCCGTCTGAGGCAGAAGATCAGTTTCAGCATCGCACCCTACCGGTTGCCGGGACCTGGCGTCATTCGGTCTCGACGATTCGATCCAGCTCCGCCATGTGAGGGCGAACGGCGGAGCGATCGGCTTCCGAGACTTCGAACATCTTCATCTGACTGGCCATCGCCTCCAACTGGCTGAGCGCCATCTGCTTCTGGTCGGCCGGCATGTCGGAGCTTTCGACCTGCTGGCGCGCCTCGGCGAGCTGCTGCGCCACGTTCTCGTCCATCCGCCCGCCACCCTGGGAATCCTCGGCCGCCATGACCGCGTAGGCCATCATGATTCGATTGGCAGAGTCGATCCACTCCTCCGGCCCGGCGAACCCGTGCCCACGCACGAGCGTGGCGAACTCCTCGTACGCGCCCGCAGCCTTCATTTCCTCCAGCACACCGGCGAAGACTTCGTTACGCGGTCCGGCCGCCGCCCTGTCGCGCTTGTCGAGCTCGTACTTCTGCGCGAGCTGCTTCGCCTCCGGGTAGGAGGAGATGAACCCCTTCACGTCCGCGGCGGTTAAGGCGTCCTCCTGTGCGAAAGTGGGATGAAGGACGCCGAGGGCCATAAACACACCCAAGAGGATCGACGCCAAACTGCGGATCGGTGCCAAGTTCGATCTCCAGAATCACGAAAAGAGGCATCTTGCCGGTGGCCGCCACGGCCGGACGGGCTACCATCCAGAATCGGGTGTGCCCGGCAGCCACTTTAGGCGATAGCATCGGCGGAGGACAGGCCTCCGGGCCGGGCCATATGGCGTGGAATGAGGATGATCGGCTCGCCCTCCGAACTGCGCGTGCTCGGCGTCGAGGAGATGTACGCGTGCGACCGTGCCGCCATCGACGGCGGCATCTCCGGCGATCGGCTCATGGAGGCCGCTGGTGCGGCCGTCGTGCGCGAGATCCGCAAGCGGTGGACCGCCCGCGGAGTCCTGATCCTCTGCGGCCCCGGCAACAATGGCGGTGACGGCTTTGTCGTGGCACGGAAGCTCTCGGAAGCCGGCTGGCCGGTGCGGGTCGCGCTATTGGGCACCCCCGAGAAGCTTCGGGGCGACGCCGCCCTGAACGCGCGACGCTGGGAAGGGCCGATCCGGCCGCTCGAGGAGGCGGAGCCCGAGAGCGCAGATCTGGTCGTGGACGCCCTTTTCGGTGCCGGACTGGCGCGGCCGGTCGAGGGGCCGGCCGCAGCGATCCTGCGCGAAATTGGCGATCGAGGCATTCCCAGCATCGCCGTCGACGTGCCGAGCGGCGTCCACGGCGACACCGGCGCAGTCCTGGGCACGGCGATAGCCGCCCGTCTCACCGTCACCTTCTTCCGCCTCAAACCGGGTCACCTTCTGCTTCCCGGCCGCGATCTCTGCGGCGAGACGGTGGTGGCGGATATCGGGATCCCGCCGGAGGTGCTGAACCGGCTGACGGCCCCACCGCTTTATGAGAATGCCCCGCCCCTCTGGGTGCCGCGGTTTCCGTGGCCTCGGCGGGAGGCTCATAAGTACAGCCGGGGCCATGTGTTGATCGCCGGCGGCGAGGAGACGACCGGGGCCGCCCGGCTAGCGGCCAGGGGCGCGATGCGCATGGGCGCCGGGCTAGTGACCATCGCGAGCCCGCCCGCTGCACGCTCCGTCTACGCGACCTCCATGCCGGGTGCGTTGATCAGAGAGGATTCTTCCCCCGAAGTCTTCCGGGACCTCCTGTCCGACCGGCGAAAGAACGCGATCCTCCTGGGACCGGGCGGTGGCGTCGGCGAGCCGCTGCGGCGGCGCGTCCTGGCTGCCCTGGAAACCAGCCGGGCCGTCGTACTCGACGCCGACGCCATCACCGCGTTCCAGGGTGATGCCGATAGGCTGATCCGCGCCATCCACGCCGACTGCGTCCTCACTCCGCACGAGGGGGAGTTTGCGAGGCTGTTCGAAACAACGGGCGCGCGTCTGGCCGATGCTCGCCGTGCCGCCGCAAAAAGCGGGGCCGTCGTGCTGTTGAAGGGGCCGGACACGATCATTGCGGCCCCGGATGGGAGAGCGGTGATCAACACGAACGCACCACCCGAGCTCGCCACCGCAGGCTCCGGCGACGTGTTGGCCGGGATGTGCGTGGCATTGCTGGCGCAGGGAGCAAACGCCTTCGATGCGGCCTGTGCCGCCGCCTGGCTGCACGGAGCCGCAGCCGCCGCATTCGGCCCCGGCCTCATCGCCGAAGACATCCCCGAGATGCTTCCGACGGTGCTCCGGAACCTGGAAGCCGACGCGTGATGGAATCGTCACAATGGCGGGCTAGACTCGCTGCCGAACTCCGCAATACGAAGCGCCGAGTCACCGGCTGGAAGTGGCTTGTCACAACCCTCGTACGTTAGGAACAATCATCAGGTCATGAGCGACAAGTCCGAACAGACAACTTTGCTGGATCGCACGTGGAACTCGTTGCGTCAGGCCCTTCGGGACATCGGCAGCTCGCGCCGGAGCCTCGATGCGATCGACCCTCGCCCTGACCTGCCCGACAACGACGCGGAGATCCTGCGCGAGCAGATGCGTGCCTGTCTCGAAGGCCGCGGTGGGGAAGTGACCGCCCGTGCGCGCGCCGCTGCGTTGGGGCGCGCCTATCTCTCGCTGAACACCGTCGGACGCCGCCGATACCTGCACATCCTCGCCGACGAGTTCAGCATCGACCACGCGGCAGTCGCGGCTGCGGTCGAAGAATTCCGATCCGCCGAGACGGAGGAAGAACGATATCGCTGCGAGGAGGCGCTTCGCCGCGTGCTCGAACCGCCGCGAATGGCTTTGCTGACCCAGTTCAACGCCCTACAGGAGGGCGTGAAGTTCCTCGTCGACATGCGCGGCGAATTGATGACGCTCGTCCGTGAAGACCCGGACCTCCGCGGCCTCGAGGCGGATCTCAAGCGGTTGCTCGCCTCCTGGTTCGACGTGGGCTTCCTCGATCTCCGGCGGATCACATGGCACGCGCCCGCCTCGCTGCTGGAGAAGCTGATTAACTACGAAGCCGTTCACGAGATTCGAAGCTGGGCGGATCTGAAGAACCGGCTGGATTCGGACCGCCGGTGCTATGCCTTCTTCCATCCGCGCATGCCGGACGAACCGCTCATCTTCGTCGAGGTGGCACTCGTCACCGGGATGGCAGCCGACGTGCACGTCCTGCTCGATGAGCAGTCGCCGGTAGAAGATCCGGCGCTCGCCGACACCGCGATCTTCTATTCGATCTCCAATGCCCAGAAGGGCCTTGCCGGCATCAGCTTCGGGAACTTCCTGATCAAGCGGGTGGTGGACGATCTCTCGGGCGAGTTCAAGAACCTCAGGACGTTCGCCACGCTCTCTCCGATCCCAGGCTTTTGCCGGTGGCTCCACGCCCGCATCGAGGCGGAGGGCGACGACCTCCTGACGGAGGCAGAGATCCGCAGTCTCGAAGCGAGTGGCATACCGGAAGGCGACGGTCCTCTGCTGGCACGGGCTCTAGCCGTCGAAGGCTGGCACCGGGACGAGGCGCTCGCCGGTGCACTTAAGGGGCCGATCATGCGCCTCGGCGCCAATTTCCTCCTGCGGGAAAAGGGCCGAGATGGCCGGGCGGCGGACCCCGTCGCACACTTCCACCTCAGCAACGGCGCCCGCATGGAGCGCCTCAACTGGATGGGCGACGCATCCGAAAAGGGCCTGCGCCAGTCCGCCGGCCTCATGATCAACTACCTCTACAAGCTGGACAGCATCGACGCCAATCACGAAACCTATACGGCCGAACGCAAGATCGCGGCGTCTCCGGCCATTCGGTCGCTGGCGAAGGGATAGTTCAGCCTCGCCGCTCCTCCAGCGGGAGTGCGGTTCGGTATTTGACCTGCTTCAATGCGAAGCTCGACTTGATGCTGGCAACACCCGGGACGCGGGTCAGGTGGTCCATCAGGAAGCGCTGAAAAGCCTCCAGATCGGGCACGACCACGCGGAGCATGTAGTCGGCATCCCCCGTCATCAGATAGCACTCCATCACCTCCGGCCTCTGCAGAACCGCCTCCTCGAAGGTTTCGAGGGCCGGCTCGATCTGCCGCTCGAGACTCACCTGCACGAAAACGCTGACCGGCAATCCGACCGCAGCGGGATCGACAAGAGTGACGTGGCCGCGGATCACGCCCCGCTGCTCGAGCTCCCGCACGCGACGCAGGCAAGGTGAAGGCGAAAGCCCGACCTTCGCTGCCAGGTCGACATTGGATATCCGCGCCGTCTCCTGCAGCACGTCGAGAATCCTGAGGTCGATCCCGTCCAATCCAGGATTGGCCATGATCGTTCGCGTCCCCCGCTCAAACGGACCATTTGTTGCGCAAGATGCGCTATCCGACGAACACTTCGCAACCATGCACCGTCGGCTTCGGGATAAGCTTCGCTCTGATCAAGCCGCATCGATGGAGGC
>Ga0079224_100012455_pt1 | contig 11772 bp, 4 predicted proteins | sample Stecom2015_FD_80414 | JGI IMG/M metagenome (GOLD analysis project Ga0079224, IMG submission 80414) | Agricultural soil microbial communities from Utah to study Nitrogen management - Steer compost 2015 | ecosystem: Environmental > Terrestrial > Soil > Agricultural land | place: USA: Utah...
GATGAAGAATTGGTCGCTGAAGGTGAAGTGCTGAAATTTGACGGTTTTCTGAAGGTGTACATCGAATCCACCGACGACGACGATGAGAACACATCGGAAGTCAAGGGCGTCTTGCCTCCGCTGACCAAAGGGCAGCAGCTTGATTTGGAGGAGATGCGGGCAACCGAGCGGTTTTCACGCGCTCCCGCCCGGTACACGGAGGCGAGTCTGGTTAAAAAACTGGAGGAACTGGGGATTGGACGGCCATCCACCTATGCACCCACGATTTCGACGATCCAAAAGCGGGGTTATGTATCCAAGGAAGACCGGGAGGGGAAACCCCGTGATTACCGGGTCTTTACGTACCGTAAGTCGAAGGGGTCGGAGACGACCGCGGGTGTTCAAAAGGAAATCGCAACCGAGATCACCGGCGCCGAGAAAAACAAACTTTTTCCCAGTGATGTAGGAGCGGTAGTCAACGACTTCCTGTTGCAGCATTTTAACGGCATCATGGATTACCATTTTACCGCCCGGGTCGAAAAGGAATTCGATGAGATAGCCCAAGGCATGAAAGAGTGGACCCGGATGCTGGAGGAATTTTACGGTCCGTTCCGCCAGAATGTTGAAAAGACCCTGCAGGAGGCCGACAAAGCTACCGGCGAGCGCGAGCTGGGGGTTGATCCGGTGAGCGGGAAGCGGGTATCGGTTCGCATCGGCCGGTACGGTCCGTTTGTGCAGTTGGGAGACAGCAGTGAAGAGGAAAAGCCCAAATATGCCAGTCTGCGCGGAAACCAGTCCATTGAAACCATTCAGTTGGAAGAGGCGCTGGAATTGTTCAAAATGCCTCGGAAGATCGGATTCTTTGAAGACCAGGAAATGCAGGTGAATATCGGCCGGTTCGGTCCGTATATCCTGCACAATAAAAAGTTTTATTCCATTCCTAAAGGCATTGAGCCGCTGGATGTGACCGAAGAGCAGGCCATCGGAATCATTCAGGAGAAGCGAAAGAAAGACGCTGAAAAGACCATCAAGACCTTCGATGAAAACCCGGATGTGAAGGTGCTTAATGGACGTTGGGGTCCATTTATCGCTTTTGGAAAGCAGAATGTAAAAATTCCCAAGGGCACCGACCCGGCGTCGCTGAGCTATGAAGACTGCGTGAGGCTGGCCGAAGAAGCCAAAGCCAATCCAAAATCGAAATCGCGGCGCAAATCGAAATAATCGAAATAATACATCCGACGCTATTATGCTTAGCCATCTTCCTAAAAACGAAGTCAGAGATATCGCCGTAGCGGTGGTGCTTGAAGAAGCTTCCGCTGAAGCGAAGAGCTGGCGCGTGTTTTTGCTTAACCTGAAGGACGAGGCGATCGAGACGGTCATGATCAGCTCCAAGGGCTACGGGACCAAAGACGGCAAGGAAGTGAAAACCTCGGTCCTGCGTCATGCTTTTCCGCGCATCGAAGCCCGGGAATATGCGCTGGTGGAGTTGATCGACGAGCAGGTGTTCGGTCTGAACAACGAATACTGGCTGAGCTACTATCTGCATGGTACGATCTACGATAAAAAATTTATTTTCCTTCCCGAAAGCATCGTGGAGGAAAATCTGGTACGCGTGCCCTTGGTAAACAAACCGGGCGTAATTATAGGTTAAGATATCTCCTGCCGGGAATAGGGACTTGTATTTTTGTGCTTTTATTGCAAATTTAGGTTGAATTTAAATAAAACACCATGGAGTCCCATCCTGTGCTTTCCCGGCTTTTCTTCGTATTTGCAGGCATAACCGGCCTGCTTCTTATTTCTTGCAAGCAGCAGCCGGCTGAAATTGACCCCGCTTTTGCCAAATACGTGGAGTCCTTTACCTCCGGCACCATTTCAAAGCAAAGTCCCATCCGCATTCGCCTCTCTTCCCGGTTTGCTTTACATACCGGGGGAAATGACCCCTTGCCTGGCTCGCTTTTCCGCTTTAAGCCGGCTATTGCCGGGGAGGCCTATCGAGTCGATGCCCGTACCATTGAGTTCCGCCCCGCTGAAAATCTGAAAGCGGGACGGATGTATACCGCGACTTTCGATCTGTCCAAGGTGGCGGAAGTTCCCAGCCAGCTGAAGGAATTCCAGTTCAGCTTTCAGGTAATAGAACCCACGTTTGAAGTCGTGGAGGAAGGGCTTCGTGTAAGCGGAAACAATTCCCCGGAGTACATGGAATATAGCGGTCATGTGCTGACAGCCGATATCGAGGAGCCGGACCAGGTGGAAAAGCTGCTGACGGCGCGCTACGGCGGAACCGCCACCGAGATCAGATGGCAGCATCACGCCGACGAGAAGCGGTCTTATTTTACCATCGACAGCCTGCTCCGCGACCAGACCGGTAAGGAATTGGCGCTTTCCTGGAACGGGGAACCGATTGGTGATGATCAACGGACCGAACGCCGGGTTGAGGTGCCGGGAAGGGATGTCTTCAAGGTACTTCAAATCCGGGCGGTGAATGAACCGAATCAATACGTCCTGCTGCAGTTTTCCCAGCCGCTTTCCCCGGGTCAGGATCTGGAAGGACTGGTTACGGTGGCCGGTGTTTCGGATCTTGTGTATACTGTAGAAGGGAGCCAGCTGAAGGTGTATGCCCCTGATGTGTACGAGGGAGACTATCAGGTGACAGTCCACGAAGGAGTCCGTAGCAACCGGGACCATCGCTTGAATCAAAACGTTACCGGGACCATCTATTTTGAGAACAGAATGCCTTCGGTCCAAATCCGGGGAAAGGGTGTGATCCTGCCTCAGAGCGGTAAACTGGTACTGCCTTTTGAAGCCGTCAATCTGAAGGCGGTCGATGTAAGCATCATCCGGATCTACGAGAATAACATCCCTCAGTTTCTGCAGCAGAACGACCTGGAAAGCACCTACGGCCTGCGACGGGTTGCCCGGCCCGTGGTACGGAAGACCATCTGGCTCAATACCGATCAGTCGCTTGATCTGAGCCGGAAAAACCGGTTCTCACTGGATATCGATCAACTGGTGAAAACCGAACCCGGAGCCATTTATACGGTTACGATTGGATTCCGGAGATCCTATTCGCTATTTGAATGTCAGGAAGATACAGCCCCAACCGAAGAAACGCCGGTCGGATACATGGAAAATATTGACGAAGACGATGAATTCTGGAGCCGGTACGATCAATATTACCCTTACGGATTCGACTGGAAACAGCGGGATAACCCCTGTCATGATGCCTACTACAATAAAAGCCGCTGGGCAAGCAAAAACGTGATCGCCTCCAATCTGGGGCTAATCGTTAAACGGGGCGCCGGCAACGAAGTGTGGGTTTCGGTAACCGACCTGCTCACGGCCCAACCGGTTGCGGGAGTGGAGTTGGAACTGCTTGATTACCAGCAGCAGGTAATGGAACAGGGAAAAAGCGACGCAGCGGGTATGGCGCGTTTTGAAACCGAGCGGAAACCCTTCCTTCTGATCGCCCGGAAAGGCGAGCAACGCGGTTACCTGAAACTCGATGACGGCAGCAGCCTTCCGTTGAGTCGCTTTGATGTAGGCGGAGGTGAGGTTCAGCAGGGACTGAAAGGTTTTATTTACGGGGAGCGGGGCGTATGGAGGCCGGGGGATTCGGTCTATCTCAGCTTCATCCTGGAAGATAAATCAGGACGGCTTCCGGACGATCATCCGGTAACCTTCGAGGTGATCAATCCGCGGGGCCAGTTATACCTTCGCCAGGTGAAGACCGGCTCGGCCGATGGATTTTATACGTTTCCTTTCGCCACCGGCGCGGATGATCCCACCGGCAATTGGACCGCCCTGGTCAAGGTGGGCGGTGCACAATTCAGCAAGACGCTTAAAATCGAAACGGTCATGCCCAACCGGCTGAAGATTGACCTGGACTTCGGAGGGCGGAAAGCCTTGTCAGGCAATGCAGGCGAGCCCGTGCAGCTGGCGGCCCGCTGGTTGTTCGGCGGGGTGGCCCAAAACCTGAGTGCCACTGTGGATGCCTGGCTCACCCATCCGGGAACCGTATTCGATAAGTACAAAGGCTATACGTTCGACGATCCCGTTTCCGCGTTCAAAGGGGAAATCAAGACTATCTTCAAAGGACAGCTGAACGCCCGCGGTCAAGGCTCGTTCGTTCCGCAGATCGCCACAGGAGACCGCGCTCCCGGGATGCTGAAGGCCAACTTTCTGGTAAAAGTATTTGAACCGGGTGGCAATTTCAGCGTGAGCAATGTTTCCCTGCCTTATCACGCCTATTCCAGCTATGTGGGAATTAAGGTTCCTGAAGGAAGTGGTTTTTCAAATTTTCTGGTCACCGATACCGATCATCCGGTGGAAGTTGTCAACCTGGATGAGCAGGGCAACCCGGTAAAAGGCAGCCGGAAAGTTCAGGTCAGCCTATATAAAGTGCAGTGGCGCTGGTGGTGGGACGAGAGCGGCGATGATTTCAGCAATTTTGCACAGGACAGTTACAATAAATTGCTTCAGGAGCAGGAGGTCACTTTGCAGAACGGACGGGGCCAGTGGAACCTGAACGTGGCCTATCCCGAATGGGGGCGTTACCTGATCCGTGTAAAGGATCTGGAAAGCGGGCACACGACCGGTCAGACGGTCTATATAGACTGGCCGGGATGGAACCAGCGGATGCGGGATGAGAACCCTACCGAAGCAGCAATGCTTTCCTTCACAGCCAACAAAGAGAAATTTCAGGTGGGGGACGAAGTGGTGCTCACCATCCCCAGCGCCGAGGGTGGCCGTTGCCTGGTGAGTATTGAGTCGGGCAGCAAAGTTATCAGAACCTTCTGGACCGGAACGGACGAAGGACAGACCGTTTTCAAATTCAAAGCGGAAAAAGAAATGGCTCCGAACGTGTATGTCAACGTAAGCCTGCTGCAACCGCATGCCCAAACAAAAAATGACCTGCCCATCCGGATGTACGGAGTCATTCCGATCCTGGTGGAGGATTCAGAAACAATCCTTGACCCGGTCATTTCCATGCCCTCGAGCATACGTCCCAAAGAGCCGGCAAGTGTAACCGTTTCCGAATCGCGCGGAAAAGCAATGACCTATACGTTGGCCATCGTGGATGAAGGATTGCTGGATCTGACCCGGTTTCAAACTCCCGACCCGCACGAAGCCTTTTACACGCGCGAAGCCCTGGGTGTGAAGACCTGGGATCTGTTTGATGCGGTGGTTGGCGCCTGGGGAGGCGATCTTGAGCGCATTCTGAGTATCGGTGGCGACGGGGAACTGAACCTGGATGCGGGGGCGGCCCGGGCGAACCGCTTCAAGCCGGTCGTGAAATTCATGGGGCCGTATCGTCTGAAAAAGGGTCAGAAACAAACGCACACGTTCCAACTCGATCCCTACATCGGAGCCGTCCGCGTCATGGTGGTGGGGGCGGACCGGGGCGCCTACGGAAGAGCCGAAAAATCGGTGGCCGTAAAGAAGCCCTTGATGCTCTTGGCTACCTTGCCGAGGATATTGGCGCCGGGAGAAAAACTGCGGATGCCGGTAACTGTTTTTTCGTCTGCCGAAGGAAGCCGGCAGGTCCAACTCAAAGTGTCGACCAATGGGCTGCTCCAACCCGTTTCTGCCGGGCAATCGATGCGCACCGTCCGGTTTGCCGAGGCAGGGGAACAATTGGTTTACGTGGAAATGGAAGTGGGGAATTCCACCGGCATTGCCCGCGTAAACGTGTCCGCAAGCACTGGGGATCAGCAGGCATCATATGAAGTGGAACTAGATGTTAGAAATCCTAATCCCGTTATTACCAATGTCTTGTCACAGGAGATAGCCCCCGGGGAAAGTCAGCGCGTCACGCTCGTACCCATCGGGGAAGAGGGCAGTGGAACCGCGCATTTGGAGCTTTCCTCCATTCCCGCGGTCGAATTGGCGAAAACCCTGGGCTACCTCGTGCGGTATCCACATGGATGCCTGGAGCAGATAACCTCCACGGTTTTCCCCCAACTTGTTGTGGAACAGCTGGGCGACCCGGGTGAACAGGAAAAAGCGGCGATATCCCGGAATGTGAAAGCAGGCATTCAGCGTATCAAAGGCTACCAACGGTCCGATGGAGGACTGGCGTACTGGCCAGGCGCATCCGAATCAGATGAATGGTCCACCAGCTATGCAGGGCATTTTCTGCTGGAAGCGCGCGAAAGAGGATACACGCTGCCCCCGGGTTTCTGGGACCAGTGGATGAAATACCAGCGGAATAGGGCCTTGGCCTGGTCACCTGGTTACTATAACTTCCAGGGAGGCGATCTAATGCAGGCATACCGCCTGTACCTTCTTGCCGCCGCCGGTTCGCCGGAAATGGGGGCGATGAATCGATTGAGGGAATTTGAATACATGAATCCGGTAGCAGGCTGGATGCTTGCCGCCGCCTATCAGCTGGCCGGCCAAACCGAGGCCGCCGCCCAGCTGGCCGCGCGCCTGCCGCTGAAAGCGCCTGCTTACAGCAAACCGGGACCGACCTTCGGAAGCAGCCTTCGGGACAAAGCCATGCTTTTACAGGCACTCGTTACAATGGGTCGGCGCGAACAGGCGCGGGAACTGCTAAACGAGGTGGCCAGGGGGCTTTCCGGAGCTACCTGGTACAGCACGCATACCACCGCCTGGTCATTGATCGCAATCGCCGGGTATTGCGGAAGAAACCCACAGGGAGGCGGAATCCATGCGGATTTCAAATCGGGGAAACAATCGGAAAATGTGCAGACCAGCGCGTATCTGAAAAGCATTCCCCTTCGCCTTTCGGGTAATCAGCAGGAGGCGACCATCCGCAATGAAGGGGAAAACAGCTTATTTGTCCGATGGATCATTAGCGGGCAGCCTGCCCCCGGAGCCGATCCGCTGCCGGCAATAAATACGGAACGATTGAAAATGAATGTTCGCTACACCGGCCTGGCCGGGGAGCCGGTGGATCCGCTGCGCCTGGCCCAGGGTACCGATTTCATTGCCGAAGTTACGCTGACCAATCCCGGTACCTGGGGAGACTACGAAAACCTGGCACTTTCGCAGGTGTTTCCGTCTGGTTGGGAGATTATCAATACCCGCATGTCAGGCGAAGGGAATGTATTGCTTTCCTCGCCGTTCGCCTATCAGGATATCCGGGATGATCGCGTATATACGTATTTTAATCTGGCTGGGAAAGCCTCGGTTACCTACCATGTGATGCTCAACGCAGCGTACCCGGGTAGGTTTTATCAGCCCCCGGTATACTGCGAGGCGATGTACGATGCAGGCGTCAGCGCGCGGACTGCGGGTCGCTGGGTGGAGGTCTACAGCCCAATGGAAGAAAACTAATCGGGAGGGAGAAGAGGAGTGAGGTGATGGCCAGAACGCATTTATTTGCACGCAGCCGGTCCAGTGTGCGTCCCGAATTGCTGCTCAGCGGGATCATCTGCGGTTGTTTCCTGGCGGTCTTCTGGTTCTCCCTGCCGGATCCCCTGTTCCGTACACCCACTTCGTATTTGATTGAAAGCTCGGAAGGAATTCTACTGGGCGCGAGCGTGGCTTCCGACGGACAATGGAGGTTTCCGGCCGGAGATGCGGTGCCGGATAAGTTCGCCGAAGCGATTACGACGTTTGAGGACAAGCGTTTTTTCAGTCATCCGGGCTTTGATCCCCTGGCCCTGGCCCGGGCGATGGTGCAGAACCTGCGGGCAGGAGCCGTGGTAAGCGGCGGCAGTACGCTCAGTATGCAGGTAATCCGGCTGTCCAGGAACAAGCCGCGTACCCTCTGGCAGAAGTGCATCGAGATCCTGCTGGCCATCCGAATGGAATTGAGCTATAGCAAAGCCGGGATCCTTGCGTTGTATGCGCAGAACGCGCCTTTCGGTGGAAATGTGGTGGGGCTGGAGGCGGCATCCTGGCGCTATTTCGGTCGTAGTCCGTCGCAACTGTCCTGGGGCGAGATGACCGCCCTGGCGGTGCTTCCCAACAGCCCCTCGCTGGTTTATCCGGGTAAGAACAGTTCCGCCCTGCTGGATAAACGAAACCGGCTGCTGGAAAAGCTGGAAAAAAAAGGGGTCATTGATCCGCTCACAGCCAAGCTTGCCATGCGTGAGCCCCTGCCGGGCACGCCCCTGGATCTTCCCGAGCGGGCGCCCCATCTGCTGGACCGTTTTCGAAAAGACCATGCGGCTGCCGTGCGGCGTGCGGAAGGGGCTGCCCGGCTGACAACCCGCGCCCGTACGACGCTGGACGCTTCCCTTCAGGAAAAGGTAAACGCCCTTGTCAAGCAGCATCACCGCCGCCTGAAGGCGAACGGCATCCACAATGCCGCCGCCCTGGTCCTGGAGGTGGAAACCGGCAACGCCCTGGCGTATGTGGGCAATGTATTTGAACCCGAAGATCCCGAAGTGGAATCGTATGTGGACGTGATCCCCGCTCCCCGAAGTCCGGGCAGTACGCTCAAGCCGGCGCTTTATGCGGCCATGTTGTCTGAAGGAATGTTGCTGCCGCATACCTTGGTGGCGGATATCCCCACGCGGATCGCGGGATTTACACCGCATAATTTTGACCTCGAATACGCCGGCGCGGTGCCGGCCTCGACCGCCCTTTCCCGTTCACTCAATATTCCCGCAGTAAAAATGCTTCAGAATTACCGCTACGAGCGGTTCCATTCCCTGCTGAGGAAAATGGGAATCACCACCCTCGGCCGGCCGCCGGGGCATTACGGATTGTCGCTCATCCTGGGGGGAGGAGAAGTAACGATGTGGGACCTGGCAGGAGTCTATGCCAGCATGGCGCGGGTACTGAATCATCATTACGATTACAACGGGAAATACAATCCAGCCGATTTTCACGCGCCCCATTACCTGGCCTGGTCCCAAAACCGGGATGCCCGGCTGGAACAGAAAGGCTTGCTGGACGCGGCAGGTATCTGGTTCGCATTCCGGGCCATGGAAGAGGTGGTCCGGCCGGGAGAAGAAATGCTGTGGAAGCAATTTACCTCCACCCAGCAGATCGCCTGGAAAACGGGCACCAGTTTTGGATTCCGGGACGGCTGGGCCATTGGGCTCACCCCGAAATTCGTGGTGGCCGTCTGGGCGGGCAATGCCGACGGGGAGGGCAGGGCAGGACTTACCGGGATTACCGCGGCGGCTCCGATTCTGTTCGATATTTTCCGCCATCTTCCCGAATCATCGTGGTTCCAGGTACCCTATGACAAAATGGCCCGCATTCCGGTATGCCCCCAAAGCGGTTACCGCGCATCGGAACTGTGTTCCCAGGCAGACAGCATGTATGTACCCCGGGCGGGGCTCCGTACGGCGGCATGCCCGTACCATCGGCTCGTCCATCTGGATGCCACTGGCAAAAGGGTTAGCAGCGACTGCGCCCAGCCTTCCGACATAGTTTCCCGGTCCTGGTTCGTACTGCCTCCTGCCATGGAATGGTATTACAAAGCGGGAAACCAGGACTACCGGCCGCTTCCGCCGTATCGGGAGGGATGCGATCCGCATTCGGGAGCCACCGAATCCATGGCGTTCATCTATCCCACGCCGGGCACCAGCATTTACGTCCCGGTTGAACTGACGGGTGAGCGCGGAGAAGCCGTATTCAGTGTCGCCCATCGCCGGGCAGAGGCTACCGTGTACTGGCATCTGGACGGAGCGTATCTTGGCGAAACCCGGGCTCCGCATGAAATGGCGCTTAGTCCAACCCGGGGAAGACATTCCCTGACGCTGGTGGATGAACTGGGAGAGCGCCTTACCGCCCACTTCACCATTCTTGATAAAGAATAAAAATGTTTAATTTGATCGGCTGTTAGCAATTGAATTATGAGTAATAAAAGGAGAGATTTTCTTAAAATAAGCGGACTGGCCGGACTGAGCCTGGCAGGCGCCGGGCTACCGGGCATTGCCGGAGCGGCCGTTTCCGGGTCTTCCCGGTGGATTGAGGAACAGATTGCGCGCAGCAAGCGCCGGCAGCGATTCAACATGAGCGGCTATGCGGCGCCGAAACTGGACACCGTCCGGATTGGCTTCATTGGCTTGGGACAACGTGGACCGGGAGCGGTAAACCGGATGAGCCACATCCAGGGAGTTGAGATAAAGGCGTTATGTGATATCCGCACAGACCGCGCCGAAAAGGTGAAAAAGTCCTTGGAGGGCACCGGCCACCGCCCCGACATCTACACAGGATCGACCTTTGCATGGAAAGCGCTTTGCGAGCGGAATGATATCGACCTGATTTATATCTGCACCCCCTGGGACTGGCACGTTCCCATGGCGGTTTACGCCATGGAATGCGACAAACACGTTGCCTGTGAAGTGCCCATAGCCACCACTCTGGAAGAATGCTGGCAATTGGTTGAAACATCTGAGCGTACCCGGAAGCATTGCATGATGCTGGAAAACTGCTGTTACGATTTCTTTGAGCTGCTTACCCTGAACATGGCCCGTCAAGGCTTTTTCGGGGAGATCGTGCATGCCGAAGGCGCCTACATCCACGACCTGCTTCAGCTTAACTTCAACAAGCAGGGGTATTACGACATGTGGCGGCTGAAGGAGAACTTCCGGGATGGCAACCTGTATCCTACGCATGGATTGGGACCGGTCTGTCAGGTGATGAACGTAAACCGGGGCGACCGGATGGATTATTTGGTATCGCTTTCCAGCCGCGATTACCAAATGGCCGGCAAGGCACAGGAGCTGGCCGAAGAAGATGCGTTTTTCGCCCCGTATGCTAATAAGCAATTCCGTGGAAATATGAATACTACGCTGGTGCGACTGAAAAAGGGAGGAAGTATCATGATCCAGCACGATGTGACTTCACCGAGGCCTTACTCGAGGATCCACCTGGTCAGCGGAACCAAGGGCGTTGCACGAAAGTGGCCTTCGCCTGCCCGCATTGCAACCGGACACAACTGGCTTTCGCAGGAGGAATTTAAAACGCTGGAAGAACAATATACCCCGGAAATTGTGACCAAGGTCGGTGAGATGGCAAAAAAGATCGGAGGACACGGGGGCATGGATTTCATGATGGACTGGCGCTTGATTGATTGTCTCCGGAATGGTCTTCCGCTGGATCAGGATGTATACGACGGGGTGCTGTGGAGTGCGATTGCCCCTTTAAGCGAATGGTCGGTGGCAAACCGGTCCAATTCCATTGATGTGCCCGATTTTACCGCCGGGTCCTGGAAAACAAACCAACCGGTAAGTCTCTCTTTGGAAGGAGGGGGAACAACCCAGGTTAAAGCTTGATAAGCATGCGGATTGCAAGGCTGCTTGGTTTTGCGGTAATTCTCAGTCTGGTCTTTGACCCGGCACAGGGCCAGGCCACGGATAGTTCCCAGGGGAACCTGCATGCCCGGTCGCTTCTGGTGGACGCCCACAACGACGTGCTGGCTTCGGCACTCATGCGGGGACGCAAACTCGAAGACGACCTTCGTGGAAAGGCGCATACCGACCTGGACCGCCTGCAACAGGGGGGCGTCAACGTCCAGGTGTTTTCAGTCTGGTGTGGCGAGAAATTCACGCACGAAGGAGGTTTCCGTGAGGCGAACCGTCAGATTGATGTACTTGAAGAAACCATCCGGCGCAATTCCGGCCGCATGGCGCTGGTAACCGATGCTTCCGGCCTGATGCGTGCCGTGAAACAGGGAAAATTGGCGGCTGTAATCGGCGTGGAGGGCGGCCACATGATTGAGGAGCGGCTGGACTACCTCGACAGCCTGCACGCACGCGGGGCACGTTACCTGACTCTTACCTGGAATAACAGCATTTCCTGGGCCAGTTCGGCCCAGGATGAGGTTTTGCGTCCGCGGAGCCTGCGTACCAGGGGCTTAAGCGA
>Ga0079224_100012456_pt1 | contig 11772 bp, 10 predicted proteins | sample Stecom2015_FD_80414 | JGI IMG/M metagenome (GOLD analysis project Ga0079224, IMG submission 80414) | Agricultural soil microbial communities from Utah to study Nitrogen management - Steer compost 2015 | ecosystem: Environmental > Terrestrial > Soil > Agricultural land | place: USA: Utah...
AAAGAGGCTGCCCTTTTGGGACAGCCTCTTTTGTAAAAATATAGGTGATAAAAAATGAATTTATTACACTTCCTCAAAATCAACATCTTCCACGTCATCATTGCCCTGGGCACCCTGGTCAGCTCCGGGTCCCCCGGCTGCTCCCTGAGCCCCCTGAGCCCCACCTTGTCCTTCCGCCTGCGCTTTATACATCTCCTCAGAAGCTACTTTCCAAGCCTCATTGATCTTGTCAAGTGCAGGCTGAATGGTTTCCACTTCCTTGGTTTCGTAAGCTTTCTTCAGCTCAGCCAAGGCATCTTCGATTGGCTGCTTTTTATCGGCTGATAACTTGTCACCGAATTCCTAAGCTGCTTTTCAGTCTGGAAGATCATGGCGTCAGCCTCATTCAGCTTATCCACTCTCTCCTTGGCTTTCTTATCGCTCTCAGCATTCGCTTCAGCCTCCTGCTTCATCTTTCTGATCTCCTCCTCGGTCAAACCTGAAGAAGCCTCGATCCTGATGTCCTGAGTTTTATTTGTAGCCTTATCTGTAGCACTTACTTTAATGATTCCGTTGGCATCAATATCGAAAGTCACCTCAATTTGCGGCACCCCTCTTTGAGCCGGTGGAATTCCGTCCAGGTGGAATCTACCGATGGTCTTGTTATCACTTGCCATAGGACGTTCCCCCTGTAACACATGGATCTCAACCGAAGGCTGGTTGTCAGCAGCGGTGGAGAATACCTGAGATTTTTTGGTTGGAATGGTAGTGTTGGATTCGATCAATCGGGTCAACACTCCTCCCATGGTCTCAATACCCAGGGATAGCGGAGTAACGTCAAGTAATAGGACGTCTTTCACCTCTCCTGTCAACACTCCTCCCTGAATAGCTGCACCAATTGCAACAACCTCATCAGGATTCACCCCTTTTGAAGGTTTTTTTCCAAAGAATTTCTCAACTTCTTCCTGAATTTTCGGGATACGAGTGGATCCTCCAACAAGGATCACTTCATCAATATCACTTACCGAAAGTCCGGCATCACTAAGGGATTTCTGAACAGGTTGCATGGAACGCTTCACCAGAGTATCAGCTAATTGCTCGAACTTGGATCTGGTAAGGGATTCCACAAGGTGTTTTGGTCCAGTGGCAGTGGCCGTAATATACGGAAGATTTATCTCCGTCTGGCTTGATGAAGAAAGCTCGATCTTCGCTTTTTCAGCAGCTTCTTTCAAACGCTGAAGCGCCATCGGATCTTTCCGAAGGTTTACATCTTCTGCTTTCTGAAAAGAATCTGCAAGCCAGTCGATGATCACCTGGTCAAAATCATCTCCTCCCAGGTGAGTATCCCCATTGGTAGAGAGTACTTCAAATACCCCATCCCCTAATTCCAGGATCGAAATATCAAAGGTTCCCCCTCCAAGGTCATATACGGCGATCTTTTGATCGGTAGATTTTTTGTCAAGCCCATAAGCAAGTGCCGCAGCAGTAGGTTCGTTGATGATCCTTCTTACCTTTAATCCTGCGATCTCACCAGCTTCCTTGGTAGCCTGACGCTGAGAATCATTAAAGTATGCTGGCACAGTAATTACTGCCTCTGTTACATCCTGTCCCAGGTAATCCTCAGCAGTCTTTTTCATCTTCTGAAGTACCATGGCAGAAAGCTCCTGTGGAGTATACATTCTTCCATCGATCTCTACGCGTGGAGTATCATTATCCCCTTTCATCACCTTGTAAGGAACTCTTCCTGCTTCCTTTTCGGACTCAGAATATTTGTTCCCCATAAATCGCTTTATGGAGGCAATGGTCTTGGTTGGGTTGGTTACCGCCTGACGCTTTGCAGGATCTCCCACTTTTATCTCGCCACCTTCTACAAAGGCGATCACAGAAGGGGTCGTTCTTTTTCCTTCGGCATTAGGAATTACCGTTGGTTCGTTCCCCTCCATTACGGCAACGCACGAGTTGGTAGTACCTAAGTCAATTCCAATTATTTTACTCATAACTTTATAAGGTTGTTTATTATTTCTGTTCTTTTTTGACATCCACTTAAAGTCAATCATTGTGCCAGCAGAATTTTAATGACAGGATGTCAGAAAAATGAAAAATCTCTTCCTCCAATCTCCCAATTATATGGCCTTTACCATGCCAGAAGCCTTTAAACTAAATTCTCTTTTATGGAGGGCATTTGTTACCTTTGCTTTAGCCCGAAATGAAATGGAAAAGGATCTGAAAATAGGTATGGAGAGTATCAGTGTTTTTGACATGTTAAAAATTGGCGTGGGTCCCTCCAGTTCCCACACCTTGGGGCCCTGGAGGGCAGCAGAAAGATGGATCGAGGAACTTAAAAAGGCAGAACTGTTTGACCTGGTAGAGGGAATTGCCGTAAATCTTTATGGGTCCCTTTCCCTTACCGGAATTGGGCATGCCACTGACATCGCCACCCTGATGGGATTGCTGGGATATGATCCTGTAACTGTGCCTATCGAAAATATCGAACCTGAGATCAATACCGTTAAAACCTTCGGGAGATTAAATCTCAACAGAGAGCGCAGCATTGACTTTGATTTTCATAAAAACATTATTTTTAATAAGGACTTCCTCCCCTTCCACCCTAATGGAATGAAGTTTACTGCATATTTGTCAACAGGTAAAAAAGCAACCTCCACCTTTTATTCTATTGGAGGGGGTTTTGTGGTAAAAGAGGAGAGAAGGATCGCCAGAAGAAAACTCGAGAAGTTCCAGGATTTTCCCTTTCCAATAGTCAAGGGAGCCGACCTCACCAAATATACTACGGAAGAAAACAAAATGATCTCGGAAATTGTCTACGAGAATGAAAAATCACTTCGAAGTGAAGCGGAAATAGATGCAGGGCTGAAGGCGGTCTGGGAGGTAATGCTGGAGTCCATGTACCTTGGCTGCCATACCGAAGGCACCCTCCCGGGAGGATTGAATGTTCGGCGAAGGGCGTATGATTCACATAAGAAATTAATAGGCGACCTGGAATATGAGACGCCCGAAGAATGGATAGAGGTCATCCGGAAAACGGAGGTGAAATTCAGGTCCATCCTGAAATGGGTGAGTTGTTATGCCCTGGCAGTAAATGAAGTGAATGCATCGCTTGGCCGTGTGGTAACAGCACCCACTAACGGAAGCGCCGGCGTAATACCTGCAGTACTGATGTATTACCTGACTATAGAGAACCACGACGCGAGCTTTGATAAAATAAAACAATTCCTTCTGGTGGCGGGGGAAATTGGAAGTCTGTTCAAGAAAGGGGCAACCATATCTGCTGCCATGGGAGGCTGCCAGGCTGAGATAGGCGTGTCATCCTCTATGGCAGCCGGAGCCTTAACTGAAGTAATGGGAGGCACCCCTGCCCAGGTCATGATGGCCGCCGAGATCGCCATGGAACATCACCTCGGGCTCACCTGCGATCCTATTGCAGGACTAGTCCAGATCCCGTGTATTGAACGGAATTCCATGGGAGCGATAAAAGCTATTAATGCTGCCGAGCTGGCACTCGACAGTGATGGAAGTCACGCCAAGATCTCCCTTGACAATGTCATCGATACCATGTGGGAAACTGCAAAAGACATGAATTCCAAATACAAAGAGACCTCAGAAGGTGGGCTGGCTGTACAGGTGAACCTCAGCGACTGCTAGAGATTCAGCGTTATCCTTTTTGTACCCTGAACAGGATAAACTGGATTGGGCCGAGTACCTTTCAGTATGCATGGCTACTCAGCTAAAAATAGTCAGCTCTAAACCATTTGGTCATGCCAAAGAATTCCGGAAATAATATCTTCCCAAGCAAGCTTGCTATTTTAAACCAGCTTTGCCAGCAGTACAATTTGTCCCAGATGATAAGCATCGTGCTGAAGTATCCCATGCACATGGTAATAATAGGTCCCACTATTTCCCGGATAGACTGAGTCCAGGGCTTCCTCATCAGCCGTCTTCAGATAGTCCAGCCATTGCCCCTGTGACCTCTTCAAATTTTCAATGCTTTCCCTCCATGCCTCCTCCGTAACCGTTTCAACAGGCAGTATATAATTGTGATCGGGACTGGGGATCACTCCTCCCTCAAATCGCTTCAGCACATTAAGCCTCCAGCTGGTCATATGATTGACGATCTCCCAGATGCTGTTGCGCCCCGGTGCGATCCTGGCAGTTGCTTTTTCTGCGCTTATTCCCTCAAGCGTGGAAATTATATTCACCCCCAGCCAGGGATCACCATCCAGCAGGTCGATGAATAACTGTCGTATACGTTCTGACTCCCTCATCTTATTCCTATTTATTCGTTATTATGAATTAGGACTTATGCATTTCATTAATTTTTAATCCCGTTAGGGATTGACGATCCCGTAACACAGGGTGCCAACCTTGGGGAAAGGTTGATATTCGCTGGCAAGTTCCTTAGGGGTATCCCAGCGGTATTGGAGGATCGTCGTCCCTCTCGAACTCCGGTTAATTCCATGACTCCTTTTCCTGAATCACCTGAATCTTAACCTATTATTTTTCTAAGTAGGGTTGCAGCACCTTTTTCCAAATAGCATACCCCTTTTCGTTCATATGCAGCTCGTCCTCCAGGAACAGCTCCTCCATAACTTTCCCTTCAGCATCCAGCATGGGGGTCCAGACATCGGCAAATTCTGTAAGGTCCGTCTCATCCGCAAATTCTTTTAGAGCATTATTCAATGCCTCGTATTTTTCCTTTAGTCCCCACCGGCTTACACTGGGTTTGGGTGAAATTAAAATGACGGGGGTATCGGGAAGTACTGCTCTTATTTTCTGTCTCAGGTTCCGGGCTTCTGCCATAATGGATTCTAAAGATTCACCTGCAGAAATGTCATTGTCTCCTTCATAGATAAAGATCTTCGAAGGCTGATAAGGGTATATAACTCTGTCAGCATAATATAACAGATCAGAAAACTCTGAGCCTCCGAAGCCACGGTTCAGGACTTCGTGCCGGGGGAAAGCTTTCTCCAGATCTTTCCACAGGGCTATGGAGGAACTTCCCGTAAACAGATTCACCCCCGGCTCCGGCTTATCAGCCCGATCGGAAGTTTCAAATTTCTGAATGGTCTCCTCCCATTTTTCCACTCCCAGTTCGCAGCCATTCTTTCTGCGGGTATCCACCAGGTAAAAAATCTTCCACTCCCCTTCCTCTTTAAATAGTTGAAAACTGTTCACCCCGCAATGGCTGAACTTTCCGTCGAAGTAAAATGAATATGGGGTCCAGACATTGGCCATGCTGCCATCCACTTTTATTTCAAACCCATGCAGTTCCTCCCGAAAGGACTTCTCAGAAGGAATTGAAACTATAGACTTCAGAAAGTTCTCGAATTCTTCATTGTGAATGACTGTCTCCCCTGCTTTGGAACTTCCGACGGATTGCATAATGACCGAATCTGCCGTCACCGATCTGATCTTCAGGGAATCCTGCTCATGAAAACCTTCAAAAAACGTCTCTACGGTTTCCCTGAGCAGTGCCTCATCCGAATTTTGCTGGGCAGAAAGAGAGGTTCCTAAAAGAAGGCATAGTAGGGCGGAAAGTAGCTTCATCATGAATTGTTTTTGATTGTGGGAGCCTAATTTAGTACTTTTACCTGAAATTAAAACCACTGCCAATGTCGGTCGCCAAAAAACAGTACAAACGCATCACCACCAAATCCCTGGTGGAGATGAAAGCCAATGGAGAAAAGATCGCCATGCTCACCGCCTACGATTATTCCATGGCCAAGATCGTGGACGGCGCGGGTATCGATGTCATCCTTGTGGGAGACTCTGCAAGTAATGTAATGGCCGGGCACGAAACCACTTTACCTATCACCCTGGACCAGATGATCTACCACGCGGCAAGTGTGGTGCGGGCAATTGAAAGAGCTTTAGTGGTAGTGGACCTTCCCTTCGGAAGTTACCAGAGCGACCCTAAAGAAGCTTTAAGATCGGCCATTCGTATCATGAAGGAAAGTGGCGGGCATGCTGTCAAACTCGAGGGCGGAAAGGAGATCAAGGATTCCGTAAAGAGAATTCTGCACGCCGGGATCCCGGTGATGGGTCATCTGGGCCTGACTCCCCAGTCTATCTATAAATTCGGAACCTATACGGTAAGGGCCAAGGAAGAGGAAGAAGCTGAAAAACTGAAGGCTGATGCCCTGTTACTGGAGAAGGCAGGCTGTTTCTCGATCGTACTTGAAAAAGTTCCTGCCAAACTGGCCAAAGAAGTAGCCGAAAGTCTGACCATCCCTGTAATAGGTATTGGAGCAGGAAACGGGGTGGACGGACAGGTTCTGGTGGTTCACGATATGCTGGGAATGACTCACGAATTTCATCCCCGATTCCTAAGAAGGTATGCCGACCTGCATACGGAAATGACCAAAGCCTTTGAGAATTACAGGGATGATGTGAAAAGCAGGGATTTTCCTTCCGATAAGGAACAATATTAAAACTCCAGGATCCGGAAGATCCGAAATGCTGTATTCAGATTTAAGAATTAAGAATTTCCTTATCACAACGTACGGGATCAGGAATAGCTGGCTTTCAGCAGTCCGAAAGGCGCAACTTCTGGAAATTCCTCGGGCATGATACAGTCAACTGTGATCATACTTAAAACAAAAACTTAAACACTATACTCCCTTGGAGAAGGCTGAAAAGATAATTTCCACATCCGAAAATCTGCAGGTCCTGTACGAGGACAATCACCTGATCATCATCAACAAAAGGCCGGGAGACATCGTTCAGGGAGATAAAACCGGGGATGAGCCTCTGAGTGAAGTGGTGAAGGCTTTTATAAAGCAGAAGTACGACAAGCCGGGGAATGTATATCTGGGAGTTGTGCACCGTCTCGACCGGCCCACCAGCGGGATCGTGGTTTTTGCAAAAACTTCCAAAGCCCTGCCTCGATTAAACAAATTATTCAAGGATAAGGAGGCGAAGAAGATCTACTGGGCGGTGGTAAAAAATCCTCCTCCTAAGAAACTGGATACTTTGGTTCATTTCCTGAAAAGAAACCCAAAACAAAACAAATCCTACGCCCATTTAAAAGAGGTACCCGAAAGCAAACAGGCCGTTCTTGAATACCAGCTATTGAAAAAACTGAACTCTTTGTACCTGCTGGAGGTCAACCTGCACTCCGGTCGCCACCACCAGATCCGGGCGCAGCTTACTGCTATTGGCTCTCCAATAAAAGGGGATCTGAAATACGGCTTTGACCGCAGTAACAAAGACGGAAGTATTCATCTTCATTCCAGAGAACTTAGCCTGATGCATCCCGTAAAGAAGGAGATGATCCATATAATAGCCCCGCCTCCTTCCGATCCGGTGTGGGATGCCTGCCTTGAATAAAAAGCGGCAGCGGTCCAATCCATATCTATTAAAAGAATTACCATTCCGTAATTTCTCGCCAGCTCCTTAACCTCTTCCCTACTCCTTCGCCATGGCAAATCCTTTCCGGGAACATGGTAAAACCAAATCAAAACCATTCCACAACCGTATAAAAACGGTTCAGCTACGGTTCAGCTACGGTTCTGCTACGGCTTTGCTACGGTTATGTTATGGTTCTGACAGGAGGAAGAGTACTCTCTGTTCCCTTTCATTTTAGAGTCAGAATGGCCTATAATTATATCTCGTAAATAAGTAATAAGGTTATGAATATGGAAGCTACAGCATTTTCTCCCTGATCCTGTCAATGGCCAAATTATCCTTGCTGCCAAGGTGCTGATGCCGTATAGGGGCTCCGGCCGCATAAGTGTTTGTCTGGACCTGCTCCCCGATGATCTTATAAGCCTCCCTGAACGAGATCCCCTGCATCACCAGCTCATTGATACTGTCAACAGTGAACAGATACTTGTATTTCTCATCCTGCAGGTTTACTTCCTTCACCTGGATCAGGGCAATGGAATGGGTGAACACCTCCAGGATCTCCTTAATGCTTTCCACTGCATAAATACTGTTTTCCTTAAGCAACTGGAAATCCCTGTGGTAACCGCTGGGAAGATTGTTGGTGATCAGGATCATTTCATTGGCAATGGCCTGCAGTTTATTGCACCTGCCCCTGATCAGCTCAAACACATCCGGATTCTTCTTGTGGGGCATGATGCTGGACCCGGTGGTGAGTTCTTCGGGAAAACTGATGAAGTCGAAATTCTGGTTCATATAGAGGCAAATATCCATGGCAAATCTTGAAAGTGTATTGGCCACGGCTGCTATATTGGAGCTCACCGTCCGTTCACATTTCCCACGACTCATCTGGGCGGCCACCACGTTGTATTTCATGCTGCTGAAACCGAGTTCCCTCGTCGTGAATTCCCGGTCAATGGGAAAGGAGGAGCCATAACCCGCAGCCGAACCCAGTGGGTTCTGGTCCACTACCTTCAGACTGGCCCGCAGCAGGTACAGATCGTCTATGAGCAATTCGGCGTAAGCCGAGAACCACAAGCCAAAAGAGGAGGGCATTGCTACCTGTAAATGGGTGTATCCCGGCAGCACCTTCTCCTTGTACTCCTCTGCCAGTTTTAACAAGAGGTCTACAAGAGATTCAGTCCTTGAAATGATGCCGAGCAGATTGTCCTTAAAATAAAGTTGCATGGCCACCAGCACCTGATCATTCCTGGAGCGGGCGGTATGGATCTTCTTCCCCGTCTCCCCCAGTTTTTGCGTCAGTGCGTACTCAATTTTCGAATGCACATCCTCAAAATCTTTTTCGATCACGAAATCTTCTTCCGCCACCTGCCCTGCCAGCACCTCGAGTTCCCGCAGCAGTTCCTCCACCTCGGTCCCGGTGAGTATTCCTACTTTGCCCAGCATTTTAGCATGAGCCCTGGAAGCCTGTATGTCGTATTGCACCAGGAAAAGGTCGAGGTCCCGATCATTGCCCACGGTGAATTTTTCTATTTTCTGGTCTATTGAAATTCCTTTATCCCAAAGTTTCATAAGCTGTTGTATTTTAGTTCCGGATGAACCTTAAAAAGATGATCTCCCGTTTAAATTCCTGTTGAACTTTTTGATCAGTTCTATATAAGTGGCAATGCCTTCAAAAAATTCCTCGATAAAGATGAATTCATCGGCCGAATGGGATCTTGTAGAATCTCCTGGCCCCAGTTTTAAAGAAGGACAGGACAAAAGCGCCTGATCCGACAGGGTGGGCGATCCATAGCTCGACATTCCAAGTCCTGTTCCCGCCTCTACTAAAGGGTGAGCTTTGGAAATCCCGGAGGACCCCAGACGGAGAGACCGTGCCCTAAGATGATCAACAGGTGCCTTTTCCTGCAGTATCCTGTCGATCTCACTATTAGTGTAACAGTCATTTACCCTCACATCGATCACCAGATCCACCTGTGCGGGCACGACATTGTGCTGACTTCCTGCGTTGATCTGGGTGACGGTGAGCTTTACTTCTCCCAGGGATTCAGAGATCTTTTCAAATTTAAATTTTTCAAACCATTGCAGGACTTCTGCTGTTTTATAAATGGCATTGTCTTCATTTGGATGCGCTGCATGGGATGGTGTTCCTGTAACGGAAGCATCAAATACGACCAGACCTTTTTCAGCAATCGCCATGGCCATTTGAGTTGGTTCCCCGACAATGGCAGCATAAATATCCGGAAGCTGGGGCAACAGGGAAGCAATTCCTTCAGATCCATTGATCTCCTCCTCCGCAGTCCCTGCAAAGATCAGGTTGAAGTGAAGGTCACCGGCTTCATAAAAGTAAGTAAAGGTTGCCAGCAGGGCCGTTAAGCAGCCTCCGGCGTCGTTGCTTCCCAAACCAAAAAGCTTCCCGTCTTCAGCGATAGCCTTAAAAGGATCTTTGGTATAAGCTGAATTCGGTCTCACGGTATCGTGGTGGGAATTCAGCAGCAGGTTGGGCTTTGAAGTTTCAAAATACTTATTTTTCGCCCACACATTGTTGTTGTCCCTGTCATAAGGGATACCCCTACCTGAAAACCATTGCTCCAAAAGAAGGGCCGTCTGATCCTCCTCTTTTGAAAAAGAAGGGGTTTCGATCAGGTCCTTCAGTAGCTGAAGTGCTTCCTTCTGAAGGGTTTCGATGGCTGCAGCCGATGGTATTGGGTGCTGTTTCATGATGTGATCTTTGTTCCAGTAAATTCCTCTCTGATCAGGGCAGCATCGCCCAGATATACAGCCTCGACCTTATTTCCAATGGCCTGAAAACAATTGTGAAGCTTTGGAAGCATTCCGTTGGTGATCTTCCCTTCCTTTAGTAATGATCTGTACTTTTCCGGATCCAGCTCCCCGATCACCGAAGTTTCGTCCTCCACATCCAGCAGCACCCCTTTCTTCTCCATGCAGAAATACAGGTGCACCTCAAAGGATGCAGACATGGCCTTGGCGATTTCGGTAGCTATGGAATCAGCGTTCGTATTTAGGAGAATTCCGTCCCGGGTGCAGGTAATGGCCGAAAATACAGGGACCATTGCCTGTTCCAGAAGGGAAGTTAAGAATTTAGAGTTTATTTCCTCCACATCCCCCACAAAACCATAATCAATGGGGGTGGCTTCCCTCCGTCGGGAAATAATACTTCCTCCATCAGCCCCACATAGGCCAAGAGCGGAAGTTCCTTTTGCCTGGAGTCCTGCAACCAGGTTCTTGTTAAGAAGCCCGGCATAGGTCATTACAATAACCCTGATCGCGTTTTCATCGGTGATCCTCCTTCCGTCCAGCATTGTAGTCGGGTAACCCAACTGTTCCGAAAGCCGGGTAGCCATGACCCCTCCTCCATGTACAAGGATCTTGGGCCCCTCTATTTCCGAAAAATCAGACAGAAAGGCTTGGAGCTGCTGCTCGTCCTCCATTAGCTTCCCTCCTATTTTCACTATTTTTAAAACCTGTTTTTTTGCACTCCTCATGACTCCAGAATCTTTTTAAGAACGGCCTGGGCAGCGAAAGTCCTGTTTCCGGCCTGCTGAATGACCACTGAATTGGGACTGTCCAGTACATCATCGCTGATCACCACATTTCTTCGAACGGGAAGGCAATGCATCACTTTTGCATTATTGGTAATGGCTAATTTCTGTTGTGAAAAAGTCCATGAGGGGTCCAGGCTCAGGATCTTTCCATAGTCACTAAAACTGCTCCAGTTCTTGACGTATACAAAGTCTGCACCTTTTAAAGCCTCGTCCTGATCGTGAAGAATGGGGGTGCCCCTGGTCACTTCGGGATCCAGATCGTATCCTTCAGGATTGGTGATCACCAGTTCCACCTCCATCTTCTGCATGATCTCCACAAAGGAATTGGGAACCGCCTGCGGAAGTGCCCGCGGATGGGGTGCCCATGTGAGAACTACCTTTGGTTTTATGGTCGATTTTAATTCCTCAATGGTCAATGCGTCAGTCAATGCCTGTAAGGGATGAGCGGTGGCGCTTTCCATATTGACGATGGGAACAGTGGCATATTTTTTAAATCCATTAAGAACTGTTTCGGCTTTGTCCTTCTCTCTATCCTTCAGTTCAGGGAAGGCTCTTACCGCGATGATATCACAGTATTGAGACAGGACGGCTGCGGCTTCTTTTATATGCTCGGCCTTGTCAGCATCCATGATCCTGCCGTCCTCGAATTCCAAAGCCCAGCCATCGCTGCCAACATTCATTACCAATACTTCCATTCCCAGCAATTTTGCAGCTTTTTCGGTACTCAGCCTGGTTCGGAGACTTGGATTGAAGAATAACATTCCCAGGGTTTTGCCCCTTCCTAATTCCGCGGATTTGTTTTCCTTTTTAAGATCCGCAGCTTCCTTTAGAAGAGCCGGGAGATTGTCAATATCTGTTAACTGAATGT
>Ga0079224_100012457_pt1 | contig 11772 bp, 11 predicted proteins | sample Stecom2015_FD_80414 | JGI IMG/M metagenome (GOLD analysis project Ga0079224, IMG submission 80414) | Agricultural soil microbial communities from Utah to study Nitrogen management - Steer compost 2015 | ecosystem: Environmental > Terrestrial > Soil > Agricultural land | place: USA: Utah...
GGTTGGCATAACAGCTATGGTAGCGGTAAAGGGCCAGACACCATTACCAGTGGATTGGAAGTGATATGGACAACCACACCAACACAGTGGAGCAATAATTTTTTCGAAAATCTTTTTGCATTTGAATGGGAATTAACGAAAAGCCCGGCCGGTGCGCATCAATGGGTAGCGAAAGATGCGGGCGACATTATTCCTGACCCCTTTGATCCAACAAAAAAGCGGAAGCCCACCATGCTTACTACAGATCTTGCGCTACGGCTTGATCCCGGTTTTGAAAAGATATCAAGACGTTTTCTGGAAAATCCGGATGCTTTTGCAGATGCCTTCGCTCGTGCCTGGTTTAAATTGACTCATCGTGATATGGGACCCCGTAGTCGTTACCTTGGCCCGGATGTACCTAAAGAAGAATTAATCTGGCAGGATCCGATCCCCGCTGTTGACCATCCGTTGGTAGACGCCAATGATATCGTTATGTTAAAAGCAAAAATTCTTGCTACTGGCTTAAGTGTATCGGAATTAGTTTCCACCGCGTGGGCTTCCGCCGCTACTTTCCGCAATTCAGATAAACGCGGGGGTGCCAACGGCGCTCGCATTCGCCTAGCACCACAAAAAGATTGGCCGGTAAATAATCCCCCTCAGCTCACAAAGGTATTACACGCTTTGGAAAATATTCAAAGGGAATTCAACAACGTGCAACCGGGAGGAAGAAGAGTATCACTCGCTGACCTGATTGTGTTGGCAGGATGCGCCGCCATCGAAAAGGCAGCGAAGGATGGGGGGCATGCCATCACGGTTCCATTTAACCCGGGGCGAATGGATGCTTCGCAAGAGCAAACTGATGTCGAATCCATTGCCTTTTTAGAACCTGCCGCTGATGGATTCCGTAATTATCGCAAGAATAAATCCTCCATACCTACCGAAGCACTGCTAATCGATAAAGCACAATTGTTAGGACTTACGGCTCCGGAGCTAACGGTACTGGTAGGCGGTATGCGTGTACTGAACACAAACTTCGACGGATCCGCACACGGCGTTTTTACAAGAACACCCGGTGTATTAACGAACGATTTCTTTATAAATTTGCTCGATATGCGTACAGCATGGAAAGCGTCATCACCGGACCAGGAACTGTATGAAGGCTACGACCGCGCAACGCGGCAGCCCAAATGGACTGCCACGCGCGCCGACCTGGTATTTGGTTCAAACGCGGAACTAAGAGCCATTGCCGAAGTCTATGGAAGTTCGGATGGGAAAGACAAGTTTGTGAAAGATTTCGTTGCCGCCTGGACCAAAGTGATGAATGCAGATCGCTTTGATCTCAAGTAATAACTATAGTTTAAACAAAGCGATGGATGTTTCATCGCTTTGTTTTGCAGCTTCACGAACAACAACCGTGTATCATTTAACTTAGCAACCTAACTACCGATGAATTGACTCGTTGACCCAACCATCACATTGTCGTAATCCCCCCTTCACATTGCCAATTTCACCCCTCATCTCATAAGGCAATGGCCCGTACCTTTGTTTTATAAAGCGCTATATAAAACACAACAAGTTATTTTTCTATTTGCAACTATTATCTAAAACAAAGAATATGAAATCGTTAAGAACATGTATCATCCTTGCACTAATTGTCGTCTCACAAGGATTCCAAGTAAAACTTTATGCCCAGCCATCTCAGAACAAAACGGGTTATGCGCCAATAAATGGTTTAAAGATGTATTATGAAGTGCACGGCGAGGGAGCACCGCTTGTACTGATTCACGGTTCGTTTATGACCATTCCGATGAACTGGGAACAAATTATTCCTCTTTTCAAAAACAGAAAAATTGTGGTAGCAGAGATGCAGGGGCACGGCCGTACAGCTGACATTCCCCGTACGCTCAGTTACGAAAATATGGCGGATGATATTAGCGAGTTACTTAAACACCTTCACATCGATAGCGCTGACATACTCGGTTATAGCATGGGTGGCGGAGTTGCTTTCCAAATGGGTATCCGCCATCCGGAACAAGTGAAAAAACTAGTGATTGTATCTGGTGCGTATAAACACGATGGTTGGTGGCCCGAAACGGAAAAAACGTTCGCAACGATGACTGCAGATATGTTTAAAGGCTCGCCATTAGAAGATGCTTATAAAGCCCTTTCTCCTCATCCAGAGAAATTTAATGAGTTTTTCACCAAGACAATGAGCATTGATTTAAAACCTTACGATTGGACAGAAGACGTTCGTAAAATGGATATTCCTATCCTCATGTTATTAGGTGATGCGGACGGTATTCGCTATGAACATGCCAATGAGCTGATGCGCATGAAGGGTGGTGCTAAAATGGGCGACTTCGGCGAAATGTCTACTTCTCGCATGGCTATCTTACCAGGTACTACACATATCGGTATGATGGCAAGGGCCAGCTGGTGGATACCTATGGCTGAAGAGTTTTTAGATAATAAAAAAGAACCCAGTGTATTTATGGAATAGTCGGTAATATCGAAGCTTGTTTTGTACTTGCTAACGTATCGCTATATTGCTAAACATGAAATAAAAAAAGTCTTCAACCGGGGAGATTGAAGACTTTTAACTAACCAATTATAAACCTAAATTATGATGACACAAAGATAGTGTAAAAAGTACACACATCAAAATATTTTTGCCAACAATTTAACTTATTAAGTCGATTCGACATTTGGATGACAATAGTAGCGGCTGAATGGCTTCCGAATGATTGGTTATTGTTCCTCAAGCTTAGTCCTGTTCAACAACTTCAGCATCCAAAATCTGTATTTCCGCACCTTTCTCGAGATTGGTATTTAAATACACCTTTCCCCTTATTTTTAACGGATTGTTGGAAAACCTTGCCTTTCCACTTTTCATGGTCACCTGCACCAGTGGCGGGATCCCATTCTGACCGCAAAACATACACTGCATCACGGGAAGAACCGATAGCATAAACATATGATGATCTCGTCCCAATTCAAAAGGCACCATATAACCGGGTAATGTTACCGTCGTATGATCCAAATCTTTCAATACCTTGGGAAAGTGAGGCGTATAAACGGTAGTACCGTCATCTTCTGTTGTAACTTTGTACATCAACTGATCAAAGGCCTCCCAAACCTTATTCATCATCGGCTGATGATCGGGCGTTTGAGCCTGAGCTGTAAAGTTGTACAAAAGAATCGATGCAAACAGTCGTCGAAATAACATATATTATTTAGCTAAGGTTTCCGAAATTGGAGTAGAATAGGCCTTTGCTGCAGGTATCAACGCCGCGCTGAATCCCAGCAATAAAGCCACCAGCACAACTGAAATTTCTTCAATCCCGAAACCATAGGCATCGACAAAATATCCACCTTCCTCTACAGCGATGGCAAGGGCGGCAATGTGAGCCAATAGAACACCGGATATAGCGCCCATTGCTGTAATCAGCATCCCCTCTAGTAGCATCAGCTTAAATAAGACGCTTTTAGCGGCACCCATAGACCGCATGATCGCCAGCTCATATTTCCTGTTTTTAAACGAGTTATAAAGACTGGCAAAGACACTTACAGCAGCCATTAGCATAAGTACCACAGCTAAAACGCTCGCCGCATCCAAACCGACTCCCATCATTGAAAACAAGCGAGCACTTTCTATCGCCGGCGAAGCAGCCTGCATGTTGGTAGTCTGATTAACCAGTCGTGGGAACATAGCGACGGCCGTAGGATTCTTATAACGAATCAACATACTTGTAATCTCTCTTCCTTGTACATTCATATTCAACAAGTCATGTAGCTCTTCCTTTTCTTGATGTTGACGCTGATGTTCCTGATGCTGATGCTCATGTTCATGCATATGCCAAACGCTTGACAAATTCGTCAGTACCAAGCGATCCGCTATACTACGACTCTCCTCCAAGATCCCTACGATAGTATAAGGATGATCACCGTGAAGATCTCCACTATCGGCCAGACCATGCGCTCCGACAATTTTATCCCCACATTTAAGTCCTTCTGATTTGGCTACTTCATGACCTATCACCGCTTCAAAGTCTCTCGCTCCCCATTTACCCGAAACTAAATGAAGACCATACAGGTCGAGAAAGCGGCTGTCAGTCCCGACAATCCGGAATCCTTGGTAATTATCTCCTATAGATAGTGGCACGGCCAACTTAACCAATGGATGAGCCGCTATTTTGCGCGCATCATCTAACAGAATATTTCCCGTAGGATAATCGACGTGAAAAATACTGCTTAAAATCAACTGCAAAGGACTTCCCTTAGCACCAACTACCAGATCAACGTGGCTGCCATTCAAGCTGATCTGCCGATTGATCTGCGACGACAGCAGCAAAACCAGACACAAAATCGCCGTTCCCAATGCAGACAGCAGTATGCAAAGTGCCGACGAGGAAAAATTATAAATAATAGTCTTCCAGACAATGCGTAATAGCTTCATTCTTTACAATATATAGGTGCTAGAAAATTTGTCCTTTAGTCTTTTATCATGCGTGGCAATCAGCAAAGTTGCACCGTAACTTTGTGCCTGCTCTAATAAAAGTGCAATCACGGCCTCCGCATTACGGTCGTCCAGCGCAGAAGTGGGTTCGTCGGCTATCAGCAGCCGAGGTCGGTTCACGAGAGCCCTAGCAATGGCAGCGCGCTGTAGTTGTCCCTGACTTAGCTCATGGGGATAACTTTTAATTTTGTCGCCCATATTTAATCTCTCCAATATCGCAGATAACTCACTCGTGTTTTCTGCTAATCCGGACAGCCAGCGAGCCATTTTGAGATTTTCAAGGACCGTTAGGCTTTTGATAAGATGGGCCTGTTGAAAAATCAGCCCAACATGCTGTCCGCGGAATTGGTCCATTCGCTTCGGAGATAATCCATAAATATCGACACCTGCTACCGTTACAATGCCCGACGACGGCTTCATAAGACCACATAAGACATGCAGCAAGGTGGTTTTTCCAGTGCCCGAAGCTCCAAGAATCAAGCAATGCGTCCCTTTGTCGACTTCAAATCCCGGAAATGATAAACCAATGCCATTCTTATACCGCACCTCGAGATCGCTATAAGATATAAGCACACTCATCTAGATTCATTTTTATTTTCGGCGATGCAAGCAGCGCAATGATAAGGCTTGTTGAATTTCCAATTTAAAAAATGGGCACCCGCGATGGTGAACCCTCCTAAGGGCACAAGGACCGGTTCCATTTCGTGAAAACCAAGTAAGTGGGCTCCAAAAATCAGTATAAAGCCTATGGTTAACATCAAAAGCGGTAACATCTTACAGTGATACTTGAGATAAGAAGGAATCAACGAAGCCATACCGACAAGCACCGATAAAGCAATTACAGCAACTTCCACCCAGGGATTGGACAGAAATTCGAGCCCAACTAGAGGCAGCAAGGTTATTACAAATGGCATCAATGCACAGTGGATAGCACATAAAGCGGAAGCCGTCATACCAACCCTGTCCATTTTTCCCAGTAACGTTACTTTCATGACTTTCATTATATAATAATTAACAAATGCAATTAAGTTGCAAAATAACAAAACAGTATTTACATTTGCAACTTAATTGCATCAAAATGATACCACAAGATTTCGAAGCCTGGCATTACTGTATCACTAAAATGTGCGGCATACCTCTTTGCGCCGATTTTGCCAAAAGACGGTTGGCTATTTACAAACAAGACAAGCATCCCGAAACCATTGAATTTATCCGGTTATATGGTCTTGATCATTATCGAAAAATTGTATCCTGGCTCGAAATAGTCGAAAAACAACGGTAACCCTTTAAACAAAGCGTATACCCCAAATTGAGACACGTAAAGAACAATTAGATATGACAATAAAAAAACTTCCTGTAACGGTATTAAGCGGCCTCCTAGGTGCCGGAAAAACGACCCTGTTAAATCATGTATTGCACAACAAGGAGAACCTAAAAGTTGCTGTGATTGTGAACGATATGAGCGAAGTCAATATCGATGCTCAAATGGTAAGTCGCGAAAATGTACTATCACGAACGGAGGAAAAACTCGTGGAGATGAGCAACGGCTGTATCTGTTGTACACTGCGGGAAGATTTGGTTGTCGAAGTGGAAAAGCTTGCCAGAGAGAATCGATTCGATTATTTACTTATCGAGAGTACAGGTATTTCGGAGCCGATACCCGTAGCGCAAACCTGGAGCTATGTAGATCAACAGCAAGGTATCGACCTCAGCTCGTTCAGTTACATTGATACCATGGTAACCGTAGTAGACTGTTTTAATTTCTTTCAGGATTTTAGCACACAGGAAACACTGCTTGACCGCTCGCTCACTGACGACGTATATGACAGCCGTGCCATTGTTAATCTACTTACAGATCAATTAGAATTCGCAAACGTCATCATCCTCAACAAGACGGATCTTGTCTCAGAAAATACAATAGGTACATTGGAAGCGGCAATCAAACAACTAAATCCCGATGCACGCATCATTCGATCCGCTTTTGGCAGGGTCGATCCGGCGACTATTATAAATACCGGTCTCTTTAATTTTGAAGAAGCTTCAAATGCGGCTGGCTGGAAGAAAGAACTGGAAGATGAACACATACCGGAAACGGAAGAATATGGCATTTCTTCCTTCGTGTTCAGATCGCCGAAGCCTTTTCATCCGATGAGATGGTATAACTATCTTAATCAAGACTACCCCAATTCGATCATCCGGGCTAAAGGACTGTTTTGGCTGGCTTCCAGACCTGACAAAGCGATTAACTTCAGTCAGGCCGGCGGCAGCCTTCGCATAGAAAGTGCGGGCCACTGGTGGTGCAGCATGCCCTATGAAGAAAGAATTCGATACGCAGCCTATCATGAATACAAAGGAGAAATTGAGAAGAGATGGAATATAAGGTGGGGAGATCGTCAGAACGAGCTGGTATTTATTGGCCAGTACCTTAATAAGGAAAAATGTTTGAAAGAAATCGAAGGTTGCCTGCTCACAGATGCCGAAGCGCAAAATTGGCAAGACACATCATGGGAAGATGTATTTCCACAATCGATATAATATGGTGTTTGGTTTGAGTGCCGGGCTACGGTTCGGCGCTCTTTGCTTCACCCTCTCTTTAACCGCTACCTACTCGCTACTTTACCGCTAAAAGCTCACGTTTGCTACCCTAAAGGCGAATATACCGTGGATATGTGGCGAATATACCCCGAAGGAGGCCCCTACATACAGCCCTTTGAACCGAAGATTGTGTTGCAGAAACCGTCCCTTTCTAATGCCATTTTAATGAAAAACACCTATTATGCAACAGATTATGGCAAAATAATAAGAACGGAAAAATGCTGACGAATACCAAGATTCCAATTGCATATATATTTAGAAAAATTCGCGTACAAATAGTATATGTTATTATCATCGGCCTGATTGTGAAATCTATTGCTATTTATTTCATTGATTTCATTCCTCAAATGCCGATAGCTATACCGGCCTTCATAGGCACCGCGATTTCGGTTCTACTATCTTTTAATCTAAACCAATCGTACGACCGCTGGTGGGAAGCCCGGAAAATTTGGGGCGCGATCGTTAACGACAGTCGAAGTTTGGTTCTTCAATTACAATCCTTCGTAAGCGAAGAAAAGCAAGCCATTATCCGGCAGATAGCGCTTCGGCATGTTGCATGGTGCTATAGTTTAGGGCAGAATTTACGGGGTTTGGATCCGAAAAAAAACATAGAGGATCTAATCAATACAGAGGATATGCGAGAAATGGATAACCATAGTAACAAACCGCTAGCGCTGTTGCAAATGAATGCGTTACAAATTGCGAATTTAAAGAAAGATGGACATTTAACCGAATTCTATCATGTTCAATTAAACACAACTTTAGTTAAGTTCTCGGATGCGATGGGCATGGCAGAGCGTATAAAAAACACGGTCTTCCCGGTTACTTATCGCTTGTTTCTGCATTTTATGATTTACGTTTTTGTAGTTACTTTATCCATTTCGCTGGGTGAAATTGATAGTATATATGAAATACCGCTACTGGTGGTCATATCCGGATGTTTTCTACTGCTCGAAAGAACAGCCACTCATCTCCAGGATCCTTTTGATAATCGTCCAACGGATACACCGGTTACTGCCGTTGCACGAACCATCCATATTAATACCTGTAATTTACTGAAAGAAAGTAAAACACCGGCGCCGCTGAATCCGGAATCTTTTTACATTCTCTAACCTCCGGGTTCAAAAGAATTACACTAGGACAGGCTGCGGCAAGAAGCTATGAAGTATTGTATGTTTCATTTTAGCCTTTCCAGTTTGCCTTTACGTTTTACAATATTTTTATAATCCCATTGAATGGCTCTTGATTTGGCGAGCCAGCGTTGCAAATCGTCTGTATCAATTTCATCAACTGAATGATAGAAGATAGAGGCGTCTCTGAATTTACCTCCTCGTTGGTTTAACCCCTCTTCTCCGAAATCGGCCCCGCTCCAAAACATGAGTCGCACACCGGCTTTGAGTTTATTATAGCCGGCAATAGGATTGCCTTCCAAAAACCAAACGGGATGACGGTGCCATATCTTATTCTCCGCTTCAGGTAAGTTGCTACTGATTTCTTTGGCAAGTAATTCACAGATAGCTTGGTCTTCACCTTTAAGAAAACTGTTGTAGTCGAGAATTTCTTTAGCAATAATATTCTTCATTCTTTTAATTTCTTTAAAAATAAAAACATTTTTCTTACTTCATTTTTTTCTATCCGTTTTTTCCTTACGAGGTACAAAGCATTTTTAAGTGTATGATCCTTCCCACTTTCTTTTGAAACAAATGAAGGGGGCCTTGTGTTGCTTTTAAAAGATAAATCTGCTGATTATGGTAAACATAACTTCTGTATGGAAAGATAACTCGAAGCAAGGCTCCTTTCCTATTCTCGATCAGGACCTTACCGTAGACGTTGCAATCATTGGCGGCGGAATTACGGGTATTACCGCTGCCTATTTATTGGCAAAGCAAGGAAAAAAAGTAACCGTACTAGAAGCCCGTGCTATTGGTGAAGGCTCCACAGGATTTTCTACCGGGAATCTTTATGCCATACCGGGTAGCGAAGGACTGCATACCATTGAAAAGAAGTGGGGTAAGGAGCACGCGAGGCAAGTAGTTGAATCGCGGGCAGCCGCCATTGATTTTATCGAAGCGCGTATACAGGAGTTCAATATCAATTGCGGCTTTGTACATGTCCCTTGGTGTTTATTCTCCGAACAAGGGGAAAGTGCCTCTTACATCCAAAAAGAAAGAGAAGCAGTGGAAAGAGCTGGACTAACAACATCGGATTTTATTCCATTTGATATAAAGCCAAGTGTCGGTTTCAGCATCGCCAATCAAGCTCAATTTAACCCTTTGCAATATACGGTTGCACTAGCTCAACATATTCAGTCAGATTCTTGTTTAATCTTTGAACACACCAAAATGATGAGTTATGAAGAAGGTGAACCCTGTATCGTCATAACTGATCGAGGTAAGATAACGGCAACAGAAGTAATTATGGCAACACACACACCCAAAGGCCTCTATTTCGTCCATTCTTCTATGGAGCCTTACAGGGAGTATGCCGTTGCAGCCACACTAAATGACAACTACCCTCCTAATGGAACTTATTGGGATATGATATCGAAACAGCATTATTCTATACGAACCTACGATACGGCCCATGGCAAAGTGCTGATGGTATTGGGAGAGAAGCATAAGGTTGGTACAGAGGAACACAACGAGTCGCGCTTCCGGAATCTAGAGAATTTCCTCCGCGAACGTTTTAATGTTAATTCCGTTGTTTACAGTTGGGCCGCTCAACAATATAAGCCGGCGGATGGTATCCCGTACATTGGCAAGAGCTCCGGTAGTAAGAAAACCTATATCGCTACGGGCTTCTCGGCCGATGGCTTAGTTTATGGGACCCTCGCTGCTATCATTATCAGTGCTGAAATCATCGGCAATCCAAACCCATGGAATAAGCTGTATGATGCTTCGCGCATTACGCCCATTGCGTCGGCCGCCAATTATATAAAAGCCAATGCTTCTGTTACCTATGAGTTAATTAAAGATTATTTATTTAAAGAAAATGTGGACCACTTCTCCGAAATAAAGCCAACGGAAGGTAAGATTATGGAGATTAATGGGCAAAAATGTGCCGTATCCCGAAATCGAACAGGAGACCTATTCATTGTCTCAGCGGTCTGCCCCCATATGGGCTGTATTGTCCATTGGAATAGTGGTGAACAGTCTTGGGATTGCCCCTGCCATGGCAGTCGCTTTACGACAGATGGGGAGGTGATTGAGGGACCTGCAATAAGCGCTTTAGCCCCCATTCATCATGAACCGTCTAAATCGTAATACTGTCTTTTTGTATGCGCAAGATACACAATAAACGTATCTTTATTAAAGACGTGAACCAAGTGTTTAATCCGACAACATGCTGTCGGCATCTTTATTGTACTTATTTTTATAGTCTAAAGGCGATAGTCCCGTTATCTTTCTAAAAACTTCACGGAAAGCTTTTACATCTGAATAACCTACTTCGTACATCACTTCATTGATGGTCTTACGCGTTGTTTCAAACGCTTTTTTGGCCGATTCGATCTTTACCCGCTGCAAATATTCAATAGGCGTATTACCGGTCGCTTTTATAAATCGCCGGTCAAAATTTCGCCTACCTATAGCAAGTTTTCTCGAAAGATCTTCTACGGAAATTTTCTCATTGAAATTATCTTCTATATATTGCTGCGCTTTTATTATAACTTCATCGCCATGCGACTTTTGTCCGGTGAATATCGTGAAAGCAGATTGCGTTTGACGGTCAATCTCTACTTGAAAGATTTTGGAACAATAAATGGCCGTTTCCCGATCATAATACTTCTCAACCAAATACAAAAGTAGATTCAGAAATGAGTAACCACCCCCATTGGTGTAAATACCGTTTTCATCCGTAATTAATTTTTCGGTTTTTAACTGTACTTCCGGAAATAAGGACCTAAAATTGTCTGCTGAATTCCAATGAATAGAACAACTCCTTTTATCCAGTAATCCCGAGGAGGCTAACATAAACGCACCCGTGCACATACTAGCCACTTCTGCGCCATTTTTATATTGCTCGCGAAACCAGTTTATCAACACCATATTATCTTCCATTGCTTGTTTGAATTCAGGGTTTAAAGAAGGAATTAACACAAGATCGGTCTTCTTTAACGCCGATATATTGATCTGTGGCTTTATAGTCAGCAGTCCATTGATAAATGCAGATTCTTCTGCTACGCCCGCCGTCTCGATTTTAAATAATGGTTTATTCCCTTTTTTCTCCCAATAGCTGTTGGCACCGGTAAAAATTTGGTACGCGCCAACAATGCAAGCGATGGTACTGTTGGCCGTTTGTATATTGGGTACTAATATGGTAAGGTGTTTCATCTGCTTCGGATTTACGACGGTTATATGCAAAGTTAACCAATTCATATGTCCAAATCAACCCGCCATAAAGTCTATTTGACACCCCCGGTTGATGTACTTGGATCGCTAACTTTGACTTAAGACAGTACGAAAAAGAATAAAATCAAAATAAAATGAAAAGTGAAAATAAGAGTTTTAGCACCACGCTGGTGGTCAACGCAAAACCACAGGAAGTTTTTAAGGCGGTTAACAACGTTCGTGGTTGGTGGTCAGAAAATATTGACGGCGATACAGACAAGCTCCATAGTGAATTTTCTTACCATTATCAGGATGTGCACCGAGCCAAAATGAAAATCACTGAAATGGTGCCGA
>Ga0079224_100012458_pt1 | contig 11772 bp, 11 predicted proteins | sample Stecom2015_FD_80414 | JGI IMG/M metagenome (GOLD analysis project Ga0079224, IMG submission 80414) | Agricultural soil microbial communities from Utah to study Nitrogen management - Steer compost 2015 | ecosystem: Environmental > Terrestrial > Soil > Agricultural land | place: USA: Utah...
AAGCTGTCGTGCCTTTTTGCGTGCCGGCGCGACTTCCTCGCCTTGCCCGATATCCGCGGTGAAGGTGACGACTTCGCAGTCGTACACATCCTGCAGCCATTTCAGGATGACGGAGGTGTCCAGGCCGCCGGAATAGGCGAGGACGACTTTGTTGATGCGTTTTTTCGACTTCGTAGCCATGGTTGTTCTATAGGACGAGGACGGTGAAAGCCGCCGCGTCGGCGACGGCCGGGCTTGTTACATCGACGGACGGATGCGGCCGAGCAGCAAATATTCCATCAGCGCCTTCTGTGCATGCAGGCGGTTCTCGGCTTCGTCCCACACCACGCTCTGCGGGCCGTCGATGACTTCGGCGGCGACTTCCTCGCCACGGTGCGCGGGCAGGCAGTGCATGAACACTGCGTCGGACTTGGCCTGCCGCATCATGTCGGCGTCGACCATCCAGTCGGCGAAGGCGCGGCGGCGCTCTTCGTTCTCCGCCTCGAAGCCCATGCTGGTCCACACGTCGGTGGTGACCAGATCGGCGCCGCGCGCCGCTTCCATCGGGTCGGCGAAGCTTTCGAAATTATCCGTGCCGTACAGGCCCGCCCGTTCCGGTTCGACTTCGTAGCCGGGCGGGGTGGAGACATGCACGTTGAAGTCCAGCACCTCGGCCGCCTGCAGCCAGGTATTGCAGACGTTGTTCGAATCGCCGATCCACGCCACGGTCTTGCCCTGGATGGAGCCGCGATGCTCGATATAGGTGTAGATGTCGGCCAGCACCTGGCAGGGGTGGTATTCGTTCGTCAGGCCGTTGATCACCGGCACGCGCGAATGCTTGGCGAAGCGCTCGATGATGTCCTGCTCGAAGGTGCGGATCATCACCAGGTCGACCATGCGGGAAATGACCTGCGCCGCATCTTCGACCGGCTCGCCGCGGCCGAGCTGCGTGTCGCGGGTGTTGAGATAGATCGCCGCGCCGCCCAGTTGATGCATGCCGGCCTCGAAGGAGAGGCGCGTGCGCGTCGACTGCTTCTCGAAAATCATGGCCAGTGTGCGGTCTTCCAGCGGCCAATAGCGTTCGTAACGCTTGAAGCTGTTCTTGATCCAGCGCGTGCGCTCGAACAGGTAGTCGTACTCTTCCCGGCTGAGGTCGTTGAATTGCAGGTAGTGCTTGATCGGCTTCACGCTGCCGCACCCGAGGATAGGAAGTTGCGCACCAGCGGGCCGAGGATCGACACCACTTGCGCGATTTCCGCGTCGTTGATGATGAGCGGCGGCAGCAGCCGGATGACCTTTTCGGAGGTCACGTTGATCAGCAGCCCCTTGTCGAGCGCCTGCTTCACCAGTTCGCCGCAGGGGCGGTCGAGTTCGACGCCGACCATCAGACCCATGCCACGCACTTCGACGACGCCGGCCACGCCTTCAAGAGCCTGACGCAGCCCGCTGCGCAGCGCTTCGCCCTGCCGCATGGCGTTGGCCAGCAGGTTGTCCTTTTCCATCACCTCGAGCGTGGTGTACGCCGCGGCGCAGGCAAGGGGGCCGCCGCCGAAGGTGCTGCCATGGTTGCCGGGCTTGAACACCCCCGCGGCGCGTTTGGCGCCCAGGCAGGCGCCGACGGGCACGCCCGAACCCAGGCCCTTGGCCAGGGTGATGACGTCCGGCTCGATGCCGGCGTGCTGATAGGCGAACCACTTGCCGGTGCGGCCGATGCCACTTTGTACTTCGTCGATCATCAGCAGCCAGCCGCGCTCGTCGCACACACGGCGCAACTGGCGCACGTATTCGAGGTCGGCGACGTTGATGCCGCCTTCGCCCTGCAGCACTTCGAATAGCACCGCAACGATGTCGCGGTTGTTTTCACCGGCCTGCTGGACGGCCTTGATGTCGTTGTACGGCACGCGGATGAAGCCGCTCAACAGCGGCTCGAATCCGGCCTGCGCCTTGCGGTTGCCGGTGGCCGACAAGGTGGCGATGGTGCGGCCGTGCCAGGCGCGTTCCATCACCACGATCTGCGGATTCTGGATGTCGTTCTGCCGGCCGTACAGGCGCGCCAGCTTGATCGCCGTTTCGTTCGCTTCCGAGCCGGAGCTGACGAAGAAGGCTTCGCTCATGCCCGACAAGGCGCACAGTTTGGCGGCTAGTTCTTCCTGGCGGCGGATTCGGTAGATGTTCGAGGTGTGGATGACACGGGCGGCCTGATCGGCAATCGCCTTGACGAGCACCGGGTGGCCGTGGCCGAGCCCGGAGACGGCGATCCCGGCCAGCGCGTCCAGGTAGCGATTGCCGTTCTCATCCCATAACCAGACGCCTTCGCCGCGCGCAAACGAGACGGGCAGGCGGTTATAGGTGTTCATCAGATGCGAGGTCATGGCGTGAAACCGGTGCGGTGCAAAAACAAATGGCGGCTTGCGCCGCCGGTAGCTTGGCTCGTCCGCGTGTGCGTCGAAGGAGGCGAATCATAACATAGCGATACCGCAGCCCGACACGCGCGGCCGACGGGAAAACGCAGGAGACGCGAGGAACGGCGGGGCGGAAGCCGGGCCGTGGCGCCCGGTGATTCCTGCGTGAGGCGTCAGCGCGGCAGGATGCTCGGTTCGCTACGGATGGCGAGCATGGGCGGCACGCTGGGCGTGGCGCGGAAGGAGCACTCGATGATTTCGCAGTGGGGGTACATCTGACGCAACTTGTGCTCCGCGTGGGCTTCGTTGCGGCCGTGAATCATGAGTTTCTCTACCACCAACCCCTGGCGGGTGCGGATGCGAAAGCGGTATTTGATGGTTGCGGAGCTGGGCATCGGAGAAGTCCCCTTGCGTACGACTCAAGGGCTGATGTAAACACACGGAATTTCACAATTCAAAGCAAGGGCCTCATTTTTGAGACCTATTTCACTGCGTGCGGTCATCCGCCGTCATAAGTAGGACATTATGCTGGTCGATACGGACGAATTCGTAATCATTGGTCGGACCCTGGAGGGAAAACCGTTCCGGCCGGAGGATTGGGCGGAGCGCCTGTGCCGGATCCTGGCGCCATTCGGCGGCGAGCCAGGCGCTGCTTTTTCGCCCTATGTACGCCCGATCCGGACCAGCGGAAGCAAAGGCGTGGTGGTGGATGCCCGGCTGGCAGAAGTCGATGCGCGGGCGTACCGGTTCGTCGCCCGGTTCGCCCAGGACAACGAACTGGTCGTGCGGCCCGGGCGGGCATTTGATCGCGAAACCGTCGGGGGCGCGGCCGACGTTGAGGAGTGAAGGCGGCCAAACAAAAACGGCCTGCATTGCAGGCCGTTTTTTATGACGGGCGAGCCGGAATCAGGCCGCCATCGCCTTGATTTGCGCCGCCAGGCGGCTCTTGTGCCGGGCAGCCTTGTTCTTGTGGACGATTTTCTTGTCCGCAATGCGATCGACCACGCTGGTGGATTCGCGGAAGAGTTCTTGCGCAGCGGCTTTGTCTCCCGCGGCAATCGCCTTCTTCACCTTCTTGATCGCGGTGCGGAATTCGGAGCGCAGCGAAGCGTTGTGTTGACGCTGCTTCTCGGATTGGCGCGCCCGCTTGCGCGCTTGTGCGGTGTTAGCCATGAAAAAAGGAACCGGTTCGGCAAAGCCGGGCATTTTAGCGGGGAGCGGGGCGGGGCGCAAGGCCGATCCCTGCCCCGTATAATCGCGCGACTTCCGCTTCGCTCGTCCGCCGGCGGCCGGGCTGCTCTATGAATCTACTCAAGGCGCTCGCCACGGTGAGCGGTATGACCATGGTGTCGCGCATTCTGGGGCTGGTGCGCGATGTACTCATCGCCCGCGCCTTCGGCGCGAGCCTTGCGACGGACGCCTTCTTCGTCGCTTTCCGCATTCCCAATCTGTTGCGCCGGCTGTTCGCCGAAGGCGCGTTTTCGCAGGCTTTCGTGCCGGTGTTGGCCGAATACAAGCAGCGCTACGGCGAGCGCGAGACGCGCATGCTGGTCGATCGCGTGGCGACCGTGCTGGCACTTGCCCTCATGGCAGTCACCGCGCTCGGGATGGCGGGCGCCTGGGCCATCGTCTATGTCAGTGCGCCGGGCTTCGCGAGCGACCCGGCGAAGTTCGACCTGACGGTGACGATGCTGCGCGTCACCTTTCCGTACATCCTGTTCATTTCGCTGACGGCGCTTGCAGGCGGCATTCTGAATACCTGGAGCCGCTTCGCGATTCCGGCGTTTACGCCGACGTTGCTGAACGTGTCGTTCATCGTGGGCGCGCTGTTCCTCACGCCTTATTTCGCCCCGCCGGTCCTGGTCCTTGCCTGGGCAGTGTTCGTCGGCGGCGCGCTGCAACTGGCGTTGCAGGTGCCGGCGCTGTGGCGTATCGGCATGCTGCCGCGCCCGCGACTGGATATGAAAGACCCGGGCGTTAAGCGCATTCTGCTGCTGATGGGGCCGGCGGTGCTGGGCGTGTCGGTGGCGCAGATCAGTCTGTTGCTCAACACCATCTTCGCTTCCTTTCTGCAGACCGGCAGCGTCACCTGGCTTTACTACGCGGACCGGCTGATGGAATTCCCGACCGGATTGCTCGGCGTGGCGCTGGGCACGATCCTCCTGCCGAGCTTGGCGAAGTGTCATGCTGACAACCGCAACGCCGAATATTCCGGCCTGCTCGACTGGGGACTGCGCCTGACGCTGATGCTGGCGCTGCCTGCTGCGGTGGCGCTTGCGGTACTGGCTGTGCCGCTGATCGCGACGCTGTTCCATTACGGCCGTTTCGACGCCAACGACCTGGCCATGACGCGCCAGGCGCTGATCGCCTACAGCGTCGGGTTGCTGGGCCTCATTCTGGTGAAGGTGCTGGCGCCGGGTTTTTACGCGCGGCAGAACATCCGCACGCCGGTGCGCATCGCGGTCGTCACCCTGATTGCGACGCAACTGATGAATCTGGCCTTCATCGTGCCGCTCAAGCATGCCGGTCTGGCGCTTGCTATCGGTTTGGGTGCGTGCCTCAATGCCGGTTTGCTTTATCGCAAACTGCGCCAGCACGATATCTATCATCCTCTACCGGGCTGGTCGACGTTCGGCTGGAAGGTGGGCTTGGCGATCGCTGCGATGGCCGGCGCGCTGCTGCTGGCGGATCGCCCCGCGAGTTGGTGGATCGCCGCCGACTGGCAGCACCGGATCGTGATGCTGAGCGGACTCGTTGCGTTGGGCGCGGCCGTTTATTTCGCCGTGTTGGCCGCTCTGGGCTTCCGGCCGCACGATTTCATGCGCCGTGCCGCTTGAGGGCCGGCCGATTGATGCGCCGTGCGCGGCGCGGTGGTGTATAGAATTGATGTAGTGAATGCCAATCTCGAATACTTCGCAGAACTGCTGACCCGCGATCACTTCAGCCTCGCCCGCGCGTGCTTTCTCATTGCGCAGGATGAATACCCGGAGGTGGAACCCGAAAGCTGGATGCCCCGGTTGATGCACATGGCCGAAGTCGTGCGCAGCCGCTGCCCGGCGGACGCCTTCGCCGAACAGAAAGTGGTGGCACTGAACCATTATCTGTTCCAGGAACTGGGCTTGCGCGGCAACACCGAGGATTACTACGACCCGCGCAACAGCTATCTGAACGAGGTGCTGGAGCGCAAACTCGGCATTCCCATCACGCTTTCCATCATTTATATCGAGATAGGCCGGCAGCTGGGTCTGCGTCTGCATGGCTTGTCCTTCCCCGGCCATTTTCTGGTGAAGCTCAAGCTCAATCGGGGCAATCTCATCCTCGATCCTTTCGCGGGCGGTGAGCCCCAGTCCGAGCGCGATCTGCGCGCACGCCTGAAGCCGGTGCTGCGCGACAGCGCGGCCGACCGCCTGGAGCACTACCTCGCTCCGGCCAGTTCCCGTGACATCATTGCGCGGCTGTTGCGCAACCTGAAAAGGATTTATCTGGAGCGTGGACAGTACGACAAGGCGCTGACCGTCATGCAGCGCATGCCGCTGGTGGTGCCGGAGTCGGCCGAGGAACTGCGCGACCGCGGTTTGATTTATGCTGAACTCGACTGTTTTCGCGCGGCCCAGGGCGATCTGGAGAACTATCTGCGGCGTCGCCCCGATGCGCCGGACGCCATGGAGATGCACGCCAAGCTGGTCGAACTGAAGTCCGCCTCGGCGCGACTGAACTGATCGCGAAAATAATCAAATGCTCTCGATGCGCGTGCGCAACGGGATCGATCCGATAACCCCTTGAACGGAGTCACCGCAGGAGGAAAACCATGCAAATCGCCAGCACGAGTTTTGCCGACGGTCAGCCCATTCCTGGCGAATACGCTTTTGCCGTGCCGGATGCGGCCAAACGCATCGAGTTGTCGAGCAACCGCAACCCGCATCTGCGCTGGGACGGTGCGCCGGCGGGCACTCGCTCCTATGTTGTGATCTGCCACGACCCGGACGTGCCGAGCCGGGGCGACGATGTCAATCAAGAGGGGCGCAGCGTGCCGGCCGATCTGCCGCGCGTGGATTTTTATCACTGGGTGCTGGTCGACCTGCCGGCGAGCAGAACCGAAATCGCGGCCGGTGAGTTTTCCGACGGCATTACGGCGCGCGGCAAGCCTGGACCGGAGGCGCCGCACGGCACTCGTCAGGGCATCAACGACTACACCGCCTGGTTCGCGGGCGACGCGGAAATGGGCGGCGACTACTACGGCTACGACGGCCCCTGCCCGCCGTGGAACGACGAACTCATTCACCGCTACGTCTTCACCGTCTACGCGCTGGACATCGACACTTGCCCGGCCACGGGCCGTTTCGGCGGCGCGGACGTCCTGGAGGCGATCAGGCCGCATGTGCTCGCGCACGCGTCCATCACCGGCACCTACACGCTCAACCCGCAAGCCACCGCCAAGCGGGGCTGAGATTCGCCGGCCGCGGCATGCCGCGGCCGGCGCCGAATGTTCCGGGTAGCCGTCAAACCGGCTAAAATTCAACGCTTTTCCATCGGTCCCGGACGAGATGCAGGTCACTCGCGGACTCGCCCCGCGCCTCGACAGGCCGGTTGCGTTGACGATCGGCAATTTCGACGGCGTGCACAAGGGCCATCAGCAGATGCTGAGCCGCCTAGTCCGCGCCGCGCGAACACGCGATCTCAGCGCTTCGGTGCTGACGTTCGAGCCGCATCCGCGCGAGTTGTTTACGCCCGCCGCAGCGCCTACGCGCCTGACGTCGCTGCGCGACAAGCTGAAGCTGCTGGCCGCGCAGGGGATCGACCATGTGCATGTGCAGCATTTCAGCCGGGCGTTCGCCGCCTTGTCGCCGGACGCTTTCGTCGAGCGCTTGTTGGTCGAAGGCTTGCACGCGCGCTGGGTGCTGGTCGGCGAGGATTTCCGCTACGGCGCGGTGCGGGCGGGCAACTGTCAGACACTGCAGCAAGCCGCCGCGCGTCACGGCTTCGAACTGGAGACGATGCCGACGGTCACCGTAGACGGTGAGCGTGTATCGAGTTCGTCGGTGCGGGCAGCGCTCGCACGCGGCGATCTGGAATTGGCGGAGCGTCTGCTCGGGCGGCGCTACAGTATCAGCGGGCGGGTGGTGCATGGGTTGAAGCTGGGGCGCGAGCTCGGCTATGCCACGGCCAACGTGCAGATGAAGCACAATCGGCCGCCGCTGGCGGGTATCTTCGCCGTGCGCGTGTACGGCATTGGCGAGGGCGCGTGCGACGGGGTGGCGAGCCTGGGTCTGCGCCCCACCGTTGCCAGCGATGGACGGACGACGCTGGAAGTGCATTTATTCGATTTTCAGCGGGACATTTACGGCGAGCACTTGCGCGTCGAGTTTCTCGCCAAGATCCGCGACGAAGAGAAGTATCCGGATCTGCAAACCTTGAAGGCACAGATTGCGCGCGACTGCGCCGCCGCGCGAGGAATACTGGAGAAGCTTTGATGTCGAACGATCGAAGCTTCTCTGATTTTGGCGGGGATTTTAAGGGGCAGAGTCCCTTAATTGCTCCGAATCTAGAGAGTCATTGAACATGTCGGACTACAAGAAGACCCTGAATCTGCCGGATACGCCGTTCCCCATGCGGGGCGATCTCGCCAAGCGCGAGCCCGAATGGATTCGGCAATGGCAGGAATCGGGCTTGTATCAGCGCCTGCGCGAAGTCTGCAAAGGTCGGCCGTTGTTCGTACTGCACGACGGCCCGCCTTACGCCAACGGCGACATCCACATCGGCCACGCGGTCAACAAGATCCTCAAGGACATGATCGTGAAGTCGAAGACGCTAGCCGGCTTCGACGCGCCTTATGTCCCGGGCTGGGACTGCCACGGGCTGCCCATCGAGCATCAGATCGAGAAGCTGCACGGCAAGAACATCGAAAGCAACAAGGCACGCGCGCTGTGTCGCGAATACGCGGCCGAGCAGGTCGAGCGGCAGAAAAAGGATTTCATCCGCCTCGGCGTGCTGGGCGATTGGGGCGCCCCTTACAAGACCATGAACTACGCGACCGAGGCGGCGGAAATTCGCGCGCTCGGTCGTATCCTCCAAAGCGGTCTGCTGTTCCGTGGCCAGAAGCCGGTGAACTGGTGTATCGACTGCGGCTCCGCGCTGGCGGAGGCGGAAGTCGATTACGAAGACAAGACTTCGGACGCTATCGATGTGGGCTTCGAGTTCGAGGATCGCGCTGCGTTGACGAAGGCGTTCAACGTGGCAACGCTGCCCGATCAGCCGGCCTTCGCAGTGATCTGGACCACCACCCCCTGGACGTTGCCGGCGAACCAGGGCGTGAGCGCGCATCCCGAGTTCGATTACGCATTGGTGCGTACGGAGCGCGGTCTGCTGGTGTTGGTCGACGAGCTGCGCGAGGCGGCGTTGCAGCGTTACGGCTTGAGTGGCGAGGTGATCGCGCGCTGCAAAGGGCAGGCGCTGGAACGCTTGCAACTGCGCCATCCGTTCTACGAGCGCGTCGTGCCGATCATCCTCGGTGAGCACGTGACGCTCGAGGCCGGTACGGGTCTGGTCCATACCGCGCCTGCGCACGGCGTGGACGACTACATCGTCGGCCAGCGCTACGACCTGCCGGTCGACAATCCCGTAGGTGACGACGGCAGGTTTTTCGACAAGATTCCGCTCGTCGGAGGACTGACGGTCTGGAAAGCGAATGCCGTGGTGATCGAAGAACTGCAGCGGCGCGAGCGCCTGTTGAAGCACGATCGCCTCAAACACAGCTACCCGCATTGCTGGCGGCACAAGACGCCGATCATCTTCCGTGCGACGACCCAATGGTTCATCGGCATGGATCGCAAGACGGCCGACGGTCGCACGCTGCGCGAAGTGGCGCTCGAAGCGGTGAATGCCACGCGCTTCTATCCGGCCTGGGGCCAGGCGCGTCTGCACGGCATGATCGCCAATCGTCCGGACTGGTGCATTTCGCGTCAGCGCAACTGGGGCGTGCCCATTCCCTTTTTCGTTCATCGCGAAACGGGCGAACTGCATCCGGATACGCCCGCGCTGCTGGAGCGTGCAGCGCAAGCGGTGGAGCAGGGCGGCATCGAGGCATGGTTTGCCATGAGCGCCGAGGATTTCGGTGTCGATCCCAAGCAGTACACCAAGCTCAGCGATACTTTGGACGTGTGGTTCGACTCGGGCACGACGCACTACAGTGTGATGCGCGCTGCGGGCGAAGAGCGTTTCAAGTGGCCCGCGGATCTTTATCTCGAAGGTTCGGACCAGCATCGCGGCTGGTTTCATTCCTCGCTGCTGACCGGATGCGCGATGGACGGCCGCGCCCCGTATGAGAGCCTGCTCACCCATGGCTTCGTGGTCGACGGTTCCGGGCGCAAGATGAGCAAGTCCAAAGGCAACGTCGTCGCACCGCAGCAGGTCTCCGACACGCTGGGCGCGGAGATTCTGCGTCTATGGGTGGGGGCGACGGACTACTCGGGCGAACTGTCGATCTCCAACGAGATTCTGAAGCGCGTGGTGGAGTCGTATCGGCGCATCCGCAATACCTTGCGGTTCCTGCTGGCCAACGTCTCCGATTTCGATCCGGCCAAGCACAGTCTGCCGCTGGACGAGTGGCTCGAGATCGATCGCTACGCGGTGGCAAACGCAGCGGCTTTCCAGAAGACGCTGACCGGCCATTACGAGCGCTATGAGTTCCATCACATCGTGCAGAAGCTGCAGACCTACTGCTCGGAAGAACTCGGCGCCTTTTATCTCGACGTTCTGAAGGACCGGCTGTACACCGCCGGCACGGATTCGAAGTCGCGCCGTTCGGCACAAAACGCGCTCTACCATCTCACGCACGCCTTGCTGCGCTGGATGGCGCCGATTCTCAGCTTTACCGCGGAAGAGGCGTGGACGGTGTTCAACGGCAAGCCGAACGACAGCGTGTTCTTCCAGACCTGGCATGAGTTGCCCGCGGCGACCGATGCCGACGCGCTGCTGGTGCGCTGGTCGCACATCCGCGAAGTGCGAGCGGACGTGCAGAAGCATCTGGAAGCGCTGCGCGGCGAGGGCAAGATCGGTTCGTCGTTGCAGGCGCATATCGAAATCCACGCGACCGGTGCGCGCTACGAGGCGCTGGCGGCGTTGGAGGACGATCTGCGGTTCGTCATGATCACGTCGGCCGCCCAAGTGGTGCAGGCGTCGAGCGAGGCGGAGCAGAAGATCGTCGCGGTACCGACCGACCACGCCAAATGCGAACGCTGCTGGCACCATCGCGCGGATGTCAACGTCGACCCGGCACATCCGGGCATTTGCGGCCGCTGCGTATCGAATCTGGAAGGCGTCGGTGAGCCGAGAACCCATGCCTAAGGACAACCTGCCCCGATGGCTGCCTTGGCTGGTGCTGGCGGCCAGCGTGGCTTTTGCCGATCAGGGCGCCAAGCTCTGGATCGATGTGCTGCTCAATCCGGGCGACCGGATGGTGATACTACCGTTCCTCGATCTGGTTCTGGTTTTCAACCGCGGCGCGGCCTTCAGTTTTCTGGCCGATGCCGCGGGCTGGCAAAGACCGTTTTTCATCGGTGTCGCCGTCGTCGCGTCCGTGATCATCATCCATCTCCTGCGCAAACATCAGGAGGAGCATTTGTTCTGTTTCGGCTTGGCGCTGATACTGGGCGGTGCGATCGGCAATCTATGCGATCGCGTGGCGCTGGGGCATGTGGTGGATTTTCTGCTGCTGCATGCCTACGGCTATCACTGGCCGGCCTTCAATCTCGCCGATACGGCGATTACGGCAGGCGCCGCGCTGCTCATTTACGATAGTTTTCGCGGCATGCGCCGCAACCGGCCGTTGAGTTCGACCGGCGGCCGAACCGATTGAGGTCCGATATGGAAGTACTGCTCGCCAACCCTCGTGGTTTCTGCGCAGGCGTCGAACGCGCCATTTCGATCGTGGAGCGCGCCATTGCACTGCATGGTGCGCCGATCTACGTGCGTCACGAAATCGTGCACAACAAGTTCGTGGTCGAGGATCTGCGCGGCAAGGGCGCGATCTTCGTGGACGAGTTGGATGAAGTGCCCGCCGGTGCGACGGTCATCTTTTCAGCACACGGCGTATCGAAGTCGGTGCGCGCGGAAGCCGAAGCGCGCGGCTTGCGCGTCTTCGATGCCACTTGCCCGCTTGTGACCAAGGTGCATGTCGAAGTCGCAAAAATGCTCAAGGCGGAGCGCGAAGTCATCATGATCGGGCATCGCGGCCATCCGGAGGCCGAAGGCACCATGGGCCAGGCAGCCGAGGGCATGTATCTGGTCGAAACGGTCGAAGACGTTGCGGCATTGCAGGTGCGCGACGAAAACTGCCTTGCCTATGTGACGCAGACGACACTTTCGGTGGACGACGCGGCAGTCATCATCGAGG
>Ga0079224_100012459_pt1 | contig 11771 bp, 12 predicted proteins | sample Stecom2015_FD_80414 | JGI IMG/M metagenome (GOLD analysis project Ga0079224, IMG submission 80414) | Agricultural soil microbial communities from Utah to study Nitrogen management - Steer compost 2015 | ecosystem: Environmental > Terrestrial > Soil > Agricultural land | place: USA: Utah...
AAGGTTCATTTTGGCCCCAGTTTATCTGGGGCTTTTTTTTCTTCTAGGTGTTGGAGCAATGACATGGGAGAGGAAAAAAATTCCATATGATGTGTGAGATCCTTGATTCAAAAGCTAATGACAGTTATAATTTTGACTAGGTCCTAGGAAGTGGACCAACTTAAGCTCGAAAAAAGGTTCAAATGGCTGACGAGAATAAACCAGGGACAGGTTCAGACGCAGGTAAAAATCCTCTCCTGATTTTATTAATGATTGTAAACATTGTAGCTCTTAGTGCAGTTGCTTATTTCCAATGGCGTTTCATGGAATTAGAGGCAAGCCGTCCGAGCTTAACGGCACTCTTGAAGGAAGGACAGATTTCAGGAGAAGCTAGCGATGAGGTTCGACCAGAGGCTACTGTCAGTGAAGAGAAGCTTCTTCAGTTAGAGGGCTTTACCGTGAATCTCGCCCAAGGAGATGGGCCAAGACGCTATTTAAGATTAGATGCAGTCTTGAAGATGAGTGATGATGCTAAGAAGGAAGAGTTCGAAGCACGTAAACCTCAAATCCGAGATACCATAATCAGCATTTTAAATACTAAACGTGCTGATGACCTTCTTAAAAGAGAAGGTAAGGATTATTTAAAGGAAGAGATAAAATCTTCGATCAATTCATATTTAATTGATGGAAGAGTGGAAGATGTTTATTACATCAGTTTCCAAATCAACTAGTCGAGCAGGATGCTTAAACTAGCTAAAAGATCTCAGGAGGAGAACACATGGCCCAGGTATTGAGCCAAGATGAAGTGGATGCATTACTTAAAGCTGTTAATGATGAGGGAGGAGATTCCCCAACATTAGAATTAGTTTCTGAAAGTGATGGTTCCTTCTCTGAAGTTGATGAATCGGATGCAAGCATTCAGCCTTATGACCTTGCCAATCAGGATAGGGTTATTCGCGGAAGAATGCCAATTCTGGATATCATTTATGAGAGATTCATTAGACAGTTCCGGGTTTCTCTTTCAAACTCTTTAAGAAAAATTTCAACCATTTCCCTTATCTCTACAGACCTCTTAAAGTTTGGAGAGTTTGTGAACACGCTGCCGATCCCATCATGTATGTGCATCATGCGTTTCAATGAACTCCGTGGACCAGCTCTAATTGTTTTTGAATCAAAGCTAGCATATGCCATTATTGATTCTTACTTTGGAGGAACTGACAGACCCTTCACGAAAATTGAAGGAAAAGAATTTACTTCAATTGAACTTTCATTCATGAGACGTGTGATGGATATGGCCATCAATGATTTAGAAGAATCATGGGCGCCTGTTCATAAAATTGATGCTCAATACGTTCGTACTGAGATCAATCCACAGTTCGTTGGGGTAGTACCACCATCAGATGTGATCATCACAACAACGTTTGAAGTTGAATTTGAATCTGCCTCCGGAACAATTATGGTGGTGATTCCTTATTCAACAATTGAACCGATTAAGCAGAAATTATCTACAACTTATCAGACTGATAATGATGTCGTGGACACTCTTTGGACTCGTTCAATGCAGGAACATGTTCAACATGCAGAAGCTACAGCAGTTGTTAAACTAGGAGAGACTGAACTCTCTATAGGGGACCTTATCGGACTTCAGGTCGGAGATATCATTCCTCTAGGTCAAGAAGTCTCAGGAGAGCTTGATTTAGAAATTGAAGACGCAAAAAAAATGAAGTGCTTAATTGGTGTCTATAAAGGTAACCGAGCAGTACAAATCACTCGAAGAATTACTTAAAAGGAAAAAATATGTCTGAACAGCAAATGTCTGAAAACAATAAAGAAGCAATCAGAGAACTGGCCGATCAAATTAAGGCCGGAGATGATGCTCTTAATAAACTTAAAGTACAGAATCTTGATTTTATTCTCGATATTCCACTTAAAGTAAGTGTTGAGCTTGGAAGAGCTAAAGTTGTCATTAAAGATTTACTACAACTTGGGCAAGGTTCAGTTCTTGAACTAGATAAACTTGCGGGAGAGCCTCTGGAAGTGCTTGTTAATGGCAAGCTAGTTGCTAGAGGAGAGGTAGTGGTTGTGAACGAGAAGTTTGGAATTCGTCTCACAGATATTATTTCACCACTAGAGAGAATTGAGTCTTTAAAATAATTAGGTAGTTACTTAACAGTTACCAGGAAGGGAGCTGCATGAACAGAAAGTTTGTTGCGATTTTTGTTGTTTCTTTATTCTCACAAGTAGCCTTGGCCGGTGTCAAAGTGTCTAAGATTAATTATGAGAAGAAGGGAAATGATAGTGTTCTAAAAATTGCGGTAGAAGGTAAATCAAACGACCTCCCGGAAATCTCTGTTACAGGACAGGTTCTTCAGGTGAATCTTGGAGAAGCAGATTCTTTTAAGACCATTAATAAAAATCAAGACGGAGTTTCTTTAACAGCTCAATCTCAAAAGGGGAAAGCCGTTATTTCGGCTAAGCTTCCCTTTAATGTTAAAGCTAGTGAAGTAAACCTAGGCTGGAAAAATGATCAGGTTGAAATTACTTTTCCAACAGGAAAGATCATTGCACCTAAGAATGAAGTTAAAAAGGTTGCTGCAGTGGCAGCCGCAGTTCCTGCTGTAGCAAAGAAAGTTGCCCCTCCGAAAGAATCATTAAATGAGGACTATTTAAATAAAATTTCTCAGCAGATTGAAAAGAATGAAAGCAGCAAAGTTGTAAAGAAAGATTCTATCTCTACTGCGCAATCAGCTGTTGAAAAAGGACCTACTACTAACAATACTTTCTCTTTCGCTGGTTATGCGGCGAAGTTTACTATTTTCTTAGCGATCGTGATCGGTGCATTTTACAGTATCGTAACTGTTTTTAAGAAAGGCGTTTTCTCTCGAGGGAAACTGGGCTTTTTAAATAATTCTCAGCTTATTGAAGTGATCAGTACAACATACATTTCTCCTAAAAAGTCACTTTCACTAATCCGAGCTCATAAACAAATCTTTCTCGTTTCTAATACAGATACAGGTGTATCTCTTATTTCTGAAATTACGGACACAGCTGGACTAATTAAAGAAGGGGAGAAAGAGATTACCGGAACTAATTTTGATTTGAAGCTTAATGATGCCCATACATCAGATGCAGAAGTTAAGTTAAAAGAAGATATTCTAACTTCTTCTCCACTAGAGGAATCATCTAGACTAGAAAAACTAGTCGCAAAAAAAGATATCGTAAGATTTTCTGATGAGTTGAAAAAGAAAGCTAAGAAACTTAAACCTATTGAATTTAATTAAGAGTTAATATGAAGTTATTTTGGGCCCTCATTCTCCTGCTATTACCTGTTGAAGCTCTTTACGCCCAATCAGCTAATCTCCCTGGAGTTAGTGTAAACTTTGGTCAAGGGACTAATCTTGTTGATACCCTTGAAGTTCTTCTACTTTTTACTGTTTTAACTCTAGCGCCTGCGATTATTATTTTAACGACTTCTTTCACGCGAATTGTAGTCGTGCTTTCATTCATGAGACAGGCATTAGGAACTCAGAATATGCCACCCAATCAACTGCTCATTGGGTTTGCAATGTTTCTCTCGGTCTTCGTGATGATGCCGACGGGACAGTCAATTTATCAAAATACGATTCAACCTTATACTGCTAAGCAGATCAGTGCTACCCAAGCTCTAGAAGGTCTTGAGAAAGACCTGAGATCTTTTATGAGTAAGCATGTAAGGAAGAATGATATAGGTCTTTTCTATGATGTCACAGGAACACAAGCTCCTGACGATATTGATGGAGTTCCAACCCATTATTTGATTCCTGCTTTTATTATTTCAGAGTTAAAGACAGCATTCCAGATTGGGTTTCTACTTTATATTCCGTTTATTGTTTTAGATATGGTTGTTGCCTCGGTACTGATGGCCATGGGGATGATGATGTTACCCCCGATGCTTGTTTCAATGCCATTCAAGCTTTTACTCTTTGTTCTTGTAGATGGCTGGCAATTAGTCACGGGAGCAATTTTACGGTCCTTTAGTTAGGAGTAGGTCTTATGGAAAATGAATTTGTCGTTGAAGTTATCAGTCAGGCCATCAAGATCACGCTTATGATGGCGGCTCCTATGTTAATAGGTGCTCTCCTGGTGGGTATCTTGGTATCCATATTCCAAGCGGTAACTCAGATTAATGAGCAGACGCTTTCTTTTATTCCGAAAATTTTAGTTATTGTTGCGGCCATTGTTATTTTCAGTCCTTGGATGATGGACACCATTGTTAATTACACTAGAGAACTTTTTATTAGTATCCCTGAAATAGTAAGAAGATAATGAATGTTTCCCTGACTGATCAAGTAAGTTTTATGGCCTTCTGGCTGAGCTTTTCTCGCTGGTTCGGGGTTCTGTTTCAATTGCCACTTTTCGATAATGTCTCTGTTCCGGGAATGATTAAAATTCTTGCGACTTTTTTAATCTCTTTTGCTTTTTTTCCTAGTGTTCAGGGAACTCTCGTTGCAGAGATCAATATGGTTGGGCTCGAACACGCTTGGCTTCTCATTGCCTTTCATACAACAACCGGACTTATTATTGGTTTCTTAGTTAAAACATTGATGAGTCTCTATGTTGGGGCCGGTAGCATTTTGACCCAGCAAATAGGATTCGCTTCCGTCTCTTACTTTGATCCTTCACAAGGACAGCAGGTAGGGCCTTTTGAACGAATGATTGAATGGGCGATGATTATTATCGTCTTAAGCTCCGGTGCCTTTGTGCCCATGGTTCAGGGTGTATTTAATTCATTCTTTTCTATCAATTTCTTAAATGCAGATAAATTACTCAAAACTCCAGAGTATTTTGTGCTATTCTTTAAGGGTGCCTTTAGTGCGGCCGTACTACTCGCCGGCCCACTGATTTTTGCAAACCTTCTGATGAATCTTGTTTTTGGAATTGTGGCGCGAACAGTTCCTCAGATGAATGTTTTGATGGTGAGTTTTGTAGTAAATATTGGCATTGGATTAATTCTCTTTTTAGGAATAACTGAAGAATTTTTCCATGTGAGTTTTGATTTTTACGTCAAAAGTTTAGGAGAGTGGTTTCAGTTCATCTCTAACTAAGCTTTTAAAGGCAGAGGATGGCCGAAGAAAACGACGACGAAAAAACCGAAGAACCTTCCCAGCATAAGATTGAAGAATCTCGCAAAAAAGGTGATGTAGCTTCTTCTAAGGAGCTTAATAGCGTTCTACTGTTAACGGCGTCCTTCCTCACTCTCATTCTTTGTTCCGTTTATATTTATGAAGTGATCGGTGAGTATATTGATTGGCTCTACCGCCAAAATTTAAAACTCGCTTACACTAAAGAGTGGATGAAAGATTTCTTCTCTGAAACAGCTTGGACTTTAGTCAAGGCCCTGGCACCTTCCTTTGGTGTTTCTATTTGTGTTGGCGTGCTTTCTCAATTCGCCCAAATAGGTTTTTTATATTCTCCTGAAATACTTAACATGGATCTTAACCGAATTAACCCTGTAAAAGGTTTCGGTCGTTTGTTTTCTAAGAAGTCTTTAGTTGAGGCCATCAAAGGTACTTTTAAATTCGCTGTGGTTATTGGAATTACCTACGCCGTGTTGAAAGATAATATTGGCTCTTTTTTAGGTTTTCTGCATTCTGAAGCGGGTGAGTCTATTGAGTTCGGAAAATACTTAATGGCAAAGCTCGGTTTCTCAGTCTTGCTTGGACTAGGAATTGTTTCATTAGGAGATTTTGCTTGGGAAAAGTGGAGTTATCGTAAGAAAATGATGATGACCAAACAACAGGCAAAGGAAGAACATAAAGAGCAGGATGGTAATCCTGAGGTAAAAGCTAAGATAAGACAAATTCAAAGACAGATGGCCCAAAAGCGAATGCTTGAAGATGTTAAGAGTGCTGATGTTATTGTTACCAATCCGACGCATATTAGTGTAGCCTTAAAGTACGATGGGGAAGGCATGGTGGCACCAGCAGTGGTGGCAAAAGGTTCAGAACACCTGGCCCTAAGGATCAGAGAGATCGCCAAAGAGCATGATATCCCGATCGTAGAGAATATTATGTTGGCCCGAACTTTGTATAAAACAGTAAAAGTTGGGCAGGGTGTTCCGCGCACTCTATATAAAACGGTCGCGGAGATCTTAGCTTTTGTTTATAAACTAAGAAAAAAGAAAAAAGCGCTAGAATAAGACCTCAAGGATTGAGGTTAGTGAGGAAGGACCATGGATGGTTTGTTAGGAAAACTGAAAGTCTTCAGCCAAAATTCAGATCTAATGATTGCTATTGGGTTAATCATTGTTATTGGAGTGATGGTTGTACCTATTCCTCCAGTAGCTCTCGATTTATTTCTCGCTCTCTCTTTAGCAATGTCAGTTGGCGTTTTATTAATGTCTGTTTATGCCAAAAAGCCGTTAGACTTTTCTACTTTCCCTGCTGTTCTTCTCATTACGACACTTCTTCGACTTTCACTTAACGTTGCTTCCACAAGAAATATTCTTCTTCATGGTGCTACTGATGGAACAGCAGCAGCAGGAAGTATTATTGAATCTTTTGGTGAATTTGTTGTAGGTGGTAACTTCGCTGTTGGTCTTATTATTTTCATGATTCTGGTAGTGATTAACTTTATCGTTATTACTAAGGGTGCTGGTCGAGTAGCCGAAGTCTCCGCGCGTTTTGTGTTAGATGCTATGCCTGGTAAACAGATGGCCATTGATGCTGACTTAAATGCGGGTCTTATTGATGATAAGGAAGCTAAACGTCGCCGTGCTGAAGTTGCCCAAGAAGCAGATTTCTATGGATCGATGGATGGTGCTTCCAAGTTTGTTCGCGGGGATGCTATTGCAGGTATTCTAATCACGGTTATAAATGTCATTGGTGGGATCATCGTTGGGGTGGCCCAAAATGATATGAGCTTCTCAGATGCATCTCGGATTTTTACTCTTTTAACAGTTGGTGATGGTCTGGTAGCTCAAATTCCTGCTCTCATTATCTCAACTGCTGCTGGTATTATCGCCACTCGTAACACTAGTGATTCCGGGCTAGGGGATCAGGTCGGTACAGAGTTCGCGGCACATCCGAAAGCCTTTTATATTACGGCCGGAGTTCTTGTACTTTTTGGTCTTATCCCAGGATTCCCAGGATTACCATTTTTTGCAGTAGGATCTATTGTTGCATTTGCTGGTTTTAAAATTGAAAGAAATAAGTTCCAAGTTGAAGAAGAAAAAATTCAGGCAGCTATTACTGAATCTTCAGCACCTAAATCTGAATCTTTAGAATCACTTCTTCCGGTTGAACTCATTCAGCTTGAGGTTGGCTACGGAATCGTCAACATCGTGGATGCTGAACAGAATGGGGATCTACTCGAAAGAATCTCTCATATTAGAAAACAATTTGCTCTTGATTGGGGGATTATCATCCCTTCAGTTCGTATCAAAGATAACCTAGAACAAAAACCTGGTGGCTATTCAATCAAGTTAAAAGGTATCGAGATCGCTAAGGGTGAGTTGATGCCGGATCATTTAATGGCAATGGATCCAGGAACTGTTATTGAAGAGATGGATGGAGTTCCGACTAAGGAGCCTGTTTTTGGACTTCCTGCTATCTGGATTACAGAAGATAAGAAAGACGATGCTCAATATAACGGTTACACCGTTGTTGATCTTTCAACAATTGTAGCTACTCATATCACAGAAGTTCTTAAAGCAAATATGTCCGAGCTTTTAGGGCGTCAGGAACTTGTTCGTCTCATTGATAACTTTAAAGAAGATTATCCAAAAATTGTTAATGATCTTATTCCGGATATCATGCCACTCGGTACGGTTCTGAAAGTGATGCAGAATCTTCTTAAAGAGGGTGTGAGTGTCCGTGATCTTCGAACTATCCTTGAAACATTAGGAGAATGGGGAACAAGTACAAAAGATCCTGATGCTTTAACTGAGTATGTTCGTCAGAGTTTATACCGTACCATCACAGAGAAAATTAGAAGCTCCCAAGGAGATGTTCCTCTGTTTACTCTTGACCGAAGTATTGAGGAAACAGTGGCCCGTTCTATTATCCACACTGAAGGGGGAACTCAGCTCAACCTTGATCCTAAGATCACTCAGACCATTCTCGCTAGCTTGAATGAGAAAATTGAAGAGGCGACAAGTCAGGGAGAGAAAATGGTGATTCTGTGCTCTCCCGTTATTCGTCGTCATTTCAAACGCTTAACGGAGAAATTCATTCCCAACATGATTGTGGTAAGCCATAATGAATTAAGTCCTGAAGTCAATATTAGATCTCTTGGTACAGTGAGGTTGTAAGATGTTGGTTAAGAAGTTCGAAGCCGACACATTAGAAGAAGCATTGAAGGCCGTGAAAGTTGAACTAGGGCCAGATGCTATTATTTTAAAAACCATTACAAACAATGGTCTGAAGGGTGCTTTTAAGAAAAAACGAATTGAAATAACTGCAGCAATTTCTGAGAAGAATTATGAAAAAAAAGCAAAGGTGGATAGAGTGTTAAATGATGATCAGAAGGAATCTTTTTACCAAAGACCTGCTAACTCAGTTAAGGAATCTATCCAAAAATATGCAAGCAATGATTCTGCTGGAGGGTATGGAAATATTGGACTTAATAAAGTCGTGAATACCCTTTCGAAAGGATCGCAAAGTATCGCTGAAGTTACTTCAAAAACGTCTTCACTTTTAAAATCAAGTTTCGATGATTTCTTAAGCACCGATGATGAAGAGGAGATTCTTGAGGAAGAGGAAACAACTCCTTTCGTCAAAGTAAGACCTGTTCCGAGTGCGGCCAATCGCGGAAGGTATGCAGAACCTCCTCAGGAAGTTTATCGTGAAGAAAAGTCTAATAGTGTCTCTCGTGAAGCCTATGACGAACTAAAGCAGGAGCTAAAAACTCAGCACTATAAAATTGATCTTCTCGAAAAAAAGATTCAAGAGATGGCCCAGGCCCTACAGGTTAATCAAAAAAACCTGAATGAAGCAACAGGGCTGTATCAATTACGTACTACTTTAAGAACCCTTGATATTGATGAAGCCCATGTGATGGATCTCATCAAGAAGGCCAATTACGAGCTCTCAAAAGAGGATTTAGAAAACCCTGATATTGTTTTTGAATTTGCCCTTAAAGATATGGCCAATTCCATTAATACTGAAATGCCATTATTTGCTAGCGTAGAAGGAAACACGATTACAGCTCTTTTCTCAGAGTCAGCAAGTGGTCAGTCAACAATGGCAACTAAGATCGCTCTTCTTAAAAAAGATATTGTTGTTATTCAATATGGCCAGGATGAGCAGGAATTCAATACATCAGGTTTTGCTTCTCAGGTTTTTGATATTAAGCTTCACCAAGCTAAATCATTTGCAGAGGTAATCGGTATTACTCGTAAAGCGTATGAGGCAAAAAAGTCGGTACTTCTTGATATTCGTCTTAGTTCTCGCAATTTAGATGAAACAAGAAAGTTCATCGAGTCCCTAAAGCGTGGATTTGATAGAGTAGAAATCCTATGCACAATTTCTGCAATTCACTCAGAACTTTATAATAGAAAAATTCTTGCCCGATATAAAGACGTGGTTGATGGTGTTATCATTTCTCATGTGGACCTCTGTATGAGCTTTGGAGCAATTTTCAATGTTCATAGGGCCCATAATAACTTGCCATTAAAGTTCTATGGAACAGGACCTGTCGTTCCGGATGATCTTGAAGGTGCGACAGCAGAAAGATTGATGGCAGGGCTTTTTCAGTTTTAATTTTTGATTGTTACTAAGGATCTGACAGGATGTTGGATCGTGCGCGACAGGAGTTATATGCACAAGACGAGTGAATGGCTTCTCTCATTTACTTCAGAGGAAGAAGTAAACAAGAGTTCTGATGATCAATTTATTGAAGAAGCAAGAGGATGCAGAAAGATTTCTATAACAGGTGGTAAGGGTGGGGTAGGAAAGACCTCTATTGCCCTTAAAACTGCCCAAGAACTCGCTCGCGTTGGTTATCGCACTCTTCTTATTGACTGCGATTCAAATCTTTCAAATACGGCCATTAAGTTAGGATTACCTGTAGATAATAAATTCGAAAAATTATTATCGGCTGAAATATCCTTTGAAGAAGCTCTTATCCAAAGAGGAAACTTCCACTTATTATCTGCCTGTAACGGCTCACTTACTCTATTTGAGAATAAACTTCAATTAGACGAAGTTATTATCGATATCATCGAATCTCACGAGCACGAATATGACTATATCCTTTTGGATTGTCCTGCGGGTCTAGAGAAGCAATCTCTAAAGCTGAATTCTTATTGTGATCATCGCTTTGTAGTGGTTACTCCGGATCGTTCATCAATAACTGATTCCTATTCTCTTATTAAAATTCTCGCACTTAACTTTGGAGTAAAGAGAAATCATTTGATCGTTAATATGTTTCAACAAGAAAAGCAGTATCTTAGGGTCGCAGAAATTCTAACTGATACAATTGAGAGATTCCTCGGATGTCAGACTGTCACACTCGGTGGAATTCGCAAAATTGATGTGGACTTTACTAACTTTGATACTTTTTTCCTAGCTGAAGACAATAATGAGTTTCAGAAAAACTTCGTTAAACTTTTATATGGGTTCACCGAGAAGTTAGGTGAACCAGTGAAGCCTCTTCTTGCAAAGGGGAATCAGCAACTGGCTCTTGAACATGATGTTCATTAATTCAAAGAAAGCTAAGGAGAGCTCCACATGTCATCTATAACGGCCAAATTGAAGAACTTAAAAGATTATCGCAGTACTGTTGATCCAAAGGTAAAAGACGAGATAATTCTTGAGTATGCTCCGCTCGTAAAATATATTGCTCAGAAAATTGCTTCAAGACTCCCACCTAATATCGAACTTGATGACATGATTTCATGTGGAGTAATTGGGTTGATGGATGCAATTGAAAAATTTGATCCTACTCGCGACAACAAGTTTAAAACATATGCAGAGTTTAGAATTCGTGGGGCCATTCTCGATGAACTTCGTTCTCAAGACTGGGTACCTCGTTCGGTGCGTGAAAAGGCTAAGCTAGTAGAAAGATCATATGCTAAGCTTGAAAAAGATCTAGGCCGTCCAGCAACTGATGAAGAAATGTGTCAGGAACTTCAGTGTACGATGGATGAATTTCACGAGCTTATTAATAAATCAAAGTCTGTTTCTCTTCTCAATATTGAAGACGCACAGGCCATGAGTAAAGGCGATAAGAAGTTAATGGTGTCTTTAATGGAGACATCAAGAACTGCTAATCCTCAAACTGTTGTGGGCTATAAAAGAGCGCAGGAGATTATTAAAGATGGAATTAAAGGACTACCAGAGAAGCAACGCTTAGTACTTTCTCTTTATTACTTTGAAGATCTTAATCTTAAAGAGATTGGACAAGTCCTAGACGTGACTGAATCACGAGTTTCTCAGCTTCATACTCAGGCCATTTTAAAGTTAAAGGCCAAACTTCGTAACCAATTTGAGTCTTACGAAGACCTCGCAAGTTAATTCATTCCAGAGTCCGAGTGTAAGCCTCGGACTCTTTTTCATTTTTATCCTTCACAATCCAAGTCATTTCATCAGATTATTAAGTATAAGTAATTACTTAAAGGGTGAATTCAATGGATTGGAAAAAGACCTTTAGTCGCGGTCAGTGGTATCTTCATACAATTTTTTTACTTGCAGTGGCCACTGCGGGGGTTACAACTCTACAGGCACTCAAGTTAAATCATCTGCAGCAGAATCAGGAAGAGCGGACAGAAAAAATCAACAACTTGATCTCAGAGCTTTCAAAAACTCAGACAT
>Ga0079224_100012460_pt1 | contig 11771 bp, 13 predicted proteins | sample Stecom2015_FD_80414 | JGI IMG/M metagenome (GOLD analysis project Ga0079224, IMG submission 80414) | Agricultural soil microbial communities from Utah to study Nitrogen management - Steer compost 2015 | ecosystem: Environmental > Terrestrial > Soil > Agricultural land | place: USA: Utah...
CAGTTCGGCGAAGCGGTCGAAATCCCCGGCCTGCGGCACGCGCAGCACCAGCCGTGCGGTCTCGAGCCTGATCTGCGTCAGCGTCATGCCAGGATCCCCTGCGATGTGGAGTCTGCGATGCGGCGCCCGTCCGGCGGGAGCCGCGCCGCGCGCGCGATGATCAGAACGCGTTGATCCCGGTCAGTTCGCGCCCGACCACCAGCTGGTGCACGGTCTCTGTGCCCTCGTAGGTGATCACCGATTCGAGATTGAGCGCGTGGCGGATCGGGCAGTGCTCGGTGGTGATGCCGGCACCGCCGAGCAGGTCGCGCGCCTCGCGCGCGATGTCGATGGCCATCCGGCAGTTGTTCCACTTGGCCAGCGAGACCTGGGTGGGCTGCATCCTGCCGGCATCCTTGAGCCGGCCGAGCTGCAGGCTCAGCAGCTGCGCCGTGGTGATCCGCCGCGCCCAGTCGGCCAGCTTGATCTGCGCGCTCTGCGTTCCCGCCACGGGGCGACCGAACAGGATCCGCTCCTTCGAGTAGGCCAGGGCCTCGTCCAGGCAGGCGATGGCCGCGCCGATCGGCCCCCAGGTGATGCCGTAGCGGGCCTGGGTCAGGCAGCCCAGCGGGCCACGCAGCCCCTTCACGCCCGCAAGGCGATTGGCCTCGGGCACGCGCACGCCGTCGAAGAACAGCGCACTGGTCACCGACGCCCGCAGGCTCATCTTGTGCTTGACCTCCTGGGCCTTGAACCCGGGGAAGTCCTTCTCCACCACGAACCCCTGGATGCCGTCGTCGGTCTGCGCCCAGACGATCGCGATGTCGGCCAGGTTGCCGTTGGTGATCCACATCTTGGAACCGTTGAGGATCCAGTCGTCGCCGTCGCGCCTGGCGTGGGTCTTCATGTTGGCCGGATCGGAGCCGCCGTGGGCCTCGGTCAGGCCGAAGCAGCCGATCACCTTTCCGGCGGCCATGTCCGGCAGCCAGCGCCGTTTCTGCTCCTCGCTGCCGTAGGCGAAGATCGGGTACATGCACAGCGAGGACTGCACGCTGGCGAAGCTGCGCAAGCCGCTGTCGCCGCGCTCGAGTTCCTGGCAGATCAGGCCGTAGCTGACGTAGTTGAGCTCCGCGCCGCCGTACTCGGCCGGCAAGGTGGCGCCGAGCAGGCCCAGGCCTGCGATCTCGGGGATCAGTTCGGTCGGAAACCGGCCTTCATCGAAACACCCGCCGATGATCGGCAGCACGCGCTCGTCGGTGAAGCGCGCGACGCTGTCCTGTACGGCGCGCTCCTCCTCGGACAGCAGGGAGCGGACGTCGTAGAGGTCGTGGGGATCGAGTGGCATGGCGCGGCGACCGGGGCGGAAAGGTTTCACATTGTACTGTTCACGCGCGTCCTGTCCCGCGCCGGTGGGCGGAGGCCCGATGTCCGACGGGCATTGCAGGAGGCTTCGGCCGCTAACGACGGCCCGGCCGCGCCGTGGCCCGGCCACCGGCGGCTGGTCCGGAACGCGAACGGGCCGGCGCAAGGCCGGCCCGTCGCAGGTTGCCGCAGGGCGGCTGTCGTCAGTTCCGATCGGGCGTCGTGGCGACGGCCATGCGGGTCATGATCTGGCCGTCGAGCACGGGCAGGCGCTCGCCCGGCTCCTCGTCCATGCGCACGGTGTTCTCGACGCCGTCGTAGCGGTAGGTCACGTCGTAGGCCACGGTGCGGTCCTCGGTCCCCAGCGCGATGCGCTCGCCGGGCTGTTCGCCGGTGCGCAGGGTGCCGGTAGTACCGTCCGGATTGCGGTAGGTCACGTTCCAGGCCACGGTGCGCGAGGACTGCGAGGTGTCCTGTACGGTGTGGCACTGGCGGTCGACCCGCTCGACCACCCGGCCGCCGACATGGTTGCGGTCCACGCGGTTGCCGATGAAGCCGCCGGCCGTGGCGCCGGCCGCGGTGGCCAGCTTGCGGCCCTTGCCGCCGCCGACCTGGTTGCCGACCAGTCCGCCGATCACGGCACCGGCCACGGTGCCGCCGACGTTGCCGTCGCGCTCGGGCAGCCGTTCCTGCACCACCACGTCCTGGCACACCTGGCGCGGCGTGCTGGCGGTGGTCGTCTCGCGCACCGGCTCGACGCCGATCACGGTGGCATACAGGTCGGCCTGCTCCGTGACCGGCGTGACCGCCACCACCGTCGCGTAGTCCAGCTGGCCGGCTTCGGCCTGCGCCTGCCCGGCGACATCCGTCACCTCGGGCGCGCGGTCGCGGCTGTTGTGGTAGGCACCGACGGCGACGCCGCCAACCAGCAGCGAGGCCAATGCAACTGCGAGGGTGTTGTTCTTGCTCACGGGTTTCCTCCTGCGGGCCGGGCCCGCCTGCTGCGTACGGGACGATTCCATCACTTCCAAGCTGAACCCGGCCCCGGGAACTTCACGGAAAGCTGACGCGGTCATGAATCCTGGCGTCCGGTCCGCGTGCTAGCGTGACCGGCATCGCGAACCGCCGGAGCGCCCGATGGCCAATCCCCTGCTGCTGCCGCTGCTCAACTGGGCGCGTGGACTGCGCTACCCCACCCTGTTCAAGCTGACTGCGTTCGCGTTCGCGATCAGCGTGCTGTGGCCGTTCGACCCGGTGCCGTTCATCGACGAGATCGTGCTGGGCCTGGGCACCCTGCTGCTTGCGAACTGGAAGCAGCGCAAGACGCCGCCGGACGCCCCGCTGGAAGGCGCGGCCCGGCGCGACCGTTGACCGGCGCCCGGCCCTGCCCGCGCCCGCCATGGACCTGATCGACAGCCATTGCCACCTGGACGCACCCGAGTTCGATCCGGATCGCGTCGACGTCGTCGCCCGCGCCCGCGGCGCCGGCGTGCGCGCCCAGGTGGTGCCCGCAGTGGAGGCCGATGGCTGGTCGAAGCTGCGCGACGTCTGCCGCGCGGGCGAGGGCCTGCATCCGGCCTACGGGTTGCATCCGATGTACCTCGACGCCCACCGTCCGGCGCACCTCGACGCGCTGCGCGACTGGCTCGAACGCGAGCGCCCCGTCGCGGTGGGCGAGTGCGGCCTGGACTATTACGTCGACGGACTCGACCGCGACTCGCAGCAGCACTATTTCGAAGGCCAGCTCCGGCTGGCGCGCGAGTTCGACCTGCCGGTGGTCGTGCACGCGCGCCGGGCGGTGGACGCGGTGATCGCCAGCCTGCGTCGCATCGGTGGATTGCGCGGGGTGGTCCACAGCTGGTCGGGCAGCGGGGAGCAGGCGCGCCAGCTCTGGGACCTGGGCTTTCTGCTCGGGGTGGGCGGCCCGGTCACCTATGAGCGCGCGCGGCGGCTGCGGCGGCTGGTGGCCACGATGCCGCTCGAACACCTGCTGCTGGAAACCGACGCGCCCGACCAGCCCGATGCCGGCATCCGCGGCCAGCGCAACGAGCCGGCGCGCCTGGCGCGGGTGCTCGATGCGGTGGCCCGGCTGCGCGACGAGTCGCCGGTGGACATCGCCCGCGCCACGTCGGCCAACGCCGCACGCCTGTTCGCCCTGCCGGGCTGACGGGCCGCTCAGCCGGCGCGCGGCTTGAGCAGCATCTCCAGCGCCTTGCCGGCGGCCGCGAACGCGAACGCCCCGGTGATGTGGGTGGCCGCACCCAGGCCGGTTCCGCAGTCGAGCTTCAGCGCGGCGTCGGGCCCCACCACCGGCCGGGTGCCGCAGACCGAGCCGTCGGCCTGCGGGTACTTGACGTTCTCGAGCGAATACACAGCCGGGACGCCGAAGTAGCGGTCGCGGTTCTTCGGAAAGCCGAACTCGGCGCGCAGCTTGCGGCGGATCAGGGCCAGCATCGCATCGTGCTCGGTGCGCGACAGGTCGCGCACCCGCACCAGGGTCGGATCGGTGCGGCCGCCGGCCGCGCCCACGGTGAGCACCGCAAGCTTGCGCCGCCTGCACCAGGCGATCAGTTCGACCTTGCTGCGGAAGCTGTCGCAGGCGTCCAGCACCAGGTCGAAGCCCTGGTCGAGCAGCTCGCACAGGTTGCCCGGCGTCAGGAACATCGGCACGACGTCCAGCGACACCGCGGGACTGATCGCGCGGCAGCGCTCGGCCATCGCCTCGGCCTTGTTGCGCCCGAAGCCGCCATCGAGCGCGGGCAGCTGGCGATTGGTGTTGGACAGGCACAGGTCGTCGGCGTCGATCAGGGAGAGGTGGCCCACGGCGCTGCGCGCCAGCGCCTCGACCAGCCACGACCCGACCCCGCCCAGGCCCACCACCGCCACCCGCCGCGCGCGCAGGCGCTCGACCGCGCCGCGGCCGTAGAGCCGGTCGAGCCCGGCGAAACGTTCGTTCCAGACTGCATCCATGCGGCAAGTCTAGCGGCGGGCGGCATGCTATCGTCGCCGGCCCCGCCACGGAGCACGCCATGTCGACCACGCCACCGCGCAGCCCGGACCCCGCCACCGGCACCACTTCGCCGCGCCAGCCCCCCTCGGCGGCCAGCCGCTACCTGTTCGTGTTCCTGCTCGGCCTGGTGCTCGGCATCGTCGCGGTGGTGATGCTGCTGCGAGCGTTCGAGGCGCGCAAGACCTGGCGCGACCACTATCCCGAAGCGCTGATGCACGTGCTCTCCGCACAGACCGCGCAGATGCGCGCCAACGCCGACGCCAACCGCTGCAGCCCGACCGACACCCTGCCCCACCTGCAGTCGCTGCGCAGCCTGGGCAACGACTTCGAGCGCGCTTTCCCGGACCTGCGGGACGTGGAGCGTTTCGTCGGGCACGCCGCGCAGTTCCGGGCCACCCTGGACGCGGCACTGGCCTCGCCACCGCTGGGCTGCGAAGGCGTCACCCAGGCCGCAGCCAAGGTGGGCGAGGCCTGCAAGGCCTGCCATCAGGACTACCGCTGACACCGCGCAGCCCGCTGAACCGCGACTGCATCGCGGCCCGGCCGGGCCACGGCGGCACGCCGGGGTTGCCGCGGCGTTCACCGCCGCCTGCCTAGTGTCGATCCGTGCCGCGCGCGACGCGGCCTTCGACCACAAGACAGCGAGGAGTCCCGATGAACATCCGCCTGCGTACCACCTGCGTCGCCGCCGTTGCCGCCCTGGCCATGGCCGGCTGCGCCAGCACCTCGCCCGGCTACGGTTCGGGCTACGGCAATGTGTCGCCGGCGCCGTCCGGTGCACGCTGCTACGACTGCGGCACCGTGGTGGCGATCGAATCCGGTTCCGCGGATGGCGGCACCAACGTCGCCGGTCCGGTCCTGGGCGGCATCGTCGGCGCCGTTGCCGCCAAGGAGCTCGCCCGCCGCAATACCGACTCGGAGGGCCGCCGCAACGTCGCCATCGCTGCCGGCGCCGCCGGCGGTGCAGTGGCCGGCAACGCGATCCAGAACCGCGTCGAAGCCAACCGCAGCGGCTACACGGTGCACGTGCGGATGGACGACGGCCGCACCACCACGGTCCAGCAGGCCAACCTCGACGGCATCCGCGAGGGATCCTACGTGCGGATCCAGAACGGCCGCGCCTGGCTGTACTGATCTTTCCTGGCATCGATCCGCTTCGCACCGGGCCTGCCGGACTGCGGGACCCCTTGCGCGCCGCCGGCCACCATTGGCCGGCGGCCTTTTTATGCCTGCAGCGAGGCTGCCCGCTGGCTCCGACGCCAGGGCCCGTCGCGGATGGCGGGCCTTCGCAGCGGGAGCGAGGAGGCCTCCGCCGCAGCGGTGGCCGGGGGGCATTCGCGGAGAATGCCCGCGGCTGCCGCGCTGACCGCGGGCGAAGCCTGCGGGCGCTCGCGGCCACGCGGCGCGGCTGACACAATGCCGCCGGGGACGGCGCGGGCCGTCGCGGAGCCATCCATGGACGCGCAATCGATCTGGTACGCCATCGCCATCGTGCTCGTGCTGGTGGGCCTGGCCGGCATCGTGCTGCCGGCGCTACCCGGCCTGCCGCTGGTCTTCGTCGGGATGCTGGTGGCCGCCTGGGCAGGCGGGTTCGAGCAGGTCGGCGGCTGGACCCTGCTGGTGCTCGCGGTGTTGACCCTGGTGTCGATCGGCGTGGATTTCCTGGCCTCGGCCGCGGGTGCGCGCCGGGTCGGTGCCAGCCGGCTGGCCGTCGGCGGCGCGCTGGCCGGCACCGTGGTGGGGCTGTTCTTCGGCCTTGTGGGCGTGTTCGTCGGCCCGTTCGTGGGCGCCGTGGCCGGCGAACTGGTGGCACGGCGCGGCTTCGGACAGCGTGCGATCGGACAGGCCGCGAAGGTCGGCATCGGCACCTGGTTCGGCCTCTTCGTCGGCATCGTGCTCAAGCTGACCCTGGCCTTCGCGATGATCGGCATCTTCGCCCTGGCCTGGTGGACCGATTGACGCGGCCGTTCGGGGCGCCGGCTAGACTGCGGCTTTCCGGCTTGCCAGACCCCATGCCCGCGAACCGCACCGCACGCGCCCGGGGCCCATGGTCGAGGGCCCTGCTGTTGACCGTCCTGCTGTCGGCCACCGCGCTGTTGGCCCCCCAGGCTGCCGCCCTGCAATCGTCATCGCAGGGAGGCGAGCCAACCGCCACCGTGCAGGTGGACGCCGAAGCCGCCGCGTCCCCGCCCGGGCCTGGGCCGGAATCCGAATCGACGTCCGAACCTGCTCCGGCACTGGTCGCGGACACGGATGAAGGAGCCGCCGACGCCTGGCTCCCCGACGGCAAGCAGGTACGCGGCCGCTTCGACTTCACCTTCGACCGCGTGATCTCGCAGCTCGCGGGGTTGGTGGCCAACCTGCCGCTGCTGCTGGCGGCGATCGCCATCATCGCCCTCGCCACCTGGATCAGCGGTTTCGTCTCGCGCCGGCTGCACCTGCTGCGCCTGCGCACGGACAATCCGTACATGAACGGATTGATCCGCAACGTGGTGCGCACGGTGATCGTCCTGTGCGGCGTGCTGATCGCGCTCGACCTGCTCAACGCCACCGCGCTGGTGACCGCGGTGCTCGGCTCCGCGGGCGTGGTCGGCCTGGTGCTCGGCTTCGCGTTCAAGGACATCGCCGAGAACTACATCGCGGGCATCCTGCTCAGCCTGCGCCAGCCGTTCGCGCCGGGCGACCTGGTGGTGATCGACGGCAACGAGGGCCGGGTCGTGGCCCTGCATTCGCGCACCACCATGCTCATGACCCTGGACGGCAACGAACTGCGGCTGCCCAACGCGCTGGTGTTCAAGGCGATCATCCTCAACTACAGCCGCAATCCCAGGCGCCGCTTCGATTTCACCATCGCCATGGACCCGGCGCAGTCGATCCGCCACGCGCAGTCGCTCGCGCTCGAGCAGATCTGCACGATCGACGGCGTGCTCGCGGACCCGGGGCCGTCGTGGACCGTGCAGGAGTATTCGCCAGCCGGCATCGTGCTGCGCTTCTTCGGCTGGGTGGACCAGCGCCACAGCGACCTGGGCAAGGTGCGCAGCGAATCCATCCGCCTGGTCAAGGGCGCCTTCGCGCGCGCCGGCATCGAGCCCCCGCGCACCGTGTACCACCTGCGCATGGCGCGCGAAGCGGCCGACGACGGACCGGCCGCGCACCACGAGCCGACGCATGCGGCGGACGCGGACACCTCGGTCAACCGCGACATCGACGAGCAGCTCGCCCAGGCCCAGGAGGCCGCCGAAGCGGGCACCAACCTACTCGAACCAGGATCCGCGCCGTGACCAGCCCGCTCCACGCCCGCACCGCCGCCCTGTTCGCCCTGGCCTCGGCCGCGATGCCGGCGCTGGCGCAGGAGGATGTCGACTCCAGCCTGGCCAGCTGCGCCGCGATCGAGGCCGCCGCCGCGCGGCTGACCTGCTACGACGACCTGGCCGGGCGCAGCGCGGCGGGGCCGCTGGAGGCGGACCAGGCCGCGGCGCGCGCGCGCGAGGCGCTGCAGGCCGGAGCCCAGGCCGAGGCCGCGGCCGGGCTGGCCGAAGCGCAGGTGCGCACCGACGAACTGTTCGTCCAGGACGAGGCCCTCGGCCGCGCCCTGGCCAACGCCGGCCGCGGCTCGTTGCTCGACAGCCGCTGGGAGCTGGCCCGCGACTCCAAGCTCGGGATCTTCAATTTCCGGGTCCACAAGCCGGTGTACCTGATGCCGGCGTTCTGGACGTCGGGCATCAACGACATGCCCTCCTCGGCCAACCCCGACAACACGGTGCACGAGCCGATGCAGCTCGACGCGCTGGAGACCAAGTTCCAGCTCAGCTTCAAGACCAAGGCCGTGGAAAACCTGTTCGGAGACAACGGCGACATCTGGATGGGCTATACCCAGTCCTCGCGCTGGCAGGTGTACAACGCGGACCAGTCGCGTCCGTTCCGCGAGACCAACTACGAACCCGAGGTCCTGCTGGTGTTCCGAAACGCCTACAGCCTGTTCGGCTGGAACGGGCGCATGGCGGCGGTGGGCATCAACCACCAGTCCAACGGGCGCGGCGACCCGCTCTCGCGCAGCTGGAACCGGATCATGTTCAACATCGGCCTGGACCGCGACCGCTGGGCGCTGATGCTGCGACCGTGGATCCGGGTCTCGGACGGCAGCGACGACGACAATCCGCATATCGAGGACTACATCGGCCGCGGCGACGCCACCCTCACCCACGTGCGCGGGCGCAACGAGTTCTCGCTGATGGCCCGCCACTCTCTGCGCGGCGGCGAGCGTTCGCGCGGCGCCCTGCAGTTCGACTGGGGCTTTCCGATCCATCAGTCGCTGCCGATGCGCGGCCGGCTGCAGGTCTTCCACGGTTATGGCGAGAGCCTGATCGACTACAACCACAAGGCGACCTATGTCGGCCTCGGGGTCTCGCTGCAGGAATGGTTCGACCCGCGATGGGGCCTGTAGGAGCGGCTTCAGCCGCGCCCGTGGAAGCTGGTCGACACACCTTCCCTGGTCCCAGTCGCCGCTGAAGCCGCTTCTGCAGGGGACGGGTGGTTTCACGCGGCCGGGAGCGCCCACCTCGCAGACTGGCGGGTGATCCCTCCGCTCCCTGCCGGACAGCCATGTTCTGGACCATCGCCGTGACCGTCGTGCTCACGGCCCTCGCCGTGGTGCTGGCGACGAACTTCTCCACTCCCGAGAAGAAGATCGACCGCAAGGTCGTGCATCGCCACGCGGTCGCCGACCCGCAATTCCGTCGCGAGATGTCGGTGCTGCTGGGGCCGGCCATCCTGCCCGACAACCGGGTGCGTGCATTCCAGAACGGCGAGGAGATCTTCCCGGCCATGCTCGAGGCGATCGGCGCCGCCCGGTGGACGATCAACATGGAGACCTACATCTATTGGTCGGGCGAGATCGGCCAGGCCTTCGCCGACGCACTGTGCGAACGCGCCCGCGCCGGCGTGGCGGTGCACCTGACCGTGGACTGGGCCGGCAGCGTGCGCATGGACGATGCACTGCTCGAGGCGATGCAGGAATCGGGCGTGCGGGTGGAACACTACCGGCCGCTGCGCTGGTACAACCTCGGGCGAATGAACAACCGCACCCACCGCAAGCTGCTGGTGGTGGATGGCCGGGTCGGTTTCACCGGCGGGGTGGGCATCGCCGACCAGTGGACGGGCCACGCGCAGGATCCCGAGCACTGGCGCGAGACCCACTTCAGGATCGAAGGGCCGGTGGTGGCCCAGCTGCAGTCGGCGTTCAACGACAACTGGATCAAGACCACCGGCGAATTGCTCAACGGCCCGGAGCATTTCCCGGCGCTGGAGCGCGCCGGCGACATGGACGCGCACCTGTTCATCGCCTCGCCTGCCGGCGGCAGCGAAAGCATGCACCTGATGTACCTGCAGGCAGTGGCGGCCGCGGTGCGAAGCATCGACCTGTGCGCCGCCTATTTCGTGCCCGACCGCCTGATCGCCGACGCCCTGCTGGCCGCGCGCCGGCGCGGCGTGCGGATCCGGATCCTGCTGCCCGGACCGCACATCGATTCGGACACCGTGCGCCTGAGTTCGCGTGCCTCGTGGGGGCCGCTGCTGGAAGGCGGCGTCGAGATCCACCTGTACCAGCCGACCATGATCCACGTGAAGCTGCTGGTGGTGGACGGCGAACTGGTCTCGGTGGGGTCGACCAACTTCGACATCCGCTCGTTCCGGCTCAACGACGAGGCCAGCCTCAATGTCTACGACTGCGGGTTCGCGGCGGCGATGACCGCGGTGTTCGAACAGGACCTGGCCCAGGCAGAACCCTATACCCTGGCGATGTGGACCAGCCGCCCGCTGTCCGAGCGCCTTGCCGAGGCCGTGGTGCGGCCACTGCGCTCGCAGCTGTGAGTCGGCGGCGCGACCGCAGACCTAGGTCCAGTCGCCCAGGCCCTCGCGGCGATAGACCTCGGCGAACGACGGCAATGCCTTCATCCGCGCCGCGTGCGCGGCCAGCGCGGGCCAGCCGTCGCTGGGCCGGGGCATGTTGCGCGACCAGCGCATCATCATGGTGAGCACGAAGTCGGCCGCGCTGCGGCGTTCGCCGAGCAGGTAGGGACCGTCGGCCGCCAGCTGCGCATCGACCTGCGCCCAGGCTGCCTCGATCTCCTCCAGCGCGCGCGCCTGCACCGCCGCGACCTGGCCCTCGCCCGCCGGCTCGTGCGGATAGAACCAGCGACGGTAGGCCGGCATCAGCGTGTAGGCGCAGAACAGCATCCATCGGTAGTAGGCCGCGCGCCCGGGCGTGCCGACGGCCGGCGCCAGCCCGGCGTCCGGATGCAGGTCGGCCAGGTGCAGGGCGATCGCCACCGATTCGGTCAGCACCTGGCCGTCGATCACCAGGGTCGGCACCCTGCCCTGCGGATTGATGGCCAGGTACGCGGGCGACTTGTGCTCGCGGCGCTCGAAGTCGAGCTGGTGCAGTTCGTGCTCGATGCCCAGCTCGATCAGCAGCCAGTGCACGACCAGGGACGCGGTGCCAGGCGAACCGTAGAGGACGACGCTCATGCGATGGGACCGGTGGGATTCAGGACGTGAGTATCGCGCGTCCGCCGCCACCGCGGCACCGCCGGCGGTCGCCAGGCCGTGACGGCACGAAGCCGGCGGCTGCCGGCTTCGGGTCGGACATCAGGCGATCTCGACTACCGGGATCTTGCCGATCCGCGCCTGCCACTGCCTCGGCCCGGTCCGGTGCACCGACTCGCCGCTGGAATCGACCGCGACGGTCACCGGCATGTCCTTGACCTCGAACTCGTAGATCGCCTCCATGCCCAGGTCCTCGAAGCCGACCACCCTCGCCGCGCGGATGGCCTTGGACACCAGGTAGGCCGAACCGCCCACCGCCATCAGGTACACCGAGCGATGCCTGCGGATCGCCTCCAGCGCCTCCGGGCCGCGTTCGGCCTTGCCGATCATGCCCAGCAGGCCGGTCTGGCCCAGCACCTGCTCGGTGAACTTGTCCATGCGCGTGGCCGTGGTCGGGCCGGCCGGGCCCACGACTTCGCCGGCAACCGGATCGACCGGGCCGACGTAGTAGATGAAGCGGCCGGCGAGGTCGACCGGCAGCGGCTCGCCGCGGTCGAGCATCTCGACCATGCGCTTGTGCGCGGCATCGCGGCCGGTAAGCATTTTGCCGTTGAGCAACAGCACTTCGCCCGGCCTGAAGCTCGCCACTTCCTCGCGGGTGATGGTGTCGAGGTCCACGCGGCGCGCGTTCTGCGGGTTGTAGGTGAGCTTCGGCCAGTCCTCGAGCGAGGGCGGGTCCAGCGCGACCGGGCCACTGCCGTCGAGGGTGAAGTGCGCGTGGCGGGTGGCGGCGCAGTTGGGGATCATCGCCACCGGCAGGTTGGCCGCGTGGGTCGGGTAGTCCTTGACCTTGATGTCGAGCACCGTGGTCAGGCCG
>Ga0079224_100012461_pt1 | contig 11771 bp, 9 predicted proteins | sample Stecom2015_FD_80414 | JGI IMG/M metagenome (GOLD analysis project Ga0079224, IMG submission 80414) | Agricultural soil microbial communities from Utah to study Nitrogen management - Steer compost 2015 | ecosystem: Environmental > Terrestrial > Soil > Agricultural land | place: USA: Utah...
ACCAGCCGCTCCAGCGGCTCCGCGTAGCGGATCGTGACGGCATCCGGGTCGGCTGCATGGGCGGCGGCCATGGCACAGAGCACACCCATGGCAGCGAGCGCAGCGAGCCTTGCGAGTCCGTTCATCAACTCCTGCCTCGACCGAATCCCCCGATTGGCGGGCGCAAAGGGTAATCCCGCCCCGGGATGGCGGAAAGGAAGCCCGCCACTGTCCCTAGTGTGACGCAGTTCACAGATTTCTGCCCGTGGCCGCCCCGTCCGGGGCCTGTAGAATCCTCTGATGACCGTATTCCGCGGCGCCCTCCTGCAGGCGACCTGGCGCAGCGCCCCCGCCCCGGACGGCCGGCGCCGGCCGGTGGTCCACCTCTACGGCCGGCTCGAAACCGGCGAGACCTTCCTCGTGCGCGACGACCGGCAGCGTCCGCGCTTCTGGATCCGCGCGCGCGACGCCGACCGGGCGCGCGACCTCGGCGCGCCCGAGCCCGAGGACCGCGGCGAGCGCAATCTCGCCGGGGAGCCCGTCGTGCGCCTCACGGTCGAGCTGCCCTCCGACGTCCCCCCGCTCCGCGACCGCCTGCACCGCGAAGGCATCGACACCTTCGAGGCCGACGTCCGCTTCGCCACCGGCTACCTCATCGAGCGCGGCATCAAGGGGGCGTGCGAGATCGAGGGCGAGCCCGTCCGGGGGGAAGGCGTCCGGCTCGTGTTCGACAACCCCGAGCTCAGGCCCGCCCGCGCCCGCATCGAGCCGCGGGTGCTCTCGTTCGACATCGAGACTGACCTCAAGGGCGAGCAATTGTTCGCCATCTCGCTGTACGGCGTGGGACTGGACGAGGTTCTCATCGTCGATACCGGGTGCCGGGACATGCCGGAAAAGGCCGTGCGCTGCCCGGACGAGCCGGCGGCGCTCACCGCCTTCTGCGAGCGCATCCGCGAGTTCGACCCCGACGTCATCACCGGCTGGAACACGATCGATTTCGATTTCACCGTGCTTGCGCGCATCGCGGCACGCCACCGGCACCCGTTCGAGCTCGGGCGGGATCCCGGCCCGATCCGCATCCGCAAGGCGGAAGGCTGGTTCGGCAGCGGCCAGGCCGCGATCCCCGGCCGGCTGGTGCTCGACGGCATCGACCTGCTGCGCGGCGCGTTCATGCGCATGGAGGACTACTCGCTCGAAGCCGTCGCGCGCGAGGTGCTCGGCGAGGGCAAGGCGATCGACGGCGACGTCGAGGCGCGCGCCGGCGAGATCGCGCGCATGTACCGTGACGACCTCGCGGCCTTCGCCCTTTATGCGCGCACGGACGCGCGGCTCGCCTGGGACATCGTGCACCGCCTCTCGCTCGTCGACCTCGCGTTCGAGCGGAGCCAGCTCGCGGGGATGATGCCGGACCGGGTGGCGGCCAGCATCGCGTCGTTCGATTTCGTTTACCTGAGCGAGCTGCGGAAGCTCTCGCGCGTGGCGCCCACGGTGCGCTCCGGCGATTCCCGCGTGCACGACGCCGCGCAGCAGGGCGGGCACGTGCTGGAGCCCACCGCGGGGCTGCACCGCAACGTCTGGGTGTTCGATTTCCGCAGCCTGTACCCCTCGGTGATCCGCACGTTCAACATCGATCCCCTCTCGTACGTGCCGGCTCCTTCCCCCGCGGACGATCTCATCCGCACGCCTGAAGGGGCGTTCCGCCGCGAGCCCGCCATCCTGCCGGCGCTGCTCGACGAGCTGTTCCCGCGGCGTGCGGCGGCGATCGACGAAGGTGACAAGATCGCGGCTCACGCGATCAAGATCCTGATGAACTCCTTCTATGGCGTGCTCGGCACGCCGGCCTGCCGCTTCTACAACCCCGCGCTCGCGAACTCGATCACCGGCACGGGCAAGGTGCTGCTCCTCTGGTCGAAGCGCTGGTTCGAGGACAAGGGTTACCGCGTCCTCTACGGCGACACCGACAGCCTGTTCGTCGCCTCGGGCATCGACGACGAGGACGAAGCCCAGGCGCACGGGGCGGCTCTCGGCCGGGAGCTCACCGCAGCGCTTGCCGAGCACGTGCGCGCGCGCTGGCGCGTCGAGAGCCGGCTCGAGCTCAAGTTCGAGAAGCTCTACCGCCGCCTGTTCCTGTCGCGGGCCCGTCACAGCACGCGTGGCGCGAGCAAGCGCTACGTGGGCCTGCGGTCCGACGGCGAGATCGAGTTCGTCGGCATGGAAGTCGTGCGCAGCGACTGGACCGCGCTCGCAAAAGAAGTGCAGCGCGAGCTCTTCCGGCGCCTGTTCGAGGACCGGCCCGTGGACCACTACCTCGCCTCGGTCGTCGCCGACCTGCGCCGCGGTGCGCTGGACGACCTGCTCGTGTACCGCAAGGGACTGCGCAAGTCCGCCGCCGCGTACACCGCGACCACGCCGCCGCACGTCGTCGCGGCGCGCAAGTCGCAGCGCCCGCCGGGCCGCACTGTCCGCTACGTGATGACGACGGACGGGCCGGAACCGATCGACAACGTCGTCCACCCGCTCGATCGCGAGCACTACGTCATGAAGCAGGTCAAACCCGTCGCCGAACCCGTGCTCTCGCTGCTCGGATTGACCTTCGAACGGGTGATCGGCGACGAACGGCAGATGGAGATGTTCTCGTGAGCCGGGCACCGCGCGCTGATCGCGCGCCGGGCACCTGCCTGCCGCGCGTGATCGTCGCGCTCGTCGCCGTGGCGGCCTCGGGCCCGGCAGCGAACGCGCACCACGCCGGGCACGATGGCGGGGCGCAGGTTACCTATCTCGCGAACGAGGGCATTCTCGTCTCGCAGGGCGAAACGAAGATCCTGTTCGATCCCCTGTTCGACGAATCCTTCGGCGAGTACCGGCTCGTCCCCGAGCCCATGCTGGCGGCGCTCCATGCCGGGGAACCCCCGTGGGACGGCGTGGACGTCATCTTCGTCAGCCACCATCACGCGGATCACTTCTCCCCGCAGGGCGTGCTCGAGTTCCTGCGCGTGCACGGGGACGTGCACCTGTACGCGCCCGCGCAGGCCGTCGCCGCCCTGCGCACCGCGGCGGGCGACGCATACGATGCGCTGGCGGACAGGCTGCACGGCGTCGTCCCCGAACGGGGTGGCTCACCGCAGCGCATGGCAATGCCGGGCCTGCTCGTCGAGGCAATCTCCATTCCTCACGCCGGTTGGCCCGACCGGGCGGCAGACGTGGAGCACATCGCCTGGCGCGTGACGCTGAACGAACGGACGACGGTGCTGCACCTCGGGGACGCGGATGCGAAGGAGGAGCACTTCGCCGCGCGCCAGGCCGATTGGGACGAGCGCGTGCTGCACGCGGCTTTTCCGCCGTTCTGGTTCCTGCTGTCGGAACAAGGCCGGCGCGTGCTCGACGAGCGCCTGCGGCCGCTCGAAGTGATCGGCGTGCACGTGCCGGTCACGGTACCGCCCGATCCCGCGGAGCGCGAGGGAGCGCTGGCGGGGGTCGAGCTGTTCACGGAGCCGGGGGAAACGCGGGAGATACCGGCCCTTCAGGAGCGCTGATAAAGCAACCGCCCATCGTTGTCGCCGCGGTGCGCGCTTCCCACATGGCAGTATTTCTACGTAGCGGCGGCGCGCCGCATTTGGTCTAGCATTGGGAACGACAGGTCGAGTTCCGATCAAGAGGAGGTTCCCATGTGGAGCAACATCGGCCAGATGTGCCGGCGCCCGGTGGTGACAATCGACGAATCCGAGGACCTCGTCGCCGCAGCGCAGCTCATGCGCGAGCACCACGTCGGCTACCTGGTCGCCGCCCGCCCCGAAGCGGAGAGCCGCCGCATGCGTCCCGTCGGTGTCATCACCGATCGGGACATCGTCGTCGCGGTGATCGCCAAGGACGTCGATCCGCGCACGCTCACGGTCGCGGACGTGATGACGTCCGACCCTGTGCTCGTGCGTGAGGATGCTTCCCTGTCGACCCTGCTCGCCGAGATGCGCCGCATCGGCGCCCGGCGCATGCCTATCGTCGATGCCGATGGCCTGCTCGTGGGTGTCGTCTCGCTCGACGACGTGCTGGAGCGGCTGGCCGAGGAGCTCGGCAACATCGCCGGCTCGATCCAGCACGGCCAGCGCCTGGAGAGCGTGCTCAGGACCTGAGGTGCGCCCTCGCCATGGCGCCCCGGGTCAGGCCGGAAGAGAAGTGCGCGTTCCTCGCGGATCCCGCGCACCATCCCGAGCGCCCGCGCACCGTCGAGGTGCTGGAAACGCACTTCGCCTGGCTGTTCCTGACGGAACGCCACGTGCTGAAGATGAAGAAGGCGGCGCGGCGCGGCACGATGGATTACAGCACGCTCGCCGCGCGCGAGCGCAACTGCCGCAACGAGCTGGAGCTCAACCGGCGGCTCGCGCCGACCGTCTACCTCGAGGTCGTGCCGCTCAGCCTCGACGGCGACCGGCTCGTGCTCGGTCCCGGCCGCGAGGTGGTCGAATGGCTGGTGAAGATGCGCCGCCTGCCGGACGAGCGCCAGCTCGAGCACGCGATCGCCACGGGCACCGTCACCGCCGCCGACCTGGACGACGTGATGGCGCTGCTCGCCGACTTCTATCGCACCACCCGCCGCATGCCGCTGGAGCCGGGCGCCTTCCGGGAGCGCCTGCGCGAGGAGGCGGTCACGCGTGCCCGTGAGCTCCGCGCGCCGGATCTCGAGCTGCCGGGCGACCGCGTCACCGCGCTGTACGACGCGCAGCTCGCGTTCCTCGACGACGCCGCGGCGCTCATGGTCCCGCGCGCCGCGCGGCTGGTCGACGGCCACGGCGACCTGCGCCCGGAGCACGTTTTCCTCGGACCGGATCCCTGCGTCATCGATTGCCTGGAGTTCGATCCCGAGCTGCGGCGGCTCGACCCCGCGGAGGAAATCGCGTACCTGGCGCTCGGCTGCCGGCGGCTGGGCCGAGCGGACCTCGCCGCCGCGCTGTACGCGGGCTACCGGTCCGCGCTCGGGGACGCCGTGCCGGACGCTCTCTTTCATTTCTACGCGAGCCGCCGCGGCGCGGTGGCCGCGCTGCTGGCCGCCTGGCACGTACGCGACCCGATGTACCCCGACCGGCGCCCGTGGATCGAGCGCGCCAGCGCCGCGCTCGAGCAGGCGCTCGACGACGCGCATGCGGCGCTTGCAACGCTCGAAGGCGCTCGCGCCTCCTCACTCGTCGCCAGCGACGGGCCAGCGCTCCAGTAGCGGCGCGAGCGGCCGCCCGTCCAGCATGCGGGCCACGGCCGCGCCGATGAGCGGGGCGACGGGCACGCATTCGAGCTTCCCGCCGTTACCCGCGGCCCACGGAAGCCCGACGCTGTCCGTCACCGTGAAGCTCGCGATGGCCTCCGCCGCGAGCACCTTCTCCACGCCCGGGCGCCACGGCACGTGCACGACCGCCGCGTGCACCGCCGCAGCACCTGCCGCGAGGCAGGCTTCCGCGGCGCGTATCAGCGTGCCGCCGGTCGCGCACAGGTCATCCAGCACGATCACGCTCGTCCCGCGCCGGTGCAGGCCGACGACGGTGCCGCCCGACACCTCGCCCCCCGCGCGCCGCTTCTCGACGAACGCGAGGTCAATGTCCCGCCCGAGCTTGCGCTCGAGCATCTCCCTGAAAAGTTGCGCCCGCTTCACGCCGCCGACGTCGGGCGAGGCGACGGCGACATCCGCCTCGGCGAAGCGCCGCGCGAAATGATCGGCGAGCATCGGCAGCGCGCTCAGGTGATCGACGGGAATGCGATACGCATTGTCGAGCGCGGCCGTATTGTGCACGTCCAGGGTGACGAGCCGTTGCGTCCCGGCCGCCTCGACAAGCTCCGCGACGTAGCGCGTGTACACCGGGTCGCGGAGCTGCGTGCGCCGGTCCTTGCGGGCGTAGGCGAGATACGGAACGACGGCGACGCGGTGCTTCGCGCCGTTGTCGCGCAGGTTCGCCACCAGGAACAGCAGCCGGACGAGCCGCTGCGACGCAGGCACGTCGGGGCTGCCCGCGAGAGACTGGTAAACGATGGCCGTCCGGCCGCGCACGGACTCGAGGGGGCGCAGCTTGAATTCGCCGTCCTCGAACTCGCGCTCTTCCAGCGCGGCGAGCTCGAGCCCCGCCTGCCCGGCGACCGCACCGCCCGCTTCCCGGCTTTCGCCGGGCGCGAAGAATGCGGCGGCGCTCGTGGCGGCGGACATTGCCCCATCTCACACGCCCGCAGCGGCGATTGCAATCCGGGCGTTTCGCCCGTGCCGGCGGGTCCTGCGGGCCGCGCGCGTACCCGCCATAATTCCCGGAGAAGTCCGGCGGATGCCGCCCACCGGCGACGCTGCCGGACGTCCGCAACCGGTGCCGAAAGCGTGTGGTGCATGCCGACCTGCCCGACCGCAATGCCCGGCACGGCGCGCGCGGCGGGAGGTGCCGAATGATCGCCGTGCGGAAAGATGCGATTCCCGCCGGCGCGGGCGTGCCCGGCCTGCGCACGATCGCCGACCTGGTCGCCGGCTGGGCAGAGCGCGGTGACGCCGTTGCCCTCGTTTCCGTCGACCGCGCGGGCGAGCTGGCCACGGCGAGCTACGCGGAGCTCGCGCGCGACGTGCGGGCGCTCGCGGCGGGATTGCGCGAGAGCGGGCTCGAAGACGGCGCGCCCGTGCTGCTCTGGGGACCGAACGGCCGCGCGTGGGTCACGGCGTGCTTCGCGATCGTGGCAGCCGGGGGCATCGTGATCCCGCTCGACGACCAGGCGACGGACGAGCAGTTGCAGGCGGTCCTGCGCCAGAGCCCGCCGCAGCGCGCGTTCACCACGCGAGCGCACTGCAGCCGGCTCGAAGCCGCGGGGCTCGCGGTGCCGTGCCGGCTGCTCGATGCCGGCGACGACGATCCCGCGGGCTGGCGCAGCCAGCTCTCCGATCCGGCGAGCTTGGCGCCCGTCGCCTGCGCACCCGACCGCGTTGCCGCCCTGCTCTACACCTCCGGCACCACGGGGACGCCGAAAGGCGTGCCGCTCACGCACGAGAACCTGATGTGCAACGTGCGGGCACTGCTCGCCGCCGACATCATCACGCCGGAGGATCGCGCGCTGCTGCCGCTGCCGCTGCACCACGCGTATCCCGTCACCGTGGGCGTGCTCACCGTGCTCGCATCGGGTGCCTCGGTCGTCCTGCCGTCCGGCCTTTCGGGCCCCGAGCTGACACGGGCGATCCGGCAGGCGCGCGCCACCGTCCTCGTCGGCGTGCCCCGGCTCTACGAGGTGCTGGTAGAGACGATCGAGGCCGGCGTACGCGAAAGCGGCCCGTTCGCCCGGCGGCTCGTGCCGCTGCTGCTCGGCTTGTCCGGCTTCGCCCGCCGCACGGCGGACCTGAACCTCGGCCGCCTGCTCTTTCGCCGCCTGCACCGCCGCATCGGCGAGTCGCTGCGCCTGCTCGCATCGGGTGGCGCGCGGCTCGAGCCGCGGCTCGCGGCGAAGCTGGAAGCGCTCGGCTGGACGGTGCTCACGGGCTACGGACTCACGGAGACGTCCCCGGTGGTCTCCTTCAACACGCCGCGCCGGCGCCGCCTCGCCTCGCAGGGCCTGCCGCTCGCGGGCGTCGAGATCCGGATCGAGAAGCGGCCCGGCGAGCCGCACGGCGAGATCCTCGTTCGCGGCCCGAACGTGTTCGCCGGCTACTGGCAGGACGAGGCGGCGACGCGCGGCGCGTTCACCGCGGACGGCTGGTTCCGCACCCGCGACGACGGCTTCCTCGACGAGGACGGCTTCCTGCACGTGCTCGGGCGCCGTTCGGAAGTGATCGTGCTGGCCGACGGCAAGAAGATCGCGCCCGAGGACCTCGAGCGGGTGTACGAGGCGAGCCCGTACATCCGCGAGACCGCGCTGCTCGAGCAACAGGGGCGGCTGGTCGCGCTGATCGTGCCGGACGAGGCGGCATTGCGCGAGCGGGGCACGATCAGCGTGCAGGCGGTGCTGCGCGACGAGATCGACCGGCGCGCGCAGCAGCTCCCGTCGTACCAGCGCATCGTCGAGTTCCGCCTTGCGCGCCAGCCGCTGCCGCGCACGCGCCTCGGCAAGCTGAGGCGGCACCTGCTGCCGGAGCTCTTCTCCGCGGCCGGCGCCCAACGCCCGGCAGCGGCAGCGCCGGGAGCGGACGAGAGCCTGCCGCCGTCCGGCGCCGCGCGTGCGGCCTGGAACTGGCTGCGCAGCCGCTACGCGGACCGCGGCATTTGCCTCGATTCGAGCCCGCAGCTCGACCTCGGCATCGACTCGCTCGGCTGGATGTCGCTGACGACGGAGCTCGAGCAGCGCTGCGGCGTCCGCGTTTCCGCGGAAGCGCTGAGTCGCGTCATGAGCGTACGCGACCTCCTGGAAGCGATCGCCGCCGCGGAAGAGGCACCGCCCGCGGCGGATGCGGACACCGACGCGCGGCTGCGCGAGGCGGAACGCTACCTCGACCCGCCGCCGTGGCCGCACGCGATCCTCGCGTGGACCGTCGCCATGCTCGTGCGCCTCGTGCTGCGAACCGTGTTCCGGCTGCGCGTCGAGGGCATCGAGCACCTGCCCCTCTCCGGTCCCATGGTGCTCACGCCGAACCACACGAGCCTGCTCGATGCGCCGGCGCTGGCGGCCGCGCTGCCGACCGACATCCTGAGGAGAACGTGCTGGGCCGGCTGGGTCGGCATCATGCACGCGACCCCGTTGCGCCGCGCGTTCAGCCGCGGCGCCCGTATCTTCCCCGTGGACCCCGATCGCGAGCTCGGCGCCGGTCTCGACATCGGCGCGCGGGCGTTGGAACGCGAGCTCGCGCTGGTGTGGTTCCCGGAAGGCCGCCGCTCGGCCGACGGCGAGCTGCAGGCGTTCCGCCGCGGCATCGGCATCCTGCTCGAGCGCACGCGCGCCCCTGCCGTGCCGGTGCGCATCCGCGGCGCCTGGGAGGCGTTGCCCGTCGGAAAGAAGTGGCCCCGGCCGCGGCGCATCACGGTGCGTTTCGGCAAGCCGGCCGCGGTCGAGTTCCTGCGCGCGGAGGGCCGCGGCGAGGACCCGGCGAGCCGCATCGCGGACGGCCTGGAGCGCCGGCTCCGCGACCTGTGAGCGGGGCGTTTCAGGGCTCGGGCGAAGCGGTGCCGGCAGCACGCCCAAGCAGCGCGCACACTTCCTCGTCGCTCGTCTGCTCGAAGCGGCGATAGAACTGGCCGACCGCCTGGAAGTCCGGCGGCGCCTCGAGGCAGACGACCCGGTCCGCGACGCGCTCGAGCTCGCGCACCGCGCGCGGCGAAGCCGTGGGCACCGCGACGATGAGGCGCGCGGGGCCGCGAGCGCGCAATGCCGCCACGGCCGCGCGCATGCTGGCGCCGGTCGCGAGGCCGTCGTCCACGAGGATGGCGTCCCTCCCGGCCACGTCCGGCAGCGGCCGCCCGCCGCGGTAGAGCCGTTCGCGCCGTTCGAGCTCGGCACGTTCCCTGGCGGCGATCGCCTCGACCTCCCCGGCATCGATGCCCCACGCCGCCAGCCTGATCTCCTCGTTCATCACGCGGACGTTGCCGGAGGCGATCGCCCCGATCGCGAGCTCCGGCTGGAACGGTGCCCCGAGCTTGCGCACGACGATGACGTCGAGCGGCGCATCGAGCGCGGCAGCGACCTCGAACGCGACGGGAACGCCGCCGCGCGGCAGGCCGAACACGACGGGATCCTGCAGCGGGAGGCGCTGCAGCGCCTGCGCCAGCCGGCGGCCGGCGTCCCGGCGATCCTCGAAGACCCGATCCGGCATGCTCGTGTCCGTGACGGTGTCCTTATTCATCATAGCGGGCCCGGCGCGTCGCGCCGTCGGGATTTCCCGCAACGCGGGCGGACACGCAAAAAGAAAGCCGGGCATGCGCCCGGCTTTCATCACCGCCCGACACGGGGGAAGAATCAAGCGGCTTTCAACGCCTGCTCGGCCGACAGGTACTCGTAGCCCAGGTCGCGTGCGACGGCCTCGTGGTTGACGCGCCCGGCGTGCACGTTGAGGCCGTTCGCGAGGTGCCGGTCGCGCGAGAGCGCCTCGCGCCAGCCCAGGTTCGCGAGCGCCTTGACGAAGGGCAGCGTGACGTTCGTGAGCGCGAACGTGGAGGTGCGCGGCACGGCACCCGGCATGTTGGTGACGCAGTAGTGGACGACGTCGTCGACGATGTAGGTCGGTTCGGCGTGCGTCGTCGGGCGGCTGGTCTCGAAACACCCGCCCTGGTCGATGGAAATATCGACCAGCACCGCGCCCGGCCGCATCGCGCGCACGTGCTCGGCCGTCACCAGCTTGGGAGCCGCCGCGCCGGGCACGAGCACCGCGCCGACGACGAGATCGGCTTCCGGGATCAAAAGGTCGATCACCTGCCGCGTCGAGTAAACGGTCTTCACGCGGCCGTCGAAAAGCTCGCTCAGGTAGCGCAGGCGCGGCACGGAGCGGTCCAGCACGGTCACGTCGGCACCCATGCCCATCGCCATCTGCGCCGCGTTGGTGCCGGCGTGGCCGCCGCCGATGATCACCACCTTCGCGGGCGAAACCCCAGGCACGCCGCCGAGCAGCACCCCGCGTCCGCCGTTCGCCTTCTGCAGCGCGAACGCTCCCGCCTGGATCGAAAGGCGTCCGGCGACCTCGCTCATCGGCGTGAGCAGCGGCAGCGACCCATCGGGCGCGGTCACGGTCTCGTAGGCGATCGCGGTCACGCCGGAGCGCACCAGCGCTTCCGCCTGCTTGCGGTCGGCGGCGAGATGCAGGTAGGTGAAGAGCACCTGCCCCTGCCGCAGCATCTCGCATTCCGCCGGCTGCGGCTCCTTGACCTTGACGATGAGCTCGGACTGCTCGAACACGTCCTTCGCCGTCGGCGCGATGCGCGCCCCGGCGGCTTCGTAATCCTCGTCGGTGAAGCCGATCCCGGCTCCCGCCCCGGTCTCGACGAGCACTTCGTGCCCGTCCTGCACGAGCTCCCGCACCCCGGACGGCACCAGGCCGACCCGGTATTCCAGTACCTTGATTTCCTTGGGTACCCCGACTCGCATGTCCATTCTCCCCACACGGACGGCCAGCTTCGCAGCATAGCCGGCGGCTGGCGCAATTCGCTTGCGGAACCCGTGACAGATCGGCGGATCTGTGGCAGTTTCTGCGACCATCCCGATCATTTGCGCAGGAATCCACCATGCAGCTCGACCGACTCGACAGGAAAATTCTCAAGGAGCTGCAGCGCGACGGCCGCATCAGCAACGTGGAGCTCGCGAGCCGCGTGAACCTCTCCGAATCGGCCTGCCTGCGCCGCGTGCGGGCGCTGGAGCAGGCGGGGCTGATCGAGCGCTACGTCGCGCTGCTCGACCCGAAGAAGGCCGGCATCGCCGGCAACGTGTTCGTGCAGATCGCCCTCAACCGCGAGGAGCAAAGCGAGCTCGCGGCCTTCGAGGAGGCGGTGCAGGACCTGCCGGAGGTGATGGAGTGCTATCTCATGACCGGCGAGTTCGATTACCTGCTGCGCGTGGTCGTGCGCGACATGGCCGATTTCGAGCGCGTGCACAACGAGGCGCTTACCCGCCTGCCGGGCGTCGCGCGCGTGAACTCCAGCGTGGCGATCCGCACGGTCCGCAAGACCACGGAGCTTCCGCTGTAGCAGCGTTCAGCGTGCCCCGGTCACACAGGTTTCACTCCGGTGCCAGCTTTCCGCCACGGCATCGTTCATGCCCGGCCACTGGCCGAACCGCGGAGCCGTGGCCGGGGGGTGTCCCTGGGGGAAATAAAGCGGACCGAGGACACGGCGGAGCAGCGCGGCGCGGGACGTACCCTCTGCGCCGATGCCCGC
>Ga0079224_100012462_pt1 | contig 11771 bp, 9 predicted proteins | sample Stecom2015_FD_80414 | JGI IMG/M metagenome (GOLD analysis project Ga0079224, IMG submission 80414) | Agricultural soil microbial communities from Utah to study Nitrogen management - Steer compost 2015 | ecosystem: Environmental > Terrestrial > Soil > Agricultural land | place: USA: Utah...
CATATTGCGGCGGCCCGCGCCATGGGCGCAGATCTGGCCTATATGGGAACACGTTTCATCGCCACCGAAGAGGCCAATGCCTCTGCGCAATACAAGCAAATGCTGGTCGATAGCGATGCCTCGGAAATTGTGTATACGCCTTTATTCACCGGCGTGCATGGCAACTACCTGGCCCGCAGTATTACCGCCTCGGGCCTGGATGCGAAAAATCTGCCCGATGCGGATAAAACCAGCATGAATTTCGGGTCGCGCCATATCAAGCCCTGGAAAGACATTTGGGGCGCAGGCCAGGGCGTTGGCAATATACGATCGGTTTTGCCAACCAGCGAGCTTATTGCCCAACTGGACAAAGAATACCGCGGCGCACTGGCGCAACTGCGACATTAATCAATAACGAGATAGCATAGGAGTCAACATAATGAATGAAAAAAAGGCAATTCTTGTCGTGGGCGCCGGGGATGCAACCGGGAGCGCGATCGCCCGCCGTTTTGCGCGTGAAGGCTACATCGCCTGCATGACACGCCGCAATGCCGACAAGCTGGAGCCACTGGTGAAACAGATTATCGATGACGGTGGCCAGGCGCATGGTTTTGGCAGTGATGCCCGCAAGGAGGATCAAATGATAGACCTGGTCCAGCATATCGAAAGCAACATCGCTCCCATTGAAGTGGCCGTATTCAATATTGGCGCAAACGTTCAGTTCAGCATTACCGACACCACCGCGCGCGTCTATTCCAAAGTGTGGGAAATGGCCTGTTTTGCGGGCTTTCTGATGGGACGCGAAGTAACCAAGGCCATGTTGCCGCGCGAACGGGGCACCATTATTTTCACGGGAGCAACGGCAAGCCTGAGGGGACGGGCCAATTACGCCGCCTTTGCCAGCGCCAAGCACGGCCTGCGGGCCCTGGCGCAAAGCATGGCCCGAGAACTCTGGCCCAGGGGTATTCACGTGGCGCATCCGATTATCGACGGTGCGATCGATACCGAGTTTATTCGCGAAACCTTCCCGCAGCGTTATGCGTTAAAAGATCAGGAGGGTATTGTGGACCCGGCAAGCATTGCCGAAACCTATTGGCAGATTCATCAGCAGCCGCGCAATGCCTGGACACATGAAACGCAGTTGCGTCCATGGATGGAAACCTGGTAAGCGCTGATCACGCCTTCGGCGTGCGGTCCGGTTTCTGAGTTGGTTACTTCTGAATAAAGGTATTTCATATGCAAAACCCTTCCATTGATTTTCTTTTCGATTTTGGCAGTCCCAACGCTTACTTCTGCCATAAAGTGCTTCCCGCTATCGAAACCAGAACGGGGCAGAAATTTCATTACGTGCCGATTTTGCTGGGCGGATTGTTCAAGCTGACAAACAACCAGTCTCCGGCCAATGCCTTCGCGCATATCGCCAACAAGCGAGCCTATGACGCGCTTGAAGTTGAGCGTTTCATCAAAAAACACAAGCTGGACCGGTACCGCAGAAATCCCTATTGGCCCGTTAACACGCTCAAAATCATGCGCGGCGCCATTGCAGCAGAAAAACTGGGTATATTCGATGCCTATGTTGATGCTGTTTTTTCCTGCATGTGGGAACAGGAACTGGATATGTCCGATACCGATACCATCCTGCGCGCGCTTGAACAGGCCGGACTTGATGGCGCAGCGATCATGGACCTGTCGCAGCAAAGCGAGATCAAACAACGCTTGATAGATAACACACAGCAGGCGTGCGATCGTGGTGCTTTTGGTTCGCCCACCTTTTTCGTGGATGATGAGATTTACTTTGGGAAAGACCGATTGGCGCAGGTCGAAGAAAAAATAAATGAATACGCTGCAACTGCACGATAGGCCACCGGCGCTGCGTCGCCTTTATGCCTCGTAAAGGCCGCGCCATGGTCGATCATATGATTCGTTCTCTGGTGGGACGTCGCGTGCATAGTGATGACGTGTGCGCCCTGCCGCTGGTGCGGCGAGTTGCTGCCGTTCTTGATCGCGATCCAACCGTGCTCAAGGAAGGCGACGTGCTGCCGCGCGGCTGGCATGCCGCATTGTTCACCCCTTTTGCACGACAAAGCGATCTGGGCCAGGACGGGTTGCCCAAGGAAACCGCCCTGGTTCCCAATCCTGACCCGATAAGCTGGCCACGTAAAGTCTTTGGAGGTCGAAGAACACACTTTCACGGGGATGTGCATATCGGCAGCCATGTCAGGCGCGAAAGCGAGGTTGTTTCAGCAGAAATAAAGAACGCGCGTCAAGGTCGGATATTGGTCGTAACCGTGCGTAGCCATATCTTCGAAGAAGGGACAAACCGCGCCGTCATTGTCGAGGAACAGGATCATATTTTTCGCGGCGCCCATCAGGTTGTTCCAATGTCTAAAGCAGCGCGTCAGGATCCTGCTCCACTGGTGGCTTCAATCAGGCAGCCCGTTATCATTGATACCGCCATGCTTTTCCGATACTCGGCCATTACCTTCAATGCACATCGAATACATTTCGATTTGCCATACACGACGCAGACCGAAGGCTACTGCGGCTTGCTGATCAACGGCGCCCTGCCTGCCTTGTTGCTGCTTGAGATGGCGCGTGAAAAAATGACAGCGCCACCCGCATTGATGACAGGCCGAAACATGCGCCCCCTCTATTGCGGCGAAAAAATGGACTTATGCGCCGCGCAACAGTCGGATGGCTGGCGTTTATGGGCAGAAAATGACAAGGGGCAGACTGCGCTGATCGTTCAATTGAAATAGCCAGCTTGGGTCAACAGGCGTGTTTGCAATACAGAGCAGCGCCAAACACAAACCATCACGCCGCTTATCAGAACCGAACCGACATCAGATCACCTGGCAATCTGGCCTCCGTCGGCTCAGGGGCTGACCTTGATTATCTAAAATGTATCGCGTTATTCGTTAAAGTCCAACCTGGCGGAATCGTTATCACGCTTGTGAATCGACAATCATGTCCGGAGGGATAAACGCCATCACCGGCCCAGGCTGCGAGTCCAGTCGCTCAATGTCCACTTTAGCCAATTGCCCGCTGCACCCTTGCGACAGTGAGGACGTAGGTAAATCTGCCGTTAATACATTGGGATTGCCATGGCGGCATTCGGGCCTCTCGGCGCACGGATCAATAGGGTCATACCAGGCGCCGGTGGGCAGCTGCACAACGCCGGGCATCAAGTCGTCCGACAGGCGGGCGGCGGCATGACAACTGCCATGTTCGTTATACAAACGGATGAGATCCCCATCTGAAATGCCGCGCGCGTCAGCGTCCACAGGGTTGATGGAACACACTTCACGCCCATGGATTTTATGCGAAGCGCTATATTTTCCGTAATCCAGCTGGCTGTGCAGCCGGGTACTCGGCTGGTTGGCAATCAGCCACAGGGGAAATCGCTCTGTAGGTATTACCTTTTTAGGTAACCATGTCGGATGGCCCGGACAGTCCGGATAATGAAAACTCGCGATTTGGTCTGAGACAATCTCGATCTTGCCGCTGGGGGTTTGCAGCGGATGTGTGGCCGGATCCTGGCGAAAGCGTCTTAATATGCTATCGTTGTCTGGCGTTTTTTGCAGCTCTAGCCGCCCCTTGTCCCAGAATTCATCGAAATCCGGCAATATCTGCGTCCTCGCCTGATTGTCTTTCTGCGTTTCGCTGTATATCCAGCGCAACCAGTCCATGGTGCCGCGCCCTTCGGTGAAGGCCTGTTCGCGATCCAGCCGTTTCGCAAGTGCCGCAAAAATCTCGTAGTCGTCCTTCGCTTGGGCAAAGGAAGGCACGACGCGCTTCATGGCGATGAGCATGGCATCGGTCTTGGTTACCCCCAGATCATCGCGCTCCAGCGTCATGGTGCTGGGCAGTACGATATCGGCATGCCTTGCGGTAGACGTCCACCCTATTTCATGCACAATAATCGTTTCGGGACGTCTGAACGCATCACGCAATTTGGCAAGCTGTTGATGATGATGAAAAGGATTGCCGCCGGCCCAGTAAATCAGCTTGATGTCGGGATAGTGATAGACCGCGCCGTTATAGTCAAACGCCTTGCCTGGATTGAGCAGCATATCGCTTATCCGTGCTACCGGAATGAATGCTTTGACCGGATTGTGGCCTTGCGGCAGCGAGGCAAATCGCAATTGATTATCGATTTTTCCATAATGCGCAACCGTACCCAATGCGTAGCTATAGCCGCCGCCCGGCAAGCCTATCTGCCCAAGGGCAGCGGCCAGCACCAGCCCCATCCAAACGGGTTGTTCACCATGTTCGGCGCGCTGCAACGAATGGGACACGGTCACAAGCACCCGACCTTTTGTCAGCCGGCAAGCCAGTGCGCGAATCGTGCCTGCGTTGACGCCGGTAATGGTTTCTGCCCACTCCGGGCTCTTGGGTTGCTGGTCATTCCTGCCCAGCACATAGTCCTGGAATTGATCCCATCCGACGCAATAGCGTGCCAGAAACGACGCATCGTGCTGTTCCGTGACGATCAGCTCATGCACCAGCGCCAGCATCAGCGCCACGTCTGTACCGGGGCGTATTGGCACCCATTGCGCATTGATTTGCTCGGGCAGATCGCAGCGCAACGGGCTGACATTGATGAAATGGCAGCCTCTGCGACTGGCCGTCTGCATGGACGACGGTTCAATATGATGGGTAATGCCGCCACTGGCCACCATGCTGTTTTTGAGCGCCATTCCGCCGAACGAGATGACGCAATCGGTATATTGCTCCACTTGTGCCCAGGTAACGCCACGACGCGTCGCATCATCATAAGCGCCGACGATATGCGGGAAAAGCACCGTAGCGGCGCCCGCGCTGTATGAATTGACCGAGCGGACATACCCTCCTGTACAGACATTGAGAAATCGATGGACCTGGCTTTGGGCGTGATGAAAGCGCCCGGCGCTGGACCAGCCATAGGATCCACCGAAGATCTGCCCGGGTCCGTATGTCTGGGTAACCCGGCGCAGCTCCGCGGCAATCAGGTCCAATGCGCGCTCCCAACTGACGGCGACAAAACGGTCGTTGTTGCGGTCTGCTCCGCCTGTCGGGCCATTTTCCAGCCACCCTTTGCGCACCATCGGTTGCGTAATACGCGCTGAATGGTCAAGCGTATCTGTAAAGTTCCCCAGCATGGGGCTGGGATTGGGGTCGCCTTCGTAGGGGCGGACATCCAGCCCTTCTTCGCCTGGGCTGGCATAAAAGGCGCCCCAGTGTGAACTATGCAGAACAGAATTTTTTCCAGCCATTGTCTCTCTCAGATAGATTTCAACGTTAATGCGTACGTACGACGCCTGCATTGCCTTCCGGATGTGCAGTAGTCCAGGTGGGCCGATGCTCTGGTTGCGGGGTGGCCGGGCCTAATGCCATGGCAGCGGCCTTCGTACCCCTTAAGTGAGGTTATCTGCCTGCCCGCCGCGCGGGCGGACTTGCCAGGTATCCAAGCCAACGGCGCGGCGCGCAGATGCCGCTCGTTTTTTGGTTGCTCCTATTTAATCGTGATGTGATTATCGGCAATGATCTGCTTATACAAGGCGACATCTTTGGCGCTGCTGAGCTTGAACTGCTGATGGTCTTCATACGACGGCACCTGTGCAAACTGAAACAAGTGCCTGGCCATCTGGGGCGAGGCGATCACTTTCCGGGACGCGCTGGCGTAAGCGTCGATCACCTCAGGCGGCGTGCCTTTGGGCGCGAACAGACCGTACCAATTCGAGGTTTTCAACTGAACACCTTGTTCAGCAATGGTTTGCACGTCTTTTAAAGCCGGTATATTCATTCTGTCGACCACCGCCAGCGCCTTGAGCCGCCCATCCATCACAGCGGGCAAAACAACGCTGTCGTACTGAAAATCAATCCGGCCCGCCAGCACATCGTTCATGGCTTCCCCCGATCCCTTGTACGGAACATGCAACGCCTTGACGTCCAGCTGCTTGGCCAGCAAAAGCGCCTGCAGGTGCGTCAGGGTGCCCAGACCGGCTGAGCCGTAAGTCAGTTTCCCGGGGTTGTCTTTTGCGTACTTGACCAGATCCTGTAACGTGGAGCCCGGGAAGTCTTTGCGCGCCGCCACTAGGCCGATAGAGGCGGTCAATTTGGCTATCGGCTCGAAATCATGAACCGGATCATAATTGACTTTGCGCAAAAACGGGGTAATGGTGACGACACCGGTTGGCGCCAGCATCAACGTGTTGCCATCGGGCTTTGCCCGGGCAACCGCCTGAGCGCCAATGGCGCCGGACGCGCCGCCCTTGTTCTCTACAACCACAGGCCGGCCCAGTTCTTTACTCATTGCATCGGCAAACAGCCGGGCAAGATTGTCTGCATTTCCTCCTGCCGGATACGGAACAATCATCTTGACAGGCGTTGCAGCAACCGCCTGCTGGGTATGAGACAGCGCACCCATCATGGTCAGGAAAAGCGCTGCAGAAATACCGCGTTTTATTTGAAAAAATAGCTTACGCATCAATGTCTCCTTTGGCAATCGAATTATTTTCCGGTGTATGCTGGCTCGCGCTTCTCACGAAAAGCCATCATGCCTTCCTGCTGATCGCGACTTTCCCGCACCACATTCAACTCGCTCATCGCCCTGGCCATGAGCTCGGAAGGGCCATGCGCCAACACATCACGATTGACAAAGCGTTTAAGCGTTTGCAGGACAAGAGGAGACGCCCTGGACAGTTTTTCAGCCTTTTCAAGCGCAGCATTCACATGCTCTCCTGTCGGCACCACACGATTGACCAAACCCACTTCATATGCGCGCTGGGCATCAAGGATTTCACCACATAGAATGACGTCCATCGCCACTTTATGCGCAATTCTGCCGGCCAGTCCTGCGATCATGCCCCCGGTAAAACCCAGCTTGGCCTCGGGGTAGGAGAATTTGCTGTTCTCGGCGGCAATCGCCAGATCGCACATCATGTGCAGCACCAGGGAACCGCCGACAACCCAACCGGCGCTTGCGGCAATAATCGGCTTGTCGGTCTGTATTCCGACCGTCGGAATACAGCGCCATAATTCGGGCAGATTGCTCACGTCTGCGCCCGCGGAAAAGGCCTTATCTCCTGCGCCGGTAATCACAGCGACACGCTGTTCCGATGCATCGAATTCTGCAAAACCGGCCTGTAATGCCAGGGCGGTTTCCTTGCAAATGGCATTATGTTTCTCGGGGCGGTTAATCGTAAAAAGACTGACTTTCCCGTGCTGCTCAATGGTAACCACGCTCATTGCCTTATCTCCTGTTCCAAAAAGTTATTCGATTCTTGCTCTGGCATCGACTGCCACGCAACCCTGGCCATCCAGCCGGACCTTCAACGGGTTGATTTCTATCTCAAAATCCAGATTCGCCAACCGTGTCGCGAGCAGGCTCAGACGATGAACCGCCTGCGCAACGGCAGCCACGTCCAGGGCCATGCGGCCGCGATATTCCTTCAGCAATACGGCTATTTTCAGCGATTCAAGCGCACGCCTTGCGCCATCCACGCTCACCGGCGCGGGCAGAATCACCATATCTTTCAACAGCTCCACCAGGATGCCGCCGCTGCCGACGATGACTTGCGGCCCAAACTGCGGATCGTTTCGCGCCCCGATGATCAGCTCCAGCTCCCCCTGTTCCATGGACTGCAGCGAAAAACCGTCTATGACAGCTGATGGCAATTTTTCCCTGATCCCATCCACCATCTTCGTGAGTGCCTGCTCCAGTTCAGCGGTCGATTGGATATTCAGTACCACGCCGCCTACATCCGACTTATGAACGATTTGCCCGGAGACCACTTTGGCCACCAGCGGAAACCCGACAGATTCAGACATGGTCAGCGCCGCGGCAATATCGCCCGCAAACGCGTCCCGGTTCACAGGCAATCCAAACGCCGCAAGCAACTGCTTCGAATCGGCTTCATTCATCTTTCCTCGGTACGATCCAATTTCCGGCAAATCAGCGGGTAACGTGATGGCGTCCGGTTCTACGTATTGCGACCAGCTCTGCCAGGCGCTTAGCGCATCGACGGCCTCGCGCAAGGTGTTGGTAAAGGGAATGCCTTGTGAAATAAGCAATTGGCGGGCGCTGTCGGCCGCCTGCCCCGGCAGCATGACGACCAGAAACGGCTTTTGCGTCGTTTGGGCGCCCACCAGCAGCCTGTCTGTAGTATTAAAGACAGAAGGGGCCGTCGTGAGCACAAACAAGCCGACATCCACTTGGTCGTCGGCCAATACCGTGGCCGCTGTTATTTCGGAGATCGCATCCGAATCCAGGACATCATGCCTGCGCCCGCCCAGATCTATCGGATTGTGCGCCTGGCCCGCAGAAAAATAGTCTGTCAACCGGGTGCGGGTCTGCTCGCTGAATTCCGACAGCGGCAGTCTGGCTTCAGACAATCGGTCTGCCGACAATGCGCCGCCACCGCCAGAGGTGGTCACAACAGTCACATTGTCGATTTTCTTTCCGGGATACCTGGACATGCTTAACGCCAGCAGGAACATGGCCATGGGATCGTCCATTAAAATCACGTTCTGGCTTTTACAGATGGCTTCCAAAGCCGCGTAATCACCCGCCATGCTGGCTGTGTGCGAAAAGGCTGCTTTGCTTCCCTCTTCTGTTTTGCCGGCCTTAACGGCCAGAATCGGTTTGTTCTTTTTCCGGGCCAGTTCAGCCAGGGCAACGAAGCGTTGCGGCGATTTCACGCCTTCTATGTAAGTGCAAATAACCGATGTTTGCTGGTCATGAATCAGCATTTCCAGGAAATCGCACAGTTCAAGATCTGCCTGATTGCCAATGGAAAAACAATGACTAAAGCCAATGCCCTGCGAATGCGCCTTGTCGAACAGGGTCCCCATCAACGCCCCGCTCTGGCTGATAAAGCCGATCGGACTTCTGATCAGTTGATCCACATTGAGCGCTGGCGACGAGCATAAAACAAGCTGGTTGGCCGGGCTGATCAAGCCCAGGCAATTGGGACCGATCAGACGCATATTGCCACGGCGGGCAATCTGCACGATCTCGTTTTCAAGTGCAGCGCCTTCAGGACCGGCATCAGAAAACTTCGACGTAATGATAATGGCGCACTTGACGCCTTTATCCGCGCATTTTGTTATTTCATCTTTGATTTTTTCTGTCGGCAACGCCATAATCACCATATCCGGGACAGCGGGCACGGCGGTGATATCCGGGAACGTCTTGATATCAAACAGGGTTTTGCGCCCCGGATTGATCGGATAGATCGCGCCCTTATATCCATGTCTGATCAGGGTTTTGTACAGTCGGCCGCCAAACTTCGTCTGGTCTTCGGAGGCGCCGATGACAGCGACGGATTGCGGGTTGAGCAGCGTGGCCAGGTCTGATGTCTGTTTCATTATAAAAATTCCAAATGTCATTCATGTTTATCTATTTCCGGACACGTTCCGGGCATCCCGGAACCGCCATTACCGGCGTAATGCGTCGGGCGTTATCGCGCAGGATCAGGCGCGCGGCCCAGCCCACAGATTGCTCGACACGTGCGACGAATAGCCGGAAATAAATGTCTTGCTTTGGTTCGTTCCCGGATAAAAAACATGCCTCGAAATGCGGCCAATATTGCCGCCATACAGATGGATGCTGACAGACGTTTTATCCTGGAATGCGTTACTGACCTGGTGAATATCACCAATCGAAGGTGACACGCATGCGATCTGCCCCGGTTGCAGGGTGCCGGGCTTGCCGGTGGCCACAAGCAGACCCTGATCGTTCACGGAAAAATGCTGTTCGGTTTCGGCGCCACGCAACATCCCGATCACGCCCCATACCGTATGGTCATGCACCGGCGTTGTCTGTCCCGGTCCCCAGACGAAACTGACCAGAGAGAACCGGTCCAGAGGATCGCCGTATAAGAGATACTGTTGATAGAACTGCGGATGCGGCCTGGCAAACTCGTCATCCAGCCAGTCATCCGTTTGCACCAGCTCGGACATAATCTGTCCGGCGCGCTCAAGCAATTGAGCTTCGGGCCGCGCAGGCTCCTGCACCAGCAGGGTCAGGTTTTTTACAGCTTTCAATAAAGTGTCTTTTTGCATCGTCGTCTTCATCAGGCCCGCTTCCTTTGCCCCAGAAAGTCTTTCACTCGCTCATTGCTCTCGCCTTTTTCCGGCGGGCCCAGCCGCACTGGCAGGTTTTCGCCATTGATCCGCACAGGCGAGATAAAGGTTCTGGTTGTCGCGCCGTTGGGCAAGGTGATGTCCTGCACCCACTGCATATGCCGGACCTGAGGATCGTCAAGCGCTGTTTCGTAATTATTTATCCGCGCATGAGGCACGCCCCGTTCTCGGCAAGCGTCAATCCAGTAATCGGTGTCCCGGGTCGTGAATGATTCTTCAAGCAGCGCCTTGAGCGCAGCCTGGTTTTTGGCGCGATCCAGCGTGCTGGCAAACCGGGCATCGGCCAGCAGGTGAGGCATGTTCGCCAGCTCGCATACGCTTTGCCATAATTTCTGATTGCCGGCAGCGATCACAAAATAACCATCTTTTGAACGGAATGCTTCGTAAGGGGCATTTCTTGGATGGGCCGCACCCAGTTTTAGCGGATTCTTGCCGGTGCCAAAGTACTCACTGGTCTGCAATGCCGCGATACCCAAGGTACACCCGAACATGGGCACATCAATGCGGCTGCCGCCCTGCCCGTTCTTAACTTTGATGATGGTAGCGGCAATCGAAAATGCCGCATACAAGCCAGAGGCGAAATCGGAAACCGGAACGCCGCATTTGACGGGGCCGCCGTCTGCTTCTCCCGTGACGCTCATCACGCCAGCGGCCGCCTGAATGGTCAGGTCAAAGCCGCCCTCGTTGGCGCGCGGCCCTTCCTGCCCGAAGGCAGAGATTGAACAGTACACCAGATCAGGATGCTCGGTCCTGAACGAATCTGCACCCAGGCCAAGCCGGTCCATGACGCCAGGACGATTATTTTCAACCAGCACATCGGCACGCAGGATAAGCGCTCTGGCCAGTTGCCGGTCTTGTTCGTCTTTCAGATTCAGCGTCATGGAACGCTTGTTGCGATTGAGCGACGCAAAATTTTCGCTGAATCCATCCGTGATCGGCGGCCATTGACGCAAGGAGTCGCCATCGGGCGGCTCAATCTTCAGCACCTCCGCTCCCATGTCCGCCAGCAGCATGCCGCAAAAGGGCCCGGCTGCGACACTGCAAAACTCGACAACTTTCAAACCAGACAACGGAAGATCGGAGTAATTACCAGTATCCATACATAAATTCCTAGTGCCTAATGCACGTTCATTAAAAATGCCAGTCAGGCAAATTCTAATTCGTTCTAATTTATGTACCTATTTTTCTAATATATGGAACCCGTCGATAATGAATAACACCTTGATAAACGGACTTCGAATTATCGAAATTCTGTGCCACAGTGAACGTTCGATGAAGCTGACAGACATCGCCAACGAATCGGGCCTGGTAAAGAGCAACGTTCATCGGCTATTGCAGGCGCTCACCGCCCATAACTACGTCATCAGAGATGAACGCAACAGTGAATACAGTGCCTCGATCAAGCTGTGGGAACTGGGTTCGGCTGTATTGTCCAAGCTTGACCTGCGCACACATTCTGAAAAATGGATGGACAGCCTTTCCCAATTAACATCGCAAAGTTCCCATTTATCAGTTATCGATCACATGGAGGTCGTCTATGTTCATAAAATCGATAGCCCCAATCCAATCCGGGCATATACGCAAATCGGCGGCCGCGTGCCGATATATGCAGTCGCAACGGGCAAGGTGATGCTTGCCTACCAGTCAGATGTATTTATTCAGCG
>Ga0079224_100012463_pt1 | contig 11771 bp, 10 predicted proteins | sample Stecom2015_FD_80414 | JGI IMG/M metagenome (GOLD analysis project Ga0079224, IMG submission 80414) | Agricultural soil microbial communities from Utah to study Nitrogen management - Steer compost 2015 | ecosystem: Environmental > Terrestrial > Soil > Agricultural land | place: USA: Utah...
CCGAAGGTCGCGCCGGCCAGGCGCTGCAGATCCACCGACGTGCCGGTGAACGTCATCGCGGGGTGCAGGGCCAACGGCAGCGCGCCAGCGCGCGTCACGGGGTCGAGCACGCTGATGCCGTACCGGCCGCTGGTGTGCGCGATCAGCTGTCCCGCCCGCACCGCGGCGGTGTTCGCCAACCCGTCGACCAGGGCCGGCAACACGTCGTCGGGCACGGTGAGCAACACCAGCCCCGACCGGGCGAACACCTCGTCGACGCTGACCAGCGGAACCCCGGGCAACAAGGCTCCGGCTCGGGTGCGGCTGGTCAATGAGACTCCGTACCCGGCGACCACGTGGTGCCCTGCCTCGGCCAGGGCGGCGCCGAGGACGGCTCCGACCCGGCCGGTCCCGACCACGCCCACCTCGAGACGGGCCGGACGTTCCTCGCTCACAAACGACAAGGCTAAGCGAAGATCGTGGTCGACGATCCGGTGATCATGAGTCGGTACCGGCGCGATGACGCCGTAGACGACCCATGATCAGCAGCCAGAGCGCCACAACTGACCCATGATCGTCGACCACGGCCGCTTCACCATCGGCCAACGCAACATCTGACCAACCTCGAACGGCGAACCCGATCATTCCGTTGCCAGCGCGACCACCGGTGACATCCGGGCGGCACGGCGCGCGGGACCGAGTGCGGCCACCGCGCCGAGCGCTCCGGCCACCACGAAGGTCAACGCTACGTAGCCCCATGGCACCACGAAGATCATCCGCTCCATGCTGAGCACCGCCGCGAACGCGAACCCCACCCCCACGGTGACCCCGGTCAACGCCCCCACGAGCGCGGTCAACACGGCTTCGACACCGAGCAGGCGCATGGTCTGGGCCTTGGTCAGGCCGACCGCCCGCAACACCCCGATCTCGCGCCGCCGTTCGTGCACCGACAGCGAGAGCGTGTTGGCGATCCCGATGACCGCGATGATCACCGCGACACCGAGGATGGCCACGACGACGCTGACGGTCTGGTCGAGGCCGCGGTTCAACCGTTCCTTGGCCTCGACGTGGTTGCGGAGCATGATGTCCGGCCAGGCCTGCAACGTCTCCTCGATGGCAGCGTGCGCGCGCGACGGGGACACGCCGTCGGCGGTGTCCACGGCGAAGTACTCCGGCCCCGACGCCGCCTCCGGCGCCAAGGCCCGGAACGTCGCCGGCGCCAGGACCAAGCCCGTGTGGTACATGGTCCGGGTGTCCACGATGTAGCCGATCGGCAACTCTTGGCCGAAGACGGTCACGGTGTCACCGACGCCGAGCCCGAACTCGTCGGCCGTGCCGCCGTCGATCGCGACGTCACCGGCCGCGATGTCGGCGATGTTTCCGTCGCCGTCCAGCTGGGCGATCTGCGCCCAGCGCTGGAGGTCGGTACCGAGCACCTCCACCGTGCCCACTTCCCCGGTGTCGACGATCGCGGTGTAGAGCTCCACGCTCGCGCCGGTCTCAGGCAGGTCGTCGACGGCGCGGATCGCCTCGTCGGACAGGCCCCCGGGTTCGACCGGACTCAGCACGAAATCGGCCGGTACCCGCGCGTCCAGCACGACACCGACGCTGGCCCGGGCGGACTCGGCGACGGTGACGAAACCGATCACCATGGTCACCCCGATCATCAGCGCCGCTGACGTCGCCGCCGCCCGCCGTGGATGGCGTACCGAGTTCGCCGTCGCCAGCTCCACCGTGGACCGCCCCCGCCCGGCAGCTCGACCCGCCAGCGCCCCCGTGATGCGCAGCATGGGCGGCACGATCCGGGGCCCGAGCAGCAGGATGCCCAGGAAACACACGGCAGCAGCGAACACGACCACGACGATGCCGGCCCCGAGCCCCACCGACACGCCCAGGCCCAGCCCGGCGACACCGACGGCGATCAACGTGAGCCCGACGCCGGTTTGCCGGCGCCTGGCGCCCGGGCTGTCCACCCCGTCCGGCACCGCGCGTACCGCGGCCAGCGGCGCCACCCTGGTCGCCGCGGCCGCGGGCGCGACCGCGGACCCGACCGTCACGAGCATCCCGACCAGCATCGACGCGACGACGGTGGAGGCTGAGACCACCAATGGCATCGACCCGTGATCGGCGCTGAGCGCCCGCCCGATGCCGGCGGCACTCACCGCGCCCAACGCCAGCCCGGCCGCACTGCCGAGCGCCCCGACCACCGCGGACTCGACCAGCACGCCCGTGCGTACCTGCCGTCGGGTCGCCCCGACCGTACGCAGCAGCGCCAGTTCCCGAGTGCGCTGGGCGACGAGGATGCGGAACGTGTTGGCGATGACGAACGCAGCGACGATCAGCGCCACGGCGCCGAGCATCAACAGCGGGACCTCCAGGTGTTTCGCGTCCGGCATCTCCTGGAGGGAGGCGGCCTGGTTCAGCGAGTCGGCCAGGATCAGGGTTCCGGCGGTGAACCCCACGGACAACACCACGACCACCGTGGTCAGGACGAGCCGCCGTGGGTGCGCGCGTAGCCGCGCCATCGTGATCCCGAACATGGTCAGCCTCCCAACTCGCGCAAGCCGTCGATGACGGTGTCCACGGTCGGTTCGTCGATCTCGCCCGCGACCCGGCCGTCGGCCAGGAGGACGACGCGGTCGGCGTAGGCGGCTGCAGCCGGGTCATGGGTGACCATCACGACGGTGTGGCCCAGGTCGCGGACGCTGGTGCGCAGCAGGTCGAGCACGTCGATGCCCGAGCGGGAGTCGAGGTTCCCGGTCGGCTCGTCGGCGAAGACGACGTCGGGCCGGGTGATCAGGGCGCGGGCGATGGCGGCCCGTTGCTGCTGGCCACCGGAGAGTTCGCTGGGGCGGTGACCGAGGCGGTCCCGTAGGCCGAGGACGTCGACCACCGTGTCGAACCATTCCGGTTCCGGCTGCCGGCCGGCCAGGCGGAGCGGCAGCAGCACGTTCGCCTTCGCGTCCAACGTCGGCAGCAGGTTGAACGCCTGGAAGACGAAGCCGACCCGGTCGCGGCGCAGCAGCGTCAGCGCCGTGTCGTCGAGCCCGCTCAGGTCGGTTCCGCCGAGCACCACGCGCCCGGACGTGGCGGCGTCGAGCCCGGCCAGGCAATGCATGAGCGTGGACTTGCCGGATCCGGACGGGCCCATGATGGCGGTGAACCGCCCGGCGCGGAAGCTGACGTCGACGTGATCGAGCGCGCGCACGGCGGTGTCCCCGGTGCCGTAGATCTTGGTGAGCGCTTCGGCGCGGACGGCGTCCGCGACAGCGCTCGCGGCCTTGGTGTGGCGGTCAGTCGGTATCGTCACGCCGTCCAGCCTCGTCGTGACCGCGGCGCGAGTCGTCAGCCGTCAGTCCGCACCTGTCGTACGACCAAGGTCGTACGGCGGCGCCGAGGTCGACCCGATGTGCACGCGGACCGGCAAGCGGACGTTGTCGGGACGTTCCCCGGCGAGAAAGCGCGTCACCATCTGCCCCGCGGTCCGGCCTTTCTCCGCGCTCGGCTGCACCACCGTGGTCAGCGTGTGCTCGCCCAGCCACGGGGTGTCGATGCCGTCGAAACCGACCACACTGAGATCGGCCGGGACGTCGATGCCCATCGCCGCCGCGGCCCGCATGACCCCGACGGCGAGCAGGTCGCTCTGGGCGACGACGGCGGTCGGCCGCTGCCGGGTGAGCAGCTGCCGGGCCACGCGTTGGCCCTCGTCGATGTCATTCGCGGAGGCTTCGGTGACCTCGACCGGGCCGAAGACGTCTTCGACCGCGGCCAGGCGGTGCCGGCAGTCGGCGAAGCCGATGACCGCCCGCCGGGCGTCGTCGACGGGGCCGCTCCGGCCGTCCAGGCGCAGCGGCAGCGTCACCACGCCCACCCGCCGATGACCCAGCTGGGCCAGATGCCGGGCGAGGTCGAGAGTGCCGCCGTAGTCGTCGACGTCGAGCAATACGAGGTCGGGCCGGTCCGGGCCGTCGACGGCCACAATGGGCACGCCCCGGCTCAGGAACACGTCGAGCAGCGGGTCGTCGTCGGCACCGCAGGTCGCGAACACGACGGCGTCGACGGGCATGCGCGACACCTGTTCCGGCGTGGGCCCGGTGCGGGCCGCGTCGCCGGAGAGGAGAAGCAGACCGGTGCCTTCCGGCGTGAGGGCTTCGGCCAGGCCGTCCAGCAGGGCGGCTGCGACCGGGTCGCGGAAGGCGTAGAGCAGTCGTTCCCCGATCAAGGCCCCGACGATGCCGGAGCGGCCCCGGCGCAACGATCTCGCGATGGGGTCCGGGCCCAGGTAGCCGAGTTCACGCGCGGCGTCCAGGACACGCTCGCGGGTGGCCGCCGCGACGGGCCCGGAGCCGCTGAACGCCAGCGAGGCCGTGGACGGCGACACACCGGCCCGCGCGGCCACGCCGGCGAGGGTGACGCGCTCACCCATGACGATCTCGCTCCCCAGAATCCGAGTTGCGCCCAGCCTATGACGCAACGGAGAATATCGAAGTTGACTCGAATCGATTCGATCCTTCGCTGAGGACTCTGGTGCCCTACTCCGCCCGCAACGCTGTGGCCATCGTGTTTGCCGTCAACGGCATGGCCATCGCCACCTGGATGTCGCGGATCCCGCACGTGCGCGATCTGCTCGGCATCACCGCCGGCGACCTGGGCCGGATGTTGCTGGCGCTGGCCGTCGGCTCGCTGCTGGCGTTACCGTCCGCGGGGTTCGTCATCAGCAAGATCGGCGCGGCTCGCACCGTGGCCGGCGGATCCGTCATCGTCGGCGTCGGGCTCGTCCTCGCCGGCATCGGCAGCGGCGCGGTCGACAGTGTCCTGCTCACCGCGGCCGGGTTGGCCGCCCTCGGCTTCGGCGCCGGCGGGTGGGACGTCGCGATGAACGTCGAAGGCGCGGCGGTCGAGCGCCTGATCGGGCGGACCATCATGCCGCGGTTCCACGCCGCGTTCAGCTTGGGAACGGTGGTCGGAGCCGGCGTGGGCGCGGGCGCCACCGCGCTGGGCGTCACGGTGGTCGCGCACCTCGTGGCCACCGGTGTGCTGGTCACCGCCACGACCCTGGTGGCCGTGAGAAACTTCCTGCCACGTGCCGTCGAGGCCGACGACGACGTGGAACGGCCCGCGGATGTGTCGGTCTGGACCGCGTGGCGCGAGCCTCGCACGCTGGCCGTCGGCGTCCTGGTGCTGAGCTTCGCCCTGATCGAGGGGATCGCCAACGACTGGCTGGCCCTGGGCCTGGTCGACGGTTACGACGTCAGCAACGCCGTGGGCGCCGGTGGCTTCGCGATCTTCGTGACCGCGATGACGGTCGGGCGGGTGGTCGGCTCCAACCTGATCGATCGATTCGGGCGGCTCTTCGTGCTGCGGCTCACCGGCTCGATGGCCACCGTCGGTGTCCTGCTCGTGGTCTTCGGCTCTGCTCTGCCGATCGCCGCGGTGGGCATCGTGATCTGGGGCCTGGGCGCCTCACTGGGATTCCCGCTGGGGATGAGTGCGGCCTCGGACGACCCCGCCCGCGCAGCGGCCAGAGTCAGCGTCGTCGCATCGATCGGCTACACCGCCTTCCTCGCCGGGCCGCCCGTGCTGGGCTGGCTGGGCGACCACCAGGGTGTCTTGCAAGCGCTCAGCATCGTCGCGGTCGCCGCCGTCATCGGTCTGCTCGCCTCCCCGGCAGCGCGCAGGGTTCCCGCCCAGACCGCTCAGGCAGACCCCGGCCGGACCAGGCCGGTCTCATAAGCCAACACGACCAACTGCACCCGGTCGCGCAGCCCCACCTTGGCCAGGATGCGCCCGACATGGGTCTTGACGGTCGCCTCGGTGACGAACAGCGCGGCAGCGATCTCTGCGTTGGACCGCCCGCGGGCCACCTCGGCGACGATCTCGTGCTCGCGCTCGGTGAGGCGCTCCCAGGTCGACGACGCGGCTAGCGCATCGTCGGGCAGGTGCGTGGCGAACCGCTCCAGTAGCCGCCGCGTCGTGCTCGGAGCCACGACGGCGTCCCCGGAGTGCACCGACCGGATCGCGTCGAGCAGCGTCGGTGGCGGTACGTCCTTCAGCAGAAACCCGCTCGCGCCGGCTTTGATCGCAGCGAACGCGTACTCGTCCAAGTCGAACGTGGTGAGGACGACGACCTTCGGCGCCTGGGCACGCTGGCGCAGCCGGCGGGTGGCCGCCACGCCGTCGAGCACGGGCATCCGCACGTCCATCAGGACGACATCGGCCGAGGTCGCCGCCAGTGCGTGCACGGCTTCGTCGCCGTCGCCGGCCTCGCCGACCACCTCCATGTCGGGCTGGGACTCGATCACCATCCGGAACCCGGCCCGAACGAGCTGCTGATCGTCGACCAAGAACACCTTGACCGGCACCGCGCCCTCACTTCCCATCGTCGTACGGCATGGTCAGCCGGATTCGCCATCCGCCCTCGGGGCCCGGCCCGGCCATGACCTCGCCACCGAAGGCCTCAACACGTTCGCGCATGCCGATCAGGCCGTGCCCCGGACCGCCAGCGGACGACGACGCCGACGCGCCGGGGCCGTCGTCGGACACCTCGACCGTGAGCCGTTCGGCATCGTAGGCCAGCCGAACCCGGCTGCGGGCGTGCGGTCCGGCGTGCTTCAGCGTGTTCGTCAGTCCTTCCTGAATCGCTCGGTACACCGCCAACGACGCCCCGGCCCCGAGAGCCCGCGGTTCGCCATCTACGCCGAAGTCGACGTCGAGCCCGGCCTTGCGGACCGAGGCGATGAGGTCAGGCAGCAGGACGAGGCCGGGCTGCGGGCCCAACTCACCGGAATCCTCCGGTGCGCGCAACACGCCCAGCAGCCGCCGCATGTCGGCCAGCGCCCCACGTCCGGTGTCGCCGATGGTCTCGAGCACCTGCAGGGCGGCTTTCGGGTCCTGCTCGGCGGCATAGCGCCCGCCGTCGGCCTGGACGACGATCACCGACAGATTGTGGGCCACGACGTCATGCATCTCACGCGCGATCCGCGCCCGCTCGTCCGCGACGGCGATCTTGGCCTGCTGGTCACGTTCGCGTTCGGCCTGCTGAGCCCGGTTGACCAGTTCGGCGACGTAGGCCTGGCGAACCCTGCGCACGTCACCGAGCGCCCACGCCCCCACCACGAATGCGCTGAGGGCGACGACACTGAACACGATCGATTTCAGGTCCGAGTACGGCGCGATGTAACGCGCTCCCGCCAGCGCCGCGCCGAGCAGGCCGACGCCCAGTCCGGCGCGGCTGGCCCACTGGGGCCCGTACGCACTGATCGAGTAGAAGGCCAGGAGCAACAAGGCGTTGGCCGGCGTCAGATCGATTCCCGCGGCCCATTGCACGCACGCGCACCCGGCGGCCACCGCGAAGGACGCGACCGGTCGTACCCGGCGGAACACCAGCCCGAGAGCAGTGACGGTCGCGAGGATGACGTGAGCCGTGCCGTCGGCGTACCGGTACCCGGACGGCACGCCCACCATGAGGAACAACAGCGCGGCCAGCGCGGTGTCGGGCACGAGCGGATGCGCGCGGATCCACGCGTACAGCCGGTCCCTACGTCTCACGCGAGGCAGGCTAGCGGTTGGCCCGCCATCGGCGCCGCAGCCACCACAGGCCGAGCACCGGTAGCACCAGCGGGACGAAGCCGTAGCCGCGTCCGTACATCGACCAGACCGTGTCGTCCGGGAAGTCGCCGGGATCGACGACGGTGACCGTGCCCACCACCAGCACGCCGACCAGCTCGACCGAGCACGCCACCAGCGCCACCCGCAGCGAGGTCGCATCGTCTCTGGCCAGCGCGACGGTCGCGACGATGTACACCACCGCCGCGAACGCCGACAGCAGGTACGCCAACGGTGCCTCGTCGAACTTCGTCGCGATCTGCACCCCGGCCCGGGCGCTGGCCGCCAGCGCGAACACGGCATAGACGGCCACCAGCAACCGACCCGGCCCGCTGGTGCGGTGCGCCGCCTGCTCGCTCACGCCGCGCCTGCCGACCAGATCTGGTCCAGCCGGACCACCAGTACCGGGATCACCAACGCCGCCACCACCAGCACGGCCGAACCCCACCGGGTCTTCTCGGCCAAGGCCCAGAACAACCCGAGCGGAAGCACCACCACGACCGTGAGCAGGTAGCCGATGAACGTGGCGGTCTCGTCCGGAGCACCGTCGACGAACATCATCACGATCGCGATCACGACCTGCAGCAGGATCAGGATCTCGACGACTCCGGCGCCGATGACGTACGGCTCGCGCGGCGGGCGGCCGGTGACCACGGCGACCAGCGCCCATGCGGCGTAGGCGAGCGAGGCGACGATGACGGCGTAGTTGAGGACGGTGATCAACGCTGCGCTCCGGGTGTCACGGCAGGCGAGCCAGTTCGTCGGAGAGGTCGTCGAGCCCGAGCGAACCCAGCGACAGCGCAGCCATGTGCCACGCCTTGAGGTCGAAAGCATCACCCTGCGCGGCTCGGGCCGCCTCGCGTCCGGCCAGCCAGGCTCGCTCGCCCAGTTTGTAACTGATGGCCTGGCCGGGTGCGCCCAGGTAGCGCACCAGCTCGGAGTCGATGAACGCCTGATCACGGCCGCTGTGCGCGGCGAAGAACTCCCGGGCGAGCTCCGGGCTCCACACCTCGCCGGGGTGGAAGTGCTCGGTCCGCGGGATACGCAGCTTCAGGTGCATCCCGATGTCGATGATCACCCGGATGGCCCGCATCATCTGCGCGTCGAGGTAACCGAGGCGGCGCGCCGGGTCGGTCAGGTATCCCAGTTCGTCCATCAGCCGCTCGGCGTACAACGCCCAGCCCTCGGTGTTGGCGCTCACCGAGCCGATGCTGACCTGGTAGCGCGACAGTTGGTCGGCCAGGTGCGCCCACTGCGCCAGTTGCAGGTGATGACCCGGAACGCCTTCGTGATACCAGGTACTCACCAGGTTCCAGGTGGGGAACCGTTCAGCGCCGAGAGTCGGTAACCACGTGCGTCCTGGCCGGGTGAAATCCAGCGACGGGCGGCTGTAATAGGGTGCTGCGGCGCCGCCGGGCGGGGCGATCCGGGCCTCCACGGTCTTGACCCGGTCGGCCAGGTCGAAGTGCGTGCCGTCCAGGTCGGCCATCGCCTCGTCCATCAGCCGCTGCAGCCAGTCCCGGACCTCCTCGACGCCGTCGATCGCCGCACCGTGTTCGTCGAGGTAACCCATGACGGCCGACGGGGTGTGCCCGGGCCGGACCGCTTCGGCAGCCACGCGCATCTCCTCGCTCAGCCGCCGGTACTCCTCCCACCCGTAGGCGTAGGCGTCTTCGAGGTCGAGTGCGGAGCCGGTCCAGCGACGCGCGGCCAGGGCGTACCGCTCGCGCCCGACGGCGTCCGGAGTGTCGGCCACCGCGGGCAGGTACGACGTCACCAGATACTGCCGCAGCTCGGCGAACCCACGGCCGGCCTCACGCGCGGCCGCGGTCAGCTCATCGCGGCGATCGGCCGGCCCGTCCGCCACGAACGAGACGAACCAGTCCGCGTCCAGCCATGCGTCGATCTGCCCGACCACCGTTTCGACCTGCCGGGGCGCCGCGTGCAGTCCCTGCCCAATGCCGGCTTCCAGTGCGGCCCGGTAGCTGCCGGCGGCCTCGGGCACGCGCCGCAGCCGCCGGCCGATCACGTCCCAGTCCTGCGGCGCGGCGGTCGGCATTTGCAGGAACACCAGTCGCAGCGCCTGCACCGGAGAGAACAGGTTGTTGACCTGGCGCAGGTACTCACCGGAGTCGTGCAGGGCCAGTGACGTCGTCAGCCGTTCGCGCAGCAGGCGGGCCGCGCGGCGCTCGGTCGGTGCCAAGTCGGGGGCCTTCTCGGCGGCATCGAGATCGGCCAGCGTGGACCGTTCGGCCGCGGCGATCGCCTCGAGGCCCTCGGGACCGAAGTCGGGCAGGGCGTCGACACCAGGGCGGATACCCAGCTGCGTGCCGACGATGGGATTGAGGTCGGCGAGGGTCTCGACGTGTGCGTCAGCGACTTGACGGGGTGTGAGCGAGGTGTCGTTCGGCACCGCCCCATCCTGCCGCATGGTCGCCGGCGTCAGGCGGCCGGGATGTCGCCGCGGAGCTGCCCCAGCGCGCCCGGCGCGGGCTCGGCCCGGTCCTGCCCCACGCCGACGATGTGGTTCGCCGTGTCGACATGCACGACGCGCGGCGTCAACGACCGCGCCTCGGCGTCGTCGAACACGCCGTAGCTGATGAGGATCACCAGGTCGCCGGGCTGGACGAGCCGGGCCGCGGCACCATTGATGCCGATGACCCCTGAGCCCCGCTCACCGGCGATGACGTAGGTGGTCAGCCGCGCGCCGTTGGTGATGTCGACGATGTCGACCTGTTCGCCGGGCAGCAGATCTGCCGCGTCGAGGAGGTCTTCGTCGACGGTGACCGAACCCACGTAGTGCAAGTCGGCATGCGTCACCGTGGCCCGGTGGATCTTGCTCTTCATCATGGTGCGGTACACGTCTACTCCTGGTCTCGCTCGATCGATGCGGCCGGCTGACCGTCACCGTCGGCGTCACCGTCGGGACTCGCGGAATCCGGGGGAACCGAGCGCCGCGACATCCATTGTTCTGGAATATCGGCCTTGCGCGCCAGTCGGGCCCGCTCGGCCTGCTCTTCGACGATGGTGCGCGCCTCAGTGGCGAACCGGTGGCGGATCACCGCGTCGACCGGGCCGGGCGTGGTGTCCACCCGCACCGTCGCCAGACCGAGGCGTCGTTGCACCGGCCCCTGAGTCACCCGCACGCTCTGCGTCTTGGCGTGCGGCACGACGGTGACGTTGCGGTAGAGAATCCCCTCGCGCACGACCACGACGTGCTCGTCGAACCCGTACGCCAGCCGCTTCCAGCCCACTGGGCGCAGATACCGGGCCCGGCGCGGCGCCGGCTCGGTCGGTACGGCCAGCGGGTCGGCACCCGGCACGACGTACCGCAGCACCGCAGCCGCCTCGTCGTACGTCGCCACCGGCAACAGCGTGGAGGTGCGCCCGACGTCCTCGGTCGAGTCACCCGCGTACCCCGCGACGTCCACGTCCAGCTTCACCCAGCCCTTCCACCGCCATAACAACGGCTGGCGCATCGCTACTCCCTGGACGCGCCCCGGCGGCACGGTCTGGTGCTGGGTATCCAGCAACCCCTTACGGATGCGATACCCGTCCGGCGACTCGGCGAGGACGAACCCGAAGTTGCGGCCGAGCTGATTCCACAGCGCCACCCCGATCGCGATCATGCCGGGCAGGACCGACCACGACACGCTCACGATGGCACGCCGGTCCGGCACGATCGCGAACGCGACCGCCATACCGACCAGCATCAGCACACCGAAGGCGAACGTGCTGGACAGCACGGTCGACCACACCAGCCGGTCGAGCGGCACCTCGTGCACCACCCGCTCCGGCGCCTCCGGGGTGTCGGCATCGATACCGGCTGCGCGGGCGAGCAGCTCGGCCCGCAACCGGATGGCGTCGTCGACGGCCAGGTACTGCAGCGGCGCCTCGGCCTTGCCTCCGCCGGCCACTTCGAGGCGAAGTTCGGAAACCCCGAGCAGCCGCCCGGCGAGCGGACGGTTGATGTCGACAGCCTGCAGCCGGTCCAGCCGTACACGCCGCGACCTTCGATTCAGGACACCGGAGTCGATACGCAACGCATCACCGTCGAACCCGTACCGGGTGAACCACCACGACACCAGCCCGGTGATCATGCCCAACACCGCGATTCCCACGACGGTGAGACCGAAGCGACCCATGTCGCCCGAGCGCAGCGCATCCTGCCCACCGAAGCCGATCGC
>Ga0079224_100012464_pt1 | contig 11770 bp, 7 predicted proteins | sample Stecom2015_FD_80414 | JGI IMG/M metagenome (GOLD analysis project Ga0079224, IMG submission 80414) | Agricultural soil microbial communities from Utah to study Nitrogen management - Steer compost 2015 | ecosystem: Environmental > Terrestrial > Soil > Agricultural land | place: USA: Utah...
AGTAAACGCTGACCGTCATGTTGATCTTGAGGCGCTCGTCCGGATTCGGAACCCGCACCCATACGTCCACGGTGCGGCTTTGGGGATTGACCTCGGATCCGATTATCTCGACCTTGCTGGGCAGCTCCTTGTTCTTGAGGGCCGGGGAATAGACGCGGGCCGGCATGCCTTTCGAGACTCTCCCGATCTGGGATTCATACACCCGGGCCACCGCATAGACCTCGCCGTAATCGGCCAGTTCCAGCATGGAGGCGCCCGGCTCCACGGCATCGCCCTTGATGACATTGAGTCTGACGACCTTGCCGCTGCGGGGAGCCGTCACGTTGACGCGGACCGGCGTTTCGGAAAGCTGGCGCGATTCCAGCACCAGGAGGGTTTCCCCCTTCTTCTTGTACTGGCCCAGGGCGGCGCTCAGTTCCGCGACCTTGCCGGAAATCTTGCTCGTTACGTTCTCGCGCGTTCCCGGTATGGCCTGGGCCGTGCCGGAGGCCTTGATGGTCCTTTCGATGGATTGCACGGTCGCTTCGGCCGTGCGCATGTCCAGGTTCTTTTTGGCTTCGCTCGAAAGGGTCACCGGGCCGCTTTGGGCCGTTTCCTGGGGCGGGGCCTCCCCATGATCATGGCCTTCGTGCGCGGCCGCCGGGATTCCGGCAATGGTCCATGCCATCCATAAGGCCGCGAGCGCCTTTGCGCCGCCATTATTACGCGTTACCATATCTCTCCTCCCACGGCCTTTCCGAGCCGGTTCCAGTGGCTGTAATATTCCTCCAGAATGTCCAAGGCATCCTCCTCGCGGGAGAGATGGTCTTCTTGCGCTTTCGACAATTCGAAGATGCCCAGGGAACCTTGCAGGAAACCCTTTTCGGACAATTCCATTTGCTTGCGGCCCAGCGCGCCGATTTCGCCGCGGTGGTTGCGCCATTGCTCGCCGAGTTTCTCCAGCCGGCCGTGGATTCCGGCGAGTTCGTTACGAAGGCGGCTTTCGGCGGCCAGCCTTTCGCGTTCGGCAATCCGTAGATCGGATTTCGATTTGGCGATGCCGGCCTGGTTGCGGTTGAAAAGGGGCAGCGGCAATTCGATTCCGGCGCCTATGAGGTTGTATCCCTCGGCCTCCCTTTCGTACCCCACCGAAAAAGTGACGGTGGGGTTGCGCAAGGCCCGTTCGAGTTTGAGGTTCTCCTTTTCGGCCAGGGTCTCTCCGGCCAGGGCTTGTAATTCGGGGCTGGCCCGCAGGGCCATTTCGGTCAGTGTTTCCAGCGGCGGCAGGGAGGGAAGAACGCCGATCGAATCCGGTTCCGGTGTTTGCGGCAGCGAATCGATGCCGGCCAGCAGGGCGAGGCGGTTTTCCAGGGAGCTCATTTCGGCGCGAATGCCCAGCGCCCTTTGTCCGGCCTTGGCGAGGTCCAGCCTGGCCTGCGCTTCGTCCAATTGGGAGAGGCGCCCTTCTTTCACCTTGGCCGCGGTGATCCGCGCCAGGTTTTCCCAACGGGCCTGGGCTTCTTGTTGCAGCCGCGCTTTGCGGTTCCGGATTTGCCAGGAATGGAAAGCGGAGCGGATGGCGAAACGGACTTCCAGCTCCCGGTCCTTCCGCCAGGCCCGCCGGGCCGCGAGGCGCGCGGCGGAAACATGGTATTGCTCGGCGCGGACGCCGGGCTGGAATTCCCTGGATAGCTTGGCTCCTCCTTTGGGACTGGCGGGATCGGTCAGGTTATAACCCGCCTCGGCTTCGAAATGCGGGTTGGGTTGAATCGTCGCATTCAGGGTGTCGATGGCGGCGGCTTCGGCCCGGGCCCGGAAAAGATTGAGCTCCGCGTTGTTCCGGAGCCCGGAACGGATCAGGGAATCCAGAGTGATCCCCTGGGCGAAGGCTCCCGCCGCCGCGGTAAGTCCCATGACCAGCGCCAATTTCAAGGATGGAAACATGCAGGTAATCCCAGGTGAAAGGATAAGGACCGTGAAACGTCGGTGCAGGGGAAGAATCGGGGACGGACATGAGGGAGGAACGGATCCGCCCTGCGCGGCCATCGGCGGCCGGGTGCCGGCCGTCTAGCGCAGTATCAAACGAGGATGCGGAGGGTACGGAGATAAACCGGAGGCCCGGTATCGTTCCGGGAGGGCCGGGATCCGGCCAGGGGGCGTTTTATCAGGGAGATTATTATAAGACCTTCGGATTTCGGGGCCGGAGGCGGTTCCTCGGGAGACGCCGACCCGAATGCCTGTGCCTTTACGGGCAAGGCCATTTCGTTGAGGCAGATTTCCCGTGGGTGATAGGCCGGCTCTTCGGCCGCGCCGGGAGGGAACTCCGATGCGATGCCCTTTTCCATCGCGTCGGCGGGGCCATGGCATGTGGGATGCATGCGAAGCGAATCACCGGCACCGGCCGTTTCCATCAGGCCCAGGGTATGGAACATCCGGGCCACGGACCCGGACAAGGATTCGTTCAGGCCGCAGCAGGTCAATATCTGGCCGGAAACAAGGAGCACGGCCGTGAGGAGGGCTATGGCCGGCAGGATCGGGCTATGCCGGAAACGGCGGAAGATTGGATGAGCGGCGATCATAGGCAATGGTCATAATATAGTCAGTGGCGGCCATTCCGGTCACGCGCCGGCGCAAAAACCTTCCGCGACCGGCATAAGCGGCCGATGCAATGGCGGTTACCGATTTCCGATCAAACCATGGCCTCGATCATTTCCCGGCATGCTTGGGCGCATTCGCGGCAGGCCTCGGCGCAATCCCGGCAATGCGCCATGTCGGCATGACGATCGCATTCCATCGCGCATGATTCGCATATTTCGACGCATAACTGGCATATTTGGGCATGGAAGCGGGATTCCCGGATCATGAATCGGGCGCTCAATCCGCAAATGTCGGCGCAGGCGGTATTGAGCCGGATGCACTCCCGCAGCATTTCGACGCTCTTTTCCTCAAGACATGAGAAGGCGCATTTTTCACAGGCGCGCATGCATTCCAGCGCGGAATCGATGGCTTCGCTCATGGTTTTTTCATGGGTTCCGTGGGTCATGGCGGTGTCCTTTCCCGTGGGTCGTAAACGCAGGCCGGTCGCGCCAGGTCCGCGCTTCGCGGAACGGCGTTCCCGCTGTTTCGCCCCCATTATGCCAGGGGCTCTTAACCCATAAAATACGTTCCGCTCAGGAGGTGGCCGCAACGGATTAAAGTTCCACCTTCCGCAAGCGCAGGGAATTGGCTATGACGGAAACCGAACTCAGGCTCATCGCCGCCGCGGCGAAAATCGGGCTCAACAACAGGCCGGTAAAGGGATACAGGATGCCCGCCGCGATGGGGACGCCGGCGGCATTGTAAACGAAAGCGAAAAAAAGGTTCTGCCGTATATTGCGGATGGTGGCGCGGCTGAGTCGGCGGGCCCGGACGATGCCGGTCAAATCCCCCTTCACCAAGGTCAGGCCCGCGCTTTGCATGGCTACGTCGGTGCCCGTTCCCATAGCTATGCCCACATGGGCCTGCGCCAGGGCGGGAGCGTCGTTCACCCCGTCGCCGGCCATGGCCACGGTCCGGCCCTCGCCTTGCAACCGCTTGACGGCCTCTGCCTTCTGGGAAGGCAGCACATCGGCGATGATTTCGTCCAGACCCAGCTCCTTGGCCACGGCCTCGGCCGTGGTCCGGTTGTCGCCCGTGAGCATGACGATGCGGACGCCTTCCTCCTTGAGTTTGCGGATGGCTTCGGGCGTGGACGCCTTGATTGGGTCCGCTACGGAAAGCAGTCCCGCCATGCGGCCGTCGGAGGCTACATACATGACCGTTCGTCCACCCGCCCGGAGAGCGTCGGCCCGGGCCTGCCATGTTCCAAGGGGAATGCCGGCCTCTTCCATCATGGCCCGGTTTCCCAAGGCCGCATCCTTGCCTTCCACCTTTCCCCGCACTCCCTTGCCGGTAACCGACACGAATCCCTTGGCCTTGGGAACGGACAGGCCTTTTTCGGCGGCTCCGGCGAGAATGGCCGCGGCCAGGGGATGCTCGCTGCCTTGCTCCAATCCGGCGGCGAGCCGCAGCGCGTCCCCGGCGGTCCAGCCCTCGGCGGGTTCCATCCCGGCCAGTTTGGGCTTGCCCTCGGTAAGGGTTCCCGTTTTATCAACCACCAGGGTATCGACCTGGCGCAGGATTTCGATGGCCTCGGCATTGCGGAAAAGGATTCCCGCCAAGGCGCCCTTTCCGCTCGCCGCCATGATGGACATGGGCGTGGCCAGGCCCAGGGCGCAGGGGCAGGCGATGATGAGCACGGCCACGGCGTTGATAAGCGCATAGGCGAGGGCCGGGGGCGGGCCCCATAGCGACCAGACGATGAAGGTGACGATGGCGATGATCACCACCGCCGGAACGAAATACGCCGAGACCCGGTCGGCCAGCCGCTGGATGGGCGCGCGGCTGCGCTGGGCTTCGGCGACCATGTTCACGATTTGGGCGAGCAGGGTTTCCGACCCGACCTTCTCGGCCCGCATGATCAGGGATCCCGTTCCGTTCATAGTGGCCCCAATGAGCCGATCCCCCGTCTTCTTTTCCACCGGCATCGGTTCGCCCGTCATCAGCGATTCATCCAGGGCGCTGGTCCCTTCGACCACCACACCGTCCACGGGAACTTTTTCACCCGGCCTTATCCGGAGCATGTCTCCCGCATGGATGTCGGAAAGGGGGATTTCCTCTTCCTCGCCTCCGGCGAGCACGCGGCGCGCCGTTTTGGGCGACAATCCCAAGAGGGCCCTGATGGCGGCCCCGGTCCGGCTCCTGGCCTTGAGTTCCAGCACTTGGCCGAGCAGCACCAGGGTGACGATGACCGCGGCCGCTTCGAAATATAGCCCCACCCGCCCATGGTCGTCCCTGAAGGCATCCGGAAAAAGTCCCGGGAACAAGGCCGCGGCCACGCTATAGGCGTAGGACACGCCCACCCCCAGGGCGATGAGGGTGAACATGTTGGGGCTGCGGTTTTGCAGCGATTGCCAGCCGCGCACGAAGAAAGGCCATCCCCCCCAAAGCACCACGGGGGTGGCCAGGAAAAGTTCCACCCATTTTTGCGTTCCCATGAGCAGGCTTTCCATGGGATTGCCCGGCAGCAAATGGCCCATCGCCACGGCGACCAGGGGAAGGCACAGGACGAGGCATACCTTGAATCGGCGCGTCATGTCCTTCAGTTCATGGTTTTCCTCTTCGTCCAGGGAAACGGTGCGCGGTTCCAGGGCCATGCCGCAAAGCGGGCACGAGCCCGGCTTGTCCCTTATGATTTCGGGATGCATGGGACAGGTATAGGATCCCGAATCCGAAACGTTTCCGGAGGCGCCCGGTTTCGCGGGCGCATGGCCCGGGGAACCCCCCGCTTTCACGGCGGGCGTATGTCCCGAAGCCGCCGGATGGCAGCAGTCCGGTTCGGGGGCTGCAAAGGATTCGGGCGAGGCGGCGAAGCGGTTCTTGCAACCCAAGCTGCAGAAATACCAGGTCTTGCCCGCGAATTCCGATCGTCCCGCGGCCTTGTCGGGATGGACAGACATGCCGCAAACAGGATCTTTGAAAGTGCCCGGCCGCGCCCCGGTTTCCCCATGGGAATGGTCTGCGTGTTCATGTTTCATGGTGGAACTCCGTGGATGGATCCGAAATATAGGTTCCCCTTAAGCCGAAACCCACCCTACCATGGGCCCGCTTGAGGGCCAAGCCGCATATGCCTCACTTCCTCAACGCCAGGATCCTCCGGGCGGCATTGGCCACCAGCAGGAAAACCAGCCCGCCCACCGCCAAATCAGGAATCGGGGATCCGGTCAGGGCGATCAGGAATCCCGAACCGATGACCAGGGCGTTGACCTGCACGTCCACGGAGGTGAATATCCAGGCCGCGCGCATATGCGCCCCCGCGTTTTTCGTCCGGTTCAAGAGGAGCAGGGTCGCTCCGTTGCCGGCGAGGGCGAATAAGGAGACGAGGATCATGACCCGGAAATCCGGCGTTCCCTCGCCGAAAAAACAGCGCCGGAGAACCTCCAACAGGCCCGCGACGGCGAGGAATCCCTGGAGATACCCCGTCGCGGCGGCTATGGATTTCTGCCGGGATACCGAACCGCCCACGGCCGCCAAGGCCATGGCATAAACAAGCGCGTCGGCCAGCATGTCCAGGGAGTCCGCCACCAGGCCCAGGGAATAAGCCAGGAGGCCCGCGACGAGCTCGCCCAGGAAAAGCGCCGCGTTGATGGATAGGGCCGCAATCAGGGGCCCCTTTTCACGATGCGAGCCGTCCCGGAAATCGCCGCCCTTACCGGCTTCGCTCTCCGCATCGTCGGCCAGGATCTCCTCATGGGCCACCTGGACCGCTCCCAATCGGAGTCGCTCCAGGCTTCCGGAGATTTCCGCGGCCGCGCCGGTGTGGAAAACCTCCAGTTTCCTGGCGGGTATATCGAAACGGAGGTTCCGGATCTCGGGAAGGGTTTCCAGGCGCAGGCGTATCAGCCGCTCTTCGGCGGAACAGTCCATTTTCGGGATCCGGAATTCGGTTCGCCTGAGCGGGGCCATGGGGAGGCGTTCTCCTGTCGGATCAAGCGCCGGGTGCAGGCATTTGTCCGGCGGACCCGGGGCTTTGCTGTATCGCGCACCAGCGCACTCCCATGCCGTCCTTTTCCAGCACTTCGAACACCAGGCCCTCGAATTGCACGCGCTCCCCGACCTCGGGAGGATGTCCCAACAGGGCGAAGACGAGGCCGCTTACGGTATCGACTTCTTCGTGCTCCAGGGGGCGCTTGAGGATGTCTCCGACCTCGTCCACCCGGACCGTTCCGGCGGCCTGCAGCCTGCCGTTCTTGTCGTAGAAGATATCGCCTTGGGCGGTAGCGCCTTCCGGCACCATTCCCGCCACTTCATGGAACAAATCCGTGAGGGTGATAATGCCCTCGGTGCCGCCGAATTCGTCCAGGACCACGCATAGCTGGGTGCGTTCCCGGCGCATGGATTCGAGGACTTGGTTGAGCGTGGCCGATTCCGGAACGAAGGGCGCCTTGCGCACGTCGGCCAGGGCCACGGGCTTGCCATCCACGATGCGGGCGAAAAGATCCTGCACATGCATCATGCCTACTATGCTGTCGATGGTTTCCCGGTACACGGGATAGCGTGTATGCGGGCTTCGGCGGAATATCCGCCGCAAATCCGCCGGCCCCGCGCCCAGGGGAATCCCGGCGGTCTTGACCCGGGGCACCAGCACCTCGCGCGCCGACAATTGATCGAAATCGAAGATTTCCTGGAGCAGTTTTCCCGCCTCGGGAGTGAGGAGGCCGCCTTCCTGGCTTTCCCTGACGATGTATTGCAGTTCCATGGCGCTGTGGAAGGCCCGGGCTCCGTCCTTGCCGCGGTCTATACCGAAAACCTTCAGTACGGCGTTTCCCAGGGTGTTGAGAATGAATACGAAGGGAAAAGTGAGGCGCCGGCTCCAGAGCATGGCCGGGGTGACCCACAGGGCGGTCCGGCCCGCCTGCGACAAGGCCAGCGATTTGGGGATCATCTCGCCCAGCACGATGTGGAAATAAGTGAGTATGGCGATGGCGACCACGCTGCTGAGGGTATGCACGGTCGCGGCCCCCAGGCTCGCGACGCCGGCCAGGGAGAATTCGATCCAGCGGGCGATTTCGTGTTCTCCATACATGCCCAGGCCCAGGCTGGCCAGAGTTATGCCCAATTGCGCGGTGGCGATGTATTGATCCTGGCGCCGGGAATCGGACAGGATATCGCGCACCATTCTCGCGATGCGGTGGCCTTTGGCCGCCATGGCCTCGATGGACGCCCGCGGCGCCCCGATCAGGGCGAATTCGGCGGCCACGAAAAACGCGTTCACCAGGAGAAGCGCGAATATGAGAAGCAAAGGGAGATAACTATGCATCTTCGGGCTCCTTGGCCGCCGGGGGCTTTACCAGAACGAAGGAAATCGCGTTCCCCTCGACGCGATCGACCTCGAGTTCGACGCCGGCGACCATGGTCTTTTCGCCCGGAGCCGGCATATGCCCCAGGGTTTCCAAAACCATTCCTCCCAGGGTGGCCGCCTCGCCGTCCCAGGCGTTTTCCTGGAAGGCTTCCACGTCATCGATACGCGTGAGGCCCGCATAGCGGATCCGGCCGTCCGGCAAAGGCTCGGGCTCCGTTTCCGCCTGTTTGAATTCGTCCGGCATGTCTCCGAGCATCTCGGACATGAGATCGTCCAAAGTCACCAGGCCGGAAACGGAACCGAATTCGTCCACCACCATCACGATATGGGCGGAATGCTCGCGCAGGAAAACGTACAGCTTGTCGGCCGTCATCTGTTCCGGCACGAACAGGACGGTCCGCATGATGCGGGAGAGGGAAGGGGCCGCGGCGCCGTTCACATAGGAATTGAGGACGTCCTGGGTGTACACCAGCCCGAGAACCGCGTCGCCGTCCTCGTCGGTGACCGGGATGCGCGTGAATGGATTCTGGAGCATCTCTTTCAAAAGCGCTTCCGGGGAAATGTCCCTGGGCAGGGTACGGATACGGACCCGCGGAGTCATGAGCTGTTTCACCGGGCGCCGGCTCAGCTTGAGCGCCCCTTGCAGGCGCTCCTCTTCGTGTTTGGCCAACTGCCCGCCTTTCCCGCTTTCTTTGAGCAGCAGCGCGAGTTCTTCCGGGGAATGGACATGCCTGTGCCCGGTGGGCGACTGGCCCAGCAGCCGCAAGATCAGGAATCCGCTGCCGTTAAGGACATTGATGAACCAGGAATAGAGGATCAGGGACCAGCGCATGGGATAGATCGTGATCAGGCCCGTGCGCAGGGGATCGTGGAGCGCCAGGGATTTCGGCACCAATTCCCCGAAAACCATCTGAGTTACGGTCAGGGTCACCAGGATGATGGAGAAGGACACGGCGGAGGCGCTTTCCTCGAGTCCGAAGGCGCTCCGGAGGAAGTCCGCGAACGGAGGTCCGAAGGAAGCCTGGCCGAACGCGCCCAGGACGAGGCTGGACCAGGTGATGCCGACCTGGCAGGCCGCGATGAATCGATCCAGACGGTGCCCGTCTTCCAGATAGTAGAGCAGGCGGGATGCGAATTCGTTGCCTTTCTCCGCTAAGGGCCTCACGCGGCTCACATGCAGGCTTACCGCCGCGAACTCCGCCGCCACATACAGGGCGTTGGCCCCGATAAGGGCTATTACGATAAACCAAGACAACACGCCAGCTCCCTATTTCCGCTCAAAAATAGCCTTTAATCGGGACATCCCGCGGTTTTATGACCGATCCCCGATGGTTTCCGTTGCTTCCGAATCCCGACAACGCCCGCCTCGAATATTTAAATTCCGGTTAATATGGAAAACGCGCGTGATTTTGAAGGCGCCCGGCGGCAGGATTCCGGCGTCCCGGGAAACGTTTTTCCCGCAAGCAATGACGAGGCCATCCGGGTCAGCGAAGAGAAATACCGCGGAATCCTGGCGTCCATGGACGACGGTTTCTGCATACTGCAAATGCTGTTCGACGATGTCGGAAGGCCCGTGGACTACCTTTTCCTGGAAACCAACCCGGTTTTCGAAAAACAGACCGGCCTCCTGGACGTGGTCGGCAAGCGGGTCAGCGCCCTGGTTCCGGATTTGGACCGTTCCTGGTTCGAATTGTACGGAAAGGTGGCCGTGACAGGCGAAGCCATCCGTTTCGAGAACCATGCCCCCGCCATGGGAAGATGGTTCGAAGTCCATGCCAGCCGCACCGGGGGGCCGGAGGAGCGCCTGGTGGCTCTTATTTTCAAGGATATCACCGACCGGAAGCGTTCCGAGCAGGCCTTGAGGGAAAGCGAGGCCCGCGCCGTGGCCAGCGAACGCTTCATGCGCCATATGCTAGACAACCTGTTCGCCTTCGTGGGCGTGATGGAACTCGACGGAACCCTTTCCTCGATCAACCGGGCCCCTCTCGAAGCCGCGGGAATCGAGGCCTCCGAGGTGGTCGGCAGGAAAATCTGGGACACCCATTGGTGGGGATATTCCGGAGAGATTCGGGCCCGCATCCGGGATGCCTGCCTGCGCGCCGCCGCGGGCGAAGTGGTCCGCTTCGATGCGGTCATACGTTTGGCCGGCGGGGCCTTCGGGGTCATCGATTGCCAGATCGCTCCCTTGCGCGACCCTTCCGGAAACATCACGCATCTTATTCCTTCGGCCGTGGACATCACCGAACGCAGCCGGGCCGAGAGCGAGCGGCGCAATTTCGCCCTGCTGGTGGAGGCGAGCAACGATTTCATCGCCATCACCGACTGCAACGGCGCGGTTTCCTTCCTGAACGGCGGGGGCCGGAACCTGGTCGGCCTGGACGCCGGCGAAGACCCGCTTTCCGGAATCGGCGGCCTCATTCTTCCGGAAGATGCCGGGCTTTTCCAGAAGGCCCTGAAAACGGCGGCGGCGGATGGCCGCTGGCATGGCGAGTTCCGCTTCCGCAATGTCAGGAGCGGAGAACCCATTCCGGCCTGGAGCAATATGTTCCTGCTCCGTTCCCCCGATACGGGCGAAGCCTTCGCCCTGGCCATGGTGTCCCGGAACCTGACCCAGATCCGCGAGAAGGAGGCGCAGCTTCGGCAGGCCCAGAAAGTCGAGGCCATAGGCCGTCTCGCCGGCGGCATCGCCCATGATTTCAACAACCTTCTCACCGCCATCAACGGCTATTCGGAAATGCTGATCGACATGGTCCGGCCGGACGATCCCATGTCCGAATTCCTGCGGGAGATCCGGAAATCGGGAGAGAGGGCCGCGGCCCTCACCGCCCAGCTCCTGGCCTATAGCCGCAAGCAGATCATGCAGCCCAAGGTGATGCAGCTCAACGACATCGTGAACGAGAACGCCCGTCTTCTGGGGCGCCTCCTCGGCGAAAACATCGACTTGGAATTGAACCTGGCTCCCGATCTCCGTTCGATCCGGGCCGATCCCAGCCAAATGCACCAGATCCTCCTCAATCTCTGCCTCAACGCCCGCGACGCCATGCCCGACGGGGGGCGCCTGCTCGTTTCCACCCGCAATGCGGCGGCCTTTCCCGGCCGGGATCCGGAAACCGGCGATCCGGATCATACCGTGATCCTGGAAGTGGCCGATACCGGAATCGGCATGGATCCGGACATCCAAGGCCGCATCTTCGAGCCTTTCTTCACGACCAAGGAGGTCGGCAAAGGCACGGGATTGGGGCTTTCCAGCGTGGAAGGCATAGTCCAGCAAAGCGGCGGACGCATCCTGGTCGAAAGCGAACCGGGCCGGGGCGCGGTTTTCAGGATCTACCTGCCGGGTTTGGAATCGCCGGAGGAGAACGGCGCCGGGCCGGAGTTCGTGCCGCAGGCGCTGCGGCACCTCGACGGGATGTACGCCTACGGCCGCGGGGCGGTCTGCCGCCACCGCGTGCTGGTCGAGCACTTCGGCCAGAGCTTCCCGCACGCCAACTGCCAGGCCTGCGACCTCTGCCTGGGCGAGGTCGAGACGGAGCCCGACTCGCTGGTCATCGCGCAGAAGATCCTCTCCTGCGTCGCCCGGGTGCAGCAGCGCTACGGCGTCGAGCACGTCACCGGCGTGCTGCACGGCGACCAGACCGAGCGCATCCGGTCGCTCAGGCACGACGGCTTGACCACCTACGGCCTCCTGAGAGAGCATTCGAAGCCGCAGATCCGTGACTGGATTTACCAGCTCATCTCGCAGGAGCTTTTGGTGCAGACGGACGACGAGTACCCGCAGCTCTGGCTGAACGCGGCCTCTTGGGAGGTGATGCGCGGCGGGCGCGACGTGAAACTGATGCGGACGGTACAGCG
>Ga0079224_100012465_pt1 | contig 11769 bp, 10 predicted proteins | sample Stecom2015_FD_80414 | JGI IMG/M metagenome (GOLD analysis project Ga0079224, IMG submission 80414) | Agricultural soil microbial communities from Utah to study Nitrogen management - Steer compost 2015 | ecosystem: Environmental > Terrestrial > Soil > Agricultural land | place: USA: Utah...
CAGGTTCGACGGAATGGTGCGAAGCGGAAAAACGCCATCCCAGAGACCTGCCCAGCCGGCGAGGCGAAAAACCCCAAGAACAAACCGCACCCACCGAGGCGAAAAACCCCGACGGCAAACCGCACCCACCAAATCAGCCCCCCGGAGAACAGCACCCGCCCCTAAAAACCCAACACGAGCCCGAAAATCGCCAACACGAGCCCCCGAATGCGCAACACCCACCCCTGAACCCGCAACACGCGCCCCCGAACCCGCAACACGGGCCCCCGAATCCGCAACACGGGAGGCGGCCGGGGCTACGGCCAGTGGATGACGGAGTCGGCCCAGGCGTCGAGCAATGTGTCGTCGTGGCTGATGGCGAGGACGCCGATGCCGTCGGTGGTGACGCGGTCGCGGACGAGGTGGACGAGGAGTGCGGTGGTGGAGGCGTCGATCATGGCGGTCATCTCGTCGCAGATGAGGTAGCGGGGGCGGAGGACGAGGGCGCGGGCGAGGCAGGCGCGTTGGAGTTGACCGTCGGAGACTTCGTGGGGGCGTCGGCGCAGCAGGTCGGGGGTGAGTCCGACGGCGTGGGTGAGGTCATCGACGATGCCGTCGTCGGGTCGCCGGCAGGCGTGGAGGGGTCCGCGGATCGTGTCGTCGAGTGTCCAGCGTGGGTCGGTGGCCAGGCGTGGTTGCTGGAAGACGACGCCGACGGCGGTGCGCTGTTCTCGGGGCGCGCGGTGGCGGAAGCCGGGTACGGTCTCACCGTCCAGGGTGACCTGGCCGGACCAGGGTTCGAGCAGCAGGGACAGCACCTTGGCGACGGTCGATTTGCCGCAGCCGCTGGGGCCGGCGAGGCCGAGGGTGGTGCCCGGGCGCAGGTCGAGGTCGACGTGGTCGAGCACGGGCCGGCCTCGGTGATAGCCGACGACGATGTCCTTGGCGCTCAGCACGGCCGGTGCCCCGCGATCATGCGCTCGCCGACGGTGAACACGGTGGCATCGCCGGTGCAGGTGGGGTCGTCGTGGTCGACGCGGGCGCAGAACGCGCATCCGTCGGGCACGTTCGACAGTTCCGGGGGATGGCCTGGAATGGGGGTGAACGTGCCGTCGGGCAGTGCGTCGAGAAGTCCGCGGGTGTAGGGGTGCCACGGGTCGGCGAACACCTCGTCGGAGGGTCCGGATTCGACGATGCGGCCCGCGTACATCACGGCGACGTCGTCGGCGACGCGGCGGGCGGCGGCGAGATCGTGGGTGATGAGCAGAACCGCCTTTCCGTTGTCGGCCATGGTGGCCAGCTGTCCGACCACGCGGTCGACGAGCGGACGGTCGAGGCCGGTGGTGGGTTCGTCGGCGAGGATCACGTCGGGGTCGCCTGCCATGGCGAGTGCGAAGGCGACCCGTTGCGCCATCCCGCCGGACAGCTCGTGGGGATACCGGTCGAGCACGGCGGGGTCGATGCCTGCGCGCTCGGCGAGGTCGTCGACGTCGGTGCCGGGCGGGCCGATGAGCCGTACCGTCTCGGCGAGTTGCGCCCGCGCCGTCCGCACCGGGGTGAGGTGCCCGGCGGCCGACTGGGGCACGAGACCGATGCGCCTGCCGCGGATGTGCTGGGCGAGGGTGCGTTCCGTCGCCGTGCACAGGTCGACGTCCCCGCCGGGGGCGTGCAGCACGGCGCGGCCGCGGGTCTGGGCGTTGGCGGGAAGCAGACCGAGCAGCGCCGACGTGAGCACCGATTTGCCGCAGCCGCTCTCCCCGACGAGCGCGAGCATCCGCCCGCGGGCGAGGGTCAGCGACACCTCGCTCGCGGCCCGGACGACTCCGGCCTTTCCCTTGCGTCCCAACAGGAAGCGCACCGACAGGTCGTCGATCGTCAACGCGTCGTTCACAGCGCCAACTCCGATCGTCGCCGTGGGACCAGCCGGTCGCGCAGCGTTCCGGCGATCCCCGCGGTGGCGAGGGTCGTCACGACCAGCAGCGCCGACGGGAACACCACGACCCACCAGCCGCCGAGCAGCAGTTCCGAACGGGCGTCCGACAGGATGTTGCCGATGCTGGCCATGTGCGGCGGCAGGCCCAGTCCGAGGAAGCTCAGTGCCGTCTCGTGCCACACGGCGTGCGGCAGCACGAGCACGGCGGACAGCGCGGCCTGCGGGACGACGGCGGGCAACACGTGCCTGCGGACGACGTGCAACTGCGACGCGCCCCCGGAGATCGCCGCGTCCACGAACGGCTGCTGGCGCAGCGACAGCACCTCGCCGCGCACGATCCTGGCCACCGTCGTCCAGTGGGTGACCACAATGGACACGATGACGGCGGTCATGCTGCCCCGGTACAGCGCCACGATGACGATGCCGAGCAACAGGTGCGGCACGGCGTTCACCGTGTCGAGCAGGCGCATGAGCAGCCGGTCCGGCCAACCGCCGAGGAATCCGGCGACCGCACCGATCAGCGTGCCCAGCGTGATCGATCCGAGCGCGCAGATCACCGCCACGATCAACGAGATCCGCAGGCCCGCGAGCGACCGCGCGAACAGGTCCCTGCCCGCCTGGTCGGTACCGAAGAGGTGCTCGCCGCTGGGCCCCTGGCGCACCTGCGTGTAGTCGAAGAACTGCTCACCGGACGGCGCGAGCCACGGCACCACGACGGCGGCCACCACCAGCACGGCCAGTACCGCCACGCCCACGACGAGCCGTGCGTGCGCCCTGCCTTCGACGGCCCGCCCCCGCGGAGTGCCCGCCCTTCTGCGTGCCGCCGGGCGCCAGGTCTGCTCAGCCATCGGCCCGCACCCTCGGGTCGGTCAGCGCCGTGGCGATGTCGGCGAGCAACGAACCGAGCAGCACCGCGGCAGTCGCGAGCAGCGCCAGCACGGCCAGAAGCGGATAGTCCACGGCGAGTCCCGCCTCGACCATCGCCGAGGCGACCCCCGGCCACGAGAACACCGTCTCCACGAGCACCGCGCCGGTGACGAGTTCGGGCACACGGGTGCCGAGCACGTTGAGGAACGGCAGCAGCGCGGTCGGCAGCGCGTGGCCGGTGACGACGAGACGTTCGGGCAATCCACGGGCCCGCGCCCCGATCACGTGGTCGTCGGCGAGGGAGGTCAGCAGCGACTGCCGCAGGTGCAGGACCAGCCACGGCGACTGCGAGGCCCCCAGCACGAGCGCCGGGAGCACGAGATGCCGCGCCACCTGTCCGAATGTCGCCTCGGCGTCGCCGTCGGTGACGCCTGCGACGGGCAGCCAGCCCAGGCCGACCGAGAACACCAGGATCGCGACGAAGGCCAGCACGAAACTCGGCAGCCCCTCCATGCCCTGGCCGATGGCCGTGACCGTGCGGTCGAGCCAGCCGCCCTGACGCCACGCCGTCACGATGCCGAGCACGAGTGCCAGCAGCGCGGCGACGACGATGCCCGTGCCCGCGAGCAACAGCGTCCACGGCAACCGTTCGGCCAGCACGTCGGCGACCGGCTGGTGGAACACGCGGCTCGTGCCGAGGTCGCCGGTCAACAGTCCGCCGATCCACCGTCCGAACTGGACGTGGACCGGATCGTCGAGTCCGAGCTGTTCCCTGGTCTGCTCGAGCTGCTGCTCCCCCGCGGAGAACACGTCGACGCCGTAGTACTGGTGGATGGGATCGAACGGCGATGCAGCACCGAGCAGGAACACCCCACCGGCGATCACGATCAGCACGGGGATCGCCATCGCGAGCCTGCGCGCGACGAGCCGCGCGATGGCCTCGCCGCGCGGCGTGGTGGCGTGGGTACGGGCGCTCATCGCTGCCGCTCCCAGGTACGCACGTTCCACCACGGTCCCCACGTCAGTCCGTGCGTGTGCGGTTCGACCACCGGTCGGTAGCCCTTCCACCCGTCCCTCAGCACGTAACTGTGGTCGAGGAACGCGAGGAACACGAAGCCAGGGTCGTCGTGGAAAGCGCGTTGCATACGGCGGAACGCGGCGGCCCGGTCGGCGTCGGTGTCGGCCCTTCGCGACTCCTCGAGCGCGGCGTCCACATCGGAATTGTCGTAGTAGCCCGGGTTGTTGTAGCCGTCCCCGCCGTAGGACGAGTGCAGCAGCGGATAGGCGACCAGATCGGGCTCGAAGGGGTTACCGCCGCCGAGGACCACCGCGTCGCGGTCCATGCGCGGATCGATCGCCTCCCAGCCCAGACCTTCCAGTATCACGTCGATGCCCACCGCCTTCGCGTCCGAGGCGAAGGCCTGCGCGAACAGCTTCCGCACGCTGTCGTCGGCCGGGTACATGAGCGTGAACGCCGCCCGAGTTCCGCCGCGCGTGCGCACACCGTCGTCGCCGACGCGCCAACCCGCGTCGTCGAGGATGCGCCGCGCCTTCACCCTGTCGAAGGCGAACGTGGCCCGCGGCTCGTGCAGCTCCTCCAGTGCGGGCGGGATCGGCGTGTCCGCGGGAACGCCGTGACCGGCCAGGATGGCCTCGATCATGCCGCGCCGGTCGACGGCGTGGTTGAGCGCGGTGCGCACGGCGTGATCGCCGGTCACGGGGTTGTCCGAGGGCATCGTGATGGTCCGGTAGTCGGCCGTGCGGTGGTGCACGACGCGGTATCCGGCCAGATCGCGCATCGTGTCGGCGAGCGCGGGTGGCAGCGACGCTCCGTCGAACTCCCCCGCCCGCAGCCGCTGCGCCCTGGTGTTGTCGTCGCCGGCGAAGACCGCGGTGATGGTCCTCACCTTCGGCGCCCCACCCCAGTACCGGTCGTTGGCCGTCAGCACCATGCGATCGCCCTTCCGCCACTCGGTGAGTTCGTAGGGCCCTGTGCCGATCGGATGGCTGCCGAGGGGTGAGTTCTCCAATGGTTCGGGTTCGGCCAGCGTCTCGGCGGGCACGATCCCGAGCGTGAGCTTGTGCGGAAACGGCGCATAGCGGTACGCGAGGTCGAATCGGACCGTGTGGTCGTCGAGGGCGCGGACCGACTCGACCATCTCGTACTTCGACGACACGGTGGAGGCGTAACGCGGGTCGGCCAGCGCCCGGTAGGTGCCGACGACGTCGTCGGCCGAGAACGGCGACCCGTCGTGGAACACGACTCCGCGGCGCAGCGGCACGGTCCACGACCGGCCGTCGGCCGATTCGCGCGCGGGCGCGGAGGCCAACGCCGGGTGCGGCCTGCGGTCGGCCCCGTAGTCGTACAGGCCGTCGAAGATCTTGGAGGCACCTTCCTGCCCGTGCCCGAGCAGCGGGTGCAGGCTCTCGTCCTCGTAGGCCTCGGCCAGCACGAGCCCGTCGTCACCGGTCGCGTTGCCGCTGCCTTCGGGCACGGCGCAGGCTCCGGCCGTGAGGAGCAGGCACGTCAGCGTCGCGATCGCACGCGCCGCGGCGGCGCCTCTGGAACCCATCCCGCAACTCCCCCGCGCCGACCGATCCGTCCGCACAGCAAATTATCTGTTCAGCTGATCAGATGACAAGGTTGCGAGAGAATCCGAAACATCCCGTTCACCGGCGACAGAACGAGGGCAGCGACCGCCTCAGAGCGCTCCCATGTCGGACGACAGCCAGTGTTCGGGGCGCATCGTGATCACGAGATGTTCACCGAGGTGTTCCCGCTCGTAGTCCACGAACTGCTCCGCCCGATCGCGGGGCAGGTACCGGGCCGCCATCTCCAGCGACAGCGCGTGACTGTCGTCGCCGAACTCGGCGGGCCCTTCCACGCTCACGTACCGGACCGTCGGTTCGGACCGTTCCACGACCAGGGTGAACCGGCCCGCCGCGCGAATCGCCCTCGTCTTGCGCGAATCGGTGCCCGTGCGGATCCACAGAACTCCGCCGGGCCGGTACTCATACCAGATCGGCACCGACAACGGCCCGCGACCTGCGCTCTCGACGACCGACAGCACGCCGATGTGCGGTTCGGCCAGGAACTGCTCACGTTCTTCCACGGATAACGCCATGACCGAGACGCTAGCCGCGACCACCGACATCCGCCGGTCGCCGACGGGCCCGAGCGGCAGCGGCCGGAAACGGCAGGGTCAGGACGAGAGCATCCGCCGGAACGAGGCTTCCACCTCGGCCCGCTCCGGCAGCGCCTCCCGGACGATGCCCTGCAGCTGCCACCCGCAGAACACGACCGACAGAGCCCTGCCGGTGTCGGCGTCGGTGTAGGCCGCGAAGAGTTCGGCCAGCGCGGTGTCCCATTCCTGGCTGACGTGGCGCAGCGCGGGACGGTGCAGTGCCGCGATGTAGAGCTGGTGCTCGACGGCCGTCTGCGCCCGCGCGGGCCCGAGGTAGTGCAGCACCAGGTCCGTGAGCGCCTCGGCGAGGTCGCCGCCCGCCTCAAGGCCCGCGGCCCATTTGCGCAGGTGCTCGACGTCGTCGTCGGCGGCCTGGCGCAGCGCGCTGGCCAACAGGTCGTCGAGCGTGGCGAAGTAGTAGGTCGTCGACCCCAGCGGAACGCCGGCGGCCGCGGCCACCCTGCGATGCGTCAGCTTCTCGACGCCGACCTCGGCGACGACGTCGATGGCCGCGCGCGCGATCCGCTCCCTGCGGTCCGGATCCCTGCGACCGGCCGCGGACTGGTTGCTCGGCATTCCCTCGACGTTCCCTCCCGTGATCGGACCACCAGCGTGCCACGAGCACCCCCGACGGCGATGCGGCGCAGATCACCGGAATCAGGAAACCGCTGTTCAAGCGCAATTTCCCGAGCACTCCCGAAACGATTCGTACGCCATTGGTGTACAGATGTACAGGTCTGGTGTTAGTGTCCTGCCCCGACGCCGAACGAATGCGAACTCCGGCCGCAGAGCCGACACCGCGGAGAGACCACACCGCGGCGAGATCGCACCGCCGCGAATTCGCGACCGCGCGGATGCCGGTCCACCGCGGCACGCACGGACGCCATGCCGGTGCGCACGCGACGTCGCAGGTCAGACAGCTGCGACGGCGCCGAAGCGGCGCCGCGACACCGCGCGTCCCGCCCGCACCGGGGGACGGACGCCACGAGAAACGCCGAACGAACGGAAAAGAGCGAAAAACCCATGCCGCACGCCGACATTCCGGCAGCCACGTTGTTCATCGACGGTGAATGGAGAACGGCCGCAGAAGGAGGAACTCGCGAGATCCACTGCCCCGCGGACGGAACACTGGTGGCCACGGTCGCGGAGGGCTCGCGCACGGATGCCGAGCAGGCCGTCGCGGCGGCGCGACGTGCGTTCGACGAGGGCACGTGGGCCTCGAGTTCGGCGTGGGACCGCGGCGACCTGTTGCTGCGCGTGGCCGACATCCTGGTCCGCGACAAGGCCGACTTCGCCCGCGCCGAATCGCTCGACACCGGAAAGCGGCTGGTCGAGAGCGAATTCGACATGGACGACATCGCCGCGTGCTTCCGCTACTTCGGCAAACTCGCCGGCACCGACTCGGGCCGTGTGGTCGACACCGGTTCGCCGGATGCGATCAGCCGCGTGCAGTACGAGCCGGTCGGGGTCTGCGGCATGATCACCCCGTGGAACTTCCCGTTGCTGCAGGTCGCGTGGAAGGTCGCACCGGCGATCGCCGCGGGTGACACCTTCGTACTCAAGCCGAGCGAGCTGACCCCGAGCACTGCGATCCTGCTCATGCGCGCGCTCACCGAGGCCGGTCTGCCCGCGGGCGTCGGCAACCTCGTGCTCGGCACCGGTCCCGAGGTCGGCAGCGTGCTGGCCGAACACCCCGACGTCGACCTCGTGTCGTTCACCGGCGGACTCCACACGGGACGCACGATCTCCGCGCTGGCGGCCCCGACGGTCAAGAAGGTCGCGCTCGAACTCGGCGGCAAGAACCCGAACGTCGTGTTCGCCGACGCCGACTTCGACACCGCCGTCGACTTCGCGCTGACCGCGATCTTCCTGCACTCCGGCCAGGTGTGTTCGGCGGGCGCGCGGCTGATCGTCCAGGACGAACTGCACGACCGGCTCGTTGACGAGATCGTGCGCAGGGCCGAGCGGATCCGTATCGGCGGACCGTTCGACGACGACGCCGAGACCGGCCCGCTCATCTCCGAGGCACACCTGCGCAAGGTCGAGGACTACGTCGCCAAGTCGGTCGCCGAGGGCGCCGTACTGCGCACCGGCGGCGCCCGCCCCGAGGGCGAGCGCTACGCCGCGGGGCACTTCTACCTGCCGACCGTGCTCGACGAGGTGCGACAGGGTTCGTACGCCGTCACCGAGGAGTCCTTCGGCCCCGTGCTGACCGTCGAGCGGTTCACCGACGAGGACGACGCGGTCCGCATCGCCAACGACACCCACTACGGCCTCGCGGGCGCGGTGTTCACCGGCGATCCGGCCAAGGCGCAGCGGGTGGCCAACCGGCTGCGGCACGGCACCGTCTGGATCAACGACTTCCACCCGTATCTGCCGCAGGCGGAATGGGGCGGCTTCAAGCAGTCCGGTATCGGCCGTGAACTCGGCCGCGCCGGTCTCGGCGAGTACCAGGAAGCCAAGCACGTCTACCAGAATCTGCGGCCCGGACCGCAGAACTGGTTCTCCGGCGAATAGGCCGGAAATCGCGGCGCGGAACCTGTCCGCCGCACTTTTTCGCACTACGCAGGAAACGACCACCCGGGACAAGTGTGTCCGCACACCGCCCGGGAAAGGAGTTCGGGGCATGAGTGCGCCCAACCAGGACACCGGACTCGGTGAGTTCGGCTACACCAACAAACTGAAACGGAGCCTCGGCGGATTCCACACGTTCGCCGCGGGGATCAGCTACATCTCGGTGCTCACCGGCACCTTCCAATTGTCCTATTTCGGTCTCGGTCTCGGCGGTCCCGCCTACTGGTGGTCCTGGCCGATCGTGTTCGTCGGGCAATTGCTGGTGGCGTTGAGTTTCGCCGAGCTGGCATCGCGCTATCCCATCGCGGGTTCGGTGTACAACTGGGCGAAGAAGCTCGGTGGACGGCACGTCGGCTGGCTCGCCGGCTGGATGATGCTGCTGGCGTCGATCGTGTCGATCTCGGCCACGGCGCTGGCCTACCAGAACACCCTCCCGCAGATCTGGGAGGGCTTCCAGTTCGTCGGCGACGGAACGTCGGCCACCGACGCGGCCGTCAACGGCATCGTGCTGGCGATGCTGCTGATCCTGTTCACCACGCTCGTCAACGCCTACGGCGTGCGGCTCATGGCCCGGATCAACAGCACGGGCGTGTTCATCGAACTCGTCGCCGCCGTGGCCCTGATCGTGGCGCTGGCGCTGGTCGCGGTGAACCCGCCGAGCATCGTGTTCGAGACCGCGGGCACCGAGTCCGCGCACGGCGGCAGCTATCTCACGGCGTTCCTCGTCGCCGGTATCGCCTCGTCGTACGTGATGTACGGCTTCGACACCGCGGCCTCCCTCGGCGAGGAGTCGATCGATCCGCACCGCAACGCGCCGAAGGCGATCCTGCGTGCGCTGATCGCCTCGTTCCTGCTCGGTGGCCTGATCCTGTTGTTCGGCATGATGGCCATCCGCGACATCGGCGCCCCCGAACTGGGCGTGTCCGGCCTGCAGTTCGTCCTGAACGACGCGCTCGGACCGTTCGTGGGACGCCTGTTCCTGCTGGGCATCTTCGTCGCGATCACCGTGTGCGTGCTCGCGGTGCACACCGCGGCCATCCGCATCATGTTCGCCATGGCCCGCGACAACGCGCTGCCCGGTGGCAGGCGGCTGGCGCGCGTCAGCCCGCGGTTCCAGACGCCGGTGCTGCCCGCGGTGTTCATCGGTGTGCTGGCGGTCGTGCTGCTGCTGGTCAACATCGGGCAGCCGCAGATCTTCACCGCGATCACGTCGCTGGCGATCATCCTCATCTACATCTCGTACCTGCTCGTGACGATCCCGATGCTGGTCGCACGCCTGCGCGGGAAGTGGAAGCCGGCGAAGGAGCAGGGCCGATTCAGCCTCGGCAGATTCGGTCTGCCCATCAACGTCCTCGCCGTGCTGTGGGGACTGGGCATGACCGTGAACCTGGCCTGGCCGCGCACCGAGGTGTACAACGCCGAGCCGCCGCACCACTGGTACCTGCAGTACAGCGCCGTTCTGTTCGTCGGCATCGCGGCCGTCGGCGGGTTCGCGTACTACTGGTTCGTCCAGCGGCACAAGGTGGGCGTCCTCGCCGACCACGCCGCTCCCGCGGACCCGGAACACGCCGGGGCGAGCCTGCAGGCCGAGCCGACCACCGACCGCGAGGCCTCGAGCCTCACCTGAGCACGAGGCGGAAAGGAAACTCCCATGACCGATCAGTTCGACTACGTCGTGGTGGGCGGTGGCAGCGCGGGCGCCGCGGTCGCCTCACGCCTGTCCGAGGACCCCGACGTCACCGTGTGCCTGCTCGAGGCCGGACCGTCCGATGTGGGCGATCGCAACATTCTCGAGCTGAACCGCTGGATGGCGTTGCTGGAGTCCGGTTACGACTGGGACTACCTCATCGAGCCGCAGGAGAACGGGAACTCGTTCATGCGGCATGCACGTGCCCGCGTGCTCGGGGGTTGCTCGTCCCACAACTCGTGCATCGCCTTCTGGGCCCCGGCCGAGGACCTGGACGAGTGGGAGTCCATGGGTCTCACGGGCTGGGGCGCGAAGGACGTCTTCCCGCTGTACAAGCGCCTCGAGACCAACGACGGCCCCGGTGAGCACCACGGCCGCAGCGGTCCGGTGACCATTCGCAGCGTTCCGCCGAAGGACCCGTGCGGGGTCGCGCTGCTGGAGGCCTGCGCCCAGCAGGGCATCCCGACGACCGAGTTCAACTCCGGCACGACCGTGACCCACGGGGCGAACTGGTTCCAGATCAACGCCCGCGAGGACGGCACCCGTTCGTCGTCGTCGGTGTCCTATCTGCACCCCGTGCTCGACCGGCCGAACCTGGAGATCCGGACGAACGCGTGGGCGAGGAAGGTCACCTTCGACGGCACCCGTGCCACCGGGGTGCAGTACCTCGACGAGGACCAGATCCACACCCGTAGCGTCAGCGCGCGCCGCGAGGTCGTCCTGTCGACCGGTGCGATCGACACTCCGAAGCTGCTCATGCTGTCGGGCATCGGCCCTGCCGAACACCTCCGCGAGTTCGGCATCGACGTGCTCGTCGACTCCCCCGGCGTCGGTTCGACGCTGCAGGACCACCCGGAGGGCGTGATCAGCTGGGACGCCAAACAGCCCATGGTCACCGATTCCACGCAGTGGTGGGAGATCGGCATCTTCACGCAGACCGAGGAGGGCCTGGACCGGCCGGACCTGATGTTCCACTACGGCTCGGTGCCGTTCGACATGCACACGGTGCGCCAGGGATACCCGACGTCGGAGAACGCGTTCTGCCTGACGCCCAACGTCACGCGGGCGCGGTCGAGTGGCACGGTTCGCCTGCGCAGCAGGGACTTCCGGGACAAGCCCGCCGTCGACCCGAAGTACTTCACGCATCCCCACGACATGCGGGTGATGACCGAGGGCATCAAGCTCGCGCGCAAGATCGTCGAGCAGCCCGCGATGTGCGAATGGGCGGGAGCCGAACTGTTCCCCGGACCGGACGTGCGCACCGACGACGAGATCGCCGACTACATCAGCCGCACCCACAACACGGTCTACCACCCTGCGGCGTCCGTGCCGATGGGCACCGAGGCCGACAAGCCGCTCGATGCCCGCCTGCGGGTCAAGGGCGTTCACGGGCTGCGGGTCGCCGACGCGTCGGCCATGCCGTTCCTCGTGACCGTCAACCCCAACATCACGACGATGGCGATCGGCGAGAAGTGCTCCGACATGCTCAAGGAGGACAACGCCTGAGCAGGCACCCGGCCCGATGACGCGGCCCCTCCCGGATC
>Ga0079224_100012467_pt1 | contig 11769 bp, 11 predicted proteins | sample Stecom2015_FD_80414 | JGI IMG/M metagenome (GOLD analysis project Ga0079224, IMG submission 80414) | Agricultural soil microbial communities from Utah to study Nitrogen management - Steer compost 2015 | ecosystem: Environmental > Terrestrial > Soil > Agricultural land | place: USA: Utah...
GCGGAAATGGCCGTCGAATTTGTCGATGTGCTTCAAATTCCGGCATTTTTGGTGCGCCAAACCGATTTGGTCGTGGCAGCTGCCAAAACGGGAAAACATGTTACGCTGAAAAAAGGACAATTTCTTTCGCCCGAAAGCATGAAATTTCCGGTGGAAAAAGTGACCGATTCGGGCAACTCAAATGTGGCGATCATCGAGCGGGGAACCATGTTGGGTTATGGTGATTTGGTGGTGGATTATCGGGGAATTCCTGTGATGCAGAACTATGCGCCGGTAATTTTGGACATTACACATTCCTTGCAACAACCCAATCAAGCGAGTGGTGTGACAGGCGGTAAGCCGGAACTGATTGAAACCATTGCCAAAGCCGGAATCGCAGTAGGAGCGGACGGGATTTTCATCGAAACGCATCCCGATCCGAAAAACGCCAAAAGCGATGGGGCCAATATGCTGCAATTGGATTTATTGGAAGATTTACTGAAAAAATTGGTGCGGGTGAGGGAAGCAATTCTTTAATTTGAAAATAAAACCTGCATTTTTGAATTAAAATTTAATGTCAATAAAACAAAAGAGTTTTATTTCAGAAATTGTACTTTTGTGGACATTCAAAATAAATAATGGAATATAATACTGCAAGAAAAGCTTTGATCATTCCGGAATATGGTCGTCATATTCAGGAAATGGTCGATTATTGTTTAACATTGGTGGATGATGAAGAGAGAAATGGATTTGCCCAAATCATCATTGAAGTGATGGGTGAGCTCAATCCACATTTACGAGACATTCCTGACTTTCAGCATAAACTTTGGGATCAACTTTTTATCATGTCCAAATTTCAATTGGAGGTGAAATCACCTTATCCGATTCCCACGGAAGAAGAAGTTTACAGCAAACCCAATAAAGTCCGTTATCCGGGCAGCGAATACAAATACAAATATTACGGAAAAAACATCCGAAATATGATTGCGGTTGCCAAAAAATGGGAGGGAGACAAACAAGAAGGTTTGGTCATGGTGATTGCCAATCACATGAAAAAATGTTATTTATTGTGGAACAAGGATACGGTGGAAGATCAGACGATTTTTAATCATTTATTTGAATTGTCAGATGGTGAATTTGATCTGCGTGATTCGGGGGAGAATTTGTTGTCCAATGAGCGTTTGCAGGTGAATTCCAATTCACATTCCAATTCAAATAAACCGCGTAAAAATAAAAACAACCAAAACAACCGTAATAAATCCAAACATAAATAAGATGTCTGTATTTCAAATCAGAGGAGGAAACCGTTTAAGCGGCGAAATAATTCCTCAGGGTGCAAAAAATGAAGTACTTCAGATTCTTTGTGCCGTTCTTCTTACAAATGAACCGGTTCGGATCAAAAACATTCCGGACATCCGTGATGTGAATCGTTTGATAGAAATATTGGAAGATTTAGGTGTAAAAATCCAGAAAAACGCCAAAGGAGACTATACTTTTCAGGCGGACAATATCCACATGGATTATCTTCAGTCAAAAGAATTTAAAAAAGACGGAGCTTCCCTCCGCGGATCGATCATGTTGATGGGGCCGCTTTTGGCCAAATACGGAAAGGCTTATATGCCTAAACCCGGCGGAGATAAAATCGGACGCAGAAGACTGGACACGCATTTCATCGGGTTTATAAATCTGGGTGCCAAATACAGATTTGAAGAGGGAGAAGATTTTTACGGCGTCGAACTGGAAGACGGAAAACAATTGACCGGAACCTATATGTTGCTGGAAGAGGCTTCCGTAACCGGAACCGCCAATATCGTAATGGCAGCCGTTCTGGCAAAAGGAAAAACCACGATTTACAATGCAGCTTGTGAACCTTATCTGCAACAATTATGTAAAATGTTGGTCAGAATGGGTGCTAAAATTGAAGGAATCGGATCCAATTTATTAACCATTGAAGGTGTAGAAGAACTGTCCGGAACAGAGCATATCGTTTTACCGGATATGATTGAAATAGGCTCCTGGATTGGGCTGGCAGCGATGACCCAGTCTGAATTGACCATCAAAAATGTTTCATGGGAGAATTTGGGAATCATTCCGGATGTTTTCAGGCGTTTGGGAATTCAGTTGGAGAAAAGCAATGACGATATTTATATTCCTTCACAGGAACATTATAAAATCCAAAAATTCATGGACGGTTCCATTTTGACCGTTTCAGATGCGCCTTGGCCGGGATTTACGCCGGATTTATTGAGCATCATTTTAGTCGTGGCCACACAAGCCAAAGGCAGTGTTCTGGTTCACCAGAAAATGTTTGAAAGCCGATTGTTTTTTGTGGACAAACTGATTGACATGGGTGCCCAAATCATACTTTGTGATCCGCATCGTGCTACCGTAATTGGATTAAATCATGAAACGCCCTTACGTGGAACGACCATGAGTTCCCCGGATATTCGGGCAGGTATTTCGCTTTTGATTGCCGCTTTGTCAGCAAAAGGTAAAAGCATCATTCATAATATAGAACAAATTGACAGAGGTTATGAGCAAATTGACACGCGTTTGCGTGCCATCGGTGCTGATATCATTCGGGCTTAATTTTGAGAGTTCGTAGCCGAAATAGTTTTCAATGCAAGAGATTTTAGATTTTATCGCCAATTTTGTGAGTCGCCCCGACAGGGTTTTGATGGATTTCATTAACCACTACGGATATTGGATTTACGTTTTTTTATTTTTCATCATTTTTGCCGAAACCGGATTAATTGTCGCCTCTTTCATCATGCCTTTTTTGCCGGGAGATGCTTTGATTTTTGCAGTCGGAATGATTGCGGCTAATGACCAACAAAATCATTTGCATATCGAATACATCATTCCTCTTTTGATGATGGCAGCTATTTTGGGTGATACGTTGAACTATTATGTCGGAAGCCGTTTTGGAAGATGGCTGTTGGCGCATCCCGGAAGGTTTTATATTCAGCCCAAACACATCGAAAAGGCAACTCAATTTTTTGAAGAACATGGACAAAAAGCCATTATCATAGCCCGTTTCATGCCGGTTGTCCGTACCATCATTCCTTTTATTTGTGGAACGACCAAATTGAATTATAGCACTTTTATTACCTATAGCTTTATAGGAGCCGTTTTATGGGTAGGAGTCATTTCTCTTTTAGGATATTTTTTAGGCGGATTTACGTTTGTTCAGAATAATTTGGAATATTTCATATTTGGAATTATCATCGCAGCCAATTTGCCTTTAATTGCACGTTTATTGAAATCCCGATTTTCCAAAAAAAGCTAAATCATGGGCCATTTCGGATTAATCGGCAGAAATATATCCCATTCCTTTTCAGAAAAATATTTTGCAAAGAAATTTCAGACAGAAAAAGTTCCAAATGCATCTTATAAAACATTTGATTTAACTGAAATTTCCGAACTTCCGGCTTTGCTTCAGACTGAAAAACTCGATGGTTTTAACATTACCATTCCTTATAAAGAAAGCATCATTTCTTATCTGGACGAAATAGATGCGGAAGCTGAAAAAATAGGGGCTGTTAATTGTGTGAAAATCCTAAACGGAAAAAAAATCGGGTATAATACCGATGTATTTGGGTTTGAAACATCCTTAAAACCTTTGTTGGAAAGCCATCATCGCCAAGCTTTGATTTTGGGAGACGGAGGCGCAGCAAAAGCGGTTAAATTTGTTTTGGAAAAATTAGGAATAACTTATCAAACCGTCAGTAGAAAAGGAAATCTTACCTATTCGGATTTGGACAAAACGCATATAGAAGATTATCAAATCATCATCAATTCTACGCCTTTGGGAACATTTCCGGATGTGGATTCCAGTCCTGAAATCCCGTATGAATTTTTAACTTCCGGTCATTTGGTGTATGATTTGGTTTATAATCCACCAAAAACCCAATTTTTAGAATTAGCCGAATCCAAATTAGCCAAAACAAAAAACGGCCATGAAATGCTGGTTTTACAAGCAGAGAAATCTTGGGAAATTTGGAACCAACTTTTGTAAATAGCAGATGATTTATTAGATTTGTTATTCTAAAAGAAAAATCTGTTATGACAACTGAATCGGATAACCTGCACAATGAGGCAGATGGAGAAGTTAATCAAAATGTAAATCCTGAAGAAAATTCTGAAAATCAGACTGATAATGAGTCTGATAAGCAGGAGAACTCCTCAGAACTTATGGAGGAAGCATCGGTTGAACAACCGATGGAAGAACCCAATCCGGAAGAAAACATAGAGCCGGAAGCTGAAGCAGCAGGCGTGGAATCTGAAAAAACTGAATCGGAGAGTTCGGAAGATTATAAATCGGAAGAGCATGAAGACACAGAGGAAACGGAAGAATCCATAGAAGAAGAAATTCCTTTTAAAAACTACGATGAATTGCCTTTGTCGGTTTTAATCGGAGAAGCAAAAGATCTTTTAAAAAACCATCCGGCGCGTAAGTTGCGTGAACATTTCAATCAAATTCGGGAGGCTGTCAAAAAACAGTTGGAAGAAGATGAATCTGCCAAAAGAGAAGCCTTTGTGGAAAGTGGTGGAGAAACATTGGATTTCCAGTACGATAATCCGGCGAGAAGAGAATTCAATTCCGTTTTTAACGATTATCGCAAACAATTGGATGCTTTCTATAAGGAACAAGAAAAATCCCAACAGGAAAATTTAAAGGAACGTCTTCAAATCATCGACGAATTAAAAGCCCTTTATCAGGAATCCGGTGACGAAAGCTCCAATATTTTTGTTCAATTCAGAAAACTCAAAACCAGATGGCACAATGCGGGTTCTATTCCCAAAGCGCAAGCCGGAAACGTTTTCAAAACTTATTTCCACCATTTGGATAATTTCTACGAATATTTGGATTTGAACAAGGAGCTTCGCGAAATGGATTACGCCCACAACTTACAAGTGCGGGAATCCATCATCAAACGCGCAGAAGAATTAGTGGAAGAAGAAAATGTGCAAAAAGCACTCAACGAATTGCAATACCTACATAGACTTTGGAAGGAAGAAGCCGTTCCGGTTGCAGAAGAATTGCGAGAGCCGACTTGGCAGAAATTCAAAGATTTGACCCATAAAATTCATGACCGTAAATCTGAATTGGGTGAGAAAATAAAGGCCGAACAAGAAGAAAATCTTAAGAAAAAACAAGAAATATTGGCTGAAATCTCCAAATTGATTGAAAATGCAGAAAAGAAATCACATGGAGAATGGCAGTCAGGAATCAAAAGATTAAATGCACTGCGTGAGAACTTTCTGGCGGCAGGTCGCGTTCCAAAAGAATTTAACCAAAAAATGTGGGACGAATTCAAATCGGTGACACGGGATTTTAATCATGCTAAAAATGAGTTTTATAAATCCTTAAAATCAGAACAGCAAGTCAATCTGGAAAAGAAACAAGAACTATTGCGCATCGCAAAAGAACACGCGGACAGCACAGATTGGAATGCTTCGGTTCAGGTGATCAAACGCATTCAGGCCGATTGGAAAAAAATAGGACATGTTCCGCGTAAATATTCTGATTCTATCTGGAAAGAATTCAAGGAAGCTTGTAACAACTTTTTTGATCATTATAAAGAACGTGGAAACCAAGCCAATCAACAGTTTGAAGATAACTTGGTTAAAAAAGAGGAACTTTTAAAAGAAATTAATTCCTTTAAAGCCACTGAGGACGTTCAGGATAATTTGGATAAAATTAACGAATTCCATGTCCGTTGGAACAGCATCGGAAAAGTGCCTTTGGCCAAAATGAGCATTAACCAGGAATTCAATAAAACGGTCAGTGAAATAGTGAAATCATTTGGATTGAGCGACAACGAAATTCAGGATTTTAAAATGGCTTCTTTGGTGGATCAAATCAAATCGGGTCATGACGAAAGACTTTTGGACGATGAAATTCGCAAAGCAAGAAAATTGATTGATGAATTGGAAAAAGAAATCAATCAGTTGGAAACAAACATCGGATTTTTTGCCAATGCCGATGAAAATAATCCGCTGTTAAAAGATGTTTTCCGTCAAATTGAAGAAAAGCGTTCGCGATTGACCGATACGGAAATCCGATTGCGGAAATTGCATCGAATTGATTTTGAAGAGGAAGAAGAAGAATCAGGTGAAGATGAGAATCAGACCGAGTCTTAACAAATAAAAAACAATCATCCTACACCTCACAAATTGGCTAATTTGTGAGGTGTTTTCATAAAATAAATGAGTGATTTTGATGAACTTATGATGCAGAGATGCATCCAACTGGCTGAAAATGGTTTGGGAACAACTTATCCCAATCCCATGGTGGGTTGTGTGATAGTTCATGAGGGAAAAATCATTGCAGAAGGATGGCATCAAAAAGCAGGCGGATTTCATGCAGAAGCTGCGGCCATTCACAAAATTGCCCGGAAAGAAATTTTAAAAAAGACTATTCTCTATGTTTCATTGGAGCCTTGTTCCCATTTCGGGAAAACACCTCCCTGTGCGGATTTGATTATCCAGTATCAAATTCCAAAAGTAGTGATAGGATGTGTTGATTCCAATGTAAAAGTAAACGGATCGGGAATTCAAAAATTGCAAAATGCAGGAATTGAAGTGGAAGTAGGAGTGCTGGAAAATAAATGTTTAGACTTAAACAAACGATTTTTTACTTTTCATCAACAGAAACGTCCTTATGTAATATTGAAATGGGCACAAACTGCTGATGGATTTATGGCGCCTCAAAATGGTGATCAAAAATGGATTACCCATGAGTTTTCCAAACAATTGGTTCATCAATGGAGAACGGAAGAACAAGCCATTCTGGTTGGGACCAATACTGCTCAATCAGACAATCCACAATTAAATTCCCGTTTATGGGCCGGAAATCAACCGATGAGAATTGTATTGGACAGGACATTGAAATTAAGTACGGATTTGAATTTATTTGATAATTCCCAAAAAACGATTGTTTTCACAGAGAAATTAGGTGAAAATCAAGAGAATCTGACCTTCATTAAAATTGATTTTTCTGAGAATTTGGTGGAACAAATTCTGAGTCATTTATTTCAACTTGGTGTTCAATCTGTCATCGTAGAAGGAGGGAAGCAAACTTTGGAAAGCTTTATCGAAAAAGGACTTTGGGATGAAGCCAGAGTTTTTACTTCACAAGAAAATTGGGGTGAAGGAATCCATTCTCCTCAACTAAACGGAGAATTAATCGAAACAAAAATAATCCAAAACGATCGTTTGGAAATCTTTCAAAAATGAAATTTTCCTATCAAACCATAAAAGTTCCTGTAGAAGAAATTATTTTCAAAGAAAAAGGAAGTAAGTTCATCGGTTATGCGTTTCCGGTTTCAGATGAAGAAGAAACCAAGGAGAAACTTTCAGATTTATGGAAAAAATATCCGGATGCTACGCATATTTGTTATGCTTATCGATTGGGAATAGACGGAGAAATTTATCGGGCTAACGATGATGGAGAACCATCAGGAAGTGCGGGTTTGCCGATTTATAATCAAATTGTTTCAAAGGAAATTACCCATGTTTTGGTGGCTTCTGTCCGATATTATGGCGGTACGAAATTGGGCGTTTCAGGTTTGATAAACGCCTATAAACTTTCAGCACAGATGACGTTGGAAGAGGCAGAAATAGTGGAGAAAAATCTGACGACCAGAGTGCTATTTGAATTTTCTTATGAACATCAGGGAAGCGTGATGCGAAACATTGATAAATTTAATGCAGAAGTCTTAAAAACCGAGTTTACGGAAAGTTGCAAGGTAGAAGTGAAAATCGACCAAAGAAGTCTCGATAGCTTCCTAGCAGCTTTTGAGCCCTTGTATCAAGTTGGGATTAAAGTTTTGTAAGCTAAACAATTAGGTTTTTTTTCTGTGATTTTTATCGGATAAATTCTTAATTTCGATAAAAATACTACCATGAAAAAATTAATCTTCCTCTTAGTCTTTAGTTTTCTCCTTATTTCCTGTAAAATTGACAACGAAAAATGGAAAGAAAGTCTGGAATCGGTTGCTTCAGGCGGAAGTGAAGCGGCGGAAATTGTGGCTTATAATAATGCTTTGATAAAATTGAGTGACAATCAGCATGGTTATATTCAGAGTTTAAACGGAAATTTGAATCGGATTGCAGACAAACTTCTAAATCTGGATGATCCTTATGCTTATTTGTCACTTACACCCTTGATTTACACAAATATACAGGCTTATAATGATCCCGATCCGGAAAAACCCGGAAGTGCATTTGAAAAAGAAGACAAGGAATTTTTTGAAAAAAATGTTCTGGCTATGAATGAATTATTTCGAGCCATCCAAAATGATTATTCGAAACTGGATGAATATATAAAAGCAGAGGATTTTAAGGACGATCAGGGGAAAGCGGGCAATGAGATGATCAGTCAAATCGACCAATTGGTAGAAAAATATTATGATACCAATAAAATTATAACCGACAAAATCGTAATGCTTTCTGAAAAAGCAGAGTGGGAAGTATTAAAAACACATCCTTTTAAAGATCATATTTTTGCGATGAAAGACGCTTCAAATGCGGTGGCAGATTTTGTGACTTTTGCCTATGATAATCCGGAGAATTATGGTTCAAACGAATCAAAATTTAAGGAATTGTACGAGAAGATCGAAGCCTTTAATGCCCAAAGAGAAACTTTGGCTTCGCCCCAGAATTCGGCCTATCCCGGAAAAGAAATTTATTTTTCCCAATACAATAAGGCGGTAACCGATTTTTTAATCGAAGCAAGAAAAATCATGCGTGATGCTGCTGCTTCCGGAAATTTGACCCAAAATAATTTAAATGATTTGGCAAGGGAAGAGGAAAACATGAGGATGACCTACAATAATTTTGTGGATTAAGAGCATTTACAATATAAATTTAAACAGACTCTAAGTATTTTCTATTTTTTCCAATTTTTCAATCATGTAGTCTGGGCAGCGCACAGGCTTTCGGGTTTTTATATCGATGAACGCCAAAGCGGAATAACCCGATGTTAATAATTCGTTGGATTCGTTATAGATTTCATATTGGAATTTCAAACGGGCAGCAGTTGGAATTTCCATCAAAGAAGTATGAATTTTTAACACTTCATCATAATAGGCAGGTCGGTGAAATTTCAGATTTAATTCGGTCACGGGAAGCATTACCCCGCTCAATTCCAAATCCTTATACGGCATGCCCAATTCACGGAAAAATTCGACCCTTGCGACTTCGCAGTAAGTGGCATAATTTCCGTGATAGACTACGCCCATTTGGTCGGTTTCGCCGTATCTCACACGTATTGAAATCGTTGTTGTTATCATGTTAAAGTGTTGCGTTAAATCATTACAAAGATATTTTTAAAAAGTCAATACCCAATCGGTTTTTTTTACTAAAAAATTATGAGCATTTTTGCTTTACGAAAAAAACCAACTATATTAGTAGGCCTAATCCTTTTTTAACATTACCTTAAAACTAAGAATAAGAAAAACTATGGGAAAAACTGCAGAATCGGTTTGGAAAAATTGCTTGAAATTTGTAGAGGACAATATTCAGGAACAAGCTTTCAAAACTTGGTTTTCTCCTATCCATCCTATAAAATTAAATGAAAATATTTTAACCATTCAGGTGCCGAGCAAATTTTTTTATGAATGGTTGGAAGAACATTATATCAAATTGTTAAAAATTGCTTTGCAAAAAGAATTAGGTAAAGAAGCAAAGTTAGTTTACAGTATCGTAATGGATCAGAAATATTCAGGTAAAGATCCTTACACCGTAAAAATACCCAGCTCCAACAGAGAAAAAATTCAGCCTCAGGAGATAGACGCACCTATGCCTATCGATAGTAAAAAGGTGAAAAATCCTTTTATCATCCCGGGGTTGCAGAAAATAAAAATCGACTCCCAACTCAATACCTCTAATAATTTCAATAATTTCATAGAGGGTGAAACCAACCGACTGGCGCGTTCAGCAGGAAAAGCCGTAGCCAAACGTCCGGGCGGAACTTCGTTTAATCCATTGTTTATTTATGGAGGAGTGGGATTAGGAAAGACACATTTGGCGCATGCGATAGGTTTGGAAGCCAAAGAGAATCATCCGGACAAAACTGTTTTGTACGTTTCTACCGAGAAATTTACCCAGCAGTTCATAGATGCAGTTCAGAGCAATAACCGAAATGATTTCATTCATTTTTACCAAATGATTGATATTTTGATCATCGATGATGTTCAATTCCTTTCCGGTAAAAAAGGAACACAGGAAGCATTTTTCCATATTTTCAATCATTTACACCAAAAAGGAAATCAGATCATCCTTACTTCTGACAAGCCACCTGTGGATATTCAGGATATGGAACAAAGATTGATTTCGCGTTTCAAATGGGGACTTTCGGCAGATTTGCAAGCACCGGATTATGAAACCCGTTTTGCTATTTTGAAACACAAAGTAGAAAAGGACGGAATCGAAATCCCGGAAGAAGTAATTGATCATATCGCCAAAAGCATCAAATCAAATGTCCGTGAACTCGAAGGTTCTTTGAACTCGATCATCGCACAAGCTACGCTTAACAAAAAGGAAATCACACTGGAATTGACCCAAAAAACTTTGGCCAATTTCATCAATAATACGAGAAAAGAAATTTCCATCGATTACATTCAGCGTTTGGTGAGCGATTATTTCAAAATACCATTTGATCAAATCCAGTCCAAAACCCGAAAACGCGATGTCGTGCAAGCCCGCCAATTGGCCATGTATTTTGCAAAAAAGTATACAAAAGCTTCACTTTCCAGTATCGGTTCACAAATTGGGAACCGCGATCATGCTACCGTTTTGCACGCTTGTAAAACAGTAAAAAATCTATCGGAAACCGACAAAGTTTTCCGGGGTTATGTGGAAGATCTAAATCGTAAAATTTCGGTAGAATAATACCATGAAAATTTTAATGGTTTGTTTGGGAAATATCTGCCGATCACCATTGGCGGAAGGTATTTTGCAATCCAAATTAAACGACGGATTTGTCATTGAATCTGCCGGAACCGGCAATTGGCATGTAGGACAATCGCCCGACGAACGCTCTGTTTTAATTGCCCGAAAATACGGAATCGATATATCCAAGCAGCGTGCCCGTCAATTCCAACAAGACGATTTTGAAAAATTTGATTTGATTTTTGTGATGGATTCCTCCAATTATGAGACGGTCATAAAACTAGCAGAAAATGAGGAACAACGGAAAAAGGTCAGATTGATTCTGGATGATGCAGATGTCCCCGATCCTTATTTTGGCGGAGAAGAAGGATTTGAAAATGTGTTCCAACTTTTGGATAGAGCTACCGATAATTTTCTGGATCAATTAAAAAAATCATGAAATCCAAACTTTATTTGATTCCCAACTTGCTGGGAAATGATGATTTTAAAAAGTCTTTGCCCGATTTTAATTTAGAAATTCTAAGGCAAATTCAAATTTTCGTGGTGGAAAATGAAAAATCGGCTCGAAAATTTATCAAAACGGTTTTACCTGAAAAAAAACAATCTGAATTGGAAATCCATATTTTGGATAAAAATACGGCAGGTGAAGAATTGTTTGAATTATCCAAATTATTTGGAAGAGAAGAGCCCATCGGAATTATTTCGGAAGCGGGTTTACCTGCGGTGGCAGATCCGGGTTCGAAATTGGTGAAATTGGCACATGAAAAAGGAATTCAGGTCGTTCCGTTGGTTGGGCCCTCATCCATTCTCATGGCGTTAATGGCTTCGGGCATGAACGGACAGCAGTTTAAGTTCCATGGTTATTTGCCCATTGATAAGCCGGAAAGAAAA